>Ga0206894_1048_pt2 | contig 25799 bp, 17 predicted proteins | sample Alteio_BWOrgHeat_54_FD_152953 | JGI IMG/M metagenome (GOLD analysis project Ga0206894, IMG submission 152953) | Enriched cells from forest soil in Barre Woods Harvard Forest LTER site, Petersham, Massachusetts, United States -... | ecosystem: Environmental > Terrestrial > Soil > Temperate forest >...
CAGTTCCAAAATGCGATTATTATTTTGATCTGCGATATAGAGATTTCCCGCGCCATCCACCGTCAAGCCATTGACAGTAGTACCCAGGGGCGTGCCGCCAGGAGAGCCCAAATCCAGCACGCTGGACACCCCCGCTGCCGTCACCTTCACAATGCGGACGTTGGTCACGTCGAGGTTTACATCTGCAATGTAGAGATTCCCCGCAGCGTCCACCGTCAGGGCAAAGGGTCTGTTCAGACTCACGGGACCTATGCTCAGCGCAGTGCCCGGCCCGCCTGGCGGTACCTTCAGAATACGGCCGTTGCTGTAATCTCCAATATAGACATTCCCCGCGCCATCCACCGCCACGCCATACTGAAGAAACGCGTTCTGAGCCACTCCGTCGATAGTGCCCACATTCAGCACAGTACCCGGGCCGCCCGGCGGTACCTTCAGAATGCGGCCTTGGTTGTTATCTGAGACGTAGACATTTCCTGCGCCATCCACCGCGACGGCAAAGGGAGCAGCCAGGGGCAGGCCGCCGGGGGAGCCCACGTTCAGCACAATGCCCGGGCCGCCCGGCGGTACCTCCACAATGCGCTGGTTGTTGAAATCTCCAAAGTAGACATTCCCCGCGCCATCCACCGCTACGCCAGAGGGCAGAAAGCCCGTGCCGCCGGGAGTGCCCACATTCAGCACGGTGCCCGGCCCGCCCGGCGGTACCTTCACAATGCGGTTGTTACCTGAGATGTAGACGTTCCCCGCGCCATCCACCGCTACGGCGTAGGGATTAGTCAGGGCCGTGCCGTTCGGAGTGCCCACATTCAGCACGCTCGCGACGCCTGGCGGAAATATCCCCAGCGGTCCCGTGCCTGTTCCATAAACCAGCGTCTGTATCAACATCGTTGCTCCGGTTGGATCCAACACCTGCACTGCATCCTTGATCGAGCCGGGAACCGTCGGCTTCAACATAACCTGCACGGTACATGTCTGCGGCGATGCTCCTCCAGTACAGCTCGGGGCGCTTATCGCTGTGTCCACGCCGAATGCCATCTTGAAGGTCGGGGTGTAGCTGCTGCCACTGTACCCGCTGATTGTGTAACCCATCGTGACTACAGCTCCAGTTGCACCCACAGGGGCTGATCCAAGGTTCTGCGCTGCCGTCAGTTCCAAAATGCGATTATTATTTTGATCTGCGATATAGAGATTTCCCGCGCCATCCACCGTCAAGCCATTGACAGTAGTACCCAGGGGCGTGCCGCCAGGAGAGCCCAAATCCAGCACGCTGGACACCCCCGCTGCCGTCACCTTCACAATGCGGACGTTGGTCACGTCGAGGTTTACATCTGCAATGTAGAGATTCCCCGCAGCGTCCACCGTCAGGGCAAAGGGTCTGTTCAGACTCACGGGACCTATGCTCAGCGCAGTGCCCGGCCCGCCTGGCGGTACCTTCAGAATACGGCCGTTGCTGTAATCTCCAATATAGACATTCCCCGCGCCATCCACCGCCACGCCATACTGAAGAAACGCGTTCTGAGCCACTCCGTCGATAGTGCCCACATTCAGCACAGTACCCGGGCCGCCCGGCGGTACCTTCAGAATGCGGCCTTGGTTGTTATCTGAGACGTAGACATTTCCTGCGCCATCCACCGCGACGGCAAAGGGAGCAGCCAGGGGCAGGCCGCCGGGGGAGCCCACGTTCAGCACAATGCCCGGGCCGCCCGGCGGTACCTCCACAATGCGCTGGTTGTTGAAATCTCCAAAGTAGACATTCCCCGCGCCATCCACCGCTACGCCAGAGGGCAGAAAGCCCGTGCCGCCGGGAGTGCCCACATTCAGCACAGTGCCCGGCCCGCCCGGCGGTACCTTCACAATGCGGTTGTTACCTGAGATGTAGACGTTCCCCGCGCCATCTACCGCTACGGCGTAGGGATTCGTCAGGGCCGTGCCGTCGGGGGTCCCCACATTCAGCACGCTCGCGTTAAGAGTGGCAGCGACTTGCGCCGGCAAAGTCGTCGAGGCCGCAAGTGCATACAACAGCAAAAGGACTCGCTTGAGAGCGGAAGAGCAGCGAAAAACCACGATCGGCGTCATGGCACTTCCTCGCTAGGATTGTTGGGATGGGAGAATGACCCACAATTGACGCGAACGATAGTGTCGCTCCATCGTCGTGCGCATTCCGGTGGGGAATCCGGAATTGCCGGGGGCAAACACTGCCACACATCAGAACCCAGGGCTGGACCGCCACGCAGCGTCTTCAGCAATCTGCTGCCTCTCGGCAGCATAACTTTACACCAGCCAAGCATTTTTGTAACTACGATTCCCTGTTTGCATTGGGATTGACTCTTCTCGATTCGCTGAGCTGGCTTTTTGCTACTCGCGTCATGAGGGAAAGTCGTCGAACAGAAAGGCTCCCTTCCAGTTTGTCTATCTGCGTTCAGCCTGCCGCGGCCAACTACCTCATTCACTAGGAATCACCCTGTTGCGGAAGATCTTGAGGGCAGCATACCCTCACGCATAAGAGGCAATGCCGGACGGCTAAGGCGTATAGTTGCGCGCTATATTGCCCCAAACCAGCCGCTAAGTGCGCTCCCGCGCCCCTCAGCAGCATCATCTGAAAGATCTTCACTGCTAGCAGAGATTCAGCCGCATAGTAGTGGAACGTATAGGTCACCGTTATCTCGATCCAGCGAATGCCAGAGGCAATCTTGTCTGTGAGGGAACGCTACCACCATACCTTTCGCATGCTTCGGCGTCACGTCGAAATAAACGAAGGGCTTCGATTGAATCGACCCAATGCGTATTGGGCACATTCCCTTTTTGGAGCGTGGTATTCACTAACAGCGGTAAGGCACCCCTGATTGCTTGCGCCTCACTCTAGTGACCGACGACGGAGAGTTCCTCGTTCTGATCAGCGACTACTTTGGGCCAGCTGCCCTATCGATCTATCGCCGACGAGATCATCCCAGCTTTGTGGTTTCGGAAAAATGTCCTGGCAGGGCTACGTGTCTCTATGCCTGCAGACGCTTACAGTGTGACGGAGAGCCGCTCTGCCAAGCGACGTTCCTCCGGTAAAGTCAGCTGATATTCTCGCGCCAGCACCGTATTCGTTAGCCCTTCGAGTGAGTAGTGAGCCACGGCTTCGTCGTTTTCTGAGCACAAGATCAGCCCAACCGGAGGATTTTCTTCAGGGTTGACCCAGTGTTCCCTGGCGTAATTGAGATATAGATTCATTTGTCCAGCATCGGCATGTGAGAATTTGCCTACCTTCAACTCGACGATGAGCAGACAGCGGAGCCGGCGATGGAAGAAGACCAAGTCTACCTTGTACCATTCAGTGCCAATGCGAAGCCTTTTTTGCCTGGCAACGAATGCAAAATCATTTCCCAACTCAAGTAAAAAACTTTCAAGCTCACGGATTAGCGCACTCGGGGTCTGCCAATGCAAAGCTGTCAATTTCGGCCTGTGCCTGCCCACGGTGCATCATCTCGGCCACGAATGACACACGCGCGTTTTCATTCCACTGACCCACAATCCGTTGCCAGTCGTTCCCCAGACTGCTGACATGAAACGTTTCCCCCGTCCGGTAGGCTTCCAGACGCGAACCAGAATTACTCCCAACCAGTAGCGGTAGAAGAACATCCTTGAAGTCTTCGGATCCTGACGCGACCATACCTGCCAGCCCAATCTCTCTATGTCGTTGATGTTCGCTCCCATACAGTTGCCGCAAGCGCGCGCTCACTGGCGCCCGCACCTCGGACCACACGTCCGTACCACATAGACGTGCGAGCTTTGCGGCAAAAACGGCATCGACGGGCAAGGTCATCTCAACCAGTGACCGTCCCATTGCAAGCGCATGGAGCAGTGATTCCTCTACGATGGATCGCCCAATAAAGTCGGCAAGCATCTCCAACGGCTGGGTCCACGCAGGCTCGTTCACGTAGTTTGAGACGAAGCCTGTCTGTGGAGTCGCATCCGCAGCGATAATGAAGAGCTCTTGCTTGAGATGCAGCGCAGCGAATAGTTCCTGAAACTGCTGGTGGATGAAGGTGTATGTCACGTCAGGGTAAGCAGACCGCTCCAGCACATGGTGGGAGCACAGGGCGGTCAATACGGCTCCAGGATCGGGTAGCGCACCTATCTGCCCCGAATCTAGTAGGGAGCGGGCAACGGCGCTGACTATCGTACGCGCCTTCGTTTCCGTGACCTGGACGCCTCCACTGGAGACAAGTGCCGTCGCAATGGCTTGCAGATGGTCACGACCAATTCCCGACAAAGGAATATCCGCAAGCGCAGCTTGATGCGTTTCGGTGTTTTCCATCAGGCGAGTGACTGCATCCAGTACCGCCAGCTTGCTAGTCGGAATCGCCTTGCCGGCTTCATGCAACGAAACAACTTCGGCCAAAATCAATGGCGTTCTTGTCAGCTCGTCCAGGACAGAATCTGCACGAAGCCGGTTCGCCAGTTGTTCGGCATTATCGCCCAAGCGACCGTACAGGTACTCTCGACGCTCTTGTCGCGTCAACGCTTGAATTCTGAAACGGGTGCTTCCAGGCAGTGGAACCGCGACAGGATGGGCTCTCGTAGCCACGGCAATCCCCGAGGCAGCGTAAGAGCGTTCGAGGTTGCGAACCATTGCCGCCGCGCTGGTGGATTCCGATGCAGTCAGCTCATTCCACCCATTAATCAAAAAAGTGACGGGTGACGCCCGGTTGACTCGCGCAACGTCGGTCGCAGTCAAACCACAAGAACGAAACTCTGGCATCCCAGCTAAGAATTCCAAAATCTCTTTGTTGCCACGTACCCATGCGGGCAGATCGATCAAACAAGCGATTCGGCCTGCGTCACGATGTTTACGGGCTAGTTCGATCAGAGTCGTCGTCTTTCCACGCCCCGCAGGAGCCTCGATCTCAACACGTTGGCTGTGCGCAAGCAGATCGGCTAATGCAGACCCTTTTTGCATTTCCTGGGTCTCGGCGCCATTGTCGTCCAAGCGAACCAACCTGAGGTCGATGATCGGTTTCCCATCCAGCCGACGCGACCAATTTGTCACTATTTCGTCGCTAGCGGCCAGAGTCTTTTCAAGAAGCTCATCGAGCGTGGGCTCCGGCGCAGAAACTGTGATTCCCAGATGTGCTTTACACACTCCCTCATAGCCTGGCATCTGGAGCGTTGCGATGATTTCTTCGCGCGACATCACGATCAGTTCCCAGCCGTAGCTATCCTTGATCGCTTTCTTCCATGGTTCAGCCAGCAGGTTGGATGGCTTGCCAGATGTGGCAAATATAAGGACCTTTAGGTCGGGAAAATGTGGTTTTGCCCTCTCGGCGTCGTCGGTAATCTTCTTGAGATCGGCGGTCGTTGAGCACGATAGCCCCATGCCGATACCCAGCGGGGAGGTCACTGCTGAAGCATAAGCATCGAGCCCCAGGTCTTTCTTACGTTCACTTGCGATAAGCTCGGGCCACCGTTTCTTCGCAAGAACGACGGCAAGTCCCTGAAACCGCATTCCGCCTTCGTCGGAAGCGATCAGATCCAGAGCGTGTTCAATCTCAACACGGGAAGCAGACATTGACCTCAGTAGGTTTTCACTAACAACAATACGCTGCCGGACCGCTGAAAAGCCTGTTTACCGGGAGTGTCACGTTCCCATCCCTGCGGCCTGTTCCTGCCGCAACGCGACCCTGATATATCTCCGGCGCCGTCGCGCCGAAAGCGAGGCAACCAAGCCTTCCTGAGGAGCCCTGCTCCTGGCGCACGCAAGGGGTATCCCGCAGTCTTCCGCGCTGCGCTTGTGCAGACCTTCGCTGCGCTTCGCCCTTTCCGTTCCGCTTCGCTGCTCTGCAAGGGTGGGTGATTCCTCTCCCCTTGCGTTTGCCGCCCTCGCTGGCGTGGGCCAGGGCCAAGGCGTGTCTGTGGGGAACAGCCACAGCCGAACCATTCAAAAGCAACAACAAAGGAGATACCGCCATGATTAACGACCTCAACCGCATACAACTGATGGGCCGTTTGGGAGCCGACGCCGAGCAGAAAAGCCCTAAGCATCCTGTGACCTTTAGCATCGCAACCTCTTCCCGCTGGACCGACGAGGCGGGAGATCGTCATAGCCGAACCGATTGGACGCCCATTGTCGTCTTCAACAACCTTGCCAAGTACGCCGCCAAGCTGAAGAAGGGTGACCGCGTGTATGTGGAAGGAGAGCTCCGCAGCAGCAAGTACGACAAGACCGTAGGCAGTGAAACCCTCAAGCTCACCAGCTATGAAGTTTTTGCCGTGCAGATCGAGCGTGTGGCCACCAAGAGCGACGATGGCGAGGACACGGGCGATACGGAATAAGCGTGAAGTTTAGGCGGGGCAGTGCTTCTAACACTGCCCCAACCCCAACGATGTACACACCTGAACCTTTGGAGAAAAGGCATGAACACCCTAGCGATTGTTAAGTCAGGCTACCAGACCATCCCCCTCAGACTGTTGGACGAATCCTCGACCAACCCCCGCCGCACCTTCGAACCCAGCAAGCTCAACGAACTGGCCGACAGCATCCGCGCCCACGGTCTTATCCAGCCCATTACCGTTCGCCGCAAAGACAGGCGTTTTGAGATTGTCGCCGGAGCAAGGCGCTTCCGTGCCGCCCAGATCGCGGAGCAGGACGAGGTTCCTGTCCGCATCCTCGACCTCGACGATGCACAGACCTTGGAAGTACAGATCATAGAGAACAGTCAGCGGCAGGACGTACACCCTTACGAAGAGGCCGCAGGATATCAGCGGCTCCTGGACCTTCCCGGTTATGACGTTGCCACACTCGCCCTCAAGTGCGGTAAGAGCCAGAGCCACGTTTATGCACGAATGACGCTGTTGCAGCTTATCCCCGAAGTGGCCGAGGCTTTCCAACAGGACAAGATCACCGCCAGCCATGCCAACCTCATCGCACGGATTCCCACCGAGCAACAGGCCAACGCCTACGCACAATGCTGGAAGACCGACTACCGCAGCGAAGAGGCTTTCTGCTTCCCGCAAAGAGCCTTGCCTCATGGATTGACGACAACCTCTACCTCAACCTGGGTGAAGCCCCCTTCCCTCTCGAAGACGCTACTCTCGTTCCCGAGGAAGGCGCATGCCCCGACTGCCCCCGACGCACCGGATATAACAACCAGCTTTTCGGAGACGTACAGGGGGACCAGTGCCTCGATCCGAAGTGCTACCACACCAAGGTCGCAGTGTTCATCGAACGTATTAAGGCCGCAGAGCCGGAACTGGTACAGATCAGCACCACATGGCGCAGCAAGGAAGAAAGGCGCGAAACGTTGATCCAAGATACCCCCGCCTTCGCCAGGAGGCGTTCGGCATGTAGGTACATGCCACGCATGGCATGAAAAACAACGGCCAAGGCCAAGGAGGAAACACCATGAAGACCACCAACAGTACCATCACCCCCATCAGCGAAAACCCTAAACAACCGCAGCCACGGCAGACAGCCAGAGAAGTTATCGCCGCCAACGTGAAGAGCCTCATCGAGCAACTTGAAGCAGGACATCCATTTTCATTCACGTCGTGCCTTTACGATTCCTGCACGACGAAGATAGGCGAGATGCCTTGATATCTTAGGCTGTCCTTGCCTCAGAAGCCCCACAAAGTAGCAGACACACACCTCGCGACCTTCCATCAGGTTTAGCAGCCTGAGGCGCGTGGGGTCTGCGAGTGCTTCGAAGAGGCGAACTAGATCAAATGATTTCGAGAAAAGAAAGACACAGCCTGCTGCTCATTTGTAAGTGTGGCCAGTCGCTAATGGAGGGACTCGTAATGCTCGCCGAGATCAGGAAGTCAGCTCTTCCTGATCTCAACCCCTAGACAGGCATCATCGAAGAGGCTGAAGGCTCTTTGGGCGTCGTCGATTCTCGTGAGTTGTTGCGTGGTTCGGGGTAACCGGAAGATTAAGGTAGAGAGAATGGGTGAATAAAATAATCTTGGTCGAGTAACTGCGCAGAAAGTGTCGAACTTAATACATTAGGCCGATCGAGAGTGAGCCCAGTGACGCACATCAGAACTTGGCAATGAGATTGATACCACCGACCAGTGGCAAACCGTCGATGATTCGACCAGAGTTCAGAGGACGAAGCTGCTTCCTGAACCAGCCGAAGTGGTCAATCAGCAACGAACTGATCAGCGCGGCGGTAACAGTGAATTCTACGAAAATTCGCACAGTCTGGCTCTAATCAGCCTACCCCCTCGCATTGCATCGCTGCGGTTCGTTCGCCGAATTCGCCGGGAGAGATTGTCAGCAAAGTCTGAGCCGCGACCATCTCGCATGGAGCCGCTACCCCATTTTCGCTGCGGGGGCCAAAGGACCGGCGTCAGCATGAAACAATCATTTTGCCTCACCTTCGCGCTCGAGTTCTTCTTGGGCTTGACCACATTCCTTCTCAAGATGTGCAAGCTCAAGATCGAGCATGTCTTGCTCTTGCGGACCGGAATGGAATCCAGGAGGGGAATTAACTGCGGCGTCTCGTTGCTCACGTTTTGCGATCAATTGCAGCTCTAATCGCGCGTGGCGAATCGTGATGTTTGTGGACGTTTCCATGTCAGTGAGTGTACGCGCTGGCTCGCATCACTGGCCCGTTTTTGCGTACTGCCGACTGCCGGATCTGGCAAAGCCACACTGATTCATTCATGCGCGATTAGCCGTCACATCCAAAAGACTGACCCATACCATCCAAACACGCATGTTTCGGTCAAGTTCGTAGAAGCTTAGAAAGTAGCCGGTTTCTCCTTACCCGGCCTGCAAACCAACGCTTTGGCCGTTTCCTCATTAGTGATCTGGCTAAAGTCGTTGCTCGTAGGTCCCCTCTGAAGTGTTAGGCCGTCCGCCTGTAAAAACGCAGGTACTCGTTGCTTTCGAGAGCAGTTATCGCAAACTGCTATGACGTTTAGGGTCAACATGTTGAATCAGTACGAATGCGCAGAATCGCTGTAAAGAGCTTCTAAACCACCTGCCAACACTTAGATCTATGTAATGCCCGGCAAAGTGGGATATATCTCCATCACAGAGAGCCACTTAGGGCTGACACCGCTAGTCATCGACCATAAGCAGCATTGCGAGTTAGTGCAGTTGGTTGAGGTACGCCGCAAGGGCTTCCAAGTCATCCGGCTTCAAAGCAACGGGCGTCATACCGCCGTTGGTCATAGTGCTATTGGGTGGGCCTAACTCCGGTCGGTGGACGCTGGCCTGAGCGAAGAAGAAACTTGCTCAACCGATGCCGCGCTCGCATCTGATCCTGCTTGGCTGCTTCGCGGATGCGCTCAGATCCCGCAGGGCCTCGGAACCTTCATCTGGAACCCACACCGCCGTCAGATCTCCCAATCGATAGCAACGTGCCAGCTTCTCAGCATCCCGCCGATCCGTCTTTACCCGATCACCAGCCTTCACCGGTACCAGACTGGGTGCCACAACCTCGCACTGAATGCCCAGTTCCGCCAGCTGCCAGTACACGACATAACCCGTCGGTCCTGCCTCATAACAGACTCGCAACTTCTCTGCCGGGCCAAGCTTCTTAATCAGCTTGCGTACCGACTCGGCGCGGTTCGGAATCGTTCCCAGGCTTCGCACATCGCCATCTGGCTCGGCGATCGCCACGGCAATCGTTTCGGCATGGACATCCAAACCCAATAATCCTAGCTTTCCTTCATGATCGGCTCCCTTCCGCTTGTGGCTCTGAGCTGTGCGTCCTTCTGAACTCACAGCCTAACTCTCGGTCAGCGCATCGGCGCCGGACACTCCATACTGACTGTTGGCGTGAATCGAGACTAATGATGGGGAAAATTCGGATTCTGCCTGTTCCATAATTTGATCGCAACATTCTCTGGAACTCTTTGCAATTGTTGCCGTATTTGAGTATTGAGCGTTCCGCGGAGGGTGTTGTGCGATTTCTTTTCGCGGGGCCCAACAGCTGTTTTGTCATCCATATCTGTCTCGCTACCCTGAAGTTTCTGATCGACCGTCGCGCTCCATAGCAATGGTCGAATGGCATCATTGGACACCGTCTGCCAGCATGAGGTCGCTGCCCTGCGTGTCCGATTGCGAGTAGGCAATCCATGTTTCGTCGGGTGAAAGCGCCAGCCCTCCTAAGTATTCCGGCGGCTTCCCGATGGGTATCCGGCGTGTAACCCGCGCTGAAGAAAATTCATAGAATGCAATGGCGGCTGGATCCGAAGCGGAGTCGAAGTAGAAGATACCCTTCGATCCCACTACCCAATTTGGTGGATAGTCCACATTGGGCATTCCCTTCAGCGGCTGCTCTTCTCCCGTGGCAAGGTCCAGGACGTGAATGAGTCCGTTGGTCTCAATCTTTGCGGCAAAGAAATAAAGGAATCGTCCATCCTTCGAGTGCTGCACATTATAACCGTGGGTCTTGATCACTAACTCGGGAATTCCTCCCGTGGGGGCCACGCGATAGATCGCGCCTTGTGCGCTCGAGTGCGACGTTTCAGAGGTGAAGTAGATCCATTTTCCGTCGAATGACCATGTTGGTACGGACGCCGGAATGGTATTCGTGGCGATGCGCTTGGGAAGTACTGTCTCAGGATCGACGAGGTAGAGAGCGGCTTCGCCCGAGGCGCGAGAATCGAAGGCGATTTTCCGGCCATCCGGCGACCAGCGAGGAGTGCCGGTGAGAGCACGGAAGTCACTCAACTGCACAGCATCACTGCCATCAAGGTTTGCCATCCAAACTTCCTGCGTTCCTGAACGATCGGATTCAAAAGCTATGCGCTTCCCATCCGGAGATATAGCGGGCGCTCTCTGATCGCGTGAGGTAGGAGTAAGCAGGCTTCGACTTAATCCTGACTTCAGGTCAACCCGCCAGATGTTCACACTATCATGCATCTGCACATAAACCAGGCGGTTACCGCGAGAAGCAATTTGCTCGCCTACCTCGGTTTGGGCAAAAGGCAGCCGGTGCGGCTGACCACCATTTCCGTCGATCTCAAGAAGTCCCCCACTATCGGCGAGGATAATGCGCCGGCTATCGCCCGACCAAACGATGGATTCTGGGATATCGGGGAACACATGCAGGCTCTTCGCATGTTCACCCTTTTGGGAGGTACGATAGATTTCGTAGGTCCCGTTGACCGAATAGCACAGAAAGGCGATCCACTGTCCATCCGGTGAGAAGACTGGTATGTAGGCCGCTTTGCATTGCGCTGGTCTTTCGATGGTACGTACTTCACCAGTCTCGACCGTCAGGAGGCGCAGGTCTCCGTTCCCGCCGTACACGAGCTGTCGCCCATCCGGCGACCAGCTGAGCGAACTAACGTCGGTGTAAAGTTCGTCGGTAAAATCGTCTAGCTTTCGCTCCGGACCACCGAGCACGGACATGGTGAAAACACGTCTCTCCGATCCATTTACTCGAATAAAAGCAATGGTGCTGCCATCCGGAGACCAAGCGGGAATCATCGCTTCGGCCGACTGGTGCGTAAGCTGTGCGATCCTTTCCGCGCCGATGGCTTTGATGTAAAGGTCAAAAGCACTCTTGCCGGTGGTTCGGCCACCGTCCCACGCGAATACGACCTGTTTTCCGTCGGGAGATAAGGCCGGCCACATCTCGTTTCCGGGGAGGGTTGTAAGGGGTGAGACGCGAACGTCCTGATTGCCGGGCTCGGCAGCCTGTCCTTGCTTGCCTTTGCGATGCACCAAATAGAGCAGCCCCGCGAAAATCAGGAGCACAGCGGCGAATGCGAACACGGAGGGCCTGATGGTCCAGCCGCGGCTGGCGTCTTTGGCCTTCGGAGCCTGGGAGGATGGCTGTGTTTTTGAAGGGATTTGTTCAGTCTGCGATGACTCCACCGGGGCAATGAAGCGGTAGCCACGGCGGGGGAGTGTCTCGACAAAGCGGGGATTGTCGGACGAGTCGCCGAGGGCCTCGCGCACCCGGTTCACAGCGGCATTGAGGCCGTGCTCGAAGTCTCCAAAGGTGTCGGTGGGCCAGAGTTTCTGCTTTAGCTCTTCGCGGGTGACCAGTTCTCCAGGCCGGAGGAGCAGGGCTTCGAGGATCTGAAAGGACTGGCTCGGCAAACGGATGCGGACTCCCTGTTTCCTGAGTTCCGCGGTGCACAGCTCAACCTCGAAGACGCCGAACCGGACGACTCGGGTTGCTTGCTCGGGCTCACGCACAGGTGGCACCTGCCGTTCCATCGAGTGTAAACCCGGAACAGATAGGAATCTGCGGGATTCAGGATTTGAATTGTGATTGCGACGAGAAGCCGCCGCGGTTTCTTATCTCATCGGGGAAGCTGTCTGCATTCAGCGACTTGGCATGTGATGTACATCTGACGTGGCCGGTATCAGCAGGTCATCGAAGTAGCAGGAAATAGCGCAAAGACTACGGGGCACCAATGGAGGTGCCCGATGCAGTCCCGCTTTAAACTCAGCCTTTTAACCCTGTTTGCGACCTGTACCGTACAGCTTGCAGCGTCTCAGGCCGTACCTCTGACCCACCCCGCAAAAGAGCAAGCCGCGCCGCAGATTTCGCAGCATTTCGTCTGTAATACAGGATATTCAACCCGGCAATGCAAAGAGCAGATGAGTGTTCTCAGGCCCGTGCTCGACAGATACGGGGCTAGCCGCCTGGGCGACTGGACTTGGGTTCTGGTTAAGTCGGATGACTGGAAGGCGCTCCAACGTGGGCACGGAATGGACCCCGATAGTCCAGCGTTTACAGTTCTCGACCGGCGGGAGACGTTTTTCGAGGAGGCGCTCGTTAGCCCTGTCACAACAAGGAGGGTGGAGCTGATCAAGCAATGGTCTCTCAGCATGGACGACCTGCTGAACCTGGCCGTTACACACGAACTTGGACACGCATTGTGCAACGAACGGAACGAACGAAAGGCGGATGCCAATGGCGAGCAGTTGCGCAAGGGCCAGCCTGTTCAATGCAAATGAGCTCGGCTGACCGGGTCCGGCGGTCAGAAATATAGCTTTATCGCGGCCACATCAATGGCATCGTGGCCCACAGGCAACTGAGGAGCGGGGCGGTCGGAGCTCAGGGCACAGTGACTCCAATTGAGTTGGGCTACTATCGGCCGGTTTTGCGTCGGGTGGATGGCGCATGGAAGATCAATACGCTGCGCATCGTCCATACTCTTCCATTAGCATTCCCCGGACAATAAGGAGCTATCCGTGGAGGCAATTATTTATCGGTGGTAGGGAGGACCAGAGATCCTGGAATCGGAGAGATGGGCGACGAACACTGTCGCCGCCCACAGATATCTTCGGCCCACGTAGAGCGGAATCTCTTACCAGGGGCAATTCTTTATTGATCTCGTGGATGAAGCGGTCGTTTGGGCTTTCCGATCCCAGCAGTGCAACCGCCACTGTGATCTGGAATTCGCCGGAAAAGGACTGCCGTTCTGGATGAAGATGCGGGCCTTACACGGCCACGAGGACCGGAACGAATTCAGCCGGAGAACTGCAACATGGAGCCGGCCCGCAGCCGCCGGACTGGAATTCTACAGCTAAAAGAATTTTCTACAAGTAAAGGAATAAAACCGCCGATCGAAGCCCGCTTTCTACAGGTAAAGGAAAAACGACAAAGTTGAAAGCTACAATCCAAACCAGACACGAGGATTACATATATCTCTACTCACCCTGAACTTGATCGTCAGCCCTCGACGTCCGGATAGCGCCATTCGGGACAGGAAGACTTTGAGTTCCCCGGCACATGCCTTCAATCATTGTTAGAGCCGGCTAGTGCAGGGGGGCGGGTATCACCAAGGTCTGCGAGGATGCGCTGCGGTGCAGCCCCGCTGAGGCTCTGGAAGTCACGAATCATATGCATCTGGTCGTGATAGCCAAAATAATGAGCGATCGTGAGCCAAGTTTGGTGGGGAGTGCGTAGCTTTAGATCGAGTGCCATTTGGAATCGCGCGATACGCGCAAAGAGCTTTGGCCTGATGCCGATATCGCCCAGAAAGCTTCTTTCAAAGTGACGAACGCTGAGTCCGCTCTGCCGAGCTATTTCGTCGATGCGACATATACCCTGACGTCGGAAGATATCCGTCGCTGCGTTCATCGTTGTTGTACATCCTGAATAGCACGCGGCACGCTTCAAAAGATAACGTTCAACGGTCGCCACCTTGTCCTCGAACGATGTGCATTCCGCCAACATCTGCCAGAGCTCTTCGATGGTTCTTCCGAGCAGTTCGTCTCCCTTGTATGCCCTGTCTGGAAGCTCATTGACTGGTACGCGGAAGAGCTGCCAAAGACCTAAGGGCTGGAGGAAGATTGCGAAAGACTGAATGTTTCCGTTCAGGTGAAGAATGTTAACGGGCTCGGTATGTGGTCCGATGACCGCGATGCGATATGCTGACTCTTTGGTTCCATCGTTGTATTCAATCTCTGGCGGCTCGCGAAATTCAAACTCGAGAATATGCTCGAGAGAAGCGGGAACCGGCTGTACAAGGTCTAGATCTGACCTTGTGATCTCCCGCTGCGCGTAGGCTCTCACAAACCGCCGTAGCCGAGGATGAACTGGTGAGGATTGGAGAATGTGCACAGTCTGCCCCCTTCCCAACGAGAGGCTGGCGCGTGCCCTGATCCACTGCGATCAGCGAGCTGGCCTGCGATCATCATAAGCGCCTTCATATTCATGTCGCAAATCTACTATGCGTCGCTCCCTCGGATCACTTACAGTTGCACCTACAAGGGTCATCAAATGGCAGTGTACCTATGAGGGCAGAGCTCGCCGGACATAAGAGGCTCGCTAATTTGTAAGAGCTCTGACTGCCAAATTCACATAAGGAGTTACGTATGGACGGGGAAACGAGTCAAGAGGGAGATCTGGGAAATCCTGATACCGGAGGTGCTTCAGGAGACGAAGGCGTTTATGGCGAGCCAGGCGGGTACTCAACTCCCGAAGGAACAACCGGATACTCAGGCCTGACCAGTGACGAGCCAGATGAACCTGAGGAGAGCGGCGACTATCCCGCATCGGTGGGCGCGGCGCTCGCTGTTGGCGGGGGAATCCTCGAGCTTGGTGGCGGTGCGGTGGTCGCTGGTAAAGCGGCCGCTGAGACGGTCGGTTGGGGCCTATGGGTCTTCTTTAGAGGCTTAGAGGTAGCTGATCTCGTCTACGGAGACTAGAGTGCAAAGCCAGAAACAGATCCAGAGGAGGATCTTATGAACGAACGCAGAGTCTATGCAGCTCGAACCCCTGATCCACGACTAGTCCATGCGACTATTCTGATGGCACAGGCGGTCCTGTCGAAAGAGATTGCGGAAAACGTCGCTGAACCATTGAAAGGAAATATTCTAAAGAGCGCTGAAAAAACAATCAGCTCCATTGCTGACGATTACTGTGGGGTCGGCGCACACGGCAATAGACCTCCAAACCCGTTCCCAGGACCCCGCGGCTTGGATTTAGCCATCGCAGTCGCGACTTTTGCCAACATCGCCGCGAAATCAGGAAGCTTTCGCGATGAGTTGATGAAGGTAGCGGGCTCCATTACCAAGAAAGCATATGAGAGCGTAGAGTTTATCTCAAAGTAAATGCTTGTGCGATCGATCAGGCTGGAACCCCTGAGCGGTATCCTTCCTAGGCGCCGCAGAATACGCGGCGCGTCTTGGACACCAGCCCCGGCAACGTGAATATGAGCGGCGCAGAAGAGGTAACGAAGAAGAACAGCACCGCAACAAAGAAGAGCGCGAGCGACAGTACCAACAGGAGCAAGACGGGTACGAGTCGAACGAGCGAGAGAGTGGAGTTGTAATCGGCTCGCAAAAGCCATCTTGTAGCGGACAGTCGAAACTCCGCGGAATATAACGGTCGACGACAGAGTTAGGGCGAAGATGCCGTTGTCACACTGCACTCAAATCCCGGAATTTCACCCCTTTGTTATCAATCTTTGTCCGGTATTTAACTGCAGATTTACTGCACTTAAACACCGGGTGTCAGGCTCTTGTCCATCCAAGGGCCTGTGGGTTTCTTCGAAGCTCCTGGGAACTGGCCGAAACACCACTGCATCGCAACAATGGAAATCACTGCTACCGTAAATACCCGGGCTATCTCTTTTCTCACGAACGTAGCGTTCTCCTTACTTGATGTCTGCGAATGTCGATGTAGTTGCGCGTAGTATTTCCATGTCGATAGAAGACTAACAAATCCAGTCCACGTTGCTGGATAACCGGCTATCCGGAGATGGTCCGCCGTTTGATTCGCCTGCTTGGGCGGGCCGATTGTGGTGGTTGCTGTTAATAAGGAGGATCATCGATATGCAGATAGTTTCGGTAGGCATCGATCTTGGCAAGACGACGTTTCACCTGGTAGCGCTTGGTGTGGCTGGCAAAGTGCTAGTGCGGAAGAAGTTCACGCAACGACAGCTGCTGACCTATACCGCCAACATGCAGACGTCGCTGATAGGGCTGGAGGCATGTTCCGGAGCACATTTTCTTGGACGCGCGTTGCGCAAGCAAGGCCACGATGTGCGTTTGATTGCAGCCCAGTTTGTGAAGCCGTTCGTAAAGCCCAACAAGAACGACTTCGTGGATGCAGAGGCGATCGCCGAAGCCGTGGAACGCAAGAACATGCGCTTCGTTCCGATCAAGACCGATGACCAGCTCGATCTGCAGGCCATCCATCGAGTTCGCGATCGTCTGATCTCTCGGCGCACTGCGGTCATCAACCAACTGCGTGCGTTCCTGCTCGAGCGAGGCCTGGTTTTCGCGAAGACTCCAGCGAAGCTACGGGCTGCGCTGCCCGACATTCTTGAGAACGCTGACCTTGACCTAACAACGCAAATGCGGGACCTGATCGATCTCCTTTGGAACGAGTGGAAGACTGTCGAAGACCAGATTAAAGGACTCAGCCTCGAGCTGGAACGGATCTCCGCCGCCGATCCGGGGTGTACTCGCATCCGACAGATTCCGGGGATCGGGCCTATCGTGGCCACAGCCATCGTAGCCGCCATCGGCAACGGCGCAGCCTTTCGAAAGGGACGCGACTTTGCTGCTTGGCTCGGCATCGTGCCTCGTCAGCACTCGACCGGCGGCAAGGCCAAGCTCCTCGGCATCAGTAAACGCGGCAACGTATACCTTCGCAAGATCCTGATCCATGGTGCGCGAGCCGCCGTGCTACGCATTAAGTGTGATCGAGCACCTATCGGAGCCTGGCTCGATGCACTTGACTCGCGAGCGCCCAAGAACGTCGTTGTCGTTGCCATGGCCAACAAGCTCGCACGCATCGCCTGGGCTGTGCTCTCCAGCGGCAACGACTACAGACCCGTCCCCGCGTAAACAGCAGGGACCACCAGAACGACCGAAGTTTCCCACCGAAGTCTGCCTAGGAGCAGCAAGGACGAAAGAACAGTCATAACGGCGTGTCCGCAACCTGATCCTGAAAATGGTCTTCAAACGACCGACCGACTTAGAAGGACAGACACGCGCGCAACTCATCATGGCCAGGAGAACTAGTCTCCACTCAAAGGCCGATTACATTTGCGCAGACTTGTCTCTCGACCAAACTTCCCCTTGCAGTCCTGCGGCGGACCATACATTGCAGGAGGAACTAGAACTCCTCCTCCGCGCGGGGGCGACGTGATTCGATTGACCGCTTTGCATCGGGTGCCCGGGATATGCACAAAATCATCCGCACTTCTTTTTGCCCGCCTAACAACGTGGCTGCCGTAGCGCCGCTCGGATCGGCCTCGCACAAGTGGTTGCTCCCCGCTGCCAATAATGCTAGTACACTCTTTCCGTACGTCTGAATAGACTGACTCGGACTCGGTTGCCGACGCTTGCAGCCCGGTGGAGAAAGAATCTTATGAAGGCCAAGACTTCGAACGCGATGGCGTCAACGTTAATCTGCATTCTTGCAGCTACGTTCGTTACAGGCTGTGAAAAGAGAAACGCCGGTGGCGTTGCGGGCCCGGGCATCGAAGCAACCAAGGCGATTGCCGAGGAAGGCTTCATCTATGGTCTGCCTATTGTGATGAACTACGCGGTGATGTATGACTATGCGGTGGATAAGAGCAGCCCGCAGTTCAAGGCACCATTCAACAATTTCAAGAATGAAGCGCGCGTCTTTACCTATGAGGATACCGCAATTGTCACGCCGAACAGCGATACACCGTACTCGTTTCTGTGGCTAGATTTGCGAGCAGAGCCGATGGTGCTCTCGGTTCCGGCGATTGACAAGAAGCGCTACTACGCGGTCATGCTCTGCGATGGTAATGCCTACAACTATGGCTACATAGGCAGCCGTGCGACAGGTAATGAACCAGGCAACTATCTCGTGGTCGGCCCTGATTGGAAAGGTGAAACGCCCGCAGGCATTAAGAAGGTCTTCTACTCGTCCACGCCCTTCACGCTCGCCGGCTATCGAACCCAGCTCTTTAATGCCGGAGACATGCCGAACGTCGAGAAGGTGCAGTCGGGATACAAGGCGGAGCCGCTTTCCGCATTCCTCAAGCAGCCCGCGCCGCCACCAGCTCCGAAAATCGACTTCCTCCCAGCAACTACCGCGGGGATTAAAGCGAACTTCTTCCAGTATCTGGACGCTGCCCTCCAGCTTGTCCCGCTGGACTCGGAGAGCAAAGAGATCCGCGCCAAACTCGCCAGTATTGGCGTTGGTCCGGGCAAGACCTTCGATTTTAAGGATCTCTCGCCAGAACATAAAGCCGCGGCATTGCTGGGCATGAAAGAGGGTGATGACAAAATTGATGCTTACTTGAGCACCGGAAGGAAGGATATCAATGGCTGGAAGATCGGCTCACTGTTTGGCGATCGCTCTTTCTATAGGGGCGATTGGCTGTTGCGCGCCGTCGCTGCCAAGGCGGGTATCTACGGAAACGACGCGATTGAAGCCACCTATCCCATGACCCGAGTCGATTCGAAGGGTGAAACTCTCGACGGCACCAAGCACAACTACACCCTTACCTTCCCCGCCGGGCAGCTTCCGCCCGTCAATGCCTTCTGGTCAGTGACCATGTACGACGGCAAGAGCCAGTTTCTGATTAAAAACCCGATCGACCGCTATCTCATTAACTCTCCTATGCAGTCGCAGATGAAGAAAAATCCCGACGGCTCGCTCACGATTTACATCCAGAAAGACTCTCCCGGTAAGGCAAAGGAGTCCAACTGGCTGCCTGCGCCAAATGACACCATCTACCTCGTAATGCGCCTGTACTGGCCGAAGGAGACACCGCCCTCAATTCTGCCTGCCGGTTCAGGGACCTGGCAGCCGCCATCGGTCGTCTCAGCGTCTTAGCGCCATTGTCTTCCTTAGCACGTCTGACGGAAGCAGATTTACGATTGGGCGGTCAATCCTGCACCGATAACGCACGCGAGATTTCTGAACGAAATGTGTTCAGAACCAAGTTCTCGCAAAACGGGTTTGAGCAACTACAACGTGGTGGGACCATTCTCCGCCTTCTATCAACGAGTGCTAAATTGCCGAGTCGCTTACCGACAGTGGAACCCGAGCCACATGTCCGTATAGTCGCCTTCTCGGACAAGCGGTTCCTGTAGTTCCTTGAAAACGGGGTTTGCGGAAACTTCAAGTTGAAGTTGCCTATAAGCCGAGTTTGTGGGAACTGGAGGCCTGCTCACGAAACGAAAATTTATGCACGTTTAGCCGAGTTGGCTAGCGCGCTTCCCCGTGGAACTACACGGCAATGCTACATCGCGGCGATCTGCCGCGTCCTGACCCAAAGCGGACCTGACGGGTCAGCGCAGTCCGTCAGGCGAGTTGCGCGACTAAGCGGGAACGTACGTCGACCTAATTACCTCAGGCGCTGTGCTGCCAAAGATGCGAATACTTTGGCGCTTATCAGCAAGGCTGACGGCCTGCTTCGGTTGGTTTTCGCTGCGTCGCCAGTGCTCGCTTCAACTCCTCGATCTGTGCCTGCTGCGCCTTAATGGCCTCGACCAGCACCGGAATCAGCTTCGAGTACGCCACCGACTTGGTCCCGTTGTCGTCGGTCGTGACGGCTTCGGGAAAGACTGTCTCGACCTCCTGCGCCAGCAGTCCCATCTGCCGTTCCTGCGGGAGCGCCCATTCGGGATGCGCATCCCGCTTCCAGGCGAAGGTCACGCCGCGGAGCTGGCCGACTCTTTCGATCGGATTGGCAATCGACGTCACGTGCTCCTTTAGCCGTTGGTCCGAGAGGTCTAAATAGGGGCCGACTCCCGCGACGGCGCCATTGACGTGGAGCACCTGCTGCGGGTTGACCAGGCCGATCCCGACCCTGCCGTCGTTGGTGATGGCCATCCGGTTGAGGAACGCAGTGTAAAAGTCGATCCCGAAGGGGTTGTCGCCGGGCACTCTCCGCCGACTGCTGATGCCTTCGCCCGAGATGACGCCGAAGGTGACGCCGTTGATCAGACCGCCATTCGAGGCGCCGGCCGAGTCCACCATGAGGCCGCCAGCGACGCGGAGGCTGCCGGTGGTCTGGTCGGCGAGGCGCATATAGACGTCGAAGTTGATCCCGGGAATGCACAACAGGTCGTCGAGCACCGCCATCTCGACGCCGTCGCCTGACCCGAGACTGGTGTAGTCCAGCAGGGCCGGCGCATCGACGTCGGAGACGTCAATGGTATCGAGAAGCAGCGCGTAGCCGAACGGCGGCTTGGCCAAAACATACTCGGTGAGGTACAACCGGTCGCCCGCCAACGCAACCCGTGAAGGGCTGTCGTTGACGCGCATGCTGCCTTTCGCGATCGGCGCAGCGGCAGGATTGGACACGTCGAAGATAAGCAGCCGGCTCGAGGCTGGATTTTCGCCGACGCCTACGAAGGCGTGGCGGCCATCCGTGGTCATGCACCAGAACCTGGCGCCGAGCGAGACAGCGCCCAGTGGGAGCGGAGCCGCTGGGTTGGAGACATCGTAGAGACGTAACCAGTCGCCGCCGCCGCTGGTGTCATCGGTGCAGATGTAGGCGATCGTCCCGATGACGACGATTTCGGAGAAGCCCGAACCGATTGTGGTCTGGCTGACGAGCAGGGGTGCGCTGGGATTGGAGGCGTTGAAGACCTGCAACGTATTAGCCACGCGGCCGCCGTAGTTGACCACATAAACATGCGTGCCGTGCGCCGCAATCGAGAACGACGATCCCGGCAACGAGGCGGTCACCTCCGGTGCCGACGGGTTGGTCACATCGACGATCTGCAGCAGCCGGTCGATGCCGGTCAGATAGACGTGACGTCCGGAGACGGCGATGCCGTTGGACCGAGCCCCGAGCGGCAGCTGGCTGCGCAAAACGGGGTTCAGCGGATCCGTGATATCTACGGTCGACAGCCGTCCGTTTTCGTACTCGGCGACGTGGGCCAAACTGCCGGACAGTACAATGCCGGTGGGAAAGTTGTGATTGGTGACGATTGAGGCGACCTTGCCTGTGCGATCCGAAGTGGTGAGCGCCATGCGTGTCCTTTGTCCCGAGTTGGGAGGCGTGCCGAAGTAGTCCGGGCCCTATCAGTCGCCATCATTAGACACCAAGGCCGTGAACCGCGCCAGCTCCGCTGCCCCTCTCGAGTCTTAAGTGGGGCTGTTTACGCTTGGGCGAATAGGTATTGAATCTGAAGCATAATCAACTCTAACGAAGCAGCTGTGTTAAGGTGACTTACTTGTCCCGCTGAAGCGAATGATGTTGAAAAGATTCAGTATGCTCGTAACTGACTCTTACAGGAGCTTCTCTGTGGATCGTGCAAGCGCCATGTTCCTTCTGCTCGTACCAATTCTCTGCTGCAGCCGACTTGGCACAGCACAGACCGCTTCAACAAGCGCTTGGCGGGATCCTTCGCCACATCATAGCGAAATGATTACCGTGGACCAAGGTATCCAACTCGAAGTGTTGGACTGGGGTGGCACGGGGCGTCCCATGGTTTTCCTCTCCGGCCTGGGTAACACCGCGCATATTTGGGACAAATTCGCCCTGCAATTCACCGACAAGCATCACGTCTATGCCATTACGCGGCGCGGCTTCGGCAGGTCCACACACGCCAACACTGGGTACACTCCGGAAAGGCTCGCTGACGACGTTCTAGCCGTGATGGATCAACTCAAGATCGAAAAGCCCGTGCTAATCGGCCACTCGATCGCCGGCGAGGAACTCAGCTCAATCGGAACGCACCACCCCGAACGTGTCTCTGCACTCATCTATTTAGACGCCGCCTACACATATGCTTTCTACGACGTAGTCGGCGACTACGAAGCCAGTCTCAAGGATCTCCAGTTGAAGGTCGATGCACTTGCTAAAGCGCCTGCAGACACGATGCTGATGAATCAGTTAAAAGCTGCACTGCCGCAGTTCGAAGAAAATCTAAACCGCAAAGCGAACAGCGTAGAGAACCCGCTCCCGCCTGCCTATGCTCCTCCTAGCGCAGCAGACAAGGCCAACTTTACAGCGATGACGCAAAGGTTGGCACTTGCAATTGGCGGCATTCCGCCCGAAGCCGAACCACATGAAAGCTTCCTGGCAAAACCTGACGGTAGTGTCGGTGCTCCCAATACCGCGCCTGAAGCGAGCAGTTCCATCTTCAAAGGCTACGAGCACTACACCACATCCATCCACTTGCCGATTCTTGCTGTCATGGGCTATCCGCAAAACAAGGGTCCTAATTTTCATTTGGACACACCAAAAAACATTGCGGCAGCGAATGCGGCTGATGCAAATCAGGCACGTCAGATTGACGCATTTGAGAGAGCCCAGCCAACCGCCCGCGTCATCCGCATCGCAAATGCTAGTCATTACATTTTCATTTCCAATGAACCCCAGGTGTTGGTTGAAATGAACAAATTTCTAAATGGGCTGTCATGAACGAAGCGGCTATTCAACGACAATTTGATTGTCTCGTGAAGTTGGTTCTCGATGCTCGGACTCGTCATTAAACAACCAGTACTAACTTCTGGACCAGCGATCATCCAGAAGTTCAGTTCATGTTTTGTCGGAGGAAACGGCCTTAGTCTGATTTAGCTTTTACTCTCCTAAGGCTTTTTAGGTGAAATCCCAGACGACGGCCGAGTCGCTGCAGGCTTTTCTGGCAGGCTTGGGGGACCGAGACCGGATTTAGCGTCGTAGCTTTTGATGATCTGATCGGTTATATCTACATTGCTGGCGGCGTACCAGACTATTGGAGCCATATCAGTTCCTCGTTCCAGCACAGCAGCGTACCCATGCCTGTGATTTGAGGAATTATTTGTCGTAGTTTTTGTGGTGATATCTGTCGTATGGCCCAGCAAGCCTCCGTCCAGCGAGCTGTCGCTCGACGGCCTTAAGGGCGCGATTACAACGGGTTAGCGTCCGATTTCAGAGATCGCCGCTCTCCCGCGGGCAGCTCGTGGCCGACGTTTACGCCAAATAGCGGCTCAACATCTATGCCAAACAATTTCTCAAGCTACACACAGTGGGCACTGCAAAAGTTCTGTCCCTTTTCGGGAATACAGCTACAGGCAGGGCTTTCACATTTCTTGGACTCAGACACTCGATTTCTCCTCGACGATGACGTTGGCAAGCACGTCTTTGTGATGCAATGGAAGCCCGTATCGTTGAGTCTGACGTTGAATTAATGCAACTATTGTGTCCCCGCTCCATATCCCATCACCCGGAATTGAACGTTTTCGGTCTCTCATGAAGCGAGTCCTGCCCGCGCAGAGCGCAGCCGACCAGAAGAGCGATAATGACATGTCACGCTTGCTCTTCTTCTGCCCGCACCGCATACCTTCTGTTGGTAGGAATCTTTTGGCAGATAGAAACTGTGTCTTATTTCGGTTTACGGGACGACGGCAATGGGTCCATTCCAAAACGCTGCACGGTTTCTGGTAGGGTCAAGCACTGTCACCTGACAGCGATACTCTCCGGGCTTTAATCCTTCCATAGCGATCTCAAGATTAATCGGGATTGCCCCTAGACGACTGTCCGGCGAGGCGGATGCCTTGACCACCTGACTATCCATCACCTTCTCCCCGTCGCGATAGAAGCCAACGAAAGCGACAATTTCCGAGCTGGCTTTCGTTTTTTCTGCTATGGGATCTGAGCCAGTTCCCTCCCGGATATGACCTATGTATACCTGAAGGAAAACTTCCAGATTGCGAGTAGAACGGAAGACACGTGTGACACTGGGAATGAGCTTTCCGGCGTCATTTACTAGTGGATTGGCGGCGTCGTTCTTCGCTTGCTCCTTCCCTTTCATCGTGTTGAAGAGCGCCTGTTTCGTGTCGACTCTCTGACTGCTGAGCACGACCGAACTGATCGGCAGCTGCTTGGTCACTTTGTTGAGATTCGGGATGATGAAGACCGTCTGGTACGTTCCCATTCGTCCCGTCTCATCATCACGCGCCAGAAACTTGATCGTGTATCGCCCCGGCAGCAGCGTGAAGCCCGTACTATATTCGATGGGCCGCCGCGCCAGCTCCGTCACCGAGGCATCATTCAGCTTCACATCCACGTTGTCGCGTAGGTTCGAAACCGTTAACCCCATCTCGTCCTTAATCTCGCACACGAAATCGATCACCGTATGCTCATTGCCGAAGCGCTTGGCCAGCGCCAGCTCGCGGCCCGGAATTTTCACCGTCACCGGCACAAAGTACTCCGCGTGATTCAGCTGGAAGTAGTTCACCTCCATCGCAATCGTCAGGTCTGTAATGGGATCGCCCAGCATAAGCGCGTCTTCAAGCTGGCGCTCCTTCTCGGCGCCGTTGAACTTCACGAACTCTTTGTTCGCGTAATACCCCTGACGATAGTCCAGGCTCCCATTCAGCTTCTCCGGAACCGTGATCTTGATGCGACGAAAATGCCCGTTCTGTGCCGTATTCGTCGTGTAATACCCGATCAGGTAATAGTCCGAAATCGCCCGCTGAGCCCGCACGATGCCCACTGCAAGGTCATTGTTGTCGAAGAACGCCTTCCCGCCCGTATCCGCCGCTAGCGAGTACAACGTATCCTGCGATTGCTGCAGACGATCATTGGTCGCCTGTGCCGCCGTGCCGCTGTACATGCCCGAGTTGCCCGACGATCCCTGCGTCGCATCGCCCAGCGGAGGCTGCGCCACCAGCCCCCGCGCATCGATCGGCCAGAACGACAGGCCCGCTTTCACCGCCGCATCCACCGTCGCATGCAGCTGCGCCTGGTTATCATTCCCGTTCAGCCGCAGCCCGCTCGAGAAATACAGCAGGCTCTTCTTCTCGTTGATCTGCTCCAGCATGTGCGCCGTCGTCTGCAGCGCCGAGAGCTGCCGGTCCGTGTTGAAGATGTTAAACTCGCTCGAGTCCTGCCCGAACGCCGCCCCTGCGTCCCCACTACTGCTGTCGTCGATGCCTTCCGCCGAGCCCTGTCCTTCTCCCACGATCATCGTTTCGAGAATACTAAGGATTTTGTTGCGGTCCGCACTGAAGTCGAGCAGGATATCCACTGCGCCGCCCTGGTAGCGCAGGATCGATACCAGGTCTACCTCAGTCATCTGCGTCCGCACAAACTTCTCCGCCGCCTGCAGCGCATGCACTTGGTCGTCCGGATGCATCGCCGTCATGTCAAAGTAGAACGCCAGCAATCGCCGGTCCTTGTAGTTCCTTCCCTTATCTTCTGCAGCGTATGTCGTGCGGCCCAGGCGCTTGTAAACGCGAATGCTTTCCTCGTCTTCGGGCGTCACCGACAGCGGCGCTGCATCCACAGGCAGCGACTCGCGCTCGAAGACACGGATCGTCTGCGACGTGCCATCCTCCGTCACAGCGAAATCGTCCGCCGTGAGGCCGGAGACGAACTTGCCCTGCTTGTCTTTGACGATCACGCTTTCTGTTACCAGCTGCGACTTTACGCTGAGCGTATAGGTAGTTTCCTTGCCC
>Ga0206894_1046_pt2 | contig 25641 bp, 21 predicted proteins | sample Alteio_BWOrgHeat_54_FD_152953 | JGI IMG/M metagenome (GOLD analysis project Ga0206894, IMG submission 152953) | Enriched cells from forest soil in Barre Woods Harvard Forest LTER site, Petersham, Massachusetts, United States -... | ecosystem: Environmental > Terrestrial > Soil > Temperate forest >...
CACGACCAATACACGACCATCGTACTGTCGAAACCATCCCAAATGGTCCTAAACCATCCTAAAACGACGAGACCATAACGCTAATTGCATCAATCATATCCGCTGATTCCAGACCACTTAATTCGCTTGCTAGGCGGCCCTGAAAAGGCCGGCGTCGGCGTTCGATCCCGTCTCTGGCCACCATTTAGAATCAATAGGTTATAAGCGTATAACCATAAGCCTGCATTTCGGGAGGCTTTGACTTGTTTTTGCTACGTTACTCAATGAATAGCATAGCTCTCAGGAGGAATGGTCGCTTATTGGTAGTGCGCTGCCCTTGCTGATCAACTGTGTTATCCAATCTCTCCTGGAATGTGCATGATACCGAGGCCTCAGAACTAGCGCCGCCAGCCTTTTAGAATATGGCCGGCTTGCTGATCTACAGCGTTGAGGTATAAGTGTAGGGCTAGCGAGGATGGTTACTGACGACCACCCGCCCAGCGCACACCCACACCCCGGAGAGAGGTCCTTCGACAGGCTCGACTCCCGTCCTTGTCTTTCATAGAGGACATCGTCCACGGCAGAGCGACCGTTTTCACGGACCACTACTGCCGCCACGTACCAAGTCAGTGGCTTATCTGGTGGGTCTCCCCAAGTAAGCCTCACAGACACATGAGAGGAGCCGTCTTTCTCCAGCTCGGTTTTCGCGATCTGAAAAGATCTCGGCTCCACATTTACATCCTGTCGGAGAAGATTCCGTTTTCGATCAAGCCGATTGATGGTTTAGCGCTCAGATCCGTATTCTGCCGCTGCCAGTCTTTAAAGCAAGCATCGCTTAGGTCAAACTTATGGGGCAATGCCTTGCTGAGATATGGCGCGAACACCTTCATATCTGCATCATAGGGGGATGCCTAGCCACGACCTGTTCATAGAGACTATCGACCAACGCTTGAGGCGTCTTCGACGGGAGGGTGACATGCGATGGATCGAGTCCGACCCCGCTCAAGCGCAGTTTGGGGTAGAGAGGATTCAGAAACTTATGGAACCAGATCCTTGAAGAGAATATCCCTGAAAAGTGGAGCGATTTGCAAACTCCTCGAAGAACTTTAGACCAAGATTCAATCTTCGATTCGGCAAGGTGACGTTCGATGTGAATCCTAGCGCGTTTACAGCATAGTGACTATTAGCCTGATCTGGAGTGATTGCAGGGCCTGTGTGCGTTGTTATTTGGCGTTGCAGGTAGCCGGCAGTTCCCACTTGCAGCCGTAGGGCAGATGTTCTGAAGACAAATGTTCGCATTAATGAATAGTCGAGATCGAAGGTTTGGCCGGGATGAGTCCCGGTCCCTTCCTGGACCGTATGGAACTCGTACATCTCGTATGCGGAGAGCGCGAGTAACTTATTCCCGGTAAGAGGAAATGTCTGGCCCGAGGAGAGGGCGTGTGTCCAATAGCCTGAACCAACATTGTTGTTGGCATCCGCAGCGAAACGACCCGTCGGAGCCAGAAAACCGTAGAGAACGCGCAGAGAGGCGCGCTCTTTGTTCCAGCCTAGAATAAACGGCACATAGTATGAATCGGCGAATCCGGCGCCGCCGCTGATCTTGCCGTGAATATCGGTTGTGAGGTCGTTTGTAGCGAAGGGGAGGGTTGCAAACGCGGAGTAGTGAGCACCTCCAAGAATTTGTTTCTGGCTTACCCAGATGATGGAGTTCATGTCCATCAGAACCGAGTTATTTCCTGTGATCGGCAGTGTGTGCCCGTTCTCGTCTTTGGATTCGTCGCGGGAATAAAAGAGCAACTGGTTGGAGTAGGTAAATCCTGGAGCAGGTGTGATGCCGGAGTTTGTCGCGCTCATTCCGAGGGGGTATACGCCCCTGCTCTGGGCCGGCGTGGAGCGTGGGACGGCTGCGAAGATCAACGCAAGAACGCTGAGGCAGAACCAGCTTCCTCGTACGGGCAACCTTACCGTGCGCATGGTTCCTCCGAGAAGGTCACTTGGTCACGAGGTTCTTCCAGAAGCGATCGAGGCTCTCGTCCCCGCCGAACAATGTGGTGAATATGGTGGAATCGGCCAGCAGGATATCTCCAGCGCGCTGGCTCGTCGGAGGCATCCAGAGAAACATGTTGAACTCGCGGTTTCCGGCCTCCGTAAATGGGTGAGGATGGGACTTATCGATGGCCTGCCGAGCGAGGACATGGATTGCCTTGGTGTCGTTGGTTGTAACTGCATAGTGTGGAAGATGTGGATGGAAGTTGAACGTGGAGACACCTTCGAGCCAGCCACGCTTGTCCAGATCGTTGGTCGTAATTAAAGGCTGAAGTCGATTGGTTCCGGGAAGGGTGGCGGGCCGAAGACCGTAACGGTTCTCGACCGGAACACCTAACCCTTTCATAAGCGACCGAGTGTACTTGCCGAAGCGTTGTTGACGAGGAACGAGCGGGTCGCCGTGGTGGGCGTACTCCATGGCTCGCTCTTTGAAATCGTTGGATACTCCGACGTCGTGGTGCGGACCGAGAATGAGGCAGGCGCCTTCCCGAGTGAGAAATTTCTGGAGAGCCTCGATCTCCTCAGGAACTGCTTCCTGTTCTGTGACCATGTGATCGAGGCCGAAGACCATGAGGATGTCGGTGTCCTTGAGGATGCGCTCGTCGATGAGCAATTTCTGTCCGGCTTGGTCGATGCGCTGGTAGACGGCGACCGGATTGCCGGTGATCTCTCCGGCGAGATTCTGAAATCTGAGAAGGCTGAGGTGAAAGAGTTCCAGCGTGCCGGCGATGCCTTGCAGGAACATCCTCTCGGAGAACTCAGTCGTCTCGTAGTTGGGCCATGCTACGCGGCGGACTTCCGTGATGGTAGAGAAACGATTGTCCATCTCGGTGATGTCGCGGTTCGCTTCCCATGGGTAACTCCACGTCCAATAGATAGAGACTCGTGGTTTGCCCTTGGTGTAAGGGCGAGGAACATGGACCTGGTTATATGTTCTGGCGCGGCTTGGTGGAGTCATTTTGCAGGTTCTCCTCACTTGTTGGGTTCATGCCTGCGGAACCACATCGGCTCCGAAGGCGAGAAAGCGCAGGGCACCTATACCGGGGAGGAAAAAATAAGAGCCGCCTCTAATAGTCGTAAACGCGGGTAGACCTTTGATCTTTTTTCGAATCGGACGCCTAGGAATCGTCATGTCAAACGTGCCGTCTTGCGTACCAACGAAAGGATCGCGTTCGTTACCGAGGTCTTTAAAGTTGCGGTCGTTCACCCAGACATTCATCGCGAATTCGAACTGGCGTACGAGACTGGCGCATCCGATAAAGGCGGCGATCCCACGTTCGAGGCCATCCTCCGGCGCACCTTCGGGTAATGCGGGGCCGTAAGTACCTCCTCGCCGAATCATCTTATGGCGTTCCATACTCTCGCCCGTATCACGCGGATTCATACGTCGAATGTGCGAACCGACAGGACAGCCGTAGCCATATGGGTCCATCTTTCTGTAATCGAAATCATTGGTTCGCTGCATGTCCCCTCCGAGCCCCGGATCGTCCTTCTCCGGCGACAGCACGAGTGGCGCTCCGCTGCGCCAGCGCCCCATAAGCTTGGCGGCTATGAGTTCCTGCTCTTCAGGCGTTTCGCCATGTTGACGAAGGAAGTTGCGAAAGGCGCCTACATGCTCCTGCATTCTCAAATAGGCTAGGTAGCTGCCGTTACGAGACAGAGTCTCGGGTTGCGGAAGTACAGGTATTACACCGCTCTCGTCAACGTACCCAAGAAAGAACTCGCCAGCCTTGAGAGATGACCCTGAGCCGGGTGTCGGCTCTTCGCCCGTTCCCTCAATGACAGGTTGGGATAACCGATCGCGATAACCAAAATGTTCATGGGCATGCCCATAGGGTGGAATGGCTTCTAAATCCAACGAGGAAAGGATTTCTACTCCTCCAATCTGCGCAAGATAGCCAGCGTGTTCCTGCTTGCATCGTTCTCGCTCCGCGACATCGCGGGCAAAAAGAATCGCAATGGCATGAAGCGAGGGATCGGCGAGCCCTCCTACCCAGTTGTCGGGATGATTTGCGCCAGTTATCCCCAGCACCTCTGCCCGAGCCGCCATGCCCCGCTTAAATTCTTCAGGGAATGTTTCCAATGATGCTTCGTCCAAACCGAGTGCGCGAAGGCCGTTCCATGTGAATGCTAAAGTCACCCATCTTGAGTCTGGTGAGGCACACCCAACCGATTCACCCGTACCTACTTTATCGATTAAGCCAGCCAGCCAAGCCCGCCCCGCGGCAGTTTCCCGTATGGTGAGAAATTCATACCTGGCGGCGAGCGCTGGTGTCCTTGCTAGCAGGAAATGCTGAATGTCGTTTAGTTCCAACATGGTCGCCTTTCAGAGTGTGTTTCCTCTGGACATTGCGTCTAGTAGATTTGCTGTATCAATCAAGTGTTTGATTTCGAATGGCGGATCCTTTATGACTTGACTGGCATGTTCATCTCAATTGGCAGCGCGATTGACTGTTGGTAACTCAGTTCGTCTTCATTGCATCTGGTCAAGCATGTTGGAGAAAGCAGCCTTCAGTTTCAGGGCTTTCTTGATTTCGTCCGCGCTTACGTAGGGGTATTCCCCGTATTCCAGGAAGCTGGGGCATTGATGCTCGCGGAAGAACTTGATAACTGCCGGTATGTTCGTCTTCCAATCCTCCGGCCATCCTTCGAGGTTTACGAAGACTGTCGTGATGCCTGTCTTGATGAAAAGAGCTACTGCGTCCTCAAGGTATTTGTCGAAGTCAGTGTCGAAAATACCTTGATACATAAAGTGCAAACCGGAGCCAACATCGAACAAAATCCAGCGAAGGTAGTGGAGCTTCAAGGGAGCGAGAACAGTAGGATCCCCCTTTACTGCTTCCTGGATAGACTTTCCATAATCGCGGATAGCTTGTTCGCGGCCAGGCTTCACCTTCGCGGTGACTGAAAAGCCGTAACACGCCGGGGTTTGCGGATAAATCGGACCATACCTGCCTTGCTCGAGTTTGAAGTATCCCTCCTTGGGGATAGCTATCGCTGCAGAGGTCATCCAGTTGTCATTTGCCATGTTTTTCTCCTTGAGCTTCGACTCAAATGGATTGGTTTTCACCAGCACCCTTGTCCGACCGACCGGCCCTCCTCATTAGCCTTGTGACAGGACCACGAATCAATAGGTACGGCACGACAGCCAGGGTTGTTGCCACAACCAGCAACTCCAAAACATATACTCCGCGCTGAAAGATGAGTTGATAGATGGCGTCCAGAAGCATCGCTAGGAGAAAGACTTTCCCTACGTCCTTCCAGCCATGACGGAGCAACTCAGACCTCCGGGAGGGATCTGAAATGATTGTCCAGAGAAAGGGTGGTTGCCCTTCACGGGCGTCCTTAAACCCAGCTCGAACCGCGAGAAAGCTTGCGACCAATGGCTGAATGATCAACCGAAAGTTGATCGGCCCTGTGACGCGAGCCATGAGATTCTCCCATACGCGTTTAAGTATCTCATCCATACTGGTTCTCCCTCGCAACAGCATCGGGCGGAGCCTTCCTCGATCTTTCCGTTGCCACCCCAGCGATCACGAAGCCTTTGGTGCCATTGTTCACGCTTGGCTCTCGACTCCCTCTTGGTTCATTCGGGGCCCAGTTTGGTGAATTCAGGAAAGGGTACGACTGGTACGTCTCAGCGTCTACTAGGGTTTTTCCTAACTCTTGCCGAATCGCAAACTGCCTTTGCCCGGCCAAAATATTTAATTTGTGGAACACCGCAACCCTTCGTCATCCGAAGGTCATCGCATTCGTATGATCAGTAGATCGGATATTTGCAGAGGACAAAGTTGTGTGAGGGCATTCGCGACGATGAGTAGGGAACGTGGTGATGACGCCGGCACGACCAATACACGACCATCGTACTGTCGAAACCATCCCAAATGGTCCTAAACCATCCTAAAACGACGAGACCATAACGCTAATTGCATCAATCATATCCGCTGATTCCAGACCACTTAATTCGCTTGCTAGGCGGCCCTGAAAAGGCCGGCGTCGGCGGTTCGATCCCGTCTCTGGCCACCACTTACAAATCAATAACCTACCGGCGAGCATCGCCGTCATTCATCGAGGCTTTTTTTACTTCTTCCTGGTAAGCGATTGAAAATACCGGATCAACCTTCAGTGACAGACTGCACCGTGGGAGTGCTACGCGATGAGCGCATCGTCCTGATGATGACCTTTTCCAGTTCGACGATAAGAAAGAATATGAAGCCTCCGAAGATAAGCTTTGGCCAGATGCGAAGCGGTATCGGCTCGGTGTCGAATAACACCTGAAGCGGTCGTGCATAAGTAAATAGAAATTGCAGCACTACGACTGCGCCGATGCCCAAAGGCAAGTATTTGTTGCCGAAGTGAGCCTTAAGAGATAGCGACGAACCTATCTTGTAGCGGCTGTTGAGAAGGTAAAAGACTTGACCAATAACCAGTGCATTTACGGCAACGGCACGTGCCAACCCGTCAGATGCGTCATTCGATTTCATCCAGAAGAATGCCCCTAACGTGAGCACCAGCAGTGCCAAACCTACGAAGATAACGCGCCAGATCCCGAAACCATCCAGAATCGCACGGTCAACGGTGCGCGGCTGCCGCTCCATGACGTCGAGTTCATGCGGCTCGAATGAGATCACCAGCCCGAGCGCGACAGATGTCACCATATTGACCCAAAGGATCTGAGGTGCAGTAATCGGAGCCGTGAATCCTGCAACGATGGCGACGAGGATGACGAGCGCCTGGGCGACGTTTGTCGGCAGTAGGAAGAGCATAGCCTTCTCGATATTGTTGAAGACGGTGCGCCCTTCTTTGACGGCCGCGGTGATCGAAGCGAAGTTGTCGTCGGCAAGCACCATCTCGGCCGCCTCCTTGGTGACCTCGGTGCCCTTGATCCCCATGGCGACCCCGATATCAGCCTTCTTGAGGGACGGCGCGTCGTTCACACCATCGCCCGTCATCGCCACGATCTGCTTGTTCGCCTGGATCGCCTTCACAAGCCGCAGCTTATGCTCGGGGCTCGCGCGTGCGAAGACATCGACGTCGCGAACTCGCTCCTGCAGCGTGGCTGTGTCCATTTCTTCGATCTCGGCCCCGGCGATCGCCGTTCTGCCGTCGCCAATACCGAGCATCTTGGCTATCGCTGCCGCAGTGATCTTATGGTCTCCGGTGATCATCGTTACCCGGATGCCGCCCGCATGACATTCCTTCACTGCCTCGATCGCTTCTTTGCGCGGCGGATCGAGCAGCCCGATCAAACCGATGAGGACCAAGTTCTTAGGAAGGTCGCCGGGCTCGAGGTTTCCTGCGCTGATATCTGGATCCTCGAGCCACGCAAGTCCTAGCACGCGCTCGCCCTGCGCGGCGAGTTCGTCAGATGCTTTACTGAAATAGTCGCGATCGAGCGCCACTGGCGCTCCACCTTTGGTCGCCTGATGAAGACAATGTTCGAGGATCACTTCCGGTGCGCCTTTGACGAGAATCACCCGCTTGCCGTCGGCGTCTTTATGGAGCGTGGCCATAAACTTGTGTTCCGATTCGAACGGGATTGCATCGATTCGCGGATAGGTGTCCCGTTCGGTCTTCCGGTCAAAGCCGAGTTTGTTTCCGAATGGATACAACGCACCTTCGGTTGGATCACCTTCAACCTTCCATAACCCTTCTTCCTGGCGGATCTCCGCGTCGTTGCACAACATGGAGACGCGCCCCATGAGTTTGAGCACTGGCTCCTCGCCTGCGGGCTGGCCGTCTTTGGTCACCTGCCCTTCGGGTGCGTAACCTTCCCCCGTTACCACGTAGGCCGATTCGGCTGTAACCGCCGATACCACCATCATCTCCATCAACGTCAACGTGCCAGTCTTGTCTGAACAGATGCGCGAGACCGAGCCTAAAGTTTCCACTGCTGGAAGACGTCGGATGATGGCGTTGCGCTGAGCCATACGCTGGACGCCTATCGCCAGCGTGACTGTGATGAGAGCAGGCAGCCCTTCTGGAATTACGGAAACAGCGATACTGATGACCGCCTGGAATATTTCCACGAAGGGCATGCCTCGAACCCATCTGCCATAAGCGAACACAAGGACGGAGACGATGCCAATGATCGTGGTGATCGAATAGCCGAACTTTTTTATCTGGCGTAGCAGCGGCGTCTCGAGCGCGCTAACCGAGTTCATCATCTGGTTGATGCGACCCAGTTCGGTCTCCGGTCCTGTTGCAACCACTATCCCGATTCCTCGTCCCGACGCGACCAGCGTCCCAGAGAAAGCCATGCCCTCCCGGTCTCCGATAGTAGCTTTTTCGGATACAGCATCTGTGGTCTTGTCGATGGGTACCGACTCGCCTGTGAGCGCAGCTTCCTCTGTCCGCAGGTTCTTGACTTCGATGAGACGAAGATCTGCAGGGACCTTATCGCCCGATTCAAGAAGCACGACATCACCCGGAACAAGTTCCTCGGATGGGATCAAGCGAATCTCTCTGCCACGTAAAGTTCTGGCTTCTGCGGACAGCATATTGCGGATCGAGTCCAGCGCTTTCTCGGCCTTGCCCTCCTGAATGAAACCAAGCAGCGCGTTGAGGATGACAACGCCCAGAATGATCGCGGAATCGAGCCACAAGCCAACCATCATTTTCACGAACCCGGCTGCGAGCAGGACGTAGACCAGAATGTTGTTGAACTGATGCAGGAACCGCATGAAGGCGCTCTGTTTCTTGCCTTCCGGTAGACGGTTAGGGCCGTACCTCGTCAACCGGTGCGCGGCTTCACCCGTGTCGAGACCTTTTGATGGGTCGGTGCTGAGGCGCTTGACTGCATCTTCGATATTTACAGCATGCCAGGCGACTGCTTCGGATCTTGGTTTGGAGCTCACTGCTGCTTCCATACGCACGCTCCGGTTCAAATGAACTGATGTTGCTTCCAGCACCCGGGACAGGAATTTTTACAGTCTGTTTCTCTGTGTTTCTATTCGGCCCCAATCATGTTCCGGAACATACTTCAGCGGATGGTCGGATTCCTTGTACTTCCCTGCAGGCTGCCGCTTGGGTAGTTTTACCTTCTTCATGGGCACATTTTCATAGGGAATCTTGTCCAGTAGGTGCCGAATGACGTTCAGCCTCGCACGCCTCTTATCATCCGATCGAACGACAAACCACGGTGCCCATGACGTATCGCTGGCCACGAACATCTCATCGCGCGCACGAGAATAGTCGAACCATCGATGATAGGACTCGAGATCCATTGGAGAGAGCTTCCATATCTTTCGCCCGTCGTTGATGCGTGCCTTGAGCCGCCGAGTCTGTTCCTCTTGGCTGATCTCAAGCCAGTATTTCAGAAGGATCGTGCCGGACTCCGTAACTACATGCTCGAACTCAGGCACGATCTCCAGGAAACGTTTCGCCTGTTCCTCGGTACAGAAACCCATCACTCGCTCGACACCGGCGCGGTTGTACCAACTGCGGTCGAAGATCACGATCTCTCCAGCAGCAGGAAGATGGGCTATGTAGCGCTGAAGATACATCTGCGATTTCTCTCGGTCGGTGGGCGCGGGCAAGGCGACCAAATGAAATACCCTCGGGCTCACACGTTCGGTCATCGCCTTGATCGTCCCGCCCTTGCCGGCGCCGTCTCGGCCTTCAAACACAACACAGACTTTCAATTTGTTATGAACGACCCACCTTTGCAACTTGACCAGCTCGACGTGCAGCTTGGCAAGTTCACGCTCATAAACCTGGCGCTTCAGCTTCTCTATTGTCATCTCATCCATCGGAGCCTCCCGATTGCACTTGAATGCCGATGTAAGCTCGGGAGACGACGAAGCCGAATATGCCTGATCGGCTAGTCTCGTTGACCTCCCCGAGGTAATTCCGCAATATTACGCGATGGCAGCCGTAAGGTGTGCGGACGCTCGCCACGCGTGATGCGCTAGCCGGTCAAGAAGACGAACCGCATCGACACTAGTGATAGCACCATTTGCTGTGAGCGCACCGGACGCGACCGAGTCCAGAGTTGTACGGCGGTGCATGGACAGCAGATCCGTTAGTTCCTTCGAGCAACGTTCGAGGCTTCTGATCGTCTCATTATTCGAGTTCGCGGGTGGTTCACCCATGTAGATGGAGTTCACATCAGACTTGGCGGATATTGCTGTGGGCTGCGATGCAGAATCCTGAACCTCTGTCGGCGGCACATGCGTGAGAGCAGCGGCGATTGCAGCCGTGTCTCTCATGGCTTGCGCGCACAGTGCTGCAGCATGCTGTTCGTTAGAGCTGCCGATTGCGATATTGATCTTCACGATCTCTTCAACCGTTTCGGCAAGCCGAACCGTGTGGTCCAGGGCGTGCACCGTGCTGATGAACCACCGCTGTTCTTCTTCGGATTCCAATGGAGCGTTCACCTTCGAAAGAAAGGCACGTGCCTTCTGCAGTGCATCCGACGTCTGATTCACCAGGACGGCGCTAGCGAGGGACTGGACAGTTCCATCTCGTCCCGGCTTCTCCAAACCGGTGGCTGCCGATGAACATAGCGATTCGAGCACAAGCGCCACCGTTCGACGAACGGCTTCCACTGCGACGGCATGGGAGGCCAGCGAAGCAGGATCGAGCCCTCGCGTAAAGATCGTGCCTCGTTCCGGCACAATCCGCTCAATCATTCTCGTAAAGGGACCCATCAAGGGGAGCAGGATCGCCACGCCCATTACGTTGTATCCCGTGTGATACGCGGCCAGTAACGTCACTGGATCAATACTGTCCGAAGCTCGAAGCATCAGTCGAATAACTATAGGAAAGAGTACGAGCGCGACTACAGCGGCTATCAGCTTGAACGCAATATAAGCTGCAGCCAAGCGTTTCGCGGTGCTGCTGGCGCCGACCGCCGCCATTGCCGAACTAGTTGCCGTGCCGATGTTCTGGCCGATGACCAGCGCGACGGCCTGATCCAATCCAATCGCGCCGGCATGTAGGGCGGATAGCGTCACAGCGATGGCAGCGGTCGAAGACTGCATGACGGTCGTCATCACGATTCCCGCCACAACCAGTACGAGCAAGCCCCAGGCACCGGCCCACCAAGCGACGCCCGCCTCGCCGAGAACGCTGGGCAGATCTTCCGGATGCAGTTGCTCAGCCAGTCCGCCCATACCCTGCTGTAGTGTCGTCAAGCCCACCAGGATCAGAGCAAAACCCGCAATTGCGCTCCCCGCAGCTGACCATCTACCCCGCCCTATCAGCTTGAACAGCGCGCCGACAAAAACAATTGGCAACGCCACCGCTGTAAGCGAGACCCTGACGCCAAACATCGCCACGAGCCATCCTGTCCCGGTTGTGCCGATGTTCGCTCCGAAGACCAGGCTCAAACCCTGTGGGAAGGTGAGTAATCCCGCGCTGACCAGCCCGATGGTAGTCATGGTCGTAGCACTGGACGACTGCACCAGGAGCGTTATGACCGCGCCCCAGAACGTACCGCGCAGCGATGTCGCCGCTGCTTTCGTCAGCACTCGGCGCAAAGCGGAGCCGGCGACAGCCTTGAGACCATCCGTCATCACGGCCATGCCCAGCAGAAAAAGGCCTACACCGCCGAGAATTGAGGTCATCCTTTCCAAAGGCGTCCTCCAACTGGGGCATTATTTCACGAAACACAAATATCGCCGCTTCGACTGTCACGAAAGCTCTGGCTTTTGCCGACGTTGAGCCTCCCTGTTGGTCATCCCAGGTGGATTGATGTATATCTATGGGCATCGTTAGGAGCAGGGGTAATCGATGCTTCTCTATACCAGGCGTGGGGCCGTTTGGATCGTTCTCTATCTGTTCTTCGTTCTCGCTCCTCTGTTAGCTCTGCTGGCAGGATCGTTGCCGCCCGCGCGTGATTTCTGGACAGAATTTTCAGTGGCAATCGGCTATGCGGGCTTAGCCATGATGGGTCTGCAGTTCGGTCTCACAGCGCGATTCCGATATGTCACTGAGCCGTGGGGTGAGGATGTCATTTATCACTTTCACCGCCAGATCTCGCTGATAGCGGTCGGCCTGGTCATAGCACACCCGCTCATTCTGTTCGCCGTACGGCCGGAATTACTCGTCCTACTCAATTCCATCACGGCCCCGTGGCGTGCTCGTTTCGCAGCGATATCGGTCTACTCACTCATCGCTTTGGTAGTGACGGCTCTGTGGCGAGTAGAGTTGAAGATCCGATATGAGACATGGCATATATCCCATATTGCTCTCGCGATTATTTCCGTCACAGCAGGACTGCTTCATATGGTGGGCTGGAGTTTCTACCTGACCAACCCCTGGAAGCGGGGCTTATGGATTGGCCTTACTCTCTTCTGGATCGTTCTGCTGCTTTATGTACGCATCGTCAAACCGCTATTTATGCTTCGCCGTCCATACCGCATTTCGGAAGTGCGCAGGGAGCGTGGTGACACCTCGACGCTGGTGATGCACCCCGACGGTCACGTCGGATTCCGCTTCAAGCCTGGGCAGTTCGGCTGGCTGACGGTATGGGGAAGCCCCTTCAAGATAACCGGCCACCCATTCTCGTTCTCGTCCAGCGCCGAGGTTACTGACGGACGCGTCGAGATGACGATCAGAAATCTGGGAGACTTCACAAGTGAGATTGACAAAGTGCCTGTAGGGAAACGTGTCTACCTCGACGGGCCGTACGGAACATTCGCCATAGGCAATCCGGCGGACATGCATGTGCTGATCGCCGGTGGCGTTGGCATTACGCCGATGGTAAGCATGATCCGCACACTGGCCGATCGCGGCGACGAGCGACCTGTGATCCTGCTCTACAGCAGCAAGGACTGGGAATCTATTACCTTCCGTGAAGAACTGGAAGCGCTGAAAGCCCGGCTTAATTTGACGGTCGTCCATGTACTACGGGATCCACCAGACGGCTGGACCGGTGAGCAAGGCTATATCACCGCAGAGATGTTCAAGCGACATCTACCACCACCATATGCCGACCATGAGTACTTCATCTGCGGAGCGAATGTGATGATGGATGCGATTGAAACGGCTCTTGGCGAAATGGATGTGCCATTGTCGAAGTACCATTCCGAGCGGTACAGTTTTGTATAAAGAATGAGCCAAGGAGAGACTCCCCATGCGTCGCTTGCTCGCAAATAGACTGGCTTTTGCCACGGGAGTAATTGTGATTTTGATGTCAATCTTCTTCGCGCTCTTGCGTACGGGTGGGTAGGTAAACCTTGGACACTTCTAGTGTCCGTGCATATTTAAAGTCTGCAAGTTACAGATTCTATTAGTTGCGTCTAGGTTGGCCCGCCTCTGGCCCCCACATATGAAACAAGCACAACAGATTTCTCGGTTTTAAAGCCGCTCCTATTTCGATATCGCTTTGCAAGTGTTGTGGTACGAGCGTATATTCCTACGCCAAGCAAGGGCCTTTTGTCGCTTGCGGTGCGAGCGTAGCAATATAGGTTTGTTTTTCTCCTGCATCAAGCGCCGCGTTCCACAGCGGACACGTAGCTACTGGGGTTCGGCGTCAGGCCACTGCCTTCCGAAAGGGCCACCTAGCGTTATGAGCTGCATATAGCTGCGTATAAGGAGCTAACAAATGAGAGTGCTTGACCCGGTGTCGCTCGTCTTACGTAAGAAGGGTTGTGACATATGGTCCGTCCCGTCCGATGCGACTGTTTATTCCGCCATGCAGATGATGGCCGAGAAGGATATAGGCGCACTGCTGGTCATAGATCAGGGCCAACTCGTTGGCGTCATCTCGGAGAGAGACTACGCACGAAAGGTCATCCTTCTTGGACGTGGCTCGAAGGATACTTTGGTGAACGAGATCATGGTCGCTTCGCCGACCACAATTGCACCAGGGTGCTCGGTTGATGAAGCGATGCGGCTTATGACGACAAACCGAATCCGGCATCTTCCTGTAGTCTCCGACGAAAAACTCCTTGGAATGATTTCGATCGGAGATCTTGTGAACTGGATCGCTTTTGCGCAGGATCACACGATCGAACAGCTCGAACACTACATCGAGGGAAAATACCCTTGCTAGCTTGGCTAACGGTCACCCGAGATCGCGGGTGACTGCGATGATGGCATCCCAAAGTGGCGCGGGGTAGACACCTAGCAGAAGAATGAGAGCAGCTAATGCTGTGAGCACTAGAGTAGCTGGAAGAGGCAAGGGTCGTGCAGACGACTCTACAAGACCAGAATCTGTCTGCTGAGAGTACAGAGCGACGATGATGCGCAGATAGTAGAACAAACCGATGGTGCTACTGATGACGAGTGTGAAAAGAAGTATCCATCTGGATTGGGAAGCCCCGGCCGCAACGACGTAGAACTTTCCTAGAAATCCGGCCGTAAGAGGAATTCCGGCAAGTGACAGCAGTGTTATGGTGAATGCGCTTGCGACGAGCGGCCTTTTCCAGAGAAGCCCCCGGTAATCGTCGATAGAAGTGGCTTCGTCTCGCGAGCCAGCCAGGATCGTCATAAGGCCAAAGGCGCCGAGGACAGTCGTGGCATAAGCGATAAGGTAGTAGGTAGCAGCTGGAGCGCCGAGTGGACCTCCAGCCACCAATGCCACCAAGAAATATCCCATATGAGCAATCGATGAGTATGCAAGGATTCTCTTGACGTTGGTCTGTAATAGCGCAAGAAGGTTTCCAGTCAGCATGGAAGCGATTGCAATCAATGTAAGTACAAGTCCCGGCGTTCCCGCGATCCCCACGCCATGTACATGGAACCAGCGCAAAAGAAATGCAAACATTCCCGCCTTCGAAACAGTGGCGATGAACGCTGTTACTGGCAGCGGCGCACCTTCGTAAACATCCGGCGTCCAGAGTTGAAATGGAACGACTGCCAATTTGAAACCGATGCCCGTGAGTACGAGCATCAGGCCTATCAGAAGAGGAATTGTGTTCGTGGACCCCGAGATGCCGGTCATCGCCGTAGCGAATTGAGAGAGTTCCATCGACCCCGAGTCCGCATAAATCAATGCGAGACCGAATAACAGAACGGATGATGATGATGCAGCAAGAACTAAGTATTTGATCCCGGCTTCAATTGATGTGCTCTGGGTCCGCACGTATGCGATCAAGCTGTAGAGCGCTACGCTCAACAGTTCCAACCCAAGAAAGAACGATGCAAAGTTGCGGCTGACCAGTAGCACCATGGCACCTGCTGTGGCCAGCAGTACAAGGAGGTAAAACTCTTCTGGGCGTTCCTGGCGACGCTTCAGGTAATCGTAGGCAAACAGGAATACAACTCCTGTCGCACCGAGAAGGATCGCCATGTAGAGACGTGAATAGGAATCGAGAATAAAAAAGTCAGTGATCTGCAGCGGCGCATTTGATGCCGCAAGCGAAAGGCTCATCAAGGAGGCAGCAACGCCGATCAGAGAAATCGCAATAGCGACTTTATGATTACGTCGGATTGCGATCGCGATCATCACAACCACTGCGGTCACCGAAATCGTAATGAGCGGCAACAACGCAACAAAATCAGCAACATTCATCTCTTGTCTCCTGACAATGGCTGCGGGAGCGCAGCTTGCTGCACGGTAGCGAGGCTACGACGTAACGTGTTCAAAACCGGTTGCGGATAGAGACCGATCCAAAGAAGGCAAAGGATCATCGGACCCAGAATCGTCCATTCACGAAGGCGCATGTCCGGCAGCCTCCAGTGATGCAAGTTCGGACCGTGGAACGCGCCCTGAGCGAACCTCAATCCGTAAAGAGTGGCCGCGAGAAGGCCCAGCGTCGCTACGACAGTGAGACTAACGTTGACCCGATACGTTCCAAGTAGGACTAGAAATTCGCCCACGAAATCGCCAAGCCCTGGAAGTCCAAGCGAAGCCATGGCAAACACAAGGCCCGCCCCACTAAGGGCTGGCATGGTTTCCCATAGGCCGCCCATCTCTGAGATCTCGCGTGTATGAATCCTTTCCTGAAGCAGGCCCGCAAGAACAAATAGAGCGCCCGTACTGATACCGTGGCTAATCATCTGGATGACAGCTCCCTCAAGCGCGATTTCATTTCCTGCAAAGATGCCGAGCAACACAAATCCCATGTGGCTGACACTGGTATAGGCAACGAGGCGCTTGAGATCTGTCTGGGCAACCGCAAGGACCGCGCCGTAGAGAATTCCGATAACACCGACCGTCATCATGAGAGGTGCCAATTCGCGCGATGGCCCCGGAAAGAGAGGTAACACGAAACGGACGAGCCCGTACGCGCCCGTCTTCAGCAAAAGCCCGGCCAGGATAACGCTGCCGGCCGTGGGAGCTTCGGTATGTGCGTCGGGGAGCCACGTGTGAAAGGGGAATGCAGGTAGTTTCACCGCAAACGCAACAAAGAATCCGAGCATGAGAAGGCGCGCTGAGCGGGGCGACATCGTTGTATTGAGCAATTGTTCGTAATCGAAAGTGAAGATTCCCGTCGTGCGCTGATGGATAACAGCGAGCGAGATAATCGCGACGAGCATGAGCAGGCCGCTCAGCTGCGTAAAAAGGAAGAACTTTGTCGCGGCATATATCCGCCGTTCGTGACCCCATATGCCAATCAGGAAGTACATCGGCACGAGCATCAACTCCCAGAACAGATAGAAGACGAACAGATCCGCAGCCAGGAATACGCCGGTGATGCCAGCCAGCACCCAAAGCAGGTTGAAGTGGAAGAAACCGACTCGCTGTCGGATCTCCGTCCACGAGGAGAGGATAGCCACTATACCGAGAAAGTAAGTCAAGAGCAGTAACGCAAGGCTAAGGCCGTCAAGCGCCAAGTGGAAGCGTATGCCGAATTGCGAAATCCAATTGAAATTGCACTCTTCGAACCAACGCCGTGTAACAGGCTGCGCCCGCCCGGTGTTAGCAATCCAGACTCCGATGGTAATGAGAAAATCAGCGCCAACGCCGGCTACAGCAATCCAACGCGCGGACGTTTCGTGTCGACGAGCGACAATCCAGGATGCGATGCCACTTGTGAGCAGAATCAGAATCAGGCTGACTAAAATCATTGCAAATACCTCATCGGGCAAAGAAAGCGATCGCTAGAATCGCAATGGTCCCCATCGCAATTCCCATTGCGTACCAACGCACGTGGCCAGTTTGCACCAGGCACAAGGCCCGATAGCTTAACACTGCAAGTTGGCCCACCCCTCGGACTGGGATGTCCACAACATCACTTTTGCTCTTCCCAACGAGCCATCGGAATGGGCGAACGAACACCCGGTCGTATAACCAGTCAAAACCCCAGCCAGCGCGCCAAAGGTTCGGCAAGAAGCCTTCGACGGGAACCCGCGCACGTTGAGGTCCGTAGAGAAGGTATGCCAGCCCGAGACCGATCGCGAATGCCGCACTCGCGCAGAGTGCGGTTATGAGCTCAGTGATCGGTACTGTGTGAACCTCTTCTAACGAAGGAACTGCGCTGCTTAAAAAATTAGAAAGCGCGGGGACGCCGCCGAAGTTCGGAGGAGTATTTACATATCCGCCGGCAACTGCCAAAACGCAAAGTACGATCAGTGAAATCCGAACAGCAAGCCCACTTTCAGCTTTCACATGTGCCTGCTGCGAACCGTAGAATGTAAGCAAAATCAGCCTGAACGTATAGAGCGACGTGAGCACGGCTCCCGTCATGCCGGCGACCCAGAACCAGACATTTCCATTCGGCCCCGCCCACGATTGCCATAAGATAAGGTCTTTGCTGAAAAACCCGGCAGTGATTAAGGGCAAGCCAGCCAATGCTGACCCACCAATCACGAACGACCAGAATGCTAGCCTCAGTTCAGAACGAAGTCCGCCCATGCGGTAGAGGTCTTGCTCATGTATTGCGTGAATGACGACTCCTGCAGCAAGGAAGAGAAGTGCCTTAAAGAACGCATGAGTCATAAGATGGAAGAGAGCAGCCGACCAGGCGCCCAGTCCGAGCGCGAGGAACATATAACCAATCTGGCTGATTGTGGAGTATGCCAGCACTCGCTTCATATCGCGTTGGGCCAGTGCACTGAATGCGGCCAGGAGCATTGTGGTGGCCCCAATGATTGCTACAGCAAGCTGAACAGGAGGAGCCAGAGTGAAGAGCACGTGAGTGCGTGCAATTAGATAGACTCCCGCAGTTACCATGGTTGCAGCGTGAATGAGAGCGCTCGTTGGGGTAGGACCGGCCATCGCGTCCGGTAACCAGGTTTGAAGCGGTAGTTGTGCAGATTTACCGACTGCCCCACCCAGCAACAATGCCGCTGCCGCCACTGCAATCCCGCTGCCAGAGATCCACTGCACTGAAGCGCGATGCATTAGCTCCTGAATGTCCAGCGTTCCAAGCCGGATAGCTAAGAGGAACAACCCCACGGCAAACGCGGTGTCACCGACCCGGGTCACGATAAAGGCTTTACCCGCCGCACGAACGTTCGCCGGGTCTTTATACCAGAAGCCGATCAGCAAAAAGCTGCAAAGCCCAACCCCTTCCCAACCCAAATACAGCAGGAGGAGATTTTTCGCTAATATCAGCGTAATCATCGACGCCTCAAAAAGGTTCATGTAGGCGAAGAAGCGAGCATACCCTTCATCGTCACGCATGTACTCAACGGAGTAGAGATGAATCAGAAAGCCAACAAATGTGACAACCAAAAGCATGAGCAGTGCAACAGAATCGAGATAGAGAGCGACCTCCGGTTGAAATCCGCCGCTGCTCATCCATGTCCACAGATGCTGTACATAAGCATCGCCAGCAGGTGGCGAAGTTATGAACTTGGCAGCAATCAATATAGTGAGTATTGCGGCAAAGCCAATGGAACCGGCCCCTAGGATCGCAACCGTTATGCGAGCAAGCCGAGAGCCTAACAACGCCAGCAAAGCGGCGCTGGCAAAGGGCACGGCCATAACAAGCCACAGCAGATGGAACATATCAGCCTCTCAACTCACTAGCGGCGTCTATATCTAATGCGGCCTGCCTCTTATGGAACAGAAGCACGAACGCCAATCCGACGGACACTTCGGCAGCGGCCATTGCGAGAATGAAAAGAAACATGATCTGACCGTCCGGCTGCCCCCATCGGGATCCAGCCGTGACGAAGGCCAGTCCGCTCGCATTGAGCATGATCTCAATGCACATGAGTGTGAAGATCAGATTCCGTCTGGTCAGAAGTCCGGCTAGCCCCAGCGCGAATAAGATCACCGCCAGAATCATGGCATGCTGTATCGGTATCTGAGACATGCTGCTTCTCCTCTCTTGCGATTGCACGGTGTCCCAGATGACATGCGCCAACCAGTCCCGCCGTCAATAACAGAGACACTATTTCAACCCCTATCCAGTAAGTTCGAAACAGAGCTACACCTATCTGCTTCGGACTCACTGCGTTACCAAACACGGGCACGCTGCCTGATGTAGCAGTGCAGTAAGCCAACTCTCCCAACAAGATCAACGACAGAACGAATGGTCCGTACCAGTTTCGAGGTATCAACCACTCGCGTTCTACCTCCATAGCATGACCAGCTACGTTGAGCATCATCACAACAAACACAAAAAGCACCATAATGGCGCCGGCATAGACCATGACTTCAAGCGCTGCCACAAAGACCGCGCCCAATACATAGAAAACCACTGCGACAGCCAGAAGCGACACAACAAGATAGAGAAGGGCATGAACTGCATGACGTCGCGTGATGGCGAGCAGCGTAGCGATTACGGCAACAATGCTCGCGAGATAGAAAAGTATGACCACGGCGCATCCTTAAGGCATCAGGCTATGAACATCAACCGGCGCGATTTCGTTCTCGGACTCCCCTTTGTCCTTGCCACCGATCGCGACTCCGGCAACACGCCAGAAGTTGTAATCGGGATACTTCCCCGGACCTTCAATCTGTAAATCAGCTTTCTCGTACACAAGGTTTTTTCGCTTGTACTCGCCCATTTCAAAATCCGGCGTTAGTTGAATTGCATAGGTGGGACAGGCTTCTTCGCAATAGCCACAAAAGATGCAGCGGGAAAAATTGATTCGGAAGAATTCGGGATATCTTCGACCATGCTCATCTTCCGTAGCCTGAAGAGCGATGCAGTCTACCGGACAGGCCACGGCGCAGAGATTACATGCGACACAGCGTTCTCCACCATCAGGATCCTTAGTAAGAACAATACGGCCTCGATAGCGAGGCGAGAGGTATGGCTTCTCTTCGGGATACTGAACTGTCACACGCCGCGCAAAGGTGTGCAGAAAAACCTCCCACAAAGAACGCACCAAACTGAGCACGTATACCTCCTTCACCTCCGGGCTAGCACAACCGCTCCGGTTACCAGCAAATTCAATAATGCAAGTGGCAGCATCACCTTCCAACCCCAGGACATTAGCTGATCAAATCGCGGTCTGGGCAATCCCGCACGAAACAGGATGAACAGACAAATAAAGAACATAGTCTTGCCTGCAAACCAGACTGGCCCGGGCAATACGGGTCCCAGCCATCCGCCGAAAAACAACAACGTAATTGTTGCCGAAATCAGGATCACGCCTATGTATTCACCAACGAAGAACATGCCGAACTTCATACCCGAATACTCTGAATGAAATCCTGCAATCAATTCGCTTTCTGCCTCTGCTAGATCGAACGGCAACCGTCTGGTCTCCGCTACACCCGCAATGAGGAACAAAACAAATCCAAGGAATTGAGGCACTACGAACCACATCCCTCGCTGCGCTTCGACAATATGGGAGATTCGAAACGAGCCGGCTAGGATCACTACACCTAGTAGCGACAACCCCATGAAAACCTCGTAGCTCAACATCTGCGCAGCAGCGCGGATACCGCCGAGCAGCGAGTACTTGTTGTTCGAAGCCCAGCCCGCGAGAACAACGCTGTAAACGCCGAGGGACGACATAGCAAGAAGAAACAGGATTCCGATGTCGAGATCGGCGATAACAAATCCAGATGAGAACGGCACCACTGCGAATGAGAGCAGCGCTGTAGCCACAATAATGGCAGGTGCAAGAACGAAGACCGGCTTATCGGCGAACGGTGGAATCCAGTCCTCTTTAGTAAACATCTTCACCGAATCAGCTAACACCTGACCTAGGCCGAATGGGCCAACACGATTGGGACCGTATCGGTCCTGCCACAATGCAAGCAGGCGGCGCTCTACCCAAATCAATCCGGCTGATAGATTGAGAACAACGAACAAAACTACCGCGATGATGACCAATGGAAAGAGGTTCCACATCATGAAGCACCTCTAGATGGTTCGGTCAGCACAGGTGAAAGAGAACAGAAAGCTGGCAGAATCATACCTTCGGCTTGCGAAAGTCCGGCGGGTATACCAGCTACACCGCGAGGCAGATCAGCTCGCACCACGACCTCTAATATGAATTCGGAATTTTCGAGAGATATCTTGACACGCTCCCCGGCGTTCACCCCACTCAGCGAAGCATCTATCGGATTCAATGCTACATAGGGAGCCGGAGCCAGTTGGGCGATGCCTTGCGCATAACTGCTCAGTTCCTCCGATCCGAAGATGTGAAATATGGGAAAGAGTAGCCACTCATTTGGCCGCGGATGAAAGGCCGTGGGAACCATGGAGTAGTACTTCAAGTCCGGCTCCGACAATGGCTCGATCAGACGGATTCCCGGATCCCCGCCGCGCAACGGTCCCCCCACTTCGCTTTGAAATTTATTGGTCGCTTGGATGGAGTTCCAACCGGGTGCCCAGAAGAAAGGTCTCAACGAAGGCGGAACCGTTTCCGGATCGAACTCCATAGAGAACGCGAGGGCAGAATCGGGATCGGCAGGTGGCTTTGGCTCATGGACGCTGATGTTGGCGAGCATCGAAGTACGTCCGCTATAACGGTTAGGCTCGCGGGCGATCTTTCCAACCACCTTTCGCGGTGGCGTTACTTGCCGAATCGATGCAAATACAGCGAGTTCTGTTGCCATCGCTGTAGTGAGTTCATCGAGACTTTCCCATAGCATCTTCGCTTTGGAATCCACAGCTATGGCACCTTCGCGTAACCAGCGCCAGCTTGCCTGCACTTCGGTACTAGGATCAAAAACCTGGAAGAATCGCTGCGCGCGTCCTTCGTTATTCACGAGGGTTCCATCCGCTTCGGCGAAGGTGCCCGCGGGTAGTACAAGTTCGGCCGCTTCTGTCGTCGCGTTGTTCAGATGATCAAGCACGACCACGTGACCTACATCGTCGAACAAAGAGGCTATCGCACTTACTGGGCCGCGACGGTGCAGATCGTTTTCAATAACGATCAACGTGTTCGCTGTTTCGCCTTTGATCGCGTGGAAAATTTCGGAGAGTGGCCGCGGTTCCATCAGAGTAAGACCAAAACTATTGCATTCAGGTGTAGTGAAGCTAAGCAACGCAGGATGATCCACTCTACATAACGCCCACGCAACCTGCGCAGCGGCTTCTATGACATATTGGCTGCAGCAACTTGCGCCGGAAACGATCAGCGGCCTCTTCGCACCAGCTAGTGCAGAAGCAATATCCGCAGCCATTTTCTCCAAGTCCGGCGAGAGCCCCTCCACCACAGGAGCACCGCCATCGATTGCATGAGCAACAGCAAATCCCAACCGTGCAATATCGTCTGGCGCGGCGCGATAAGTAGTCGTCGCGATCTCATCGAGCTTCGTCGCATAAGGAGAAGCTATAAAGAGTGGCCCCTTTGCATCTTGGACGGCCTCGCGCACAGAATGATCGAGCCACTCCGGGATATGTAGTTTTTCAACGATCTGCATCGGTGCTTGACGGATGGTTTGTCTCAGCTTCAATGCCATAATCGGTGCGACGTTCGTGACATCTTCTCCTAGGACAAACACAGCGTCCGACTGTTCCACCTCCTTAAGCGACGGAGATCGGGCCGGGCCTTTACGCAGGACGTGAAGCATCGTCGAAAGGAGTTGCAACTGTTCGTCGGAAATTCCAGCGAAGAAGTGATCTGGTCCCACCAACGTACGAAGTGCAAAATTGCTCTCCAGAGAAGCTCGTGGCGACCCAATGCCGAGTACATTTCCTTCACTCAATATGGCTCCGAATCTTTCCAGTGCCTCACTTTTCGTCGCAGCTTCTCCATTCAACAAGGGGTGGCGGATTCGTAGATCGCTCTCTACGAACTCGTAACCGAACCGTCCACGGTCGCAGAGAAAATAGCCGTTTACCTCGTGGTTATAGTGATTCACAACGCGACGCAACGTACCATACCGTTCGCCGACAGTGGTGTTACAACCCAGCCCGCAGTGAACGCATAGCGATGGAGCCATCTGGAGGTCCCACTTGCGAGTGTAGTGGCGCTTTAGAGTCGCATCCGTGAAGACTCCGGTCGGACAGACCTCAACCAGATTGCCGCTGAACTCATTTTCCAAAACACCATCCTCGTGCCTACCGTAGTAGATGGAATCGCGCAAACGAAATGCGTTTAGGTCATCTCCCCCTGCGTATTCACGATAAAAGCGCACACATCTCTGACATTGAATGCAGCGGTTCATCTCATGATTTACCAGCGGGCCGAGATATTGATTGCGGAATGTTCTCTTGCCAAAGCTGTATTCCCGCGATCGATGACCGGTCATCACGGTCATGTCCTGAAGATGGCATTCGCCGCCTTCATCACATACTGGACAGTCATGTGGATGGTTTTGCATCAGACCTTGAATAACAGCTGCCCGGAAGCCCACAGCGTCTGGGTCTGCAATAGAGATTCGCGTACCTTCAGCGGCTGGCGTCATACACGCCATGACGAGCTTGCCCGCCGTATCTTTTTCATCTCGGAATTGCTTTACGGCACACTGGCGGCATGCCCCCACAGAACCCAACACCGGATGCCAACAGAAATAAGGGATGTCGTAGCCTAGCGAAAGACAGACATGAAGCAGGTTCTGCTTCGCATCCGCTTGTCTTTGCTCGTTGTCAATGTAAATGGTCGACATGTCATCTCCAGGGACAACGGTGTTCGTCGATGTGCCGACGAAAATCTTCAGCGAAATATTTCAGAGCGCTTTGAAGCGGTTCGACTGCCCCGGGGGCAAAAGCGCAGAACGTATTTCCTGGGGCAAGAAATTTCGTCTGAAATATGAGCGTGTCAAGATCTTGAATACTTCCCCGCCCTTGCTCCATTGCGAGCAAAATCTTCTCCGTCCACGCCAATCCACTCCAACACGGCGTGCACCAACCGCACGATTCCTGCGCAAAGAAGTGCTCAAGATTCCAAACCATACCGACAGGACAAGTCTTATCGTCCAACACCACCATCGTTCCGGTACCCAACCGACTCCCCGCTTTCTGAATGTTCCCGTAGTCCATCGGCGTGTCTAAATGTTCCTCTACAAGGAAGTCGGTCGATGCTCCACCCGGCAGCAGGCCGCGAAAGCGTAGCCCGTCACGCATCCCTCCGGCATGGTCTTCGAGAATCTCACGCATTGGCGTGCCCATCGGAAGCTCCCAGAGACCTGGTCTCTTGACCTTGCCGCTAACGCCAAACACCTTCGTTCCCCCATCTTCGGTCAAGCTGAGGCCTCGGAACCAATCAGGTCCTTTGTTCACGATGTGGTGAATATTACAAAGCGTTTCTACATTTTGGACGATCGTTGGCTTCCCCCACAGTCCACAAACCTGAGGGAATGGGGGCTTCGCTCTCGGATGCGCGCGCTTTCCTTCGAGCGCATTCAGCAGAGCCGTCTCTTCGCCGCAGATGTAACGTCCAGCGCTCGCGTGAACATGCAGTTCAAAGCTGAACCCGGATCCGAGAATGTTGTGACCGAGATAGTTTTTCGCTTTTGCCTCAGCGATGGCTTGCGCGAGACACTCGTTTGAACAGGTGTATTCCCCTCGCAAAAATATGTAACCGATATCGGCCTCAATAGCGTAGGCAGTGACAATCATTCCTTCGATCAACTGATGTGGATCCCTCTCCATCAACGCGCGATCTTTGAATGTTCCTGGCTCCATCTCGTCGGCGTTTGCAACGAGATACTTTGGATGGGGAGCTTCTTTTCCCATCGGAACAAAACTCCATTTCATGCCAGTCGGAAAGCCGGCTCCTCCTCGCCCGCGAAGATTCGATCTCTTCACCAGATCAGTAACCTCAGCAGGCTGCAAAGCCAAGGCTCTACGAAGACCTTGATATCCGCCCGCGCGCTCGTACTCCTGGAGGCTCACTGCCTTCTTATCTGGCCGAAAATTTCCTGTGAGAGGTTTCTCCATAGAGATGCCTATGTGTATTGCGCCAATATCTCCTCAATTTTTGATTCGTCGATATCTTCATGTAATGTGCCGTCGATCATCATCGCCGGCGCGTGATCACACGCTCCCAGGCAAACAATGGGCAACAACGTAAAGTTTCCATCGGAAGTTGTACCTCCAATAGGAGTGCTTAGCTTGCGGCAGAGGTGATCGCGTGTCTTGTCGGCGCCCATGATCCAACAAGAGACGCTGTCGCAAATAAGTGCGACGTGCCGCCCAACAGGCTTTCGGCGAATCAGGTTATAAAACGTTGCTACCCCATCGAGATCAGCGACCGAGAGCCGCAGGAGCTCTGAGAGATCTAGCAGCTTCTCATCCGATATCCACCCCTGACTCCGCTGAATGATCAACATCGCTTCGATGCAAACAGCTTGTGCGTTCGGATAGTCGGCAAGCTTCGCCACAATCTCTTCGCGTTCCTCCGAAGTCAGCATCGCTTCAC
>Ga0206894_1064_pt1 | contig 25626 bp, 19 predicted proteins | sample Alteio_BWOrgHeat_54_FD_152953 | JGI IMG/M metagenome (GOLD analysis project Ga0206894, IMG submission 152953) | Enriched cells from forest soil in Barre Woods Harvard Forest LTER site, Petersham, Massachusetts, United States -... | ecosystem: Environmental > Terrestrial > Soil > Temperate forest >...
CTGCTGTTGGCCCTGGATATCCTGCATGAGTTTTTCCAGGCGGTTTAGACGAGCCTTCATCTCGTCCAGAGAGTCGTTCATGGTTTGAATCTGACCGGAGACCTGATCGAGCTTCCCGTTTTGTGCGTCCTGCTGAGACTTCATCTGCTGCTGCAGGGTTTCCATGCTCTGGGACATTTTGTTGACGGTGTCGGCGCTTTGCTGGACGAGGTCTTTCATTACGCCCATGCGCTCGTCGTTGGACTGCTGGAGACGGGCTACGGCGTCCTGGAGCTGCTGGATCTGGGTCTGGAGCTGCACCATGTCTTTGTTGACTGCAAAGACTGGAGAGGGGCAGACGATGACTGCAGTGAGAAGGGCGGCAGAGGCCAATCGGAGGGGTTTGCTGACGAGATGGCGTTTGATTGTCGTGTTGAACGTCTTGATCATCTGGATCACCGGCGGCTTGGAGTCGCCTTTCTTTCTAGCGGCCAGCCCCCGCACGGTGTGAAATGAGCGGGGGCTGGGCTGGTGTGATATGCGGGGTTTAGAAGACCGCATTGTTATTACTTGTCGATGGTGAATTGTGCACGACGGTTCTGCTGCCAGCAGGCCTCGTTCGACTCGGTGCAGAACTGCTTTTCCTTACCGAAGCTGATGACGCGGAGCTGACCGGGCGCGACGCCCAAGTTGACCAGCGCCGTACGGGCTGCGTTAGCGCGGTTTTCGCCTAGTGCGAGGTTGTACTCAGCCGAGCCACGCTCGTCGGCAAATCCGCCGATGAGAACGCGTAGGCCGGGATGCGCCTTGATGTATGCGGCAGATGTGGGGATGGTGGACTGAGCGTCGGGACGGATGTCGTAGGCGTCAAAGTCGAAGAAGATGTCCTGAACGTTCTGGCGGAAGGCAGCTTCGGTGCCGGCGTCGCCGGCGTCAGCGACAGGAGCGGTTGGAGCTACAGGTACGCGCACGGTGACGCGGACGTTTGCCTCGGTGGTGCCGCCGTCGCCTTTGGCGGTGAGATGGAAGTTGGTGGAGCTGGAGGGTGAGACGGTCTGGGTGCCGTTGACCGGGACCTCACCGATGCCGTCGATTGTGACAACGGTGGCGTTCTGAGTGCGCCAGTTGAGGACGACGGACTGGCCGAGATCGATAGCAAGCGGGTCAGCAGTGATGCTGGCGGTGGGCGCCGAAGGTGTGGGCGCAGGGGCAAGACTGCTGGGAGGAACGGCGGGTTGTTTTTTGTGGCAGCCAGTGACTGCGGCCATGAGAACCAGGGTAGAGGCCAGGATAGTGGCCTTGCGGAATTTGATTGGTGTCGTGCTCATCGTTTTCTCCTACTCAAGCTTTAGTGGATCAGAAAAACAAGGTTGACTGCGAAAAAACCGCAGGGGAAGATTTGTATTCGTTTACTTCCAACTCCAGTTTGGCATGTCCGCGCCCGGACCGGTTAATGCTCTTCGCTGAGTACCGTCTGCAAGCATGGACCAAACCTTCATGTGACTGGCTACCCCGTCGGCGGAGTTGGCATAGACGATGTGGCGGCCATCGGGGGACCATGAGGGAAAGTCGCAACGTCCGCCGTCGTGAGTGAGCTGAATCCAGCGCTTGGTGGCGATCTCCATTACGTAGATGTCTTGGCCACCGGGAGCGCCGGGGCCGTATTTGCGATCCCAGGCAAAGGCGAGGAATTGGCCGTTGGGAGACCAGGATGGCGAGGTGGCATAGCCGCCGTCGGTCATGCGGGTGACGGCAGAGCCGTCGGAGTCCATGATGTAGAGCTGGGGCAGGCCGGTGCGACCGCTGATCCATGCGATCTGTGCGCCGGTCTTGGGATTGAAGACGGGCGAGACATCGGGGCCACGGAAGCTGGTAATTCGGCGAGATAGGTTGCCGTTGGCGTCTGAGATCCAGATCTCGGGGTCTCCGGTGCGCGAGGACGAGTAGGCGATCTCTTTGCCGTTAGGCGACCAGGCCGGGGAGAGATTGGTGCCGCCGCCAGCAGAGGGGAAGTTGACGGGCCGTCCGAGGAGCAGAGAGAACATGCGGATCTGAAAGCCGTCGTGTCCGAGGGAGGAGAAGGCGATGCGGGTATTGTCGGGCGAGATGCGGGGCGAGATGGAGATGGTGCCCAGATGCGTGATGGCATGCTGGTTGGCTCCGTCGTAGTCCATCTGCCAGATCTCTTTGTTTCCGTTTGCGACTCTGACGTAGAAGATCTTCGATTCGGCGATACCGGGAGTGCCTCCCCCGAGACGGAAGATGATCTCATCGGCGAATCGATGAGCTATCTGGCGGGCGGAGTCTTCTGATGCTTCCTCATTGTATTGCTTGGCGAGGACTTGCGGATAGTGCGCGTTTTTGGCGTCGAAGAGAAAGCCGTTGACGATGGCCCTACCGTTCTGCACGCCAAAGTTTCCGAAGGCGATCATGGCTGCGGAGGTGGGTGCGTTGGCCCATTGGGCAAGAACGATCTCGGATGGACCTCCCGGGGTGGCTTGGGGGAGGAGGCTTTTGGAGACGATATCGAAGATGCCAGCGTTGGCGAGATCGCTGTAGAGGGTCGCGTCGAAGGTGCTCTTGAGGGGCGTGGTTTGGGCGTCGCTCGATGTGGATTTGAAGTCGGCGACGGCGATGCGGATGTTGGCGGCTCCAGTAGAGGTCTCGGTCTTGAACCAGTCCTGCGCGTGCAGGGTAGACGCGGAGACGAAAAGGAGAGTCAACGCTGCGAGCCAGAATTTGAAGTGCTGCGCGGAGTGTGCGATGGGGTATCGAACCGTGCTGAAAATCATCTCTTCTATCGTAGACGCAAACAACGTGGGATAGGGTGCCCGTGAATGTGAATTGAAGTAATCAAACGAGATACTTGGGAACCATTTTGGGAGTTACTTGGGCTGATAGTGGAAGGTGTACTCGACGGTAATGTGGTCACCGGCGGGTAGAGGGCCGAAGCCTTCGACGCGTTGTACGGCGCGCATGGCAGAGAGATCAAGCGAGGGTGAACCGCTGCGGGTTTCTACGCGGGCGTTGGAGGGTACGCCGTCGCGACTGATATCGAAGGTGAGGGTGACGCTTTTGCCAAGGGAGGCGCGAGGGTCGGCTTCCTGGGTGTACCAGTTCTGGGCTACGGTGCGGTTGACGATGTTGACGTAGTAGGCGAAGCGAGCTCCGAAGGTGCGGTCTTCGACGGCTATGCTGGCGGTGCCGTTCTTTAGCTCCATGGTGGCTTGCGGGATGCGGATGCCTGCAGTTTCGCCAGTGGCGGCCTTGTTGGGCTGCTCAGGTGCGGGCTGTGGGTGTTTCGGTGGGGCTGGTGTTGGTTTCTCAGCCTGCTTGATGGGCTTGGTTTTTTCGGGTATGGCTACTTCGTTTGGAGCTGGCGGGGGCTCGGTGCGCTCTTTGGCGGTGACGGGTGCGGGGCTGGGAGACTCGGAGGTGAGGACGCCTGTGTCGAGCTCGCGCTGCTTGGGTGGGAGGGGAATAGAGGCGACCATGGCGGCCTGAATAGCTCCGGCGGTGCTTGCGCTTTCGCCCCAGCTTGTGCCGCGTTTGTGAAAGAGAAAGGCGGAGCCGAAGATAAGGGCGGCTACGAGGAGATGCAGGAAAATGGAGCCAGCGAAGTTGGAACCGAAGTTTTCGCCGGTAATGTCGCTGTTGCGGGTGTAGGTGATGTGAGTGGCCATTGCGACTTACCTACTTTTGCAACGGCTGGGTGACGATGCTGATGTTGGTGATGCCGGCTTGCTTGACGGCATCCATGACGGAGGCAAAGGCTCCGAAGGGAACACGCTCGTCGGCGCGGAGGTAAATGATGCGCTTCGAGGGGTCGCCTTTGCCAGTGCTGCGGAGCATGGATGGGAGCGCGTTGACGTTGACGGGCTTGTCCTGCAGGAAGACGTTTTGCTCCTTGTCGATGGTGACGACCATGCGCTCTTCGGTGAGCTGATTGACGGTGCGGGTCTTCGGGATGGCTACTTCGACGCCGGATTGGAGGACGGGCGCGGTGAGCATGAAGATGAGAAGAAGCACGAGGACGACGTCGACCAATGGCGTGATGTTGATCTCGGCCAGTGCGGTCTGGGTGCGTCCTTTGGAGGAGAAAGCCATTGCTAGAAGGCCCTCCGACGGGGTTCTTCGACTACAGGCTGCTGGACGTGGGTGGTGGGTTGTTGGGGCGGGGTTAGCATGGCGGCGTTTTCGATGGCATTGAGGAGCTCGCGGCCAAAGTCGTCCATGCGTGCGCCGAACTCGCGCAGGCGAGCGGTGAGCTGGTTGTAGCCGATGACGGCGGGTATGGCGACAACGAGGCCGGCAGCCGTGGTGATGAGGGCTTCAGAGATGCCGGGGGCTACGGCGCGCAGGGTGGCGGCGCCAGCGGTGCCAAGGCCGTGGAATGCGTCGATGATGCCCATGACGGTGCCGAAGAGGCCGATGAAGGGAGCGATGGCCGCGATGGTGGCGAGCCATGTCATGCGGCTCTCCATGGCGGTAAGGGCTTCGGAGGATGCGGTCTGGGCGGCGCGTTCGAGGCCTACTGGATTGCGGGGGAGGCCGCGGCCACCGTTCTGACGCTGGTACTCGTCGTATATCTCGTTGAAGACGGCGACGAGGGGGCTGGGCTTGAACTGCTCGGCAACGGAGGCTATTTCGCTTAGGCGGCTGGATTTGCGGAAGGCGCGGATGAAGCGCTGGTTCTGAATGTGGGCTTTGCTGAAACTGCGCCACTTGGAGAACATGATGGCCCAAGAGATAACGCTGAAAAAGAGCAGAAGGATGAGCACGGTGAAGGCTACCGGGCCGCTGTTGTGAATCATCTCCGCGAGGGCGCTTGAGTTGGCAGCCGCGGGCGGTGCGGAGGTGGCGTCTTCCTGAAGGAAGTGCAGAGCGAAGGCGAGAGTCCAGACCATAATTATTTTTCTACCTGGATTTCAGTGTAAATCGGGAGCGAACGGAATGAGGCAGAGGCATCTGCCTTGGTGCGGTTTGTTGCAGAAATGATGGTTCACAACGAGGTTTGCTATTCTCGCGATACGTTGTTGCCTGAGGCCCTGAGATGCTGCTGGAGTTGCGCGCGGAAAACTATGCTGTGATCGATCGAGCGGTCGCTACGTTTGGAACGGGACTGAACCTGCTGACCGGGGAGACGGGTGCGGGGAAATCTATTTTGATTGATGCGCTTGCGCTGCTGCTGGGTGGGAAGGCTTCGAGCGATGTGGTGCGGCATGGGGCTGAGAAAGCTGTGGTGGGCTGCGTATTTGAGCTGACTCCCGGGGCGGAAAAGATTCTTGAGGAAAATGGGATCGATTCGGAGTCGGATCATATTTTGTTGCGGCGCGAGATTTTGGCGAATGGTAAAGGGCGGGTGTTTGTAAATAACCAGCCGGCTACGGTCGGGGTGCTGCGACAGCTTGCACCGGAGCTTGCACTGGTTCATGCGCAGAACGAGACGATGGGTTCGTTCGATCAGACGCAGCAGCGAATTTTGCTGGATCGGTTTGGTGAGATATCGAGCGATGCCATGGCTGAGGCGTTTGCGGCGTGGAAGGCGACTACGGGAAAGCTTGAAGAGTTGCAGGCCGATGAGCAGGATCGTCTGCGGATGGCGGATCTTTGGCGATTTCAGAGCGAAGAGATTGAGCAGGCAGCGCTAGTGGCAGAGGATGAAGACCTTCAGCTTGAGGCGGAGAAGCGCGTACTGGCGAACGCCGAGAAGCTTTATACGGCTGCGATGAATGCGCATGATGCGTTATACGAGGCGGAGATCTCGGCTGAGAGCACGCTGGGGGCGGCGTTGAAGAATCTGGAAGAGCTGGCACGGTACGATGTACGGTTTCAGGAGCCGGCGCAGCAGTTGGCTGCGGCGAAGGCGATTGTTGAAGATGTGGATGCTGAGGTGAGGGACTTTGCGGACAACATCAATGCTGCTCCGGGGCGGTTGGAGGAGATTGAGGATCGGCTGGCAGCGCTGGATCGGCTGAAGCGGAAGTATGGGCAGACTTTGGCTGAGGTTATTGCTTTTGGTGCGGAGTCTGCTAGGAAGCTTTCGGAGGTTGAGAATCGCGACGCTTTGCTGGTGGAACTGAAGGCGAAGGAGGCACAGGATGCTGGGGCCTATAGGGCTGCGGCGACTAAGCTGACAGCGGCGAGAACAGAAGCGGCTAAGAAGCTGGAGAAGCTGGCTGAGGCACAGATTAATGATCTCGCGATGAGTACGAAGTTCAAGATTCAAGTGACGATGGAGCAGGCGCAGTCGAGTTGGACGGCGCATGGGTGGGACCAGGTGGAGTGCCTGATCGCGACCAATGCGGGTGAGCCGTTGAAGCCGCTGCATGAGATTGCTTCGGGTGGCGAGATGTCTCGAGTGATGCTGGCGTTGAAGGTGACGGTCGAGGAGGGAGCTTCGGGGAGAAAAAAGAAGACTGTGTTGCCGCGGACGCTGGTGTTCGATGAGATTGATATTGGCATTGGCGGGAGAGCCGCAGAGGCGGTGGGGCGGAAACTGAAGACGTTGTCGAAAGGGCAGCAGGTGCTTTGTATTACGCATTTGCCTCAGATTGCAGCGTTTGGGGATCAGCACTTTTTGATTGAAAAGACGGAGAAGCGCGGGCGAACGCAGACCGATGTCCGATTGATGGAAGAGGCAGAGAGGACTCAGGAGATTGCGCGGATGTTGAGTGGGGCGACGCTGACGGAGACGAGTTTGAAGCACGCCGAACATCTGTTGGGGAGTAGTCGCTAGGGCAAACATCTTGGGACCGATGGCATCCGAAGGGAAGTGTGTTGTACCCGGGAGATTCCAAATGGCGAATGAAGCGAAAAAATGTGCGATGGAAGGTTGTAGCTGTATTCCGGCTGACGGAAAGAAATACTGTTCGACGTATTGCCAAGATGCTAAGGGTGTTACGACGCTCAAGTGCAACTGTGGTCATTCAGGATGCACTGGAAGTAAGCTTTGAGGGGTTGGAGCAATGGACAGAAGGCCTTTTATTTGCACCAAGTATGGTTCAATAATGCCAACATTCCACCCCTTAACGCGGTATACTGGAAGGCGTGACCACAACCCTCCTTGACCACGCAGCCATTCGTGAAAATGGCAATTCCTCGAAGACCAAACGCGTTCTCCTTCTCAAACCCCGCGGCTTCTGCGCCGGTGTTGTGAGAGCAATCGACATTGTTCGGATTGCTCTGGAAACATTTGGTGCTCCCATTTATGTCCGCAAAGAGATTGTGCATAACAGCTATGTCGTCAATGACTTGGCCAAAAAGGGCGCTATCTTTGTCAATGAGTTGGACGAGGTCCCGGAGGGTGCGCGGGTGATTTATTCGGCCCACGGTGTTTCGCCTGCAGTCCGCGAGCGCGCCAAAGAGCGGGGTTTGAAGGTGATTGATGCGACCTGTCCGCTGGTGACGAAGGTCCACGTTGAGGCGATCAAGTTCGCCAAGCAGGGATATTCGCTTGTGCTGGTTGGACACCGCGATCACGAAGAGGTGGAAGGAACGCAGGGCGAGGCTCCGGATGTAACGCAGGTGGTTTCGACTGTGGAAGAGGTTGCGGCACTCGTGGTTCCTGACCCGAACAAGGTGGCTTATCTGACGCAGACCACGCTGTCTCTGGATGAGGCGCGGTACATGATCGAGGCGCTGAAGAAGAAATTTCCCAACATCGTTGGGCCGCATGCGCAGGACATCTGCTATGCGACGGAGAATCGCCAGACGGCGGTGAAGAACGTTGCGCATAGTGCGGATCTGGTGCTTGTGGTCGGTTCGCGCAATAGCTCGAACTCGAATCGCCTGGTCGAGGTTTCGAAGAACCTGGATACGAATTCTTATCTGATCGATAGGGCTGACGCGATTGAGCCGGAGTGGCTTGATGGTGTGGATACAGTTGCTGTCACCGCTGGTGCATCCGCTCCAGAGGTTTTGGTGAAGGACGTTGTCGAGTATCTGCAGTCGAAGGGATATGGTTCGGTTGACGAAGTAGAAGTAATGCCAGAAAACGTACGTTTCGGTTTGCCGCCGGAGATCGTTCAGGCCATTGCGTCGGCTCCACCGGCTCCGCCGGCAGCCCAGTAAAGGTACGAGATACCAGTCAGAGAGTTTGTTGTACATGGGTAAATCTTCAAGTAATCCGCAGACAGCCACGCAGCCCGCCGCGCAACCGCGCTTCGGGCGCATGGACCTTGGGTTGCAGCACATAGTCGATGGAATCGAGCGGGCCAAGGATTGGTTGCTGGGCCAGCAGCATTCTGAAGGCTACTGGTGCGGCGAGCTCGAAGCCGATGTGATGCTTGAGGCCGATTACATCTTTATGCACACGCTGCTGGGAACGGGCGATCCTGGCAAGATGGAGCGTGCGCTGAATGAGATTCTGCGGCACCAGAATGAAGATGGCGGATGGAGTTTGTATCCTGGTGGACCATCGAATATCAACTATGGAGTGAAGGCGTATCTTGCGCTGAAGCTAATGGGATGGTCGCAGGAAGATCCGGTTCTGGTAAAGGCCCGAGAGTGGGTGCTCGCCCACGGCGGCATCGTAGAGTGCAATACCTTTACGAAGATTTATCTCTGTGCGTTGGGTCAGTATGACTATGACGCTGTGCCGGCGATTCCGCCCGAGATTGTTCTGTTTCCGAACTGGTTCTACTTCAATATCTATGAGATTTCTTCGTGGTCGCGCGGGATTCTGGTGCCGCTGTCGATCATCTATGCGAAGAAGCCGTTCAAGAAGCTTGCGCCGGAGCAGGGGATTGAGGAGCTTTTTGTCGGCGGACGCGAGAATGCCAACATGCATTTGCGCTGGGATAAGAAGAGTCCGATCAGCTGGCGGAATTTCTTTATCTTTCTCGATCGCATTGCGCATTGGGCTGAGCGTGTTCATATTCGTCCGCTGCGCAAAGTTGCGATCAGCAAGGCGAAGAAGTGGATGCTGGAGCGCTTTGAAAAGTCGGATGGCTTGGGCGCTATTTATCCCGCGATGTTGAACTCGATTGTGGCGTTGCGCTGCCTCGATTATTCGCTGGACGATCCGCATATGATCCGGGCGATGGATGAGTTTGAGAAACTCGGTATTGATTGCCCCGAAGGGACAGAGGACTATCCTGTGCCAACCTTCAGGATGCAGCCATGCTTTCCGCCAGTGTGGGATACGGGTCAGGCGATGTATGCGCTGGGCGAAGCTGGGGTGCGTCGTGACGATCCTCGCTTGCTGAAGGCCGCGGACTGGATTCTGTCGAAGGAAGTGCGGCAGAAGGGAGATTGGGCTGAGAAGGTCAAGAATGTTGAGCCTGGCGGATGGTACTTCGAATTCAATAATGAGTTTTACCCGGATGTGGATGATACGGGGCAGGTGCTGTTGGCATTAAATTGCGTTGATAATCCTCGAGAGCGGTATCAGTATGAGGTTTGCCAGCGTGCTCTCAACTGGATTTGGGCGATGCAGTGCAAGAATGGTGGATGGGCGGCCTTCGATAAGGACAATACGAAGAGCATCTTCCAGTACATTCCGTTTGCAGACCACAATGCGATGCTCGATCCACCGACGGTAGACATTACCGGGCGTATGCTCGAGATGCTGGCGCAGTATGGATTTTCGCGTAAGGATCCGCGTGTGGAGAAGGCTGTCCAGTTCATCCTGAAAGAGCAGGAGCCAGATGGAAGCTGGTTCGGGCGCTGGGGTGTGAATTATCTGTACGGGACTTTCCTTGTGCTGCGTGGGCTTGAGGCCATGGGAATGTGGAATCACGAGCCCGCGGTGCAGCAAGCGGCCGAGTGGATTCGCATGGTGCAGAATACCGATGGTGGATGGGGTGAGACCTGCGGGACTTACGACGATCCTAATCAGCGTGGTATAGGACCGAGTACGCCTTCTCAGACGGCGTGGGCCGTTTTGGGATTACTGGCGGCGGGCGATACGCGTTCCGACTCGGTGGCTAAGGGTATTCGCTGGCTTGTGGAGCGGCAGCATGAAGATGGAAGCTGGGATGAGTTGATGCCTGGGCGTAATGGCGAGAGCTATTACACGGGTACGGGCTTCCCGCGAGTGTTCTATCTTGGGTATCACCTGTATAAGCAGTATTTCCCGCTGCTGGCGTTAACGACATACAAGCGCGCCATGGAACACGAAGCAGAAGAAGCAGCTTAAACGACGAATTTTGACGGAGGAGACATCGGATGGCAGTGCCAGTCTCGCAAGCCTGGACGGTTGCAACGTATGTTTTGAAGCAGAAGATCAAAGGACGGAAGAGGTATCCGCTGGTGCTGATGCTGGAGCCGCTGTTCCGCTGCAACCTTGCGTGTGCAGGGTGTGGAAAGATCCAGTATCCGGCGCATATTTTGAAGGCGGAACTCTCGCCGGAGGAGTGCTTCAAGGCTGTCGAGGAGTGCGGCGCTCCGATGGTGTCGATTCCTGGGGGCGAGCCGCTGCTGCATCCGAAGATGCCGGAGATCGTTGCCGGCCTGGTGGCGCGGAAGAAGTACGTCTACATGTGCACTAATGCGCTTCTTCTGAAGGAGAAGCTTCACCTGTTCAAGCCGAGCAAGTATCTTTCGTTCTCCGTACACGTGGATGGGCAGCGGGAACATCATGATTTTTCGGTCTGCCGTGAGGGTGGATACGATATCGCGATGGAAGGGATTCATGCTGCTGTGGCTGCTGGTTTTCGCGTGACGACGAATACGACGCTCTTTGATGGAGCTGATCCGAACTCGGTGCGTGCGCACTTTGATGACCTGATGGCGGCGGGTGTTGAGAGCATGATGGTGTCTCCGGGCTATACGTACGACAAGGCGCCGGACCAGAACCACTTCCTTGGTAAAGCGAAGTCTCGCCGGATGTTTCGCGCGATTCTTTCGAACCGTAAGAAGAATTGGCAGTTCAATACTCATCCGCTCTTCTCTGAGTTTTTGATGGGTAAACAGAACTTCGAGTGCACACCGTGGGGTATGCCTACGTTCTCGATCTTTGGCTGGCAGAAGCCTTGCTATCTGTTGCAGGATGGCTATGCCGATACCTTCCAGGAGTTGATGGAGACGACGAAATGGGAGAACTACGGGGCTAAGAGTGGCAATCCGCAGTGCGCGAATTGCATGGTGCACTCGGGACATGAAGCTTCCGCGGTTGATTACAACTTCGGCTCGCTGAAAGGCTTTTTGGTCACGGCGAAGAAGTATATGTTTCCCTCGCTGTATCCCGATGCGGATGCACAGAAGTTGCTGAATGAGTGGAAGCCGGAGCATGCCGGCCCGTTGGTTCAGATTCAGGCAACGACGGCGAACGATGAACTGCAGCCGGTTTCGGGAGATTAGGTATGGCGACTGAACAACAGGAACAGCAAAAGATCGAACAGTTGCGTCATCAAAGCGCTGACGAACTGGAGCACATCGCGGGACGTGAGAAGGAAAACCTTGAAGGCTGGATTCCTTCCATGGCGAGAGATACTGAGATTCGCGAGGCTCTGGAGAAGGCGTTCGACTATCGCGGCGACGTGACTATTACTCGCAAGGATGGGTCACAGGTTGAGGGGTATCTCTTCGATCGGCGTTCGGGTTCTTCGTTGAGCGATTCGTTCGTTCGCATTATTCCTTCCAAGGAACGGACCAAGGTGAACGTTGCCTATGCGGATATCGCTGCGCTTGCGTTTACTGGCCGGGACACCGCTGCAGGCAAGACCTTTGATGCCTGGGTGAAGAAGTACTGGGAGAAGAAGGCGGCGGGCGAAAAGAATATCCAGATAGAACCGGAAAAGCTGGACTAAGGCGTTTTGACGGCATAGGTTTATCACGCTAATTCATGTAGCGGTTCATTCGCTGCGTTCGCAGCATAAGGTTAGAGAGCGTGCGCGTATTTGTAACGGGAGCGACGGGCTTTGTGGGGGGCCATGTGGCCCGGAGATACGCGGCTGAAGGCGCTACGCTTCGGCTGCTTACGCGGCAGACGAGCCGATTGGATACGCTTGCGGGGATCGATGCGGAGATAGTGACTGGCGATCTGCGAGAGCCTGAGGGATTACGGTCGGCGCTTGTTGGTTGTGATGCGTTGGTGCACGTGGCGGCGGACTATCGATTGTGGGTTCGTGATCCGCAGGAGATGTACGCGGCCAATGTGGATGGGACGCGGGAGTTGCTGAGCCTGGCACGTGAGACGGGGGTGCGGCGTGTGGTCTATACGTCGAGCGTGGCGACGATGGGCTTCAAGACCGACGGATCCATCGTGGATGAAGATACTCCGGTTTCGCTGGCGGATATGATCGGGCATTACAAGCGGTCAAAGTTTCTGGGGGAACAAGAGGCTATCAAGGCCGCGATAGCTGGGCAGCATGTGATGATTCTCAATCCAACGACGCCGATTGGTTCGGGTGATGTGAAGCCGACTCCTACGGGCAGAATTGTCGTGGATTTTTTGAACAAGAAGTTTCCGGCGTACGTTGATACAGGACTAAATCTCGTCGATGTAGCTGAGGTGGCGCGTATGCATGTGGTCGCGCTTGATCACGGAACTCCTGGCGGTCGATACATTCTTGGTGGCGAGAATCTTACGTTGAAGCAGATTCTGGATCGCATGTCGGCGATTACTGGTTTGCCTTCGCCTACTATGAAGGTTCCACACTCGATTGCTATGGCGTTTGCTTTTTTCGATGAAAATGTTACGGGGAAGCTCCGGGGTAAGGAGCCACGAGCTACCGTGGAAGCCGTTCGGATGGGCAAGAAGATGATGTTTGCTTCTTCGAAGAAGGCGGAACGTGAGTTGGGGTTTCAAGTGATTCCGATTTACAACGCTATGCGCTCGGCTATTGATTGGTTTGTCGCCAACGGCTATGCGCCCGCGTACGACAAAGTGTCGTCATGAAGGAGTACCTAGCTATCATTGCCGCTTTGCCGCGTGAGGTGAAGCATCTGGTTCGTGGATGGCAGGAGCATCGCCTGCCGGGGAAGATGGTTGTCTATAGCAATGATGTGGGTGTGGTTGCTTGTGCGGGGATGGGTGCGGCCCGGGCTACCTTGGCGGTACAGGCGGCTATGTCTATTAGGCCGGTCACTGCCTTGTTGTCGGTTGGATTGGCTGGGGCTTGTGACCCGGCTCTGCGGGTGGGAGAGATTATTCGGGCTGGGGTTGTTGTTGATACTCAGTCTGGCGAAAGATTTAGTGATCCGGAGTTTCAGCAGGTTCTAGTTAGTACGCCGAGCATCGCGAGTGTTCGAGAGAAGACGCGTTTATTCGCTTCGTATGGCGCAAGTGCAGTGGATATGGAAGCGGCAACGGTGGCGCGAATGGCGCGGGCGCATGGTCTTGGCTTTCGTGCGATCAAAGCGATCTCCGATGAGGCTTCGTTCGAGCTGCAGGAGTTAGCGCGGTTCGCTACGCATGATGGCCAGTTTCGTGAGGCTGGGTTTGCAGGGTATTCAGCGGTTCGGCCTCAGATGTGGGCGAAGCTGTTTCAACTTGCGGGTAATAGCAAACGGGCGGTTGATGCGCTTACAGCTGAGTTGGAGTCGCAGTTAAACTGGTATCGACAGAGAGTTTGAGGGAACTTTGAGCGAAGAACAGCAGTCAGGTCAGGTGATTCCAGCTACTATGCGTGCCGCAGTTTATCGCGGCGTGAACGATGTTCGTGTTGAGACTGTTCCTGTGCCGGAGATTGGTCCGGGCGAGGTGCTGGTGAAGATCCACACTTGCGGGATCTGCGGAACGGACTTGAAGAAGATTCATACGGGTTCGCACGATGCTCCGCGAGTTTTTGGGCATGAGATGTCGGGCACGATTGTTCGCGTGGGTGACGGCGTTAATGGCTTTGCGGTGGGTGACCGTGTGATGGCATATCACCATATTCCTTGTGGTGAGTGCTATTACTGCAGGAAGCAGACGTTTGCGCAGTGTGAGGTCTATAAGAAGGTTGGGTGTACGGCTGGATTTGCGCCTTCGGGTGGTGGATTTGCAGAATATATTCGCGTGATGGACTGGATCGTAAAGCGCGGGCTGGTGAAGATTCCCGATGAGATTCCGTTTGAGCAGGCGGCGTTTCTTGAGCCGGTGAATACTTGCTACAAGGCGGTTCAGTTGCTTGGGCTGCAGCCCGACGAGACCGTGTTGGTGATTGGTCAAGGCCCGATTGGGATTCTTCTTGCTGCGCTTTCGCAGCGGACGGGCGCTACGGTTCTAACTAGCGATTTATATCCCGAGCGTCATGCTGTCGCAGCAAAGTTCGGCCTGAAACACCCCTTGGATGCGAGAGGTGATGTGAGCGCGGCTGCAAAGGTTGCTACGGAGGGCCGAGGTGCGGATGTTGTGCTGCTGGCTGTTGGCGGCAATGCTCTGATCAAAGTAGCGATGGATGCGGTTCGGCCAGGTGGGCGTGTGGTGTTGTTCGCGCAGACGCAGCATGGAGAAGCTCCGTTTGATCCAGCGGCTGTTTGTGTGGATGAGAAAACCCTGATGGGGTCTTATAGCGCTTCGGTTGCGATTCAAGATGATGTGACGAAGATGGTTTTTGCGGGATATCGCAGTGGTTTCGATCTTACTAACCTGATCTCGCACCGGTTTTCGTTGGAGGATGCGGTGGCTGCTATTGATCTGGCTTCGCATCCGCAGGCGGATTCGTTGAAGATTGTTATTCAGCCTGGTGTGTGAGCAGCTGCTATACAGCAGGTCCTACGGGATAACAAAAAGGGAAACGAAATAAGGATCAGAGTGCCTAATCCTTATTTCGCTTCCTGATCTCTACATTGAGACGTTTGATCTTCTGATTAAGTGTGGAGAGTGGGATGCGGAAGTATTCGGCGGCTTCGGTCTGGTTCCAGTGGCAACGCTCGAGACGGTCGGCTATGATGCGACGTTCAATCTCTTCCATGAGGTCGAAGAGAGAGGCGTTGGGTTCGTGTTCCAGCAGATTCGCGGAGTAGGTGTTGCCGGTGAGCTGGGCGGGAAGAAGCTCTGGCGTGATGACCTTTGAGGTGGAGAGGACGACGCCGCGCTCCATAGCGTTCTCGAGCTCGCGAACGTTTCCGGGCCACTCATAGTCCATGAGGATTCTTAGGGCTTCAGGAGAGAGGACGCGCTCGCCTGTGCCGTTCTCATCAGCGTAGAACTTGAGAAAGTGCGAGGCCAGCAAGGGAATGTCTTCACGTCGGGAACGAAGAGGTGGTAGTTCGAGGGTGATGACATTGAGTCGGTAGAAGAGGTCTTCGCGGAAACGACCCTCGCGAACTGCGTCCTGCAGCTTGACGTTGGTGGCGGCTATGATGCGGACGTCGACCTGGATCTCCTGGGTGCCTCCGAGATGCATGAAGCGGCGGTCTTGCAGGACGCGCAGAATTTTGGCCTGCATGTCCATGCTCATGGTGCCGATCTCGTCGAGGAAGAGAGTGCCGCCGTTGGCGACTTCGAAAAGACCTTTTTTTGCTGTGACTGCGGAGGTGAAGGCGCCTTTTACGTGGCCGAAGAGCGTGGATTCCAACAAATCGGATGGAACGGCACCTGTGTTGACAGGGACAAAGGGCCGGTCGCGGCGCGGCGAATTAGCGTGGAGGGCCTTGGCGATGAGCTCTTTGCCGGTGCCGCTTTCGCCCTGGATGAGGACGGTGGAACGGCTTGGAGCGACCTGGGCAACGAGGTCGAAGAGTCGAAGCATTGGCTCGCTTTTGCCCACGATGTTCTCGAAGTTATAGCGCAACTTGAGAGTGCGCTTGAGTTGAATGACCTCTTCTTCGGCGCGATGTTTTGCGATGGCGGTGCGGATGTCAGCGAGGAGTTTTTCGTTGTCCCATGGCTTCTGGACGAAGTTTTCGGCACCGGCACGGATAGCATCGACGACGTTGCCGACAGTGCCGAAGGCCGTGATCATGATGACCGGGAGATTCGGCTGGGTCTCGACGATACGTGGGAGGAGATCGATGCCGCTTTCGCCCGGCAGAGCGAGGTCGAGCAAGAGAAGGTCATACTCATTTTTTGAGATGCGCTCCATTCCGGAGGGGCCATCGAAGGCCATGCTGACGGAGAAGCCTTCGAGGGTAAGTAGAGTTTCGAGTGACTCGCGGATGGCGGCTTCGTCATCGATGATAAGGATTCGAGGACTACCGGCGATGTGGTCGGGGGCCTTCGGCGATTGAGATTCAGCGGCTATCTCGGTTGTCTCAGGCATGGATTGTCTTCCTCTCAAACTCCGTCGTATCGGCTGCGACGGCGGTGCGGGCACCGGATGCAGGGAACTCGAGCTGGAAGGCAGTGCCAACGCCGAGCTCACTCTCGACGTGGATCTTTCCAGCGTGCTCCTGCATGATGCCGTAGCTAACGGCGAGACCGAGGCCAGTGCCCTTGTGAGCACCTTCTTTCGGTTTCGTTTTGGTGGTAAAGAATGGATCGTAGATGCGGTGGAGATGTTCACGTTCGATACCTGCACCTGAGTCCTGAATGCGGACGAGAACGCGGCCAGCGCCGGAGAAGGTTGCGATACGAAGTGAGGCGTTTGGAGTACCCAGCATTGCATCCTTGGCGTTGAGCATCAAGTTGAGGATGACCTGCTGTAATTTGCCGCGATTGCCGTGAATGCGTGGAAGCTGTGGGTCTAGATTGGTTTCGACGTTAATCTGCGCTGTCTTGAACTGGTGCTCCATGAGTGCGACGGTATCGTGGAGTAGCTCGTTGAGATCAACGCTGGTGAACTCGGTCCCGCTGGTTCGGGAGAAATTGAGCAGGCCGTTGACGATCTCTGAGGCGCGGAAGGTCTGTTGCGTGATCTTTTCGAGGACTGGAGCAAGACGCTCGTCGTCGCGCATGTGCTTGGTCAGCATCTGGGCATAGCTGGAGATGACGGCAAGCGGGGTATTAACCTCGTGGGCTACACCGGCTGCGAGAAGGCCGATGGAAGAGAGTTTCTCGGATTGCGCCAGTTGGGTTTCGAGTTGGATACGGTCTGTGATGTCGTCGACGAGAATGATGCGGCCCACGGTGATGAAGTGGCGAGTGACAAGAGGAGCGATAGCGACGTTGGCGATGCGTACCTCGCCGGTAGGAAGCGTGAGGCGGAATTTGTAGAGCGTGTGGGTGCCATGTTCGTCGCGAACACTGTTGAAACGGGTGACGAAATCGGCTGGGAAGACGGCGGAGAGTGGTTGGCGCAGCGCGTCGATACGCGGCTTGGCGTACATCACCTCCATTTGCGTGTTCCAGCTCTCGATCTTGTCGTCGAGATCGACAGCGAAGATGCCGATGTTGATTGATTCGACTATGTTCTCGTGGAATTCTTTGAGGCGCTCGAAGTCGGTGATCTTCTGTTCGAGACGCTGGTAGAGCTGGGCGTTCTGAATAGCGATTCCTATGTAGCCGGCGAGAGACTCGAGCAGCTCCATGTCTTCGCTGGAGAGGAAGTCGCCATCGTCGGTACGGCCCAGGCCAATAACGGCTACGGTTCGGGTTCCGCCGCCCTCGTGATTGCCGACGCGGCAGGGAAGGTAGTAGTTGAGGTCGAGCCGGCCTGCGGTGCGGCGTTGCGCCTCGGGCAGACGGAGAACCTGCTGGGGATTCTCGAGGAAGAGATGGTTGTTCGCGCCTGTGCGGTCGAAGTCGAGGAAGTTTACGTCGAGGGAACGCAGGTCTGCGGCCTGCAGATCGGTGAGGCCGTGCGACGCTGCCAAATCGAACTGCCGGGCGGGAGATGTACCGTCGCTTTCGGCCGCGAGGAAGACGGCGACGCGCGTAACAAGCAAGGTCTGCGGGAGGCGTTCAACGATGGAGTCAAGCAGGGCGCGTAGGTCGGTTTGCGAATTCAGGCCGCGGCCGAATTCAACGAGGGTTTCGCGGTAGTCGAAACGCTTCTGATCGAAGACACGGTCTACACGGGCCTGGATGGCTCGTTTGAGTGGATCGAATACGATACCGGCGATGATGATAGCCGCCAACAATCCCCATATGCCCAGGCTGTGCAGACGAGTATGGACCATCTCGCCGGTGATTGCGATGATGCCGAAGTAGAGGCCAACAAGTGAGGCCGTGGCAAGCGTGTAGGTAACTCCGCGCTTGAAGATGAGATCGACGTCCATCAGGCGGTAGCGGACGATCGCCCAACTGAAGGTGAGGGGTACGAAGACGAGTGAAAGGCCAGCGAGCTTTCGGAGAGTGTCCGGAGTGGGGATGTCGGACAGATAAGGAATGACGTAAAGCAGGGTGAAGGGTGTGATCGCGAGCAGTGTGCCACGCGTGAGCCACTTCAACTGTTGACGCTCTAATGCGGATTCAGCGCGGCGATAACGGAACAGGAAGACGATTGCTGCGATGACGTAGTAAAGAGCAAGATAGCCGACGGATATCTGGTCGAGCCGGTGACGCAGGACCTCAGTCGCGGACCATAGTTGAATCGCGGCAATCTGCAGGCCCATGAGGAAGATTCCAGGCAGGTAGAGCCCAGCGATCAGGAACCGTCTACCGAGCCTTGTTCGCCGTTCTGCTCTGGTGTCGTTGGAGAAACTGACAGCAAAGTGCAGGAAGAGGGCAGGCTGGAGGGCCGCCGCGGCTATTCTTCCCCAGTAGATGATCCAGTCGAAGGTGTCGAACTCGGTCGTGTAATTGAAGGAGTAGAGGACAAAAGAGACCAGACAGAAGACGTAAAAATGGGTCGATTTGGGAGCGGTCCACCGACGGAAGAGGACGTAGATTCCGATACTGAGGTAGACCAGAGCGATAAAGCGGAGTCCCAGATTGATGGATCGATCTTTGGGCTCGAGGATGACCTGTACGTCAAACTTCGCCGCGTTTTTGAGGTCGGAGGAGTGCGCGGATGGTCGAAGGATGGAATAGGTAACCTGGGCAAAGGTACCACGACGGAAGGTTTCGCGAACAAATGGGGCAAGACGGTTCGTCGGCCGGTCATTGATGCTGACGAGGATGTCGCCTTCTCGGACACCGGCGCGCTGGCCAGGGGAGTTGAGCGGAACATGCTTCGCGCGGAGGCCTCCCTGCGCCTCGATCCACCAGATGCCGTCGGTCGGAACTTCGAAGCCACTCTCGCGCTGGAAGTTCATAGCTGCGAGGACGCAAGCGATCACAGTCGCTAATGCGAGCGCGGTTGCCAAAATACGCGTTTGGGCAGAGTTCTTCATTGCACCCTACATCTATAAGAGCACATCGATTGCCAAACATTTATAAGGCTTAAAGCGCTGAATCTTCATAAGAGTGTTCCACGGCCTACAGAAAATCATAACTCAATCGTGAATATAGGATCTGGTGTTTCTGATCTTTCATAGCTATGGAGGACAGTGGTTTAGGAGAAATAGGCTGCCGATTGGTTCGGAATTTTTTAATCTTCTTGTAACATTAGGATTAGTGGCTTGCGATTTACAGCCTATGAATTAGTGGCGGTGGGTATGACGCATTGCGAGATCGAAGAAGGATTTGTCCTGGTGGGGGGCGTCAAGATTCACTATGAATCCGCCGGCACCGGGCGGCCGCTGCTATTGCTGCATGGGTTGGTTGGTTCGGCGAAGAACTGGAGGCAGAACATCGCCTTTCTCGCGGGTGATTCAAGGGTGTACGCGATCGATCTCTTCAACATGGGAGAATCGGAGCGCGTTCCGGGACTAGATGCTGGTTTGGAGGCGACAGCGGACCGCGTAGTCGAGTGCATGGATGCGTTGGGACTGGACGAGGTTGATGTTGCGGGGCACTCCCACGGCGGCGCTGTGGCTATGATGCTGGCGGCGCGTCATGCTGACAGAGTGCGCAGGCTGATCCTCTTCGCTCCGGCCAATCCTTTTTGTGATCTTGGGCACCAGCTCATCCGGTTTTATAAGACGCGATTTGGTGTCTGGTTTGCGAGGCAGATTCCGTTTTTTCCGAGGATGCTGAAAGCAACGGCACTGAGCCGCATGTATGGGGATTCTAGTCGTGTGACCGAAGTTGCACTGGACGGGTATATTGCTAGCCTGCATGTGCCTGGCACGATCGACCATGTGTTGCAGATTGTTCGGCGCTGGTCGGTAGATATGGGGCTTCTGCAGTTCTCGCTTGCGAAGCTGACAGGGAAGCCGACGCTGTTGATATGGGGTGACCGCGACCGGGCCGTGGGACTTTCTTCAGGACGTCAGTTGCAGCGAATCCTTCCGCTGTCGAGGCTGATCGTCATCCCGGGGGTGGGCCATATTCCTTTTGAGGAGCAACCGGATATCTGTAATAAAGCGATGCGGGATTGGCTGGCGAGCACTCCGCCTGCAGCCTGAAATCAACTTTGGGTTAGACCGAAGTGCTCCTGCAACCAGATGCGGATTGCGTCCTGCATCTTGCTTAATTTGGGATTGGGTGATGAGGGGATTCCCTGGAAGAAGTGTTCGGCTCCTTCGATCCAGACGAGTCGCTTCGGTTCAGCTGCGGTCTCGACGACCTTTTCTACCTGAGCGCGTGGACCGTAGAGATCGTGGTCTCCGCTGATAAAAAGCTTTGGCTGGGGACATTGCGGGAGAAAGCTGTAAGTGTAATCTCTGCCTTCGGCGTGGACGGGCAGGCCAAGGCAGATCAGCGCTTTGACGCGCAGGTCGCCGCAGCAGGAACGAAGGCCGACGTAGGAACCGAAAGAGAAGCCCGCTAGAAGGATAGGCTTGTTCAGATTGGCTTCGAGCCAGTTGAGCGCGGCGCGAACGTCGTCCTGCTCACCCTTGCCTTGATCGAACGCGCCCTCGCTGAGTCCTACACCGCGGAAGTTAAAGCGGAGTACTGGAAGTCCGATCGAGGTAAAGACCTTCATGGCATGGTAGACGACCTTATTGTGCATCGTGCCGCCGCCGAGTGGATGTGGGTGGCAAATGAGGGCGGCGTAAGGGGCATCGTCGCGGCCTGTATTCAGAAAGGCTTCGAGCTTGCCTACGGGGCTGTAAAGATCTTCGACGGATCTGAGATGAGTGGTAGGAGTGTGCGTCATCCCTGATAGTTTATCGTTTTGAGAATCTGCTACACGAGCGGATGTCGATCAATCGTGTCGTATTCTGAATCATATGGCCATCGATCCAATTCAGCTCACGAAGCAACTTGTAGATATTGAGTCCACCACGTATCACGAGGGGCTGGCTGGAGAATTTCTGCATGAATACCTGGTTGGACAGCGCTACGAGGTAGAACGGATGGCTGTCGACCAGCCGGATCATGCATTCACTCCCGGCGCTGGCAAAGGGGAACGCTTCAACGTATATGCGGCGTTGCCGGGTGTGACTCCCGATGTTGTGCTTTCAACGCACATGGATACCGTTCCACCATACTTCGGGTGCACAGAAGATGATGAGTTTCTATATGGTCGCGGGACGTGTGATGCAAAGGGAATTATTGCGGCCCAGGTGGCGGCTGCTGATCAGCTTCGCGAGGCTGGGGTAAAGGTGGGCTTGCTGTTTGTTGTGGGGGAAGAGCGTGATTCTGCAGGTGCGGCGGTTGCGAATCTAGCCTCGAAGGGATCGCGGTTTCTTATTAACGGCGAGCCCACGGACAATCGGCTCGCGCTTGCGTCGAAAGGTGCTCTGCGTGTGGAGCTTCGCGCTAAGGGACGAATGGCGCATTCGGCTTATCCGGAGTTGGGGGAGTCTGCGATCGATAAGCTGGTAGGAGCATTGAACGATGTGCTGACGATGCCGCTGCCCATGGAGCCGGAGATTGGGCCATCGACTTTGAATATTGGATTGATCGAAGGTGGACGTGCGCCGAATGTGATTGCGGATAAAGCTGAGGCGCACATACTCATCCGCCTGGTGGGGCCCGCTGACGAGATCAAGCATGGAATTGTAAAGACTGTTGGTGACCGTGCGGAAGTGCAATTCAGCCTGGAGCTGCCATTTGTACGGATGAGGAAGGTTGGGAATTTGCCAACGATGGTTGCGAAGTTCACTACGGATATACCGTCCCTTACAGCATGGGGAGAGCCGTTTTTGCTGGGGCCGGGGTCGATCCATGTGGCGCATACCGCAAATGAAAAGATCGCGAAGGCTGAGCTGCTGGAGGCTGTGAATCTGTATGTTCAGCTTGCCGAAGAGCTCGTTCGATCCTGAGATATTTTAGCCGGAGATGATTTGGAACGGAAGATTGTCTGAGTTGTCTTCGGCGAGGACAGCTACTGAGTCTGGATTTGCCGGATCGTAGCGGATGATTATGGTGGGTGATCCCTTGGCTGCTACTTCAGCGGCGTGATGGGTGAGGGCAACGCTGCGAAGGTATCCGCCGAAGTACTCGCCGTTGACGGTGAAGTGGAAACTTGCCTCAATCTGATGGGGAGTGGCAGATGAGGCTAATTCCTGATCGGCGGTAACGATGGACCAGTGATTGATCTCTGCTGAGACGGTTGGCCATTGCTGCGCCAGACGCACTCTTTCCTGCTGTTTCTTGTGATGCAGCTTCGAACGAATTGAGTCGAAAGGAAACATTTCGCCCCTCGCTTTCAGATTTTATACACTCTATTTCGTACTACTTTTCCTCAACAGCAGGCAGGTTTTTGAAAGCCTAAAATGGTGGAATGGCAGCAGAGTTTACCCACCTTCATCTTCATACCGATTACTCACTTCTCGATGGCGCTTGCGACGTAGATAAATTGGCTGCTCATTTAAAGAGCATTGGGCAGACTGCCGCTGCCATGACAGACCATGGCAATATCTATGGCGCGGTCCACTTCTTCGATGCCATGAAGAAGAAGGACATCAAACCCATTCTTGGGTGCGAACTTTATCTCTCTGAGACTTCCGACCATCGCGAGATGAGCGGGGGGTATAAGCACTTTCTGGTGCTTGCCGAGAACGAGGCAGGTTATCGCAACCTTGTTCGTCTAACGAGCGAAGCTGCACTGCATGGTTTCTACCGCAAGCCGCGCGTGTCGAAGGACTTTCTCGCTCGGCATACCGAGGGGCTGATCGCTTTCTCCGGCTGCCTGGCGGGTGAAGTAAACCAGCATTTGATGGCTGGCAAGTATGACGAGGCGAAACATACGGCTGGGCAGTTTGAAGAGATGTTTGGGAAAGGAAATTTTTTTCTCGAGGTTCAGGACCACGGCTTAGAGCCGGACAAAGGTGTGTGTGAGGCGCTCTACAGGATGGAGCGCGATCTCAATATTCCCCTGATTGCGACCAACGATAGTCACTACGTGGCTGCTGATGATTCCCGCGCGCATGAGATTCTGCTTTGCGTTCAGACTGCGGGAAGCATGAACGATCCGAACAGGTTCAAGTTCGACACGCAGGAGTTCTACATCAAGTCTGCTGAGGAGATGCATCGGACTTTCTCGGAGCATCCTGAGGTTTGCTCGCGCACGATGCAGTTTGTCGACCGGTGCAATCTAAAGTTGAGCAAAGTCGATAATCCGTTTCCGGAATTCCCTGTACCTGAAGGGCATACTCTCGAAAGTTACTTCGAGGAAGTGTGCCACGAGGGGTTGCGTAAGCGGCTCGATACTGCGGTGGCCCATCTGCGCGAACGCGGCCTGTTAAAGAAGACTATTCCGGATTATCACGCAAGGCTCGATCGCGAACTGAACATCATCAAGCAGATGAAGTTTCCTGGCTACTTCATGATCGTGTGGGACTTTATCCGATATGCCCGTGAGCAGGGTATACCCGTGGGTCCGGGGCGTGGATCGGCTGCCGGGTCGCTTGTCGCTTATGTTATGGAGATTACTGATGTCGATCCGTTGCAGAATGAGCTACTGTTTGAGCGCTTTCTGAATCCGGAACGTATCTCCATGCCTGATATCGATATCGACTTCTGCATGAATCGCCGTGGAGAGGTTATCGAGTACGTCAAGCGCAAGTATGGCAGCGATCAGGTCGCACAGATTATTACCTTCAACACCATGGCTGCGAAGGCTGCGATCAAGGACGTCGGACGCGCGCTTGAGATGCCTTATGGTGAGGTAGATCGCATCGCGAAGATGATTCCTGCAACCATTGGGATCACGATTGATGAGGCACTAAAGGACAACGGGCCGCTCGCTGCAGCTTACGATGCTGATCCGAAGATCAAAGAGTTGATCGACACGGCCATGCGATTGGAAGGGCTGGTACGTGGGGCTGGCGTGCATGCCGCTGGTGTGGTGATTGCGCCTAAGCCCTTGACTGAGCTGGTTCCGGTGACACGTACGAAAGACGCGGCTATTGTTACTTCGTATGACATGAAGGCCGTCGAGAAGATGGGCCTGCTGAAGATGGACTTTCTTGGCCTGACGACACTGACCGTCATCGACGATTGTCTCAACTTGATTAAGTCCACAACGGGTATTGATGTCGATATGGCACTGGTACCGCTGGATGATGTGACGACGTATGAGCAGGTCTTTCATCGCGCACTTACGTCTGGAGTGTTTCAATTTGAATCGGGTGGTATGAGGGATGTTCTTCGGCGGTATAAGCCGAATACTGTTGAGGATCTGACGGCACTCAATGCGCTCTATCGTCCGGGCCCGATTCAGGGCGGAATGATCGATGACTTCATTGAGCGAAAGTGGGGGCGTCGCGCCGTCGCTTATGAGCTGCCTGAGTTGGAGATGATCCTGCGTGAGACGTTGGGTGTCATCGTCTATCAGGAACAGGTGATGCAGATTTCGAACGTGTTGGCAGGGTACTCGCTTGGCGATGCAGACCTGTTGCGTCGAGCGATGGGTAAGAAAGATGCCGCCGAAATGGATAAGCAACGTGAGCGCTTCATGTCCGGTGCTGCGGCGAATAAACATCCGAAGGACACGGCAGGAAAAATCTTCGATCTAATGGCCCAGTTCGCGGGATACGGCTTTAATAAATCGCACTCCGCGGCTTATGCATTGCTTGCGTACCACACAGCGTGGCTCAAGACTCACTATCCGGTGGAGTTCATGGCGGCGTTGCTGACCAGCGAAACATCGAAGCCAGAGAACGTTGTGAAGTACATCTCGGAGTGCCGCGAAATGAATATTCCCGTGGTTCCACCTGATGTTCAGGTTTCGGATGCAAACTTTACTCCGATCAGCACGGATAAAGGAAACGCGATCGGGTTTGGTCTGGCTGCGATCAAGAATGTTGGGCACAATGCGATTGAGTCGATTATTGATGCACGTGCTGCGCTTAGATCATCTGGAAAACCTGGATTTGCGAGCCTTTGGGAGTTTTGCGAAAAGGTTGATCTGTCGCGGCTGAATAAACGAGTTCTGGAGTCGCTCATCAAAGCCGGTGCTATGGATAACTTTGGGCATCGTGCCCAGGTGACGGCTGCGCTAGACAAAGCGATGGAGAGAGCGCAGAAGGCTCAACGCGATGAGGCGTCCGGACAGCACGGATTGTTTGGAATCTTTGATTCTGATATGGGTAGCGCGTCGAGCGCAGAAGACAAACTGCCCAGCATGGCTGAGTGGGATGAACATACGAGGTTGCAAAACGAAAAGGAAGTTCTTGGCTTCTTCGTCTCGGGTCATCCGATGGATAAGTATCGCGAGAAGCTGCGCAATTTGAAGGTGGTGGATACGGCAACTGCTATTGAGATGAAGCCCGAACCTCAGGTCTTTCGCCGTGGTCGTAATGAAGAGCCACAGAACGAAATCCAGATTGCGGGTGTGATTACGGGATTGAAGGTTGCGAAGTCAAAGCGCTCGGGTGAGTTGTATGCACAGGCTGCTCTGGAAGACACAACCGGGAAGATTGAGCTGATCGCGTTTCCACAGTCGTACGAGAAGCTTG
>Ga0206894_1065_pt2 | contig 25476 bp, 16 predicted proteins | sample Alteio_BWOrgHeat_54_FD_152953 | JGI IMG/M metagenome (GOLD analysis project Ga0206894, IMG submission 152953) | Enriched cells from forest soil in Barre Woods Harvard Forest LTER site, Petersham, Massachusetts, United States -... | ecosystem: Environmental > Terrestrial > Soil > Temperate forest >...
CCATGTGACGGTGCAAGAGAATTTGTTGTCGCGCTTGATTGAAATGGGGACAATCAAGCAGCCAGACGAAGAGCTGGTAACGACTTTGCGTAGTAAGGGCTTGTTGCAAAAACCTCCACAAGCGCTGATCCAAAGATATCCGGCTATCTTCAGCAGTACCCGCTAAAAAAAACCGTGCCCGTGCCCATGCCCGTGCCCGTGCCCGAAAATATGGGACTTTACGAAAAGAAATGTTGCTAAAGTGATTGGGTCCGATCCAAGCGCATAGGTAACACATTATCCAAGTGCATAGGTTACATTTTAACACAAGCACATAGGTTACACTTTATGCTATAATTACCCCTTTAACAGTGAGGTGTTTATGGCTTGGAGAGAAACTGAAGTGTAACCTATGTGCTTGTGTTAAAGTGTAACCTATGTGCCTTGGTCAGATCCTGGGGGCCCGTACCCCTTTCAGGGGTACAATATCTAATAAATCACCCAGGGTTGCGCTGTCGCTTACCCTGGGCTACAAGCCGTCACCCCTTTCAGGGGTATAGCACAGTAATTTTTATAACATACGCTTTTTCATTACTGAACCTGGGCTGGGCTATAAGATATAATGAGAGAACAAGACAAGGAACTACTTTACTTGAATTGGCGGGAAGTATTTTGAACTGTTATTTCAAAGTGATTGACGCCTTTAGGTCCTTTGCTTTATTTGCCTCGCAACATGGAGGACACAGCTTCCATCAATTTTTGGCGGATGGCGTCTAACATTTGAATCGTTTGGGTTAACATGTCAGAATCGGCTTTCATAGCATCGCCTGCACTTTGTGCCAGCTGCCCCATGAGTTGTCCTGACGTTTGTAAGATCGCTTGTTGTCCTTTGTAGTAGCCCTGGACCACAGCAAGTGAGGATTTCACGGCCGAAGTGGTCATATTGGTGATCTGTTGGAAGGAACCACTGAGCATTTGACTGAGCATTTGTCTTCTACCTACAATGCCATCGTTGATGGCTTTGATTTTTTCATTTTTGGCGCGTATTTGGGCATTATCGGCTTTGACTTTTTCATTGATGCCATTCACCCTTTCGTTTTCCTTACCCACGGTCTTGGTATTGTATTCCTCGATTTTAGCTTGTTCTGCTTGTATTTGTTCTGGGGTGAGTTTTTCGGCTCCTTCGGGAACAGCAGGCGCAGGATCCCTTTTCATGGCGTTGATTTCGGCTTTGGTGGCGTCGTTAGCTTCGCTTAGATTATCTATCCCTGCGGCATCAGCTCTGCTTTCTGCTATGTGGGATTTAATTTCACTTTTCAATTGCTTAGCATCGGCGGCTTGGCTCTTGATTTGACTCTCTTTTAGCTCTATTTTTTCATTCGTGGCTTTAAGCTCTTTGCCTTTTTTTTCAATACTTGTATTGCGTTCTTGAATTTTGGTATTGGCTTCTTCGATTTTGGCATTATTGACTTTGACTTGTTCGGCAGTATGGCCGAATTCATTGACGGTCTCTCCAGGCTTTGGCATGGGCTCTTTGATTTCCAAGGTCGTGGCTGGCGGTTCCTTACTTAGAGGCAGCTCTTCTTTCAAACCTAGAAAGCTGCCTGCTAGTCCGATGGCTCCCGCAGCGATCGTGCCTGCAAAGGCAATCCCATTGCAAATGGCATCTACCATGTATTGATACTGTTCGTTTTTCGCTTCGCTGATCATCATGTCGGCAGAGTTTTTCGCCATGGCATACTGCAAATTTTGGGCGTTAAGCTGCACTTGTGCCTCTACCAGCTTCATGGCCATCATCAATCTTACCAGTTGCATGAAGGCCATCTCAAAAGCCAGGTAGGCGGTGGAAGCTTCCCATGGATTGGCGCGGTTGATGCCTTGTGTACCACTAGACTCCGAGGCACCTTCCACACCGTTGGTAGCGCCTACTTTAGACACCCCTTGCTGAGAGGCTTGTGTACTTTGTGTATTTTGTGTGCCGACATTTTTTTGGGCCGCTTCGGCGCTGGCTTCTTCAGCTTGCGCCGTCGATGTTGTGTGGGAGATCTGACTGAGGTTCTTCTTCATGATGATAGCTGCATTTTCTGTCAGATGTTGCAGCAATGTTTTCACATTTTCGGGAACGGTGGGATCTGATTTAGAAAAAGCTGCGTGATATTGGATGATCGACTGCCTCTGTGCTTCTGTAAGGGGAGGTTGATGTTCCTCCATAGCTTGTTTGAAAGCACTTTCTTCTGCATCTTTTTTGTTTGTGTTTTTACCAGTAGTAGCAGAGCTTTGAATGCTATCTGGTAAGCCAAATTGTTTATTGATTTCCGCTGCTGCTTGTTGTGTCAGGCGATCCATGAGGTTTCGCGTATTTTCGGGTATCGCAGGGTTATTGGGATTTTTGAAGTAGGTCGTTTTATGTTGGTTGATCAGGGCTATTTGGGCCTCAGATAGGGGCGGCTCGTATTTGCGCATGGCGTGGTCGAAGGCTTGGTCTTTGACTTTATTGGAATCGATGCCTTGGTTTAAAGCGTGTATTTGTGCTTGTAGGCCTCCATTGCGGTCGATAACCAACAACGCAGATAGGGGGCAGATCGTAGGGTTTTTGGGGTCGGCACTATCCAGCACATATTGTGGCAGTAGCATAGGATCGCCAGGAGGAAATTGTAGGGCAATTGTCAGTGTGGTAGGGGGTATGCCATCGATGTCTTGGGTGGCTGATTTCATGGTGTCATGGATTTCAATCACCATGGAATGGAAGCCTTCTTTACCTTCTTTGCCCAGCTCGCGCCCACTGGCAGTGAGGATAGGCACATTCTCATACTTTTTGCCTTTGGCATCAGGAGCCGACAGTTGGAAGTCCTCCATGGGATCGGGGGCACCGGTGTTGCTAATATTAATTTCCATTGTTTACTCCTCCATTATTCCAAATTCCGTGCCCGTGTGCGTGCCCGTGCCCGTGCCCGGATTCATCTACGCGCCATCTTCTCCGCTTTTCTTTCGGGCACGGGCACGGGCACGCACACGGGCACGGAATTCAGTAATGTAAAAAGCCTCTTATCTACCACGCAACATGGCGGCTACGGCATCCATCAGTTTTTGGCGGATGCTATCTAGCATCTGAATCGTTTGGGTTAGTACGTCAGAATCTGATTTGAAGGCGTCGTTTGCACTTTGGGCTAATTGACCCGTCAATTGTCCTGCTGTTTGCATGATCGCTTGTTGTCCTTTGTAGTAGCCTTGGACCACAGCAAGCGACGATTTTACAGCCGAACTGGTCATGTTAGCGATCTGTTGGAAGGAGCCGCCCAGCATTTGGCTAATAATTTGGCGTTGGTTTTGGATAGAGGTATTTGAAGCGTTGATTTTGGCGTTTTGCGCGCGTATTCTATCGTTTTCGCTTTTGGCGCTGGCGTTGATGGAGCCGACTTCCTTGTTGTTTGTGGCGAGCTCTCCTTTGCGGTAATTATCGATGGGGGCTTGTCTGGCCTTCAGCGCATCGTCGCTTAACTGAGTTTCTGCAGGATCTTGTTGGAATTGTCTATTTTTTATCTCTTTAATTTTGGCTTTAAGTTCATCGTTATTTTTAGCTATCTTTTGTGTTTCATCGACATTCTTGCGGTTTAATTCCATATCATCGGCATTAGATTTTTTGAGGGCCTCGACATTTCCTTGCTTGGCTTTGATAGCCCCTTCGCGTGCTTTGATCTGCTTGTCTCTGTCGATGTATTGGTCCTGCTTAAGCTTGATCTCTTTGTTGTTACTTAACATTTGGCTATTCAGTTTTTTGATTTCAGCGTTATGGGTATCGACTTGATCTGCGGTATGCCCAAATTCGTTATATTTTTCGCCGGGTTTAGGCATATTCTCCATTTCTTCCAAGGGGCTTGCAGGGGCATCGGCGCCGGTGAGTGGTTGTTCCTCTTGTAGGCCTGAACCACCTCTGAGGCCGATCATGCCTGAGGCCACGGTGCCAGAGAAGGCCACGCCATTAGTGATGGCATCGACCATGTATTGGTATTGTTCGTTCTTTGCTTCACTTGCCATCAGGCTGGCTGTATTTTGAGCATACGAATATTGCAGGGTTTGGGCGTTGAGCATCACCGTGGTTTCCACCATTTTTGTTTTCATCATCAAGTGCACAAGTTCCATGAAAGCTAATTCGAAAGCCAAATAGGCCGTGCCAGCTTCCCAAGCGTTTTCGTGGCTTCGGTCGATATTTTGGGGGCCACCGGCACCTCCTGCGGCTTTTGTAGCAGCTACAGCTACCGCTGCCGCTGCTTTGGCTAGGGCTTCGGCTTCTTTAGTACCTTTTGCACCTGCTGCAGCACTTGCTTCTTCTGCTTGACCGGTGGCAATTGTCTGCGTAGATACACCCATCTGTTTTTTCATTTCGATGGCGGCATTTTCTAGGAGGTGTTGCAGCAGCACGCGCATCGTTTCTGGAATGGTGGGATCGTTATGATTTTGGGTGTAGGCTCCCACATATTGCATGATCGATATTTGCTGGGTTTGCGTAAGGGGGGGCTGGTAGTTAGCCATGGCGTGATCGAAGGCTTGGCTGGCAATTTTAGCGGGATCTTTTTCGACTCCTTCCTTTTGCCCTGTGGTTTTGTTGTCGGCAAGGGCGGCGTTGAAGTCGAGATCTTCCGTCGAAGCTGCGCCTTTGTTGGGAAGAGGCACAAGCTGTAGATTGGTGGTCTTATCTTTAGCCGTCTCGGTTTTGCTGGACTGAGGTTTGCCCGTTTGGGTTTGTTCTTTTTCACCTTGTTTGGCTGCTTGGGTTTTATCCGCAGGTTTAGCCTCAGGAGGTAAAGTTTTGGCTTCGGGTAAGCCGAACTGCTTATTGATTTCCGCGGAGGCTTGTTGTGTTAGGCGCTCCAAGAGTTTTTTTGTGTTGGTAGGGATGGCGGGGTCATTGGCGTTTTTGAAATAGGTTTCTTTGTGTTGCAAGACCAAGGCTTTTTGATCTTCTGTTAGAGGGGGATCGTATTTTGTCATGGCGCGTTCAAAAGCTTGGCTCTTGACTTTATTGGAATCAATCCCTTGATTCAAAGCATGCATCTGTGCTTGGAGGCCTCCTTTGCGATCCAAATTGAGCAAGTCCACCTTTGGTAAAATCGTGGGACTGCGCGCATCGGCATTATCGAGCACATATTGGGGAATGTGCGCTGGATCGCCGGGAGGAAACTGTAAGGATACATTTAAGTCTGTCGTTGTTCCCACTTGCAAGATGTCGTGTGCCGCCGATACCATGCTATCGTGGGCTTTGAGATGCAAGCCATGTTCGCCTTCTTTGCCTACTTGCCCAGGTATATGTCCGGGTACATGTCCGGCTTGCCCTGGCTTGGCATTCTTAGGGTCATATTGCGCAAGCTGTAGGTCTTCCATTGGGTTGAAGGCTGCACCTTCGCCGCCAACATTGATTTCCATAGTCTTCTCCTTCAGATGACATGCACAACCTCAGTCAAAGCCTGGCCGCCATCTTTCGTATTCGCTAAGGACGCTACGTGAGCTAGCATTTGGCGGCTAGCATCAAAATGATCGAGGTTGAGTAGGTTGCTAAACATGTTAATGAAAGCCTCATAATCGTTCGAGGCAAGGGCTGCCTGCAATTGTGTGGTGGCGACAGAAGTGTGTGTCGATATGCCACTGGTGTTTGTTTCTAGCTGTTGGGCAGCGAGCATGCCTGTTTGTAGTTCGTGGGCGTGTTCTTCAGCGAGCACGCCGGCTGATTGTTTACCATCCTGTTGTGTGGCTGCCAGGATCATAAGCATGTGAGCCAGTTGAGAAAGAAGTGGTGCGCCCACCGCCTGCGCTCTGCTGTCGCCACCAGCTGCTACAATCGCTTCTTTGAAATAGTCGTGCATAATGTTGGCATTGGTGATTAAATGCATGGCCGCGCTAAAGGCAAAGAAGCGGGCCGCGTTGGCATCTGCAGCGTTATGTTTAGGGAACAAGCCAATGCCTGAAGCTACCGATTGTGAGGCCAGCGTTGTTGCCATTGCTAGGCCTGTCGTGACTAGTAGGTTGAGAAAAATATGTCCTGCTGCCCCTGTTTTTGCTTCTGATTGGGCCAGCACAGCCAAGTTGATGTTGCTGATGCTATTGGTGAGGTGGCTATCGAAAAAGCCCGTTTTGCTTTGATCGCTATTGATATTTGAGAGGGCGATGTTGAGTCCGATGAAGAGCGGAGCAGAAGCTGTATTGGGCAGTGAAAGTGCCATAGCCACCATGGACATCGCTTTTAGGTTGGGCTGTAGCATTTGCATATCGTCGCCCACAAGCATATGTTCTAGTTGTTGACTTGTGGCTGTCAACTGGGCGGCTGCCTTACCTGCAAGAGCCTTGGCATCGGCAGTGAGTTCTCCATTGGTGGATTGGTTGAGAGAGGCGTTGACTTTGTTTAGAAGGGCAAGGGATTGGTTGATCTGTCCTTTGATGTTGTTGATGCTATCGAAGTTGCGGTCGTTAGCTCCTTGATCTTCGAGGAATTTTTGGAGCATTTGAGTGATTTCTGCGCCATTGTTAATAGAACCTTTCAGAGCTGCCACGGGTAGCATAAGGTTGTAGATTTCTCGTGCAGCTTCTAGGCTGCCAGTAGCGGGCGTTTGTGCGGCTGCGTCGAGCTGTGTTTGGGCTTTGGCAGTCGTTTCGAGAACGTTATTGAGGGCGACGAAATTGGGATCACGCTTTTCAAAGGGCAGCTGCCCTTGGTTTTTCAGTTGTTGTTGCAAATAAGGGGGTAAATTGTTGAGCAAATTGTTATAAGCGGCTTGCCAGGAGTCGTCGGAAAGACTGACAAAGGATTGTGGTACGCGCACACTTTCTAGAGGGTGGTCGAGTAGAGGTTGATCGGGACTAGATTTATAGCCGAAGCCACCGAGATAGCCTGCATAGTAGCGTGGGTTTGTTTGCGTGAACACTTGTTCGATCGAGTCTTTGACAATATTGAGTGAAGCTTTATTCACCTCCGCCCAGGCTGTAGCTTCAAGATCGCGTTGCAGCGGACCTTGTTGGAGAGGATTTGATCCTCCGTGGCCTGAAGATGGTGGAAGTGGTAAAGTCATAAATACGTTCCTTTACATAGACTCTTGGGCTGCTTGTCTTTGTACCTCAAAGCTTTTATCGGTTTCAAGCAGCTGCTTATCTAGTGCTTTGAGCAGCAGTTCGGTGCGTTCTTTCAGTTTAGCAAATTTTGGGTTATCACCTGCTCTGGTGATGACGTTGCATAGCATGATGGCGGCAGAGCCTCTCTCTTTTAGATTATCGAAACAATCATAGGCATAAAACAAAGGTAGAGGATCGCTTTCATCGAGCGAGGCCGCTAACATATAGCAACGGGCTGCATTTTTATAATCTTTCAAGCGGTGGTGGCATACTCCTAAAGCCGAGGCGAAGCCTTGATTAAATGGATCAAACATGATCAACATTTTAAACAGCTCACGCGCATTTGCATATTGTCCTGTGTTGAATAAAGAATAGGCAAAGCTATACATGCGTGCGATCTCTTCTTCAGGGATATTCATCGCCTCTCTTGGTGCTATGCCTTGCTCGAAGACTTTTAGCAAGATTTTGGCTTGGGCGATTTTTTCCTCTTTGGAATATTGTGGTCCCATCTTTGACACGGCTGTTTTGACCAGTGTCTTTAAATCTTCTAGGTTATCTAGTTGCATCTCTGGTTTATTTTCTGCCATATGTTCTCCTTATGAAAACAGTTCGGTACCGATTTTTCCAGCATCTGTGTATTTCGCTGATTGGAAGTTGCTCAGCGTCATGATGAAATCGGGGTTAGCAGCTAAGGCTGCTAGTAGGACGTCGATACATTTTTGGATTACAGCAATGATCGCTTGCACTTCTGCATAATAGGCTTCGGCATGGGCTTTTTTCACCACTAGGTCGGCATTTAAGAAATCGTTTTGCATGTTCACATAGCTATTATACGACTGCAAACCATCCATCGTGCCTTGGAAGCATAACATGAAGATCTGGATCTTGCGTTGTGTTGTCATTCCCTCTTTGACGATATTTCCAGCAGTTTCGGCATTTTTAGCAGCTTCCGCAGCCCCAGTAAATTCATCGATCGCTTCGGCAGCAGCGGTGGTAGCATCAGTGCTTGCTGTTGCAACTTCTGTGGCAGTTGTGGCAGCAGAGGCTGTGGTATGAGCTAATTTCGTACCTGTTGATACCCCTTCAGCTGCGTTTTCAGCGACTTTTGCCGCCGTCGTTCCCATATTAGTCATTTCAATACCGGCTTCTGAAATTGTGCTGGTGACAGCGGTAGCTGTTTCGGCGACTTTGGCTGCAGTGGTTGCGCCTTCGGCAATGGTTGCTCCTGCTTCCGTGCCTGTGGCCGCCACACTCGAGAGTTCGGCCGCAGCGCCTACATCGCTTGCACCCCCTGTGGCTGGAGTTAGTGCGATCATGATGACAGCCATGATGATTTGGATGACAGCGTTGAGCACAGCTTCAAAGATAGCTCTATTCTGAGGACTCATGCCCCAGGTGGCTAACGCCGCATCGACAGGTCCATCTTTTTGGGTCCATAGCGCTAAAAATAACAATGGGTTGCCGCACGATATCGCCCATTCGGCCATAGTGGCCACGGCTAAAGAAACGAAGGCAAAAGCCTTTTCCCATTTGTCTTTATCGCCATGAAAGATGTTGCAGCAAACATCTGCAAGTTTTTTACATGCGCTATCGATTTCTTGAGCCACTTTACCTAGCATCTGGGGTTTGACACAGTAGATGATAGCCACAGCCAAAGAGGCACCGCAGGTGACAGGTGCTAACAGGGCGGCTACAGCGACGAGTAGGGCTTTTTCAAAGCCATGCAAGAATTTATCGAGTTTACTAGGTTCTGGAGGGTGTTGTGCGGCCCATTCTGCTTCAGCTAATTTGTGCAAGGCGGAGAGCTGCATATCGAGTTTTTTTGCAGACTCTTTCTTTTGAGCTTCACTAGTGGCAACTTCGATTTCAAAGAGGACCTGTGTGAGCTTATCAATGGCTTGTCCGATGGCTTTGAGGTAGTTAAGATAGAGTGATTTTTCTGGATTTTTTAACACTTCATTGGCAGCTTTTTCCGAGTTGGCCAACTTTTCTTTGAGGTTAGCCACTCCCGCTTCGACCATATTTTTAGCGTCCCGTTGCATTTTGGCCGCTTCGGACTCTTGTGCTTCTTGCGTGCTGGGGAGGATCTCATCATAATGCTTATCTACGATAGCCGTGACAGTGGGCATAATGGCATTGAGCACACCCTTGATATCTTCAGGCAGATGGGGGCTTTCGGGATCAGAGAGATAGAGGCTGATATAATTGGAAATCTGTTCAGGAGTTAGTGGTGGTTCGATTTCGAGCTTTTGTAACACCTGTTTTAGCACTGATTCTAGCGTAGCCTTGACTTGTGGGTTGGGTTCTTCGGCACTTGATTGGAGGGGAAGGAGCGCTTTGGCGATAGTTTTCACTACATCAGGCGTTAAGGTGGTTTCTACCACTTGTCTGATGATTTGCACGCCGTGTTTGCCGGACACCCCTTTTCTGGTCAATTCGCTGGCAAGCTCTTCATCATTTTTAAATTCTTTTTTAGGGAATATGGGGCCTCCATGTAGGGAAGCCATTTGGGTGCTGATGGCAGCATGTAGCACAGGGAAGTCGCCTACTACCTTGAAAGCAGTTGTCGGATCAACATGTACGCCTGGTTTGGGGAGCTGGGGTTGGTTGACACCGGCTGCATATCCTTTGACTTGTGAGGTAGGTTCGGCCGTGCTTTTTTCGATGGTGCTGGTGGTGATATCACTAACGGCAGTCGCGTCGACCTCTTTGGTCTTAATTTCGACAAGCTGTAACGATGCTTCTGAAAAAGCAGCTTTATTGGAAGGTTTTTCGGTGCCAGTTTCAATTCCAGTATCTTTATCGTGTTTATCCTTGGCACCTTCTGGTTGTTCTTTACCAGACTTAAATTGGCTAAAATCTTGGGTCGAATCTGGCATTCCTGAATTGATTTTGTCATCCATAGTTGGCACCTCTGCCTCTTAGGTCATGTATTTTTAGCGATTTCCTTTTTCAGGCTTTCTAGAGTCATGGTCGCGCGGTCTTTTAGGGTGTGGTATTCTTGTTTAGTTCCGGCTCGCTTAATGGCCATCTCTAGGGCTGCAATGGCTGAAACGGCATCATTCAATTTGATATAGCAATCTGAGGCGTGATAGAAGGAGACGGGATTATGGGGATCGATCATACTTAATATGGTATAGGCATCGGCCGCGTTTTTATATTCTTTCATCAGGTGGTAACAAGCGGCGAGCCCCATGGTATATTTGGGCTCGGTGGCATTGATCATGATCAACATGCGAAATAAAGCACTCGCATCGCGGTATTTGCCTGTATTGTAGAGGCGATAGGCTTGTCCATAGATCCCTTCAACCATGGCATCGGTTAAGCCCAATATGTCTTTGGGTGAAGCCCCTTTGCGCGTGGTGCGCTCGAGCGTCGCTTGCATCTTTTTCAGGGGATCGGCTTTGATCTCTTTACCAGCTTTGGCAGTGGCTTTTTTGATATGCTGTTGGTCGCCTTTCATGCTCTTACTCCTTCTTGATGTTCCTATTTTCGGCTTGTGGCTTTTCGCATTTCGTCTTGCGTTCTTAGCAATAGTCTTATGATCAATGGAAGATTGAACTTAGTAATGTGCTCATCTCTTGGATGATTGAGGTGCCTAGATTCGATTGTTGGTTGACAGCGTCGTTGGTTTGGTTGACATTAGACTGTAAGGCTTTGGCGTTATCGCTGACGATCGATTGTCTGTTTTGCATTGTTTGGGTGACAGCCGATGATACGCGGTTTAAATCTTGGCGGATGTTCGAATCGGTTGTATTATCGCCACTGAAAGGTCCAGCACCTGCAGTGAAGGAGGGCACTTGTGACATAGCATTGGTGTAAGCCGATTGCCATTGTGATAAAAAGTTCAAGCGATTGGCTTGTGAGGCTGCTACGTCTTGTAAGACTGTTGTCATCTGAATAACTTCATTGAAAATATTATTCAAGATGCCTGTTTCTGTGTAATGTCCGCTTTTTAGATCTGTGGGATCGTATGGCGGTACAAAAGGTGGAATATTTTCTGTAGGCATAATTTTTTCTCCATTAATTAACGTTTAGCGCGCTATACCATCGGCCATTTTTTGTATGATTTGGGTCATCTGTTGGAGGATGGAAGTGGCTGATTTGTAATATTCTTCAAAGAGGTATAGGTAGTTGCGCACACTTTCTGTCTGGGTGGTATTCAATGATTCGGCGGCCGTGATGGCATTCGTCAGTTGCTGTTGAATCTGTCCGCCTGAGGTAGCGTTGTTTTGTGTCCCTGCAGTGTTATAGTTGTCGGTAAGCCAGGCAATAGCACTTTGCTCGTTTTGGAAGTTATATGAGTTTAACGTTTTTAGTACCCCTCGCATTTGAGCTAGCAAGCTATGAGGGTCTTCTTGTCCATTTGCAAGCCTTACCTGGCTGGCGGATAAGCCGGGAATGAGTTGGGTAGAGATTTCGGTTTTAATGGCCAAAATCTGCTGTGAAAAGCCTCCCGATCCATAAAAACCAGCGCTGCCGAAGTTGGCCGAGACGCCAACAGGAGTGCCAAAGAACGCACTCATTGCTGTGCGGTAAGCCCCTTCTGTTTCTTGTGAGTTGCCATTAGCATCGACAGGGCCAGGATATTTGCTAGCAGGCACGAATGAGCGGGCTTTGATGGCAAACGATAGTGTGGTGTTGGCAGGAAGGATAGATCCAGAGGCTGGCAACCCTTGGAATTGCCATATTTTTGTCCCGCTTAATCCTGTAAGTTGCTCTGGGGAATGCAGTAAATTATAACCTGAAAGGCCGAATAAAGAAACGAAGGGAGAAAAAAAATGTATTGGGTAATTAGTTGGGTCAAATACAGTGGCTGAGTTTCCTGTGACAAGGTTTATAGTATAAATAGTTGAAAAACCGTTCCAATAGCCACTGGCGAAGTTGCCTTTGTTGACTACCGACACCTCGTTGTGTAAGTTTTGCAGTTGCGCGAGCACACTGGCTGTATTTTGGGTGGTGGCTAGATATTGTTGCAACGACTGCAGGTGATTGTAGAGTACGTCGTTGGCTGATTGCACGTAGACTAACTCAATCATCGCTTGCAGAGACTGTGGTTGGTCGACTGGGACCCCTAGTGCATTAGCACTATTAATTGAAATGCCCATAAAATTCTCCTATAAACTCTTTTCACTGGGCGTGAAATTTTGGGGAAATAAAGCTCATTTTTCGGTTACATCTGATTTCTTAAATCTCTATCCCTCTTACTATTAATTGTAATCCTTAAATATTTAATTTTCAATTTTAAACTTGCTTATTTTTTCCGCTTTTAGACTGGAATATCGCTGCTTTGTTTCATGCCTGGAATGTGGTGTTGGTAGATGAGACCCCACATCGAAAGTACATAGAGGTTGCCTGGATCTAAGAGCTTTTGGTTGAAGGTGTAGGTATCTAGTGTTGGTTTTAAAGTCTCTCTTAGGTTGTCGGTAACGGCATCGCTGATTTCCGTTTCATGTTGGGAGTTTAAGGTCCCAATATGCTGATCTAACTGAGTGCGCAGTGAGCGGTCGTCGGCTTGGTTTTTTTCGCCGCCTAAGACTATTTTTGTCAACCCATCGGCAATATCTTTAGAGCGTGCATCTCCGATGGAAGGGGACAATTGATCGGTGACGTGGGCAGTGAATTGTGTTTTAAGTTCGTCCAGAGAAGTTGTGGGAACAACGAAGTTTGGATTTTGTGTGCCAATCACCGTTTGGGTGGCTGCTGTTAAGGCTTGATTGGCGGGTACTTGTGCTTTCTGTAGTTCTTCGGCGATGCGATCGCGCAGTTGGCGCTGGGTGGTCTGTTCGGCTTGTAGTTGTTGCGAGCCGAGAGCAGCTGAAATGATGCCTGCTGCTGCATTGCTATTGACAACATTTTGGGCGGCGAGATTACTCGTCAGGGTTTGGCTGCTCAAGGTATCTTTTTGAATGATATCGGCCTGTGTCGAAAGGTCTAAAAGGTTACCAGCGGAGATTTCGGCTTGCACGAATGTTTGGGCGCGATCGGCCAGGCTTTGGGCTTGTGTGGCATCAATTTGGCTGTTGATGAATGAAGCTTTGATGGCGGCGTTTAATTGATCTGTGGTGGTGATTTGTTCATTGATGATGGCATCATTGATAGCACTTGCGGCTATGTTATTAGCTTGCTGCTCGTTTTGTAAGATACCGTCATTGATGATTTGTCGTTTTATCTCGTCTTTTAAGAAAGAGACGCTAATTGCATTGTTAAGCACATCGTTCACATTGTTTTGTTGTGCGGATTGGACAGCATTTTGCACATTTTCGTGGTGTAAAGTAGCTGCCAGCTGGGCAGGTAAAGTCGGGCTATTTGTCGTTTGGCCCACAACAGAGATGGCAGTTTGAATTAAAAACCCCTTTAATAGAGCTGTTAAAGCCGTGGCCTGACTGGTTAATGTGTCAGCACTAGCTGAAGGGTTCTCTTGCTTAAGGATAGCAAAGACTTCATCGTAAAGGTTTCCTTTGGCCGTTGCAAAAGCAATTTGATTAGCAAACGATAATCCCAGAGATACAGCAACAGGGGATGAATTTGCATTGATGAAGGGAAGTTTGTCTAAGAGTAGGTGTAAAGCAGGAGAGCCTGCGTATAATCCACTTTGTGCCAATAGGCTTAAGCCTAAATAGGTGACTTTTTCTACCGCATGCGGTGGAGGAGGTTGGTCGAGGAGATTTTGGGCAGCATGTGTGATCGCTCTTTGGATTAAGCCCGGGGTGAGGGGGTTGTCATTGCCGGAAGATAGGCTGCTGAGTGATACGCCAGAGCTAATCCCTGTGGGAGGCTGTTGTGAGGCTGGTGTCAAGTAGTTTGGTGGTAAAGTGGGAATGTCACTGTGGAAATAAAACTGTTGAAAGGCTAGATAATTTGCTTGGGCTTCTAACACGTCTGTCAGCGATATGAAGTTGATGAATAATTGGATAAAGCCTGTTGCTACGGAGAGGAGTTGAACGAGGAGCCTGATAACAAATTCGGGAGGGGATAAAGGATTAAAGAGATTTGGTTGTGGGGCTAGAGTCTGCGATGGTGCAGTCAGAGTTGGAATATTGGGGGGAGTACCAGAGGGAGCACTTGGTAATTGGTATTGACCGTTTGGGACAGTTGGAATGGGTTGGAGTATGGGAAAGCCGAGGTTAGCTTGGGCGGCATCTGCATTATATTTAGCGATCAGGCCGTTAAGATCGAGGCCATTAGTAAGGTTGTTGTTATAGGGAGTGGGGGCACTTGTATTCAAGGTGTTGATGGCTGTTTGCTTAGAAGCTACGTAGTCTTGGTATTGTTGTACTCCATAGAGATAGGTGCCAGGAGTCGTGGCATCGCCTAAAGGAATAGTCCCATTGTTATATTCGTTGATATAGGTGTTTAAATTAGCGATCTGTGTGGCATCTGCTGTAAAGTCGTAGCTGTTAAGAGCTGAGGTGGCGGTTGTATTGTAGTTGCTGACGTTTTGATCTTCGAAGGTGTAGATGTTTAAAATTTCATTACTTAGCTGATTGGCAGCGTTAAGGTAAGCCAGGAAAGCTTGTGCTTGGGTGAGATTAGCGTAAAATAGTTTATCTAAATTTTTGTCCTTAAATTGCTCAACCCCATATTCCACATACTTGAGATTATTGGTGGCTTCGCTTTGTCCTTTCATGTAGCTAATAATAGATGGCGTGGGGAGTTGCAGCTTCCAATTGTCATTCGAGGAGGGGGCTATGCTTGGATCACTTGCTTGCAGCTGATCTTGTATTTGGGGTGGTTTCTTAGGTGCGCCTTGTGTGGACGGCGGATTGGGCTGAATCGGATTGGTTGGAACAGGCACAATTTGTAAGTCGCTCATTGCCTTTCTCCTGTTAAGGATCTCTTTATAATACTTATTATAACAAAAAAATATTTTATTATCTGCTAAGAAAGGTGATTAGTAGAGAATCGACAAATTTCCGTGCCCGTGTGCGTGCCCGTGCCCGTGCCCGGCTAGTTTGGCATGCCTGTGTCTACCCAAAATTCAAAGCGGCATGTTCAGAAATCGAAGTAAAAGATATGGTTTAAGATGCAATTTGATTACAGGAATTTATAACCGAGGGGTCGAAATAGTATGTTTGAGACTATGATAAAAGAAAAAACGGGTACTTTGGATCATGAGAAATTAGACGTATATCATGTGGCAGTGGAGTTTGTGATAGTGGCTGATGGGATTGTAGAACATTTACCCCGAGGTAGAGGTTATTTAAGTGATCAACTACAACGTGCGGCCTTATCAATATCTTTGAATATTGCGGAAGGGGCTGGAGAATACTCAAGTGATGAGAAAATTAGATTTTATCGTATGGCTAAACGGTCGGCAACTGAATGTGCCGGGATTTTGCATGTTTGTCAGCGATTACAGCTCGTAGATGAAAAGCGCTATGACTTAGGCCGAGAGTTGTTAATTCGTGTAGTATCAATGCTGATTAAGATGGCTCAGAAAACACGATAGCCTGGCACGGGTATGTGCATGTTCATGGGCGCGCAAACACCGGGGCCGGGCACGGGCACGGGCACGCACACGGGCACGCACACGGGCACGAAAAAATAGGTTATACAGGAAGTTAATGCGTTTTGCTAGCAAGCTCAAGGGTAAAACAGTGGATGCCGCTTTGCGTTTCTAGGCGATTCCACCAGTCCATGGCTTCGCCAAAGTCGGTGGGATCTTGTGGATTTCGGCCTATGAAATAGACTTCTAAAGCAGGTAAATAGTGTTGCAGTACTCCTACAAAGAGATCCATTAACAAAACCCCAAGGCGTTGACCCACTTGCATTCCATGCGTAATGTAATAATAGCGTTGGGTTTTTGCGGACCAGCCTGTGAGCGCATTGATGAAATTCATATTCCACCCGCCCGCCGGCATTGGAAATTCTTGATACATCGTTTCAGATTCGTACATCCAGCAAGCGGGGAGTGGGATCACTTGAAAGCCGGCTTGTTGTAGCACTTCTCCAGCCTTTTTAAGCAAGGGGCCAAGTTCCAAATCAAGTTTTTGAGCTGTCACTAAATAACGCTGTAAATGCTTCCTGTCGATCTCTGTCAATCTCAATGGATCTAGTGCTGCCAATAGCTCGGCACAGAAAGCGAAATTCGTCATAAAGATGGTATGCTTAGGACCTGGCCGCATAAAAAGATCTAGGTGATACAACACCTGAGGCATGAAATGTACATCTTGCGGTGAGAGGGCAAGATCGTGAGCGATGAGGTAGTGAGTGATGAGCTTTTTGGCTTGATAGGCGGCTGCCAAAGAGCGGGTTTGCTCGACATCTGACTCCTGCCAAGTAAAAGGAGGTACAGCCCCCATTTTCGTAGCTAATTTGAGAAACCAACCTTGATCGCTGGCTGCAATCACTGGGGAGTCCGCCATTAAGAATTTCATGAGCAGGATATCTAGCTGCAGCTTGCGCTCTATCAAGCCCGATTTGCTAGCTTGCTGCCAGAGTCCGGCCGCAAACATCTCCTCCATGAGGGCTTTTATCTCAGGAGCAGTTAATGTGGCGGCGATCTCATTTTGCAAAGCTTGATAGGTGAGGTGTGGGTGGGTGATTTTGGCTAGCTCGGACCATGATCTTTGCTCCAATTCGAGCATGTGCAGCGTTTGGTGCAGGCTATCGCTGCCGATTAAGGCTTTTATCCCATTGCTCTGTGGATTTGAGACTATCCACATATTGCCCCCTTCGAGATAGGCGTAGGAAAAAGGGGAGGGGGGAGTGGCGAAAACGTGCTGGCAATCTTCTTTGAGGTGCGGCAGTAGGGAATGGGTATAGCCCGACCAGGTATTGAAAAGTTGGTTTTTGGTATGGGTGGCGGCCGTTTTGTTGAGATATAAGTTGCTAGAATGGGTGCGATGGATGGCTTCTAAGCTATGGGACGAATGGCAAGCTAGCTTGGTTGTTCCATTAGGCAGGTGGATAAATGGATCGCGAGCACTGTAGAAGACCCCTGTGCGTTTGATAGCGATGCCCAAATGTTGCGCGATGTGTTCCATATTTTGGGCACTATGCATAAAGGCAAAGCCATCCCACATCTCTTTGTGTGTTAACGCACTTTTTAAGGGGTTTTTTACGCGCGTGTTGATCTCTTTGGCTAACAATAACTCGGTGATTTCTACGCCAAAATCGGCGGTGTGGGCGCGGTATTCACAGGGGGCAGTGGACAAAGGCACATCCCAGCGTGCCATGACAGCCTGCACATGAGGGCCTAGATCAGCAGATGGTTGGTGCAGATATATTGACATCATAGCCTCTTGATGTGCCAGGCTTGCATCTGCCGCGAAACGTCGATGGCAAAGGGGACAAGGCGGCGTTCCACAAAGTGTTTCCAGGTGGCTTTAACTTGGATCAAGGGGATGTCGAGAATGGCCCATTGGACGTGCGCGTGCATATGGCGATAGACGGCATTGAAAATTAATTTGGGAGCCAGGGCATGAAATTCTAAGCCTGGTTCAACGTAGAGGTATTTATAGCAAATGGTATCAGCAGCGACGCGGTGGTTAACCATCCAGCCGACCACTCTCCCTTCATAGCGCAAGCCTAAACTATTGATGTACTCAATTTTATCCTCATCGACCAGCGGGGCTACACTGCCGAGGCCTCCCTGCTTTTGTCGTGCGAGCAGATCGGCATGCTCTTGTGGAGTGAGATTGGACCATAGAAACTCTTCAAAACCTGGAGGGTAGCGATGCAGCTTGCGTGCATAGGGACTTCCGAAAGTAAAACTATCGAAGCGACAATGGAGCAAGAAGGGGCGCTTGCCTTCCCAGCCACAGGCGGCTACCACTTTTTCGAAGGCACCTGTCTCTGTTGTGTTCAAAGGATAGGTGAGTGAGAAATAATATCCTCCGATGCTTTCAGCAGCGGTTTGCAGAGCGCTGAGCAAAAGACGTCCCACGTGTTTGCCGCGGTGCTCGGCGGCCACAAAGAGATGTTCAACATCGACAATTAACTGCTGTGTCTCTTGGATGTCTGGAAAGAGCTTTTCTGTGATAGGAAAAGCAGGCGTGCAAGAGGCTAAGATGAGGCCTACGGGGTGTCCTTGCAGCAAAGCCGCAAAGCCCAATTTCTTGGTTGTAAAAGGTTTGGCTTGGAAGTCTGAGGGAATTAGTGTTGCAAAGGGTTGCAACGCTTGGGTGGGATCAGAAAGGCTTAGTTGTATAATGTCATACATAAGGCTCCCACAGTGATCTGCAACATGGACTGAATGGACTTAGTGAGACGATTGCAAAAGTCAACTGCTGAGCAAAAAAATAACAGGATGGGCAGGATAGTTTGCAAGGCGGCAATGGTTTAGAAGCTAGGTTGAAATTAATCTTAACACCAATCGTAATCATTGCTAAGCAATGATTACGAGGAGCTTCCGGAGGATTGCTTAGGCAATCCTCCGGAAATTATTGCTGCCGCGATGGTGCTGCGCATAATAGTGCATCTTCAGTGCCTAATTAACCATCCTGCCTATCCTGCTTATCCTGTTATTTTTTCTGCTCAGCGTTTGACTTATACAATATTCCCTTGTGGACGGTTGGGAGAACTAAAACTGTCCATTTCGTCCATGTAGTCCATTCAGTCCATGTAGTCCATTTCGTCCATTTCGTCCATGTCTCTTAAGCAATCTGTTCTTGTGTGCGCTTAATTTGAGGCGTTTTGTGATCGAGGATACACTCCTTGTCGATGACAATTTCTCTGATGGTATCATCGGAGGGGGCATCAAACATCAGCTCACGCATGCGGTTTTCCAAAATCATGCGCAAGGCGCGAGCGCCCGTGCCTGCATCCATGGCTTTTTTGGCAATAGCTTGCAGGGCTTCGTCGGTGAAGGTGAGCTTGACGCCTTCCATATCAAACATGGCAATGTATTGCTTGATGATGGCGTTTTTGGGTTCGCTAAGGATTGAGACTAAGTCATTGACAGTTAATTCATTGCAGTTGGCGATGTTGTTAAAGCGCCCGATGAATTCGGGAATCATGCCGAAATGGATGAAATCTTCGGGTTCCACCTTTGAAAGCACCTGACTTTTTTGGTGTGGGTCGATGGTCTCTTTATCGCCGGTGTTGAAGCCGATGGTGCTGCGGCCGAGGCGTTTAGCGATGATTTTGTCGAGGTTCACGAAAGCGCCGCCGACGATAAATAGGATATTTTCGGTGTTGACTTTGATATATTCTTGGTTGGGGTGCTTGCGTCCCCCTTTAGGAGGAACGTTGGCAATGGTGCCCTCAACGATTTTCAAGAGGGCTTGTTGCACCCCTTCTCCAGACACATCGCGGGTGATGGAGACGTTGGCTGTGGTACGTCCAATCTTATCGATTTCATCGATATAGATAATTCCCATTTCTGCCTTGGCGACATCGTAATCTGCCGATTGCAGGAGTCTTAGGATGATATTTTCGACATCTTCCCCCACATAGCCTGCTTCGGTTAAGGTGGTGGCATCGGCGATGGAAAAAGGGACATCGAGGATTTTGGCTAAGGTTTTAGCGATAAGCGTTTTGCCAGAGCCTGTTGGACCAAACAGCAAGACGTTTGATTTGCTAAATTCGATGCCACCCTCTTTGGTTTGCGATTGAATGCGTTTGTAGTGGTTGTAGACCGCTACGGAAATCGCTTTTTTGGCATTTTCTTGTCCGATGATATATTCGTCGAGACGTTCTTTAATCTCTTTAGGTTTCAGCGTTTTCAACGTGTAGCTGGTCGGCGGCTTCTTTTTTTCAAGGATGCCGGAACACAGACGGATACACTTGTCGCAGATGTATACATTAGGTCCAGAGATGAGCTTTTCAACGGCCTCTTCAGTACGCCCGCAGAAAGAGCAGGCAATAGCTAGAGGGTCTTTGGGAGGGGGCGTTTTTTTGTTCATAAGAAAGTAAAATCAACGGTTATTTGCTGGTGGATGGGCTTGGGGTGGTCGTGCCTGCGGGAGGCTGTTTTGGGACAACGACCTCATCGATGAGGCCATATTCTTTCGCCTCGTGAGCACTCATGTAGAAATCGCGCTCTGAATCGGCGCTGATTTTTTCGATAGTTTGCCCTGTATGTTCAGCCATGATTTCATGTAAACGGCGTTTCAGGATGAGGATCTCTTTGGCTTGTAGTTGGATATCAGCTGATGTGCCACCCACGCCACCAGAAGGTTGGTGGATCATGATGCGGCTATTAGGCAGAGCAAAGCGCTTGCCTTTAGTGCCAGCGGTCAGCAGCAAAGCTCCCATGGAGGATGCTTGGCCGATGCAATAGGTATTGATATTGCAACCCATCCAACGCAGTGTGTCATAGATCGCTAAGCCCGCCGTGATATACCCTCCCATCGAGTTGATGTAGATATGCACATCTTTTTTGGGATCTTCCATTCTCAAGAACAAGAGCTGTGCCACAACGACGTTAGCAACTTGATCAGTGATATCGGTGCCGATGAAAATGATCCGGTCTTTAAGTAGGCGCGAATAAATATCCATGGAACGTTCGCCGCGGCCGGTATCTTCGATCACATAAGGAGTAAGGGATAGTAAGGGTCTATTATCTGACATGCTCTGACCTCGTGGTTGTCTATAGCTTGTTCATACAATAAAGAATCAATGATAAAGGATAAAGCATAAAATTCAGCTTGCTATACTTTGCTTTTACGCGATCGAGACCGATTTACAGTTCGGTCTCGATCTAAGCGCTGAGGTCTTAGCTTTGTGTTTGGTGTGTCTTTTCGATCAAGAAATCGAGAGCTTTTAAGGTTTGCAGCTGTAGGTGCACTTGTGCTTGCGCTTCCTTTTCATCGGATGGCAGGTTGGCATCACCTTGTCCCATTTGCTGCATCCACATGCGACGCATCCATTCGCCGACCACTTCATCTTGGCTGACGGCGATGTGGTTGTCATGGGCGATGCGCTGCGTTAAGAAATACAAGCGCATATCGCGGTTGATTTTATTGGTGAGGTTTTGTTCGATTTTCTTGGCTTCTTCGGCAATTGAAGATTCTTCCGTGCCGCCAGAGCGCAAGCTATCGATAATGCCTTTTCTATGTTGATTGATTTGTCCTTCCACAAAGGAATGTGGGATGTCAAATGGGTACTTAGTCAGTAGCGCTTGTTCCATCAGGGCACGTTGGTTGTGCTGTTGGAACTCTTCCGCTCTGCGATGCAGCGTCTGCGTGACTTTCTCAGTGAAGTCTGCTAGATTTTCCGCGCCATAAGTCTTGGCAAATTCGTCGTCTAGCGGCATCAATTTGGCTTCTTTGATCGCATGTAGCATGATGCGGCATTGTTGTGGTAGGAATTCGTCATGCTTATGTTCGTGAGTGTGGGTGCCGTCGGTGCATTCTTGGCACTCTTCATGATTGTCTTCTTTTTCGGTCATCCCTTCCACTGTTTCACCAGCTGTTTTGCCGATCAAAAGATTGCGCATCCAGCGATCCATTTTGCCAGGAGCTACTGCAAAGCGGGATTGGGTACAAATATTACGGGCCGGTTCGCTAATGATATCGACATCGATATCGACGAAGTCGCCTTCGCGCACTGGACGATCAGTGACATCAATCCATTCAGCTTTTTGTAGGCGCAGGTCTTCGATAGCATTGGTGATATCTTGATCTTTAACTTCCGGACGAGCCACATGCTGGATGGAAAGCTCTTCAAAGGCAACTTGAGGGACATGAGGAGATTCTTCGTAGGTATACAGGAGGACTGATCCGTCTTGAAGCGAGGCGCTCTTGATCGAAGCAGATTTGACGCTATTTTTATTGAATGGATAGATTTTTGTCAGGCGCAGGGATTCATCAAAAGAGGTGTTGAGAAGGATATCTCGCCATTCTTTTTCAACGTGTTTACCGAAATTTTTTTGAATCATGGCCTCTGGGGCTTTGCCTTTGCGGAAGCCGGGAATAGAGACTTCTTTATTGATATTTTTCATTGCCTGGTGATGGCTGGCTTGGGTCGCTTGTGCAGAGACTTGCACTTCGAGGCGCACGCGGCAGCCAGGTTCTCTTTGGAGAGAAACTTTTACGTTTTCATTTTCAAATGTGGTGGGATTTGTTGTTGACAAGGCAAACCTCTCTTTGTGTGTGGGTATACGATGAGTAACGGCAATGAGCGCACATTATCCAGCGTTGAATAGACGTTGATAGGTGATGATATATAGACAATAAGCGGGTAGTGAGGTTTGAACTCACGACCCTCACGTTGGCAACGTGATGCTCTACCACTGAGCTACACCCGCAAATTGTTGTCGTATACCAATCTTCTAATACTAAAAGCGGGTGATGAGGCTTGAACTCACGACCCTCACGTTGGCAACGTGATGCTCTACCACTGAGCTACACCCGCATTTCTTTTTTTACACGCTGGCTTTGTAAAAACAATTAGCCTACGTCATGCCCTATTTTTTTGCCAGCAAAATTTTTCGAATTCGCTTAATAGCTAGCGGGCGATGAGGTTCGAACTCACGACATTCACCTTGGGAAGGTGACGCTCTACCAACTGAGCTACGCCCGCACAAACAGCGCGACGAAGCGCGAGTATATGAGTGGGCGCTCATTTTGCGCAACAACAAAATAGCATCGATTGGACATGGACGAATTGGACTGCCTGGACGACCTGGACGAACTGGACGCATCGGGTCAGTCCAGTTCGTCCAGGTCGTCCAGGCAGTCCAATTCGTCCATGTCCAATCAGTGAACAGCCTTTGTTAACGCGAATTCATATCTTTTTTTTGTTTGTTTTTAATTATGTGTTTGTTTTATAATTATAACTAGTTTTTTAATATACAATTAATATTAAATAAATATAGGTTTCCATTGACCTGCTCTAATTTAGTTCTTTCTTGTTTACCGTGTTTTGGGGCTAGTGATCGCGTGGAAACCTATCGACCATCTGGGTCTCTAAACTCCCCAGGGAGTACCCCCCAACCCGCTCTTCTCAGTCCGCAACCTTTACCCGCAAGCACCTCTTTCCCCATTTGCATGGATGAGCATTGTTGCTGGGTTAAGCCATCTGATAAGTTAAGCGCCGCACACAAGAAGGTATTTGAACAAGCCCTTGAGCATCTACAAGGATGCCAGACCAAAAAACACTTCGAAATAGCTATTTTGGTTGATGCGGAAAAAGGCATAATTTTAGGTTTTACTCACAAGTTAAGTGTTGCCTTTGGATACACTAATGAGGGATGGTTAGGGAAAAACATTAGTCAGTTGAAATATAAGCCATCCCACGATATTCTAGAGGATGATTGGACTAAATTTGTTGACGTGTATTCAAACTTTGTTTGCAACAAGCGGGAGAGTTTCCCAACTCACAAAGTTACGCTGCTAGCGGCTGATGGGAGTTATTCAAAGGCTGCCAAAAGATCGATTTACCATTATGCCGAAGCTTCAAAAGATAAAAAAGACATCAAACAGAGAATTCGGTATTATGTCTTTGTCCATTGCTTCCATCAGGTAACGTAGCTCTCTACACCAAAATAAGCTTTCTGTATCAGCAACTGATAATCCCTGATTTTTGGTGACAACTTGTCATTGACAATATATACTCACCGGCCAAAAAAACTCTTCTATATACCGAACGTGATTCAGAATTTGGCATTTCGAGCGCGCTAAAACTCCGGGGATCAAGAAGCGGGGATTTTCGCGCAGCTGGAAATACCAAATTTTGAGTCACGTTTGGTATAAAACTCTTGGCAACTATCTTCTGATTTGTAGAATGGGTCTTTTCGAAATCAGTCCGTTTATCACCCAGTGAGTTGTCATGCTCAACTTTCGTAAGCTAAAACAAGATTTTGCCCCAGCCATGATTAAAGATGGACGCGTTTTGCACGAAAAACGCGCCGTTTCTTCTGCCAAAATTATCAAGATGAATGCCCAAAAGGTGCGTCTAAGCTGTCGTGTGGCGGGGAATTATGAAAATAGCTATCACTGCGAAATTGAAATCGATCGCCGAGAGTCCATGCCCACAGATTCTGACTGCGATTGTCCATATAAATACGATTGTCAACATCTCTCTGCCTTCTTATTTTATCTTGAAGAACATTATGAAGAGATGGTCGTGGCGTACTCTAAAGAGACCGATTTAGAAAAAGCTGCTGATGTCGATGAAAGTGAAAAGGCCACCTTGCTGGAAACTTTTAAAGAAGCCGAACACAAAGAAGTCGTGCGCCGCGGCAAGAAAAATCAAAAAGAGCTTTTACAAGAGTATGTAGGAGCTGCACAGGTACTTGGTCGCTCCCCGTTCTTTCTTCTTGAAGAAGAGCAGCAAGCCGATAAAGCTGAACTTGCTATTGTGTTTTCTCCCATCACGCATGCACCTACAGAGTTGCATCATCATGTCGAAATCCAGATTGCTTTGCGCTTGCCTTACCGTTCTAAACCACTCATGATCCCTAATGTAAAGGAATTTTTCGATGCTGTGCGCTATAGTGAAGCCTTATATATAGGTAGTAAGCGCTATTTCTTTACCTTAGATTCTTTTGATCCCTTGTATGTCGAAATTTTCCGTATGATCATGGATTTCGCGCGCTTCCTGGATATTAAAGATGAGCGCAATTTACGGATCATCCATATCGATCTTGAAGCTTTCGGATCGATTCTTGCCCGCGCATATGACATTGCTTGCGGCACACCTCCCAGTCGTTTTACTACTGAAGATGGTGAAATCGAACTTTTGACCATGCCTTGTTTCTATTGCGGCAATTTGGAAGAAGCTTTGCGTTTTTCAACGACACATGCCCAGCTGCGTTTTGAGTTGGGTTATCTAGAATCTCCAGCCCCTAAAATACTGCTTAAACCTGAAATTCTCCTCGATGACAAAGCAACGAAACCAGAAGAGGTGTGCTTCTTCGAATGCACTAAACCTGGAATTATTCACAAAAGCACCTACTTCCGCTTTCAACCTCACATCAGACGCAAACACCTGCGCAATATTTCTGTGATTCGCAACATCACTATTCCAGAACCCCTCTTTGGTACCTTTGTAGAAAATTCCCTTCCTGCGCTCCGCCGCTTTGCTCAAATTTCAAATCGCGAAATTATCGAACGCTTTGTCACGTTGCCCTTCGTTGGTCAACTTGGTGCTGAATGTGAAATCCATTATCTTGATGGAGAGCTGGAAGCAAGCTTGAATTTTGTTTACGATAAGCTACAAGTACCTCTTGCCTCCACTCAAGTGGCTGTTGATCACATCACAGCTTTTGTCACTAAGGAAGGAGTGCTCGCCCGCAATCTCACTGAAGAGCAAAAAATCATCGAAGATCTATTCCAAGATTTCATCTACGACTCCGCTCAAGGGATCTATAAGGTGAAAAATGATAAGAAAATCGTTGAATTTATGACGGAAGTGATTCCACGCAATCAACATCGCGTTAAATTCCATTGCCCAGAAAATCTTTTAGATCAGTTCATTTACGATGACACACATTTTACTTTAAAACTC
>Ga0206894_1066_pt1 | contig 25467 bp, 21 predicted proteins | sample Alteio_BWOrgHeat_54_FD_152953 | JGI IMG/M metagenome (GOLD analysis project Ga0206894, IMG submission 152953) | Enriched cells from forest soil in Barre Woods Harvard Forest LTER site, Petersham, Massachusetts, United States -... | ecosystem: Environmental > Terrestrial > Soil > Temperate forest >...
CATCAACAGCGCACTTTCCTGGGGCCTCGGTTTCGGCATCGAGGAAGCCGAAGAACAAACCTTCCTTTGGCAATGGGGCGACAACGGCGCATGGAAAAACTTCCTGCTCGCACATCCCGCCACGCGATCAGGCATCGTCATCTTCACCAACGGAAACAACGGCGCACACATCAACGAACGCATCGTCCGCGCCGCAACCGACATCGATCACCCAGCTTTTTTATGGATCTAGCAGTCCATAGAACCTAACTAAAAGGCCAGCCTACTGCCCAGTGGTCGGTCCTGCCGGGCCATTGCTAAGCGGCGTAAGAACCATCGGCGCGGTCAACATAAACACCAGCCGCGAATCCTTATCCAGCGTAGCCTGTCGATCCTGCTTCAGCCACATCACAGTGCTAACTCCAGCTCCGATCCCAGCGCCCACCACAGCACCCACACCGCCGCCAATCATCGCCCCAGCTACCGCCGAACTTCCCGTCGCAAGCGACATCACCGCCAGCGTCTCCTTCGGATGTTCACGCTTCTTCAACGTTCCTTCACCATCGACCTTGAAGTCGCTCCGTGTCGCATCGATCAACTGCGCATGGACCACATAGTGCGTCCCATCCGGCAGCGTAATATTCCGCGGTTCCAGATGCAGCATCGCTCCACCGGAAATCCTCTTACCGCTGCGAACCTCAGTCACCTGCCCATCCAACACAGCGCCAATCGGGATAATCACCCGCCCACCCTTCTCCACGGGCTCCACAATCTGAGCGGTAAACTTCGAGCCCGGCTGTGTGCTTTCGGTCGAAATCCCATCGACCATATTCACCCGCAGCATCGTACCCTCGCGCAGTTCACCCTCACGCTCCTCAACACTGGTCACAATCTGTCCATCTAGATCGCCATCTGGAGCAACTTCTTTCGCAACCGTGGCAGGCGCGCCCTTATAAGGAACAAAAGATCCATAAACTTCGCCCGACGTCGCAGCTTCAGGAGCAGGAGCCGCCACCGGAGTCCCCGCCTGAGGCTTAGCCGTCAACGGCCGCCGTCCTGTCTCAGCAGCCGGAGCCTGCGGAGTCGCCGTATCATCAGTCGCTGTAATGACAGCAGGCTCAGGATTCGAAACCCCACTCGTCTGTGCGAAAGCGGGAACAGCAGCGAATACAAGTGCAGCGGTAGCGATCTGTATCTTCATGGCAGAATTCCTCTAAAGTTCTCGATAGACATACAAGCGCACGCGGCGCGCCCATCTAAAGAAAGGTTAGAAGCTCCATCGCGCCGCAAGGAACAAAATCACGGCAGGGAACCGACCCTGCCAACACTTGCGTACCATTCTTCGCGAGGTGATTATATGCCTACCGAAACCCTTCAGGCAGCAAAGAAGACCAAGCTGCCCTGGGTCACCCTCATTATCCTCTGCACGATAGCCACCGCCGCAGTTCTCCGCAGAACCTTCGTTCTTCTCTCCCCTCCCGCCACTCCGCGTACCCCCGACCTTGCGGCAATGGACACCGTCTTCACAGCCCACCGCACCATAACCCTCCTGCACATCCTTCCTGCCCTCTGCCTCGTACTCCTCCTACCCTTCTGGTTCTCCCCAGGCATCCGCCAACACCACACCATTGCCCATTACCGCATCACCCAAATCCTCTTCGCGCTCGGAGCCTTTACCGCCCTTACAGCCATGGTCATGAACACCCACCCCATCGGCGGCACCATCGAAGTCACCGCCGTTCTCGTCTTCGACACCCTTTTCGCCATCTCCCTCGCCCGGTCCTACATCTTCTGGCTGCGCGGCAACATCTCCCAGCACCGGGCATGGATGACTCGCGCCTTCGCAGTCCTCCTCGGCATCGCGACCACCCGCCCCGTCATGGGCATCTTCTTCGCGACCTCCCGCCTAACCCACCTCCAACCGCACCAGTTCTTCGGAATAGCCTTTTGGATCGGCTTCACCATCACATGGATCGCCGGCGAAATCTACATCAGAACCCGCCCCGCCAGCACCCTCTAAGAACTTAGCTAAAACTCTGGATCATCTCCCGTCGTCATCCTGAGCGCAGCGAAGGATCCCTGTATTTGTCTTCGCCCTTGCCGTTGCTCGTTCTTAAATCCGAGCAGATCCGCGACAATCCGTGGTCGCGCCGTCAGATTCATCCCCCATTCAGCCAGTCCTCAAATCCCTTTGCTAAAATCCATCTGGTGAGTTCGTCCGACAGAAATCTGGTGCAATCAATCGCTTCACTAGGTGGACGCACCGTACCCGTCGACCGCCGACCCAAGCTCAACGAGCGCCTGATGCACCGCGTCGTCGCCCAACATCCCTCCAGCCAAAACAATAGGAGCAACATGACCGAGATCGTTTCTATCCACGCACGCGAAATCCTCGACTCCCGCGGAAACCCAACCGTTGAGGCCGACGTCATCCTCGACGGCGGAGCCAAGGGTCGCGCCGCCGTTCCCAGCGGAGCCTCCACCGGCGAGCACGAGGCCGTAGAACTTCGCGACGGTGACAAAGAGCACTACCTCGGCAAAGGTGTCCTGCAAGCCGTAGAAAACGTCGAATCCATCCTCGCCCCAGAGCTCGCCGGTATGGACGCTTCCAACCAGCGCCTCATCGACGCCACCATGATCTCCATCGACGGCACCGAGAACAAATCCAAGCTCGGCGCCAACGCCATCCTCGCCGTCTCCATGGCCTGCGCCCGCGCCTCTGCCGAAGCCCTCAAGCTCCCGCTCTACCGCTACCTCGGCGGCGTCAACGCCTGCCTCCTGCCCACACCCATGATGAACATCCTCAATGGCGGCTCCCACGCCGACTCCAACGTCGACTTCCAGGAGTTCATGGTCATGCCCGTCGGTGCTGAAACCTTCTCCGACGCACTCCGTTGGGGCACCGAAACCTTCCACACCCTCAAAGGCGTCCTCAAGAAGAAGGGCTACAACACCGCCGTAGGCGACGAGGGCGGCTTCGCACCCAACCTCAAGTCCAACGACGAAGCCCTCGACCTCATCCTCGAAGCGATCCAGCTCGCAGGATACAAACCCGGCGAAGACATCGCCATCGCCCTAGACCCCGCCTCCAGCGAGTTCTACAACAAGGACACCGGCAAGTATGTCTTCAAAAAATCCGACAAGCGCGAGCTCTCCTCCGCCGAGATGGCAGCCTACTGGGAATCCTGGGTCCGCCAATACCCCATCGTCTCCATCGAAGACGGCCTCGCCGAAGACGACTGGGACGGCTGGGCGCATCTCACAAAGATCCTCGGCGACAAAGTTCAGCTCGTAGGCGATGACCTCTTCGTCACCAACACCCTCCGCCTGCGCGACGGCATCGAAAAGAAGGTCGCCAACTCTATCCTCATCAAGGTCAACCAGATCGGCACCGTCTCCGAGACCCTCGAAGCCATCGAACTAGCCCGCCGCTTCGGCTACACCTCGATCATCAGCCACCGCTCCGGCGAAACGGAAGACACCTTCATCGCCGACCTGGCCGTAGGCACCGGCGCTGGCCAGATCAAAACCGGCAGCGCCAGCCGCACCGATCGCATCGCCAAGTACAACCAACTCCTCCGCATCGAAGAAGAGCTAGGCCAGGCAGCCGAATTCCTCGGCATCGAATCTGTCAACTTTGGCGAATAACTGCGCAGCTAACCAAAGCCACTACTGCATCAAAAACTATTCCGACCAGAGCCACTCACAGTTTCATCGTGAGTGGCTCTGTTGCGTTCCCGCATATCCTCTGCACATCTTTCCCGCAAAATTCACAAACCCTTCAACTCCAGATTCACTCACTTCCTTACGATTGCTGCGTTCCTCCACCGCCCAATCAGAAGGGATCTTCCGCGTGAAAAAAAGCTTTCTTGCACCCGCCCTCATGGCCGCATCCGTTGCCGTTCTCACAATTCAACCCGCTATTGCGCAACAACCCGCACTTATTGCGAAAGGCACACTCACTGCCAGCCGAGCCGGCTCCTACGCCGACCTCTCCGGTCTCAAGGGCACTCTCGAAAATGGCGCTCCAGCAAATCTCCTTGGAGGCTTCGGCTCTGGAATCGCCCACATCTCCGGCGATCGGTTCATCGCCGTACCCGACCGCGGCCCCAACGCCGTCCCCTTTGACTCCACCATCGACGACACCGTCAGCTACATCAATCGTTTCCACACCATCAAGATGAACCTCAAGGCCAACAAAGGAACCGGCCTGCCCTACACCATCGAACCTGAACTGGAAGCGACCACGCTTCTCTTCAATCTCACGCCGCTCGTCTACGGCTCTGGCATCGGTCTTGGTGTCGGCTCCGGCGAACCCAAGCAGAATAACTTCCTCCAGCACTTCTTCACCGGCCGCTCCGACAACTTCGATATCGATCAAACCTCCGGAGACCCACGCGACGCCCGTCTCGACCCTGAAAGCATCCGCGTCTCCAACGACGGCCTCAGCGTCTTTATCTCCGACGAATACGGCCCCTATGTCTACCAGTTCCTCCGCTTCAGCGGTCTCCGCATTCGTACCTTCCAGCTTCCAGACAAGTTCTTCGTCAGCACCCTCTCTTCCATGGGAGCCACCGAAATCTCCAACAACACCAGCGGCCGCGTCGCCAACAAAGGTATGGAAGGCCTCGCCATCACGCCTGACGGACGCACCCTCGTCGGCATCGTGCAGAATGCGCTCATTCAGGACGCCAACAGTGGCGCACCCAACCTCCTCCGCATCGTCACCATTGATATCCTCTCTGGCCGCACCACCCACGAGTATCCATACGTCCTCACCACCGGCTCTGGTGTCAGCGACATCGTTGCCCTTAACAACCACGAGTTCCTCGTCGACGAGCGTGACGGCAAAGGCCTCGCAGACGCCCCCGGAGAAAAAGCCAAGATCAAACAGATCTTCAAGATCGATCTTCAGGGCGCGACGGACATCAGCAACATGACCGGCTCCGAAGCCCAGACCCACCCCCTCAAGAAGACTCTTTTCCTCGATATCGTTGCAGCCCTGAACGCCGGCGGCATTACCTCCGACCAGATCCCAGCCAAGATCGAAGGCACCGCATTCGGACCTGATGTTGTCGTCGATGGCGTCAAGGTTCACACCTTCTGGGTCGCCAACGACAACGACTTCCTTCAAAACTACAACGACGTTCCCAATAGCAACCCCAACCAGTTCTGGGTTTTCGGCGTCAAAGAGTCCGACCTCGGCGGCTCAACTTACGTCCCCCAGCAAATCCCCTCCTTCTAATCCAAATCGCAACCATCAATGCAAGGGCCGGCAGACTCCGCCGGCCTTTGCCGTTTCTCCGCGATTTGCTCTCTTCAAAACCATCACTAGAATGAAGCGAAGGCACTTTGCATCTTCCATACAGGAGCAGCCAATGCAACTTGGAATGATCGGTCTCGGCAGAATGGGTGCCAACATGGTTCGCAGGTTGGTAGCACACGGCCATGAATGCGTCGTTTATGACCATTCGCAACAAGCCGTCGCAGAGCTTGCAAAAGAGAAGGGAATTACCGGCGCATCCTCCCTTGGAGACATGGTGAGTAAGCTCACCCTTCCTCGCCCCATGTGGCTCATGGTCCCGGCCGGAGTCGTCGACCAAGTCCTCGCTCAACTCGCTCCTCACCTCGAATCCGGCGACATCCTCATCGACGGCGGCAACTCCTACTACATCGACGACATTCGCCGCTCCAAAGACCTCGCCTCTAGAGGCCTCCACTACGTCGACGTAGGCACCAGCGGCGGAGTCTGGGGCCTCGAGCGCGGCTACTGCCTCATGATCGGTGGCCCCGATACCGCCGTCCAGCATCTCGACCCCATCTTTAAAACCATCGCCCCCGGCATCGGAGATATCCCCCGCACCCCCGGCGGGGACAAACTCGGAGGCACAGCCGAGCAGGGCTATCTCCACTGCGGCCCCAGCGGCGCAGGCCACTTCGTCAAGATGGTCCACAACGGAATCGAGTACGGTATGATGGCCGCCTACGCCGAAGGCCTCAACGTCATCAAAGGCGCAAACATCGGCAAGCACACCGCCGAGATCGACGCCGAAACCACACCCCTCCGCGACCCCGAGCACTACCAATACGACTTCAATCTCCCAGCCATCGCAGAAGTCTGGCGTCGCGGCTCTGTCATCGCCTCATGGCTACTCGACCTCACCGCTTCAGCCTTGGCCGAAGACTCCCAGCTCTCGAAGTTCAGCGGCCGCGTCTCCGACTCAGGCGAAGGCCGTTGGACCATCAAGGCTGGCATCGACGAAGGCGTTCCCACCCACGTCCTCACCGCCGCTCTCTACGAGCGATTCAGCTCGCGCGGCGACGCCGACTATGCTGACAAACTCCTCTCCGCCATGCGCTATGAATTCGGCGGCCACCTCGAAAAGCCCGTGACGAAGTAAACTGCAAGCCACACAGGAGATGGCCTTTGAACAACCCTCAATCCACAGTTTCGCCCGCGACCCACTCCGATGCTCTCGTTTTCTTCGGCGCCACCGGCGACCTCGCCAACAAAAAAATCTTCCCCGCCTTGCAAGCCATGGTCAAACGCGGCACCCTCAACATTCCGGTTATCGGCGTCGCCAAAGCCGGGTGGAATCTCGACCAGCTCAAAGCCCGAGCCTTGGACTCCATCACCCAGCACGGCGGTGTCGACCCCGACGCATGGCAAAAGCTCTCATCGCTCCTCCGCTACGTCGACGGCGACTACGCTGACCCCGCCACCTTCACCGAAGTCCGTAAACAGCTCGGCAACGCCCAGCATCCCGCGCACTACCTCGCCATTCCGCCATCGCTCTTCGAGGAAGTCGTCGAGCAACTCGTTAAGTCTGGCTCCGCCAAAGGCGCACGCATGATCGTCGAAAAGCCCTTCGGCCACGATCTCGCCTCCGCGCAGGAGCTCAACCGCATCCTGCTCTCCGCCTTCCCCGAGTCCTCGATCTTCCGCATCGACCACTATCTCGCCAAGGGCCCCGTCCACAACATCGTCTCCTTCCGCTTCTCTAACTCCGTGTTGGAACCCCTCTGGCACCGCGATTACATCGAGAGCGTCCAAATCACCATGGCCGAAGACTTCGGCATCCAGGGTCGGGGAGCCTTCTACGACAACACCGGCACCATCCGCGACGTTATTCAGAACCACATCTTCCAGATCATGAGCAGCGTCGCCATGGAATGCCCCGCCCGCCGCGACAGCGACGCCATCCGCGATGAAAAAGTAAAAGTCCTCAAATCGATCCCACCCATAGAAGCTGCCAATCTCGTCCGTGGCCAATTCAATGGCTACAAAAACGAAAAAGGCGTCGCCCCCGACTCCACCACCGAAACCTTCGCCGCTCTTCGTCTCGAAATTAAATCCTGGCGTTGGGACGGTGTCCCCTTCTACATCCGCTCCGGCAAAAACATGCCCTCTACCTACACGGAGCTCATCGCCCGCATGCGCCGTCCCCCGGCGACAAACCTCACCGACCCCGGACCGCAGAACTACATGCGTTTCCGCATCGGACCCGAGATGACCATTGCTCTCGCCGTCTCCGTCGCCGCACCCGACGAGAACGGTCTGCGCTCACTCGTAGAGCTCGAAGCCTGCCGCTACACCCGCCCCGAAGAGATGGAAGCCTACGAGCGGGTACTCACCGACGCCATCACCGGCGACTCCACCCTCTTTGCCCGGCAGGACTACGTCGAGGAGGCCTGGCGCATCGTCGATCCCGTCCTCAAAGCCAACACACCTGTCTATCCTTACGATCCCCACACCTGGGGCCCCACGGACGCACCCCAACAAGCCGAAGCCAACGTCACTCCTATTGGCGGCTGGCACCAATCGCTAGCCAACGACGTCGAAGAATTCCACGTCGTCTCTCCGTAACCGCACCGTTACCACCATGCACCTCACCTCTACCGATCGCCTCTTCGTTCTCACCGGAGCCGGAATCTCCGCCGAGAGCGGTCTAGCCACCTTCCGAGGCTCCGGCGGACTATGGAACGGCCACCGCGTCGAAGAAGTAGCCACCCCCGAAGCCTGGCAAGCCAACCCAGCCTTCGTCTGGAACTTCTACTCCATGCGCCGCCGCAATGCGTTAGCCGCCGAACCTAACGCCGCACACTTTGCCCTCGCCCAAATCGAGCAGCAACTAGGCGACCGCTTCTACCTCTGCACCCAAAACGTAGACGACCTCCATGAACGCGCCGGTTCCCACCGTATCCACCATATGCACGGCAGTCTCTTCCAATCCCGCTGCGTCCGTTGCAACCAACCCTTTCCCGACCAGTCCTTCTACGAAGATCCGGAAAATCTTCCCACCTGCGGCAAATGCAACGCTCCCATCCGCCCCCACATAGTCTGGTTCGGCGAAATCCCCCTCGACATGGACACCATCTACGAGCAGCTCGATCGCTCCACCATCCTTCTCGTCGTAGGAACTTCCGGCTCCGTCTACCCCGCGGCTGGCTTCGTCCACCTCGCCAACCAGCACAGAATCCGCACCATCTACATCGGCCCCGAAGAACCCTCCAACGCCGACGCCTTCGACCAGATCATCCTAGGCCCCGCCACCCAAGCCCTACCCACTCTCTTCGAAGCCAAATAACTCAAAGCAAACAAAAAGCGGGCACGAAAACGCACCCGCTTCTTCCCGACAACCGATACCAAAAAACTACATCTTGAACTTGCGTCTGAGCGGAACCATCAAACCAATCAGCCCCGTACCCAGCAGCAACAGAGAACCGGGCTCAGGAGTTGGTGCCGTGGTCACATCGACGCTATCCCCCGAAAACGGTTCGGCAAAGGTATTGAGCACAGTTCCATTCAGCGCATCACCTACGCCGTAGGTCAAACCAAGTTGGGGAACCACGCCATTGCTCCACAGATCGACGCTGTAGCCGCCTTCTACGTTAAAGTACAGCCCATAAATATCAAACAGGCCGCCACCAAAAGGATAGGGAGGCTCCGGGTCACCCGGCGCGGGAGGAGGGCATACCGCAGGCGAGTTTCCACCTGGAAAGAACAGGTTGTCAAAGGAAAATGGAAAGCCAGCCGCCTGTGAGCCGGGAGGCAGGAAGGTACCGTCAGGGTTGATGTTCGATGGAAGCGATGTCGTCTGCAATCCTGTGATCGCACCCGTGAAACCCGCATTTGCATCCGAGAAAGTCCCATTGATTCCAGTAATCTGATACCCACCCGGAACTCCAGGAACGGCTGTATTCGAAACGACGATAATACCGGAGCCGCTAAGGCCTCCACCGCTAAACGAGAATGTATAAGAATCGGCCTTTGCTGCTGACGGGACTACCGCAAGGCCAATCGCCAAGCCCATACATGCGAAGAGCTTCGAGCACGTTAACTTACTCTTAAATGGCCGAGCTGCCACTATGGCAGTCTGCAGATTGCATGAATTCATAGTTTTCCTCATCGGATTGAGATGGAAACGGGCCCGGTATTAGGGAGGGCCACCAGAGTAGCATGTTGGGCCGCAGCCGTCCCGACCCACTATCCCAAAACCGCTGTGCCTGTTTTTTAATGGGGAGATCTGGCACTGGCAAAAAAGGCGGGGCCGCCGATGGACGACCCCGCCTGGTGGATACATCCACGAAATTATTTAACCGCTTTCACAACTTTATTAATGAACGTCAGACCATTCGGCGTGCCGAGCCCAGTGACATTATCCCAGCCAGGGCCCGTGGCCAGCGACGAGTCTGTTCCGAACGTAAACACATCCCACCGAGTTGAAGTGGAGCTCTGGAACAACGCGCTCACAAATCTCTTCGTGGGTGCCTCAGGTCCTGCCAGAGCCGCAGCGCTTTCGAAAACGGGAGCATTCGGCGGGTCGTAAATTATTCCCGTCACGTTCAGCAGAGTATCAACTGGCTTCAGATTTACATCGATGATCGCATCGTCAGGTAATTCGTAGAGGATCGGAGCAGCATTGCCCAACGGTCCTAAGCCCTCAGCGGCCGCGGCCTGATTGGCAATCGCCCAAAAACCAGAGAACATCGGGGTAGAAAGACTGGTGCCCCCAAATACTTCCACAAACACGTCATCACCGGGGACGCTGGTGGGCGTGACAATAATTTCATTCCCGGTCTCCGGATCTGCGTTCATGGAGATGTCCGGTACCTGGCGGAACTTAACGCCACCCGTTGTGTCTCCTTTTTGGTATTTAGGCTTGGCGTACACAACGCTTGTTCCTCCTCCCGAGCCACTCTGGAAACCAAAGAGAAGGGGCGGAATGGTCGGTGGATTCGGAGTGGGCTCAGCGATTCGCGCAAAGTTCATACCCCATCCGGTTTGAAGTTCGATATTTTGCTTGGAGTCTAAGAATGTACTGGTGCCCCCCACGCCCGTCGCGAATGGAGAAGCGGCGTTCGCCGTAACAGAGACCGCGGGAACACCATTCGCTGTGTCCTCGGCCAGAAAATCGCCCGAATCTCCGCTGGAAATATTGTGCGAGATTCCTAAAGCTGCGGCGATCTCTGATATGCCGTTCTCAACAGTGAGTTCGGACGGGGAGAAGTTTTGTAGCAGTATCTCGGGAGCCCCAAAGCTGTTGGAGAGGACGGTGCCAAATCCATTCTCAATCGCAAAAAGATTGGCAAGGTCGAGGTTGGTAAACGAATTATCTGCGGCGAGGACCAGAACGATGTTCGCGCCTGGGGCAATCGCATGCGCCCATTCAACGTCGAGCGTCGTTTCGTACTGCCAGTTCCCACTTATACATCCGTTTGTTGCGGTACAGGTCGCAGAGCCGTTGGGAGTGAAAATTGCAAAGTTCGAGTCTGTGAGCGTGGGTAATCCGTTGAGCGACGAGAACAGGTTTGCGTCGTTGAGGATCGTGTTGGAGCCAAAGGCGTCGACGATCACGATCGTTTGGCCTGTTCCATCCAGTCCTGATTTATAGACCTTATTCAGGCCATACGCCTTCTGCATTTCGGCCGCATCGTAGCCGCACGACGGCAGATTAGGCGCGGGGCTGTTGATGTCCGCTCCATACCGGTTGCCGGAGTAGATTGCCTTGGGTGTGCTTCCTCCGGTCGTGAAGGTGACCACCTCTGGCGGACGGAGACATTCGCCGCTGAAGAAAAGTCCATCTGGCCCAATGGCCGAAGGGGAAACCCCGGCATAAGGCATGCTGGTCTCAGGATTAACGCCGGGCTTTACATTCGCATGATAGGTAAGATCGCTTAACCCCTGCACCGAGGACACGAGCGCAGCCGCGGGTCCCGTTATCGAGAACGTAGGAGTGTTTACCCGATGGGCAGCACCATTGACCATCATCCGGTTGACCTTTGTATTGAAGGCTGTCTCCGCGTCTCCAACCCGCCCCTGCGCCACCACGAAGTGGTTGTTTTTATCCATTGCGGTGACTTTCATGTTGTGGGCGGTGAGGAAATCGCGAACTGTGGCGGCTTCCTTCGCAGTGGGAGCGAATTGCTCTTTGAAATCCTTTAGCGAAAGAAATCTGTGATAGTTCGGAGAGGTCTTGTCGTACATATCCTGGACCATATCGTCCAGGGCTGCTTTGTTGTGCAGGTTTAGCCAAACGGTTACTGAAATTTGCCCGGACTCATCTTCAGGGCTCGGCGTCGTTGCCTGACTGGAGGCGGCGAATCCGGAACCTGTCGCCAAGGCAAAAATCGCCAGGGACAGAGAAGCCCGGATACACATCTGCGACAAACGTCTATTAGGGAACATATTTATCACTCCTTTTTAGCGTTTCTTCGGTGTCAGAGTAGTGATGCGCGCACAATTGGGGGGGCCTGTGTTGTGGAAGCAACGAAAAACATTGCCACGCAAATACACGCCCAACTCAGAATTGTGTCAAGCACGCTTAAGCCCGAGTCACTGGCAATCCGAAAGTAATCCCCGTAGTGTAGTTGCCGAAAACCCCGTTTTTCGGCAACTTCGACGACGGGTATGGATATTGAAGGATTACTTCCGGATTGTTGACAATCCATCCGGAACGCCCTAAGCCTCCCTGTTAAGGCTCAATGAGTGACTCAGCCGGATCTTTACTCAGTGAACGGAATGCCAAACGTGAGCAGGGCCGTCGATGGTGGTCGATGTTGTGAGCCGATAACCGTTGGTTCCTTCCCCATAGCTTTCCAGACCGAAAACGCCCCACCATTCATATAAAGAAGACGCACCTGATCGCTGGTTTCGCCTCTCTGGCTGTAAATGCTTACTGTTCTTAACAGATTTGTCTGGTCTGACTCGGTAATGAAAGAGCTCATGCTTATAGCAGGCGCATTCTGAATATCTCGTACCTCGCTTTCACTCTGCGCGATGATTCGGTAGTTCAAGGAATCGTCAAAGTGCATCGCCTCAAGCCGAAATAAGACGTCATTCGATGTATCACCGGATGGAGATCGGACATCATTCATATTCCTCCTCTAGTGCGAGGACCGTGGCACCGGTAAACGTGAACGTTACGTGGTGGCTTTATTCGTCTTCGAGAAGCCGTAATACCTTCGCCAGCAATTTACACAGCGAACTGGATGTAACGCGAGCAAAGATAAAGAGCGGTCGAGCGGATGGAACTCCGCATCGGTAAACTCGATCGAGGTACAGACTGGGCATTCTTTAAGAGACCCTAGCAGTCTGGGAAATCCAGCCGGCCATCTAAAGTGTAGTGAGTTCATCCCCTTTGACTCCATACTGCAGTTGACGCCATGAGAACAGGCGCACACGTTCCTGATGCGTGCTACGAAGAGGCAAGCATAGGATTCACTAGTGGCGAAGACTCATCGCCACCAGCAATTCGTGAAAGGGCATCGTTGATTGTGTCTGTGGTGTTTTGCGCAACGATGTGAAGACGGCGAGTTGCTTTGGAGGTTGGTTGACATAGCTTGTACCTGTTATCGACCTTTTCCCGGGCACGAAAGATAAGTTCTGAGCGCACGTTGGTTCTCCACGTTCTTTGCGGCGTTCAGACTAAGTTCTGCTGAGTTCGCGGGTGAAATGCAGGTTCTTGTTGCTTCGATCTTCAGACTCTTCGAAACACAGCAGAGTCGAGATCCACGCGAGCGAAAAATGCTAATCGATCCGAACCATGCGTCCATTGAGTGAAAGGCAAACATGGATGCTCTCGGCTCGCTTTAGGTCGGCCTCTTCGCGGCTTTCCGCCACAGTTTTATAACATTCCGGGCAGATTGATTGCCACGTCCCATCAGGGTCGTAGCGGTGCGAAAATTTGATTTCAATCATCATCACGCCGCCTAAAGAGGTTCGTTCCAGAAAATAGCCAAGGCTGGATTGGTTAGCACGCTGTCCGAGCGCGATCAAAAGCCTGTTGGGACAAGATGGCAGGATTGCAGACGTGATCTTTGTCGTGCGTTGCCAGATCGGCTTCAATTCTTGCGTTAGCAATTGTGAGCAAGCACTTCAGGCAAATCGAATCGAACGAACCATCTCGATTCCGTCTATGCGGGAAGAAGGGCGGAAGGGTGAGAACCATCTCGGCGCCTCTCTCTAGTGAGGCTCAAGCGTAGTCCTATACGGATGCATTGTCTACGAGAATAGATAAACGCTTCTCCGTACGCTGCAATTTGCTGACTGTGGGGAATGTCTGCTGTCGTTCAGGCTCCATAAGTTGTTCACCTATATAGGATGGCAGTCGCTCAGTGTGAATACTCCATAAAAGAGATTGCGAAGTTCCGTCCATTTCGCCGCCGCCGTTACCTTCATTTTGAGCGAAGGAGCTCTATGCAGGATCAGATGAAGAATGCCTTGAGATTGTTACAAGTCATCTTATGTTTCTCGGTTGATGTGAAATCTGTTTCTCCGTTGATGTGAAATCGCGAATGCGCTCATTGAGCTTCCTACAAGCTCAACACTTTCCGCGTTGCTCCCAAGTCACGGGCAATCCAGAAGTAATCCCGCAGTGCCCGCAAAGTCGGCTTTTCAGCAACTTCAACCTGAACTCGCCCATAGCCCGTTTTTGAAGAATTGAGACGCCAACTTCGGAACTCCACTCACAGAATCACTTCCGGTTGGCGACAACTCACTCGGAACCATAAAGGCTGAGCGGGTAACGGATACTGCTTTACATCGACGATTTCCACACTTCGCCCCTTGACACGCCCTGTTATTCTTAAATTAAGAGCAAAAGAAAGTCCGGCCACAAGCCGGGCTTTTCCATTTAAGCCCGAGGCCTGCACCCAAGTACGGATGCAGGCCTTTTCTTTTGAATACTTTGCGCAATTTTGATAGGGAGAGGGGTACCACCATGTACGACAACAAAATCGAGTCCAAAAAACGCTTTCAATGCCGCCACATCTTCACCGAAGGACGCCGCTGTGGCAGCGCCTGTCTCCGTCACGAAGAATTTTGTTATTACCACCACACCACGCGTCGCCCCGTCGAAAACCCACGCCAGCGCCGCAGCCGCCGCGCCGACTTCAACCTCCCTCATCCCGAAGACCGCAGCGCCATCCAACAATCCATCGGCGAGGTCCTCCGCCGTATTGCCTCCAATGACATCGACCCACGCCGCGCCGGCCTGCTCCTCTACGGCCTTCAGATCGCCAGCCTCAATCTCCCAAAGGTCCTGCCCAACCGCAGCAGACCCATCGAAGCCGAGCTTGTCGAAGAGATCATCGTCGATCCCGTCCATGGCCCTCTCGCGCCCAAAATCGAAGTCGAAAACAACCGCCCCGGCATCGTCGCCCAACTCCTCAGAATGACGAGGGAGGAGCTTCCCGAAGAAAGCAACACCGTACAAAACAAAGCATCGCAGACGCCCTCGATCCTTCCCGCAATTCAAGCCGCCTCAAACGCAGAGGCGGATCACCTTCGATCCGTAGAACCTCTCGCTCAAAAAAATCACGTCGTCATCCTGAACGCAGTGAAGGATCCCTGTATTTCGTCCTTGCTTTTCCTTGTTCCTAAATCCGTCTCATCCGTGCATATCCGCGTTAGGCCTTCAGTTGTTGGACCGCTTGAACGAAAACGATCAGTCATTCGCCGAATTCAGATCACGCCCCGTCATATGGGAGGGCTGTCTCAACCCAAGCAACGCCAGCATCGTTGGAGATATATCCCGCAGACTCCCACCGGGATACAAAATCCGATGCTCGCTCGTATCTCTCGCGTCCGAAACCAAAATGAACGGCACCGGATTAGTCGTATGCGCCGTGTGCGGCCCACCCGTCACTGGATCAATCAGCATCTCAGCATTGCCATGGTCAGCCGTCACCAGCAACGATCCGCCACGCTGCTTCACCGCCTGGTAGATACGCCCAAGCTGCGTATCTACAGTCTCTACTGCGCGAATCGTAGGCTCCAACTTACCCGAGTGCCCCACCATATCGGCATTCGCAAAGTTCACAATAATCACATCGAACGCAGTATCGTTCACCGCCTTCACCACGGCATCGGCAATACCCGCAGCCGACATCTCCGGCGCAAGATCGTATGTCGCAACCTTCTGTGAAGGGACCAACGCTCGGTCTTCGCCCGGAAACGGCTTTTCGATTCCGCCGTTGAAGAAGTAGGTCACATGCGCGTACTTTTCCGTCTCCGCCACGCGAAGATTGCGAAGATTCGCCTCCGCCATCACGTTAGCTAGCAGATTGTCCATCGACTCAGGAGGAACCACCAGCGGCAGATTGAAGTTTTTGTCATACTGCGTCATGCAAACGTAGTGCACGTCACGCGGAACCAGAGAGCGGGGAATCTCCGCATCCAGTTCAAACGCCTTCGGCAGGTCGTTAGCATTGTCTGCCGTTAGCCCACCCGGTACATCGACGTTTCGCGCAATCACGCGAGTAATCTGTCGAGCACGATCAGCCCGATAGTTGAAGTTCACGATCACATCACCGTCACGAATCGCCCCAATCGGATGTCCCTCGTGATCCACACAAGTAAAAGGAGGAATGAACTCATCCGTAATGCCGTTGCTGTAGAGTTCACGAATACGATCGATCGGATCAGAATAAGTCCCGCCCTCGGGATGCCCGGTCACCATCGCATCGAAGGCCTGCTTCTCCTTCTCCCACCGTAGATCGCGATCCATCGCGTAATACCGCCCGGAGACCGAAGCAATCCTGCCCACACCGTACTGGCGAAACCGCTGCAGCAGTTCCTCGATATGATCGAGGCCGCTCGTAGGCATCGTGTCTCGGCCATCCATAAACGCATGGACGAAGACCCGCGTCAGCTTATGGTGTGCCGCCAGTTTCAGCAGGGCATAAAGGTGCCGCTGATGGGAGTGCACCCCCCCATCCGAAAGCAACCCAATAAAGTGCAGCGCCCGATCCTCATGAGCAGCAATCTCGCAGGCACGCGTAAGCACGGGATCTTTGAAAAAGCTGCCATCCGCAATGGCCTCGTCGATCCGCACAATATCCATGCGAACGATGCGCCCCGCGCCAAGATTCAGATGGCCAACCTCAGAGTTGCCCATCTGCCCATCCGGCAGCCCAACAAAATGATCGCTCGCGCGAATCAGCGTATTTGGATACTCAGCCAGAAGCTTGTCATAGACAGGCTTGCGAGCAAGCGCAATAGCATTACCGTGGGTCTCGGGACGATAGCCCCAGCCATCAAGGATAGTCAGAACGATAGGTTTACTTGGCATACAAACGTCAGAATAACAAGGAAGCGTAAAACAGGCAGAAAAGCCGAGAGCAGAAGCCTAAAACTCCCGCCGTCCTTCCATAGCCCGAGTCATCGTCACCTCATCGGCATACTCAATATCGCTCCCTGCCGGAACTCCGGTAGCGATCCGCGTAACCTTCACCGCACCGTTAGTCCGGCGCAGCTCGTGCGCCAGATACCCGGCCGTAGCTTCACCCTCAGTAGTAGGCGAAGTCGCCAGAATCACCTCATCCACCTCACCCAACCGAGTCAGTAGGTTGGCAATCCGCAACTGCTCCGGCCCCACCCCGCCAATAGGCGAAAGCGTCCCATGAAGCACGTGGTACACCCCCCCATAGCTCCGAGTTTTTTCAATCGTCGCAATGTTCGTAGGCTCTTCCACCACGCAAACCAGCCGCTGATTCCGCAGCGGACTCGTGCAATACCCACAAGGATCGACATCTGTAATGTTGTTGCACACCGAGCAAAGCCGCAGATGCGCCTTCAACTCTCGTATCGCAATCGCCAGCCTCTCCGCATCCTCATCCGACGACCGCAGCACATGGAACGCCAGCCGCTGCGCACTCTTCGTCCCAACTCCCGGGAGCTTCCGCAGCTCCTCAATCAACCGCGCCATCGGCTCCGCAAACCGGTTCGTCATCCACCCAGCCCCGGCAATCCAAGCCCACCCATCATCCCCGCCACACTAGCCTTCATAGCATCATCCGCCCTACGCCCCGCCTCATTCACCGCCGCCGTAATCAGATCTTCCAGCAACTCCAAATCACTCCCCGCACTACCAATCGCCGAGGGCTCGATCTTCAGGCGCAGCACCTCCTTCTTCCCATTCATCCGTACCGTAACCACCCCACCCCCCGCAGAAGCCTCCACCACCGTCTCAGAGAGCTTCCGCTCCATCTGCTCCTGCATCTGCTTCGCCTGCCCCATCATCTCTTTCATCTTGCCCAGATCAGAAAAGTCCATCAGTCCTCCTAGTCGTTATCCCGCAGATCTATCACCGTCCGGATTTCGGCCTGAAATAGTTTCTGCGCTTGCTGCACCACAGGATGCTCTAGAGCCTTAGCCTGCGCACTCCCTGACTTTGCAGCCCGCGGTTTCTTCGCAGCCGTCGAAGCGGCAGAGCCGGCCAGCAGCACCAGCTTCAGAGCACCCGCACCAGCTTCGCGCAACGCAGCTTTTACGATCTTCTCCGCCTCCGGATTCACAACCATCGGAAGCATCGTCTTCGAAACGCCGGTCTGCACTCGAACTTCGTTCCCGTCAATTACCCACTCAGCCTCATCCAGAGCATCGGCCGCCGAGTCCTGGCCTTTAGCATTCGTCAACGCCTCAACAGCCGCCCGTTGGAGAGCCTCTCCTGATTGCGACGACGACACGAGCGGCTCGCTGGCAATCTTTACAGGCGCTGCCTCAGGCTCCAGCACCGCAGTCACCGTCGATCCCATGCCAAGCAACTCCGTCGCCACAGCAACCACCGAAGGTTGAACATCAACAACCGGAGCAGCATCTACACCACGCGCTGGCGCAACAAACGTAGGCGCAGGCGTATCTGCTCTTACTGGAGCAGATACAACGACAGGTGCAGCCGACCCCGCAGGTTCGTCGAATCGTCTCTTGTTCTTATCGGCTTCAAACGGAGAAAATGCCGGCTTCGTACTTACCGGAACAACAGGAGCTACAGCAGCCGCAGAAGTCGAAGTCACGCTTCTCGCAGCAGGTTGAGCGGTTACCGCAGCCTTTGGATGTGTCTGCCCACCACTGCCGGAAGGGAACTGACTCAGCACTTCTTCAACTGGAAGGAGTCGCCGTAGATGCACGAGCTTCAGCAGTCCCAATTCAAAGTGAAAGCGCTGTTCCTGCCGATACCCCAGCTCATCGAACGTCCGCAGCATCACCTGTAGAAATCGAGCCAACTCCTCTTCGCCGAAGAGTGCAGCGCTCCGAGCCGCCCGTCTCTGCTCATCCGCAGAAATCTGCAGCAGTTCCGCTGCAACGCCATCCGTTCCAGCTCCATCTACGCCAATGTTAGCGATCTTTGCAATCACGCAGTTCCGCAAATACCGAACACATTGCCGTGCCAACTGTGCCGGAGAATTGCCCGCATCCAGCAGCTGGTTCGCAATCGTAATTACCTCTGCGCTACGGTTGCCATCTACAGCTTCTAAAATCTTCTCGAACACTGCATTCGGAACGGACCCCATCAGTTCGCGAATCTGCGATGCGTTGAGCACCGGTCGCCCGTCCTGTACCGGAGCACTTGCAATCGCCTGATCCATAATCGAAAGCGCGTCGCGCATGGAGCCGTCACCAGCCTCGGCAAGCAGTGCGAGCGCAGCCTCATCCGCATCCACGCCTTCGCGTTCCGCAATTCCTCGAATCTCGCCAAGAATATCCACCAGCTTTACCGCATGAAAGCTGAAGTGCTGGCATCGCGAGCGAACCGTTTGCGGAATATCCTCAGGCTGGGTCGTCGCCATCATGAAGACGATATGATCCGGCGGCTCCTCCAGGGTCTTCAGCAGGGCATTGAAGGCCGCATCGGTGATCTGGTGAGCCTCGTCAAGAATGTAAATCTTGTACTTATCCCGCGCCGGCCTGTATCGCGCCGCGTCGCGCAATTCTCGAATCTCATCAATACCGCGATTGGTCGCAGCATCAATCTCGATCACATCCACCGCGTTGCCTGCGCGAATCTCCGTGCAGCTCTCGCACACCTCGCACGGCTCAGCCGTAGGCCGCTCTGCTGTGCCAATTGCATTTCTGCAGTTCAGCGCCATAGCCAGAATGCGCGCAATCGTCGTCTTGCCAATTCCACGATGTCCACTGAAGATGTAGCCGTGCGCGATCCGCTGCTGCGTCAGTGCATTCATCAGCGTTACTGTGACGTGGTCCTGTCCCGCAACATCCGCGAAACGCTGTGGCCGGTATTTCCTTGCAAGAACTTGATATGCCATAGAAGGGTGCGGTAAAGCTCTCCGCAACGCCTATTGTATCGTTCAGCGAAACTCCACGTTTCTTGTGGAAGCTAAGGTCTGGAAGTCTTTATCTTGGCTTTCTCGAGCTTTTTCCGCCGCTTCACTTCTTCGTCGCTGAACATCGTTCCACGGCACTTCGGCGTTCCACAGTAGCAATTGCCTTCCTCATCGTCGCTGTCATGCAGATTGTACTCATACGTCAGTTCTTCGCCCGCCGCGATGTCACGGATCGCCATCACGAATATTCGCCCATCGTCATCCTCGGTCTCGCAATTCGGATCGCACGAGTGATTGATGAACATCGCCGTTCCAAAGCCGTCGATTACCTTCCCGTCGTCTCCACAGCTGAACAGGTAGGTCACGAAGCGATCTTTATACCGCTCGTCGGCCTGTTCCTTCGTAAAGCGAGGGCCATCGTACTCACAAACGCGCGAGCCTTTTTTTATTGCTTGCGTGGTATAGCAACCCGCCGCGTGTATCGACGAAGAACGAATAATCAGCCCATCAACCATAATTTTAAAGAGATCCAGTAAGCAGAGAATTGGAGTTGGTTCAGATAGGAGCGCACCGTTTAGACCCGTCGCCCTTTACCCACCACGGAGCTGACTATAACAAACCATCGCCTGAAAGCGTCAAAAGTATTGAACGAGTAATCTAGAAGACGATGGTAGCCAGTCTCCCAATCCGCGCGGTTCTGATCACCTTTACCCTCAGTGCCCTTGCTGCAGGTCAGACGGGCGCTCCTCAAAAGCCTGCGAGTCAGCCTTGCCCCTCTACGAGCCAGAGCTCCTCGAGTTCCACACCGGACAAGCCCTGTAGCCCACCGGCAGATACAAAGCAGCCATCGACGGCTGAACAATTTCCTTTCCCCGGAGAATCCAGTAAACCTGCCTCGTCAGAGGACTCTCCAGACGCTCCCGCTCCAGCCTCGTCGAAAAAGTCAGCAGCAGAAGATCACCCATTTCCCTCCGACGCTCCTCCTGCACTCCCAGGTTCAGACGCTGCCGGTTACAGCAGCTCAAACAGCTCGAGCAGTTCCAGTGACGACGCCAGCAGTACCGATCCCGACACGAAACCCGCAACCCCTGCAAACAACGTCGACGCAAAACCGACCCGCAGGAAACTTCCAAAGGTCGAAAAGATTCAGACTCCTGAAGATCGAGCCGCCGAAGACCTCACAGTCGCTAAATTCTACGAGGACAGGGGCAATCTGAACGCCGCCTATCTTCGCGCCAAAGACGCAGTGCAGGTTCAGCCCGACGATCCATATACCCACTTCGCCCTCGCCAGAATCGCCCAGAAGATGCAGAAGCGCGACGAGGCCATCACTGAGTTCAACGCCTACCTGAAGCTCGACCCGGACGGCCTGAATATAAAGGCAGCGCGCAAAGCCCTGTCCCAGCTCCAATAGCTCCCGATATGGCGTTACATCCCCGTGAAAGCGGTGTACCGTTGTCGTGCCGCTATGGACCCCATCCTCCAGCAACTCCACAAAGAAATCGCCTGTGCTCTTGTGGGCCTGGACTCCACCCAAACCCAACTGGTCCCTCCCTCATCTCCTGAGAAGTGGAGCATCCAGCAAATCATCCAGCATCTTTGCCTCACCTACGCATTCACCGAGACCGCATTTGAAGCCCGGCTTGCTAAACGAACACCCACTCGTGCCCAACCCACTTTCCAACAACGTATCGGCCAATTTTCAGTGATCACCCTCGGCATCTTCCCGAATGGACGCGAAGCTCCAGAGCGTGTAGCTCCGCCCCGGGTCGTCTCGCCTGTCTGCGGCGCCGATCTCGCCCTATATGCCGATGACCATCTGACTCGTATCGACAAACTTGCCAACCAGGCAGAAGCCTTGTTTGGCCATGGCCGGTGCATCTCCCACATGATCCTCGGTCCGCTCACAATCCACCAATGGCGCCGATTTCACCTCATCCACGGTCGCCACCACCTCAAACAAATCCGGGCCATTCGATCTGCCTATCGCCTCAGTCCCAAGACCTAATCCTCGTCCGACACAGTGTCATCCACAACTACAATCGGTTCCGGTTCCTCAAGCTCTTCTTCCACCCTGAGATACCTCCGCATATACCGCAGCGGCTCCTCGGCTACTGCAAGCTCTCGCAAATGGTATCGCCACGCGGCCTCCCGGGCGCTTCGCCGTGTATACCCCTTGCGTGTCACAGTGCCGATCGTCCCATCGGCCATCTTTCGGCTAAATGTTTGCGTAGGAACCTGAAAAGTAATCAGCCCGCCCGGCTTCCAAAAATTCGACGCAAATTCATGCGAGAAGAGCAGGGAATAGTAGCGTCGCTCGACAGCTAACGATTCAAGTGCCTTCTGCGCGTTTGTCCATGGCAATCCAAGTTTGCCGACGTACCACTTTCGAAACTCGAACCCATTAGCCCGTGCCTGACCAACCAGGAGCTGAAGCAACTCTAACCGCGTCATAAAATTCCGTTCAAATCCTGAGAGAAGCTCGCAATGCTACAGGGAAAACTACATCCCGAGGGTATAGTTTACAGTGACATCCGTCTAATCTTCGCAGGGCAGCGTTAAGCTTCGCTCAAGTCGTCATTTTTTGGAGAAAATGATCTTCACCTCTCGCAACACCAAAATATTAGGCATTCTCTTTCTAGCCCTCACTCTGGCAGCATCCGCCTACGCTCAGCCCTTCGACCCCGCCACCCACACCGACCCCATCAACCTCACACCCCAGGTCCGCGAGGCTCACGAGCACTTCTACAACCTCGACTACGACGGGTCGTTCAACGAAGAATTTCTTCCCATCGGACCCTACAAGGTCAGCATCTCCGCATCTGGCTTCAAGACGCTGAATCGAACGGGAATCGTGCTCTCCGTCATGCAAAATGCGGCTTTGAATCTGGTTCTCGAAACCGGTGTTACCAACGAATCGATCACAGTCAATGCAGATGTCCCTCTTGTTAACTTGGGAGATGCTACACTCGGCCGCACCGTCTCCAACCTGGAGATCGACAACCTGCCGCTGATCAACCGTGATGCTATGACCCGCCTGCTGCAACTGGTCCCGGGCGTTCAATCTGTTCAGACTGTAAACAATCTTGGCTACCCCGAACTGAAAGCCTTGATCAACGGCTCAACCGACGGCTTCGTCGGACAGGTTTCGTATTATCTCGATGGCGGCCTCAATATGACCGGCCTCCGCAACAGCGGCAATGTAGTCCCCAATCCAGACGCCATTAACCAATTCAACGTTCAGACCAATAACTATGACGCGCAGATCGGACGCTACTCCGCCGCTGCTGTCAGCGTAGTCACAAAGTCAGGAACCAACCAGTACCACGGCTCTATCTTTGAGTTCTATCGCACCAGAAACTTCAATGCGGTCACCCACAACCAGCAGACAAAGGCTCCCTATACACGCAATCAGTTTGGCGCTACGGTTGGTGGTCCCATCCGTCACGACAAAGATTTCTTCTTTGGCAGTTTCGGCGGTCTTCGCTACACCACCTCTCCGGCCTATACCGGTAGCATCCCCAGTGCCGCACAGATGACTGGCGACTTCTCCGAAAACATGCCTCTCTCCGGCGAACAGTTGGACCCTAAGACCGGCAAACCCTCATGCGCGGTTGCACCTACCACCGCTATGAATAGCGGCTTCCGCTTTTTTGTCTGCGATCCTGCTTCCCACACGCCTTATGCTGGAAATAAGCTGCCAGCGGTAGACCCGACAGCTGCAAACGTAATGAAGTATCTGAACTTCACGCCAAATCCCAGCGCATTTGGCGACACCAAATACACCTACAGAGAATACGCACCCACCCCTGAGAAGAACGAAGAGTATCTGATCAAGACAGACCATCAGATCACCCCATCTCACCGCGTTACGCTCAGCTACTTCCTCTTCAACTACAGCAATCGTGTTGTACCCACCACCCTGACCCAGAAGTGGTCGTACTCAAACTACGCAACCCGTCAACAAAACGCCAATGTCAGTGACGTGTGGACCATCGGTTCTCGCACAGTCAACCAATTCTGGGTGAACTACACTCGTCAGAACGGCGGACGCGACCCTATTCCAGGCAACAGCACTCTGGCTGACTTCGGCTCGGACTTCGGTGTTGTTGGCACTCCATCTCGCTCGCAAATCGCGGTCAACAACGGTTGGTTCACCCTCGGTCAGGCGATCGTCGGACCCAAGGCTGGCGCCAATCTCTACGGCATCCGCGATGTACTTACCACCACACGCGGTCAGCATTCCCTTTATATCGGTGGCGAATTTGGCCTCGAGAAAGACTTCCAGCTAACCTCGCTCAGCAACTACGGCATATTTACATATGCAACGACTACAAATACCCGCACCAACAACGCACTATCTGACTTCGTTGCAGGTATCCCGCAGAGTATGGCGCAGGACACCGGACTCTATGCGCAGGCGAACTACTTCAACTATGCCATCTTTGCCCAGGACAACTGGCGCATTCTTCCAACCCTCACCCTGAATCTCGGTCTGCGCTACGACGTACAACAGGCACCAACCGATCCAGGCAACCGTCAAACCAACTTCTCGCCCGGTGTGCAGTCGCACGCATTTTCGAATGTTTCAATCGTCGGCAAAACCGGCCCGCAACTAGCTCCGATTGGCATGCTCTTCCCTGGCGACCCCGGAGTATCGTCGACCGGTGCGAGTACTCAATATAACCACGTCTCTCCGCGTGTCGGCTTTGCCCTGGATCCCTTTGGCAATGGCAAAACGGTCTTCCACGGCGCCGCCGGCATCTTCTTCGGCGGTATCTCGGGCAACCAGTGGGAATACCCTTCGAACTACGCGCCCTATGCTGTTCGCAATACCTATTCCAAGGTCGTCTCGATGACTCATCCATATCAGGGTGACCCATCAGAGTTCCCTAGTGGCACCAATCCTTACCCTGCTCTGAACTTCCAGCCTGGAAGCGGCAACGCCACCTTCCTCCCCCTCAATGCGGTCGTTGCCTTTGACCCGAACTACAAGTGGCCTTACACCTATCAGGTTAACTTCGGCTTCCAGCAGCAGTTCGGCAGCGGATTAGCTCTGAGTGCGAACTATGTGGGCTCCTTCAACAAAGGCGTACCTCTATACAACGACATAAACGCTCCTATCTTCAACATCAACCCCGATACCGGTCAGTCAGGTGTGGCTTGCTTCACCGATGCTGCCCATAAGATTCCCGACACCTCAAAGGCCTGCGGATACGCGAATACCAGCGCTACGGTAAATAACCGTCGTCCGCTCAACTCCCAGTACGGCCAATCGGCAGTCTCGCCTATCTACAGCAACGTCTGGATCATTCGTTCGAATCAGGGTTCAAACTACAACGGCCTGCAGGTCAGCCTCGAGCAGCGTATTACACATCGCGTCAGTGCTCGCGGCTACTACACCTGGAGCAAAACGCTGCAGAGCAACCAGCTCGACAGCACGAGCGGTCTGAACGGCAACTTCGTCGACGCCAACTATCCTGAGCTCGAAAAGCATCAGCGTTCGGACCAGGACCGTCGCCAGATGATGACCATGTCCTTCAACTGGAAGCCCGACTACTTCAGCGGCTACAACTGGTTCGTCAGAAATACCCTCAATGGCTGGACGGTCGCAGGTATCTGGACGGCAAACAGCGGTCAGCCATTCACCGTAACCACCGGTCTCGACGTAAACGGCGACGGCCAGAACAACGACCGTCCCAGCATCGTTCCCGGCAAAACTCCTCGCCTCATCAGCAACGGACGTTCGCGCGTCGCCATGATGAACCAGTGGTTCGACACCTCGGCTTATTGCACCCCCGGCACTGCCGGATGCCCAGGCGTTGGTCCCGGTAATCTTCTCGGAAATGTGCGTCCTGCGCAGCTCGACTCCCCCGGATATCGGAACGTCGATGCTTCGCTCTTCCGTACCTTCGCTATCCG
>Ga0206894_1067_pt1 | contig 25285 bp, 24 predicted proteins | sample Alteio_BWOrgHeat_54_FD_152953 | JGI IMG/M metagenome (GOLD analysis project Ga0206894, IMG submission 152953) | Enriched cells from forest soil in Barre Woods Harvard Forest LTER site, Petersham, Massachusetts, United States -... | ecosystem: Environmental > Terrestrial > Soil > Temperate forest >...
GTCGATACGTGCATGATCGCTGTTCTACGATTTTCCAATGAGGATGCCCGTAATAAACACGAGTGCTCCGCCAAGCCCGACCAGACGCAGGCTTAGAGAAAAGATTCTGCAACCGGAGACATCCTCCGATTATCTTTGTATACGGAGACTGTCTCCGTATTATTAGACGGGGACGCGGATGTCAACTCTGGCGCGATCTTCATAGGTCGCGTCATAACAGCAAGGAGGACAACCATGCGTGTATTTGTGACAGGATCAACGGGTTTCATTGGAACGGAATTGGTGAAGGAACTGATTGCGGCAGGGCACGAGGTGCGCGGCCTAACGCGTAGCGATGCAGGCGTGGAGCAGCTGAAGGCGGCGGGTGCGGAGGTTCATCACGGCGATCTGCAGGACCTCAATAGTCTGCGCAGCGGAGCGAAGGGAATGGATGCGGTTGTCAACTTGGCTTTCAGCCACGACTGGTCGAAGTTTGCGCAGAACGCGGAGGATGAGATTAAGGCGATTGAAACGCTGGGATCCGTGCTCGAACCGGGCAAGCTGCTGGTGGTGACCTCGGGAGTTGGATTGACGAGTGGCGGTCCGGGCCACGTGCGCACGGAGACTGATCCTCCTGTCGATTCGGCATCGATTCCACGAAGGCCCGAGAAAGCGGCACGGGCTGTCGCGGAGAAGGGTGTGCATGTCGCGATTGTGCGGTTGCCCCAGGTGCATGACACGCGCAAGCAGGGGCTTGTACCGCTGGTGACCCAGACGGCGCGCGAGAAGGGCGTGTCTGTGTATGTGGGCGATGGGGCGAACCGCTGGGCTGCTGCTCCGCTGAAGGATGTGGCGCACCTGTACCGGCTGGTCGTCGAGAAGACGGGGCCGGGCGTGACGGTGTACAACGCGGTGCAGGAGGAAGGTGTGTCGATGCGGGAGATCGCGGAGACGATTGGTAAGGGGCTGAAAGTGCCGGTGATGTCCATCACTCAGGAGCAGGCAGGCGAGTACTTTGGGTGGTTCGCGCACTTCGCAACGTTGGATATGCCTGCTTCGAGCGAGTGGACGCGCAAGACGTTGGCGTGGGAGCCTACTGGACCGGGACTGATCGAGGATTTGGCGAATATGAAGTACTGACGATTTCCGTTGGGCAATTATGATGGGGGATAGCGAGCCCCGGTTCATTCCGGGGCCTCGCTACGCCGGTTCGCCGACTCAGTCGGCTCGTAAGTACTGTGCCGTCTAAAATTTGCGGTTTGATCTATCCCATAGCATGGAAGAGGTGGGTGCGTTGCAACTTTCACGGCTGCTGACTGGTAACGTGAAAGAATCGCAAAATGATACAACCGAACCGCACAGAGTATGGGGCGAGCTTCGGTCTGACGCCATTTGAAGATCGCGGGTCGGGTTTTGGCGGCCTCAATCCGGAATGCGACGGTCACTCGTTGGAGTACCCCAAAATCTAGCGAGAAGTGTTTATTTGCGTGGCCGCACGCCATCGTGCCTATAGGCAGTGTTGCAAGTTTCAAATGCAGCCAAGTTTTTCGCATTCTAGAAAAGCGATATGAGTCCTTAATTACTGATGAGCATGTCCGTGTCCATAACCAGGAAGAGCCTTTCGGCTGGGTGGGTGGCAAGTTGTTGAAGTTCGGGAGAAAAACCCGCCCAAGGCAAAGAGAATGTAACGGAGCTTGTTGCGCCAGCGCGCTTCTGGAAGGCTGGCGACCTTCGCTTGCAAGACACTCAGGTCGTTTAGTCGCGTCACGCTCTCTGAGCGCCACTTGCACTCGCCGAAGAGAAATGTTCCGTCATCGAGTCCCGCCATGAGGTCAATCTCCGTGCGGCCATCCCGGCTCCAGTATCGGGCCATCTGCCGAACGTTGAGACCAAGGCGCTGTTGAGCGTTCCGTTGGAGCCATTGGCCGCATATCTCTTCGAAAACCGACCAACCCATGTATTCGGACAGCCGCGGGGCGATCTGTGCGGCGTAAACCGAAGTCGGGTCGGAGAATTGCAAGGAGCTGGCCAACGGCGCAACAAAACGATACCAGAAGGTCATAAAAGGATCGGCAACACGATACAGCGCTCTGCGTCGGAGCTTTCGCCGTAGCGGTGCGTGCATTTTCTCACGCCTTGCCACGATAACGACGAGATTCTCCACACCCCTCAGCCGACATTGCGTCCGTAAAGCGCTGGCTCTTCAGACGGACAAAGGCTGAGTTTGGGCGTTCCAGATAAAGATATTTTTCGGGAACTGGATGAAATCAGCCCTGATCGAAATTCACAATTTGGTCGAAGAGTGTAGACAAGGGCTACGTGATGATTGCCGCCAAATGATCTCGAGAATACCGAATTCTACAGGCCAACCAACTGACCAAGTGCGAGAGCGATAGCGATCGAACTGATGACAGTAATTATCCCCGGCCACATGAAACTATGATTCAGCAGGTACTTGCCGATCTTCGTTGTCCCGGTCTGATCAAAAGAAACAGCGGCCAGCACCGTTCCGTACGTGGGCAGGAAGAAAACACTATTTGCGGCCAGATAGAAGGCGATGAGGTGTGAGGATTGCAAACCTAGGGCCAAACCCAGCGGCATGAGAATGACCACCGTTGCGGCAGCACTGAACAAAAGGTTTGAAAGGATAAACAATCCAGTTGCGAACATCCATGGATAAGACCGGATCAGCCCGGAGATACTGCCAATAATAGCAGCACGATTCCCCTCAAAAAATGACGATCCCAGCCAGGAGACGCCAACGATCGAAATTACAGCGACAATCCCTCCGCGCATGATGCTTCCTTTTAACGCCGCATCCGGAGAGGCCTTGAATGCGATCATCGAAAATCCGGCGGTCGCAATCATGATGATCATAATCATCGCGGCCATGCTGACCTGATCGCTATCCACGAGTCCGTTTGCAACGGTCTGATATACGGGACGAAGTTTGGGAAACATACCAATCACCACGACCACGGCAATGGCAAGGATGAAGAGTATTGTTGATCCCTGAGCATTAAACAGTTCTCGACCTGCCAGTATGGGTGCAGGCTGAGGAGGGTTTACTTGTCCAGTTGCGAGGCGCCTTTGATATTCGGGATCGTCATTTAACTGTTTTCCACGCCATGCCACCGAAAGCGCGCCAATCAAAACAGCAACAAAGGTTGCCGGAACTGTGACAGCAAGCAGCCGGGGAAGCGACACATCCCGCGCAGCAAATAGTCCTATCATGGCCACGGTGGCGGCGGAAATTGGAGATGCCAGCACTCCCTGAAAACCTGCAATAACGCTGATCGAGATTGGGCGCTCAGGTCGGACGTTTGCCTTTCGGGACACTTCAGCTATAACGGGAAGAAGCGCGTAGATAACGTGAGTGGTGCCCGATGCCAATACTAGAAGGTATGTAACCAGAGGAGCAACGAAGGTAACATATCGCGGATTCTTGCGCATTACCTTCTCCGCGATACCCACGACGTAATCTAATCCACCAGCGGCTTGCATTGTTGCCAATGCTGTGATGACCGCAATGATCATCCCAATGACGACCTGCGGTGGACCTCCGGGCGGCTCTCTGAAGACAAAGACAAGAACGACGAGCCCGAGGCCAGCGACGGTACCCAGAGCAATTCCCCCGAGACGTGCCCCAACTACGATGCAGGCAAGGAGGATGCCAAGTTCAATCCAAATTGTCATTGACCCACCCCGATCTCAGGGCTTAGGCATTTCTGTGTTTGAGCCTGTATGTATGGCGCGCACACGGCAGCAGTCAGTGCGATAGTGGGTGGCCTCTCTCTCCATGACGAAGTGGTTTTGTTCTGTCTCATGACCGGAACCTGCCGAGTGACAGTGGACGATGCCAGTGGACCTTTTGCAAACTGTCAGTTCTGCCAGTGCATTAGGAATTGGCCAACGAAGACGGCTAGATCGCAATATCAACCCGCTGCACATCCGAGTGACGTGGTCCAAAGCACGCGCACTCGCGGGCAAGCCAAGGCTGAAGGATGATCATATCCAGCAAGCGTGCTGAGAGGGATGACCCTCACACCTTTCGCTTAAGACTAGCAAAACTGACAGTTCTCGCACGATATAAGCCTCTGAAATAGTTGCTCTGGAAATAAACCTGCCCCAAGACGAAAGAGCTGTCCATGCAGGTTATTTTTCTAACACTATCGTCGGGCCCTGATTGGCATGCGTTACCACGCAATAAGTGTGGTCGACCGGGAGGCGGCGGATGCGAGGATCTCTTTTACTAATCTTACGGATCGTAACTGTATTGACGATTACCGTGTTCTTTACTGGCAATTCGCTGTGGTCTCAGCAACCTGCTCAATCGTCTGCTGGTAAGACGCGAACCGAAAAGGATCTGCTTGGGGAAAAACAGATTCCGGCTGATGCCTACTACGGAGTGCAGACCCAGCGGGCATTGGAGAATTTTCAGCTCTCAGGCATTCCCATCAATCACTACCCGGAGTTCATTCAGGCGTGGGCCATCGTGAAGCTCGCGGCAGCGCAGGCAAACACTGACGTTGGGGCGATGAAGCCGGAAAGGCTGGCGGCTATTGAAAAGGCGGCCCAAGCTGTTCGGGACGGAAAATATCAGGACCAATTCATGGTGGATTGGTATCAGGGTGGTGCTGGAACTTCCACCAACATGAATGCCAATGAGGTGCTCGCGAACGTCGGTCTCGAATTAACGGGTCACAAAAAAGGCGAGTATCAGTTCCTGGAGCCGCATGACGATCTGAACATGTCGCAATCTACCAACGATTCCTATCCAACGGCGATAAAGGTGGCCCTCATTCTCCGCAATGACAAGCTCATCGCGGAGTTGCAAAGGCTCGCCGCGTCCTTCCGTGCTAAGGGCGATGCCTACCTCGAGGTCGTCAAGATGGGCCGCACTGAATTGCAGGATGCCGTGCCAATGACAGTTGGCCAGGAGCTTAACGCATTCGGTTCGTCCTTAGAAGGTGAAATTGTGGGGCTCAGAGAAGCGGAGAAATCGCTCTACACGGTTAACATGGGCGCCACCGCTATCGGTACCGGCATGAACGCGCCGAAAGGATATGCCGAGAAGTGCGCGGCTCACATGGCGCAGCTCACCGGCAAGCCGATAGTACCAGCTTCCGACATGATTGCGGCGACATGGGATCAGCAAGGATTTGTGGTTTATTCCGCTGCTCTCAAGAGCGTGGCGATCAAGCTCTCAAAGATTTCCGGAGATTTGATTCTCCTGACTTCAGGGCCGCGTGCGGGATTGTCCGAGATTGATTTACCGGCACTCCAGCCGGGTTCTTCCATCATGCCGGGCAAGGTTAATCCAGTCGTCCCGGAAGTGATGAACCTTGTCGCCTTTCGTGTGATGGGTAATGACTTTGTAACAACACTTGCAGCCCATACAGGGCAGCTTCAACTGAATGCATACGAGCCGGTAGAAGGTCTATCGATGATGGAATCGCAGGAGCTGCTGAATAACACGTCAAAACTGTTCCGAACGAAATGTGTCGACGGAATCACCGTTGATGAGAAGGTGCTGGCGCACTATATGGAAACAACTGTGGGTATCGTTACGGCGCTGAATCCCATTGTGGGCTATGAAAACGCCACAGAACTGGCGCAGGAAGCCTACGACAGCGGAAAAGGAATCCTCGAAATCATCAGAGAGAAGCACGTCCTAACGGATGCGCAGATCAAAGATCTCCTTGATCCAGTCAAGCTCACGAATTTAGACAGAAGTAAATACGCAAACAAATAAAGTACGTCATCAGACGAACGTAATGTGCATTTGAGCCAGCGTTGGAAAGAGAAGTTATGAAACATGCATACAGGATGTTCTTAGTTCTGACATTCGCCACTGCCTGCCAGTACTCGCTTGCGCAAACCAAACCGAACATCGTGATTCTCGCCACCGGCGGAACAATTGCAGGCGCCGCCGCTAGCGGCACACAGTCGGCTTATACCTCAGGAGCTGTGACAATTGACGCCATGTTGAAAGCCGTACCGGGGATAGAGAAGCTCGCGAACATCAAGGGAGAACAGATCTCGAATGTAGGGTCGCAGGACATTTCATTCGACATCATGTTGAAACTGGCTAAGCGCATCAACGAATTGCTAGCTACCCCGGACGTCGATGGCATTGTGATCACGCATGGCACCGACACGATGGAAGAAACAGCATACTTCCTTAATTTGACCGTGAAGAGCGACAAGCCGGTGGTGATGGTTGGGTCAATGCGGCCCTCGACGGCGGTGAGTGCGGACGGCCCATTGAACCTCTACAACGCCGTAGCGGTTGCAGCCGACCCGCAGGCGAAAGACCGAGGTGTCCTGGTTGTGATGAATGATCAGATCCATGCTGCACACTCGCTTACGAAGACAAGCACGACCTCCGTTCAGACGTTCATGTCACCCTTGCGGGGAGTAGTTGGGGTCACGGCCTACGGCAAGAACGATTGGTACAACACCCCACCGTGGAAGCACACCTCTCAAAGCGAATTTGACATCTCTAATGTGACCAAGCTGCCGCGTGTGGATATTGTCTTCGCGGATGCCGACATGGAGCCTGATCTGATCGACGCAAGCGTTAACGCTGGCGCAAAAGGAATTGTGATTGCAGGAGTTGGCAACGGCAATATGAACAAAGTTTCGGTCGAAGCCGCAGCACGTGCCGTAAAGAAAGGTGTGGTCGTGGTGCGCAGCAGCCGCGTTGCGACGGGAATGGTGGACCGCAACGTGGAGGTAAACGATGATGAACTCGGATTCATCGCTTCCGATGAACTGAATCCGCAGAAATCAAGAATCCTTCTGTCATTGGCGCTGCTGAAGCCAGAATCGCTCTCACAGATTCAAGAGTCATTCAGGACCTACTGACCCATCTGGGAATACGATATGAGGGTCGTCCTAAGTCGCTCTTTCTGTCGCTGACTACCTTTGCCGTCTTGCCCGCATGGCACTCTTGCTACGGGCAAGACAGCACAATTGCCGCGGAACCAGCGCAATCGAGCCAACAACCACAACAGGACAGCTCGCAGAAGCCGGCTGCTACGTCTCCCGGCAACAATCCCAGTTCACAACGGACAACGATCCCGCCACCAAGCACAACAGCCCCTTCGTCCTCGCTCGACGACACCGTTGATGCGGGTGAAATGGACGACGATATCGATCACGCACCGCGAGGGATGGCTCACTGGAATGAGTACCGCGGGCCATACATTGCTTCAACCTCAAAGGCAATACCCAGTTCTTCCAGACCCGGCTCCAATTCGAGTTCTGAAGACCGGTTCGCCTAGACGCCACAACGCCTCGGATCGTTCACGACAATCCGGCATTAAGCAAATTGTGAGCTAAGGCATTGTCTGTTCGCGCCAAATCCGGATTACTTCTAAGAGTTCGGGGCGAGAAAACTTACTGAGCTTAGTAATTGGCTCTCCCGCCTTTGCGTTCATTGGGCGCACAACCGTCGCTTCGTTTACTCCAGGCCGGATGCGCAGGAAAACGCCGCGCTGTTGCCTCGGTCCCGGAATGGGTGATGTCGAAGCCATTCGCAACTCACCATTTGGCTTCATATGCGGCACTGCATAAACGGCACAATTGCCGTCCTTGAGAAGCTCTCGAACTATATCTTTCACCAACTCAGACTGATTGGCATTGAATTCAATACCATGCACATTCGGCATTGAAAATACCTCCGACCCAACACAAATTTGATCCTATCGTTCAACCGCTAAAGAAGGTGTAAAGTGCGAAGAGTCGCGATGAAGCGGATCAACATCATTGACCTAAACTTATCGATCGCGAAAGCAATAGCCGAAACAGCTATGGGTAATTAGATAAGTTGGGTGAGATGGGTCATCCTCGAGCTTTTTGCGCAATACGCCGACAATGACACGCAGATGATAGCGGTGTTGCCTAGACTCCTTTCCCCAGAGACTGGCAAGCAGAGCGGTATGGGATACAGGCCTGCCGGCCTGCTCCATCAATGTCTGAAGCGTGCGAAACTCGAGAGGGGTCAGCGAGACTTGGGAGCCCGACTTTTCGACACGTCGCTTAACCGGATCAAGCGTAATTTCACCAACTACAAAACGCTCGCTTGTGGCAACGACTGGCGTACGAAAACGCCGGATCGCTGAACGAAGACGTGCAATGATTTCGCGTGCCGAGAATGGTTTACTGATATAGTCGTCCGCTCCGGCCTCAAGTGCGTCCACCTTGTTATCCACGCAGTCGCAGTCGCCCAAAACGAGCACCGGAAGACGCGGATAGATCCCGCGAATCTGACGGCAAGCCTCGATCCAGCCCACACTGGAGCCTCGTATATCCAGAAGTACGGCATCATAGTCAACCATCCGCAAGCGGATCAGAGCAGCGTCTCCGCTTGCGGCCTCTCCACAATCAAATTCAAGGTCCTCCAGGGTCTTTCGAAGGTTAAAGTACAAAGATGCATCTTCTGCAACGATGAGAACCTTGTCTGGGCGAATGCTCATAGATAGCGTCGATCGTTCCCTATTGAAGTGGGCAGCCATCCACCTCCTTGTATGAATGGCTAGCGGCGGATAGATTGATTTGCTGCAGGTGGCGGCCCATCGCGAAAATAATGATAGGCCGGCCACTTGGCATCTTGGTTAGTTGCTAGAAATCCAAGCGAAGTGCCACTTGCCCTGTACGGTTTCCAGCATTGTTTGCGGTCTGCACCGACGTCAGCACGCCAAACGTGCTGGCATTGCTGATGTTGGTGGCTGGGATAGCGAAGTTCGCGCGATTGATGACGTTTGTGAATGTGGACTCAAAACGCATATGCACGCTCTCGCTGAGGTTGAACACTTTGGCCATGCCAGCCGCGACGGCAACGGTCCCGGGGCCTTCCAGAGAACCGACCGCAGCATTGCCGGTTTGACCAAGTGGGGTATTGGTCGTGAAGGCATTGACGTTGAAGTAGTTTGCAGCACTGCGGTGGACCGGTGTGGTAGAAACGCCGGGAACCCGGTCTGGCCGCGCAATCGTGCCGCGCTGTGAAATACCGACACCGGACGTATCGTTGCTGGGACTCATGGTTGGCGTCAACCATGGCCCCGTCTGCAGAAGCGAGATGGTGTTCAGGTTCCAGCCGCCAACCACTGCATTCAGGAAGCGGTTGTTGCTGTTCCACGCGCGACCTTGACCGAACGGGAGTTCGTAAGTTCCAGTCACAAGCAACCGCTGACGCGGCGTGCCTTCCACATTGCCACGGTCCGCATTCACGTGAAAGCGGTCCGAGACTGCGAGACCGTAGAAGACCTCTGTGGCGAAACTAGTAGGCGCATCGCCCTGCACATCGCTCAGACTCTTCGTCCAGCTATAGTCGCTCTGGAAAGTCAAACCATGAGAAAGACGATGCGTGACCTCTGCCTGCATCGAGTGATACGAAGTCGAACCAAGGTTCGTAGATTGGAAGATCTGAGCCCAGTTCTGGAATGGCGCGCGAGGGTCCACCCAACTGCCGTTCGTATTATAGGGCTGGTCATTCTCAGGGAGCTGGTTCAGGTCAACGGTCACGTTCTGCCGGTGCCCTTCCATCCCTACATAGCTGAGACGCGCAGCTGTTGAGGAAGTAATCTCCCGTTCCACGGTCAGGTTCCACTGGATGACCTGGGGATCGCGATAGTTGGGATCGTCGCCTTGTTCCAGTTCGCCTCCGCCAAACTCCACAGATTGACTCGGGGTCAGGACCTGCGGGAACTGGAATAGAGGCGAGCCACCGTTGTTGTTCTGATAGGTATGAACAGAAGCAGTCGGGGTGCTGGACATATTGAAGGCGAACGGCCCAAGGTTGGTGACCGAGAAGACACCAAAGCCGGCGCGAATCACAGTCTTACTATTCGAGAAGGGACGGTAGGCCACGCCGATGCGAGGATCAAAGTTGTATTTGTAGTTCTGCCGCAGGCTCTGAGGAATGTGAGCCTGGCTCGCTGTCTCGAAGTTAGAACAGGGCAGACTCATGTTCCGATTCGAAAGCGTGCATGAGTTGAACGACTGCAAAAAAGCAGGGACTGCGCCTATACCATTGGCCAGTCTGTCCGGGATAACCACCGTATTCGTGGCAGGAAGGAAGTTCGCCATGTTGCCGATCTGATCCTGAAAGCCTGGAAGATATTCATAACGGAGACCGACATTCATGGTCAGATGATTGTTAATCTGCCACTGGTCCTGGCCGTAGAAGCCATACTGATGAGCGGTCGCATCATCGCGTGGGCCCGTCACGGCAAAGTAAGTGGTGTTGGGCACTCCGAGCAGCAGGTCACCGAAGGAACTACCGGTAAAGACACCTTGATTGAAGGTGAAGAGGCCGAAGTCATCCGACGGCGTCTCGAGAGATGGCGTAATGAAATTGACGATGCGGAAATCGATGCCTGCACGGAAGGTGTGACGGCCCTTGGTAAAGGTGATGTTGTCCGTCAGCTGTTTCGTATTCGACTGCAGCACGCCGGTAATATCCCGACCAATGGTGGAGAAGCCGGTTCCGTCAGAGAAGTTGATGGTGGGAAAACCACCCTGTGTGGGATGGTTCGTCGTGTTAATCTGTCCCGGCGCGGACCCTGTCGAGAACCCGAGGCCGTTCAACGCCTGCGTGCCTTGAATCGGAAAGTCCGGATTGATCAGCGAGTGAGTGAAGCCAAAGCGGAACTCATTGACTATCCTTGGCGTAATGGAATAGTTATGCGAAATGAGAAAAGTGCGATCATGTTCTACATCGGCATCATCAGGCAGTAATTGGTTGAACGAACTGGTGAGAAGGTTCTTCCAGCTAAAGCGTGCATAGACCTGCTGCTTGCTATTGATGTTGTGATCGATGCGGATGTCGAACCCATTGCTGTTCCCTGGGATCGGAATCAGCGCCTGGTAGTTATAGCCCAGAGTGGCGGAATCGAGTCCCGGCGTGGGCAACGGATAGTAATTGTTCAAGAGTGCGGTAGCTACAGGGTTGATGCACTGAGAGGGAATGGTGTTATTGGCGAATTGCATGCCTGCACATGGGGACCCTGCAGGAAGCACATTCGTCAACATGCCGCTGGCGTTGCCAATGGGAAGTCCATTCAGATTTCCTGCACGCTGCGCTGCTGTCGGAACCAGCAGGAACTCAGGCATGGAGGTGCTTCTGCGGTTGCCCTCATAATCAAAGAAAAAGAAGGTCTTGTCCTTGCCTTGATAAAGATGTGGGATCGTGACCGGGCCGCCCAGGCTACCGCCAAAATCGTTATACCGCTTCGGCGCCTTCGTGCCGAAGCCATAAACATCTGCGTCCAGCGCGTCATTCTGCAGATATTCAAATAAGCTGCCATGGAAAACGTTTGAACCACCCTTGGTGGTAAAGGTAACGTCACCCACTTGGGCAAACTCTGCACTGTTGTTGAAGTCTGTGGCCTTGACCTCCGCGATGTTTTCTATCGACGGATATGCGTTCTTCAATGCACCATTGTGGAAGATATCGGCGGTCGAAATGCCGTCGACAGAGTAGTTCACCATGTTTGCGGTCGCGCCCGCCAGGGCAATATTCCCCTGGTTGTCCTGCTGCACATTCGGCAAGAGCGAAAGCGACGATAGCGGACTGGAGGTAGAGGCGCGAGAGTTGAGAGGCAACTGAACGATGGCTGAATTATCTTTCGACGCATCCAGAGTAGCCTTGTCCGTGCTGATCAACGTGGCAGTAGCCGAGACCTCGATGGTCTGTTGCGCACTCTGCACGCTCATCACAACATTTACACGCGCCGTCTGGCGCGGCGCCAGATCAAAAGCAGCTATTTGAGCATCAGCAAAACCTGAGGCCCGAGAAACAACGGAATAACGCCCTGGCTTGAGGTTTACAAACTCAAAATCTCCAGTGTCATTCGAAGTTGCCGAACGGTCGCTATTGTCATCCTCGCTGTGCAGCGTCACCGCAGCGTTAGGCACTACCGCCTGCGTTGCATCCTGTACTGTCCCCACAACACTGCCGAACGTCGACTGGGCGCGGGCAGATACCGCAAAAACAGCGGCAAACAGCACGACCCATACTACCTTCGGAGTCTTAAAAACTTCATACGCTTTCATTTTTCCTGTACTCCTTGGCGCAGGCTAGCGAGAGCTGCCCGCTAATTAAGCATAGGAATGCATACGTGAAGAAGGCATGTGTGTGAGATAGAGAAACTGTATGAAATGTCTAAGGAAACCGTAAGTCAGAGGAAGCCACGCAGAAGGAAAGAGATTGCCGATGGTTTTGGATGATACGTTTTTCGATAGATTCGCTACCTGTAAAGCTCTGCAGCGGAAACTTCAGGCTCTGAAGCAAACAAGTCTGCAGCGGCAGGATTGCGAAAACGATAGCCTACCCTGGGCTCAGTCAAAATATACTCTGGCCTGGCGGGATCGGCTTCAATCTTCTTCCTAAGAGTCTTGATATAACTTCTCAAATAATGCGATTCGTTCCCATAGTTAGCCCCCCAGATCGTGCGTAGCAATGTTGTATGTGCCACCGGGCGGCCCTGGTTCTTCATAAGGAATGCCAGCAGTTCAAACTCTTTAGGAGTAAGGTGCAGCGCCTCGCGTGCGCGCCATACCGAGTGCCCTTGCAGGTCCATCTGGAGTTCGCCAGCCTTCAACACTGCAGGCTCCTCTTCTCTCTCAGAGTGAATGCGGCGATCGATAGCACTGAGACGCGCAATCAACTCACGTAGCCCAAACGGTTTACTTAGATAGTCATCGGCCCCGGCATCGAGAGCAGCGACCCGATCCTGTTCGGCATCGCGCACCGAAAGAACGACGATGCCGATGCGTGAATGGATGGAACGAATCATACCGCAGGTGGTCATACCGCCCATTCCCGGCATATTCAGATCGAGTAAGACGAACTGAAAAGCGGAGTGTGAAAGCATATCCACAGCGTCTCCACCACTGCAAGCCTCTACCATATGGTGACCGGCAGCCGCGAGAGATCTGCACAAAGTCTTGCGAAACATTGGTTCATCATCGACAACTAATATGCTCCAAATGTGGGCAGACATCGTCAGCATTCCTTTACAGCGATAGGTATAGTGATGCGGAACGTCGATCCATCTTTATTTGAATCTTCAAGAGCCAATGTGCCTCCATGCGCCAGCGCAATTCTCCGTGCGATATCAAGACCAAGACCAGTGCCTGCGGTAGAGTCGCGTGACTGCTTCCCCCGGTAGAAACGATCGAATATCTTCGATTGCTCTTCTGTAGGGATACAGCCACAGTTCCGGACGCGAATGGCAACCGAGTCTTCACTAGCGTGCGCGCTCACGTCAACGTTCGAACTAGGCTGCGAATACTTGCACGCATTCTCGATCAGTTGCGACAGGGCCAGACGCAGTAACTCAGGGTCCGCTATGACGCTGACGATGCCATCGGTATGGTCTCCGTCCTGGACGAGTGAGAGCTTGTGGTCGGCGAATTGCCGAGACACCAGGTTTAGTTCCTCTGCGACGAGTCGTGAAACATCCACCTGTTGCAAGCGCAGCCGCACTTGCTCACCGTCCAGCGTGGCCATGCGCAAAAGCCGGGTTGTCAGGCTGCCGAGCCGAGCAGTTTCCGTTTCAATCACGTCCACGAATTCCAAGCGATCGGATTCGGGCACACCCGTTTCACGTAACCCGCCGATCGCGGCAAGGATAGTGGCTAATGGGGTCTTAACAGCATGGGCAAGTGCATCAAGCACCATGGTGCGCAAGCGTTCGGCTTGGGCGGCTGCCGCAGCTTGCGTCGCGGCGTGAAAGGCACGGACTCTTTCTAGCATTGCAGTTTCGAGCGCGGACAACGAGTCTGGAGTGAACTCTTGATGATCAGGCCATTCAAAACCCAGTGCTCCGATGGGTTGTCCAGCTACTCGTAGGCAGCGAATGGAGATCCGACACAGAACATCGTCGCGATCCTCTCCGGCAAGATAGCCTATGCGCGTTCGCGCTTCAAGATCGTAGCGGGGATCCCCGACAATATGCGAGATAGCGGTCTCGTTCTCAAACAGGCAAACGGCTCGCAGCGCAAAGACATCGCGAAATAACCCGAGCAGCCGTGGTGGATCAATCTCTTCCGGCGTGAGCGCAAGCAGTTGCCGTGCCAGCTCATAGAGCCGCTTCATTTCCCTGCGCTGAAGTTCGGAAGACTGTCTTTCACGGTGCACCCGTGTCATCAGATACGTGATGGCCAGAGTTGTTGTCAGAAAGGTGGCCAGAGCAAGAACGTTGAGCGGATCTGATATGCGCAAAGAGAGAATCGGTGGAGCAAAGAAATAATCGAGCCACGCGACGGCCACGACGGAAAGAATCGTCGCGGATATCAGGCCACCATAAAGAGAGAGTAGAACAACAACAATCAAACAAGGGAAGCCTGCTGTAGCGAGATTCAAGTGAAGGCGATAGCCGGCATATGTGAGAGCTCCGAGAACAACGAAGCCGAAAGGCGCTAGTAAAATGATTGGCCGAAGTTTTGCGCTACCGCTATCCGTCATGATTTGTCCAGCCTCTGCGCATGCATCCGGAAAAATTCGAGATCATTATGGCTCTTGCGCCATTGAACAATGCCCTCAGGCCAATCTCGTCTTACATATGTCAACGCAAACAAATCTAGCCGCGTATCAACACTACAATTAGCAGAGCCAAAAGAAAGGCAAAGAGGAATCCACATGGGATGAGTACTCCTTCGTACAGGGTGTTCCATCGACTGTCGACCTGTATTCCATCCTCGGCGCGAATATTTGATTGGTGGAGCGAGGCGTCGCCCTCTAGTTCGTGGTATTTCATAGGGCTTTCTGTACAGCGTCTGTCCGGCCCGTCAGCAGGCGTGATCAGACATTGGGTCAAACATGCAGTTGAACGGGATCTCCTGGGCGTGTGGAGTCAGCGTAAAGTCATCAGGCGCCAAGATAGATCGCTTGTGCGTCCCACAATCGGGCTTTACGCATTCGAATAGATGCTTTTCTCTGCCTGTAAACTGCGAGGGTTTGTGGAGGAACAGATAACTCGTCGAGGAGGTTTACCAGCAGGGCGCCGACCACTCCGGGCATCGTTGGGAATCCCGCGCTTGATGCGGAGAGCGTTTGAGATTATGAGGAGAAAGACAATAGCCAGAAGGGTGGGAAACCCACATACGAGGAAGGTTGCCATACATCACCGTGCTTTTCTTTTTGCCTGACTTCTCTCTGAAGGTGCGGGGTCAGGCAGGTTGTTGCGACAATTCGAGTGCAGGACGACGGATGTCTAGCATCCGTAATGGCGTCCTTCGTTCGCAGGCTCCCAGAGGATCGGCGCAAAGGTGCGCTGGAAGAAGGCGTCATCTACAACATAACGTTCGTGATTTTCACCTTCAATGATCCAGTCACCTGGATGAATGCTGCGTTCTCCGAGATCGGTAACGATCGAAGATGCCTGAGTGCATTGCGTAGCCCTCACCAGGAGCGGTCTGCGCGTGCGAAATGTATCCATCGAATATCTCCGGTGCGCACATTCTGCGACAAGATATATTTCAATACTTTGTTAATAAAAAAGGCGTAATAAAGCCGATAAAAAGTCGTAAGCATCGCAAATCATTATTCTTCCGTTGGTTGAGTTCTCAGACACCGGTACCGCGGTCAGCGACAGAAAGGCCGGGACCGACCTTTTGGAGTTCCCATCGAAGGGTGTAGACAAGACTCAACCCTCCGGACCACGACAAGACTCGTTTAGGTAGCTAGAGTTGGCGACACAGCAACTCATTACGAAAAATCATGCACACCGATGAGTTCCACTTCCGTGTGCGATCCCCTAGACGAATACCAGGTCCGGAGAGAATGTGCGTAAGGCTTTTGTAGTACTTATTTGGATCACTGTAACCACTCTGGCCTATGGTCAGCTTCCCAACAGCACAATGAACGGCAGAGTAACCGATCTTCAGGGAGCCACGACAGCAGGCTGGTTCTTCGGCTCCTGCGGACCCAGGGCCTTTCAGTTCGCCGCGCGCCTTTCCTTTTGACCTGACATAAAATCGCAGGAGCCTCTCGATCAGGAAGAGCTCCTGCAGATCGGCCAAACGGAGATTTTCTGTGAAGAAATCGCAAGACTCTGCCAGCACGGGAAATGATCGAGCCATCACTCGGATCGTCACCAACCTGCCCATCGTGCAGGAAGATGCAGCAACCGACTCAGAGGCCAGATCCTATGCCAACTATCGCGAACGCTTTGGCCGCCCGGATGTGCCAGGTATTCTGAAGTGCTTTGCAACCCACCCGCCACTGCTCGAACAGATGATTGCCCTGGCCTCCAACCTGCTCTTCAACGAAGGCCATCTTCCACGCAGAGTCAAAGAGATGATCGCAACCTATGTCTCAGCACTCAACGATTGCCCGTACTGCCTCGATAGCCACGCCTCTTTCCTCCGCACTCAAGGAGGATCCGACGAGCTGTTAACCGCTCTATCGAATGGCAAGCTGGAGGTCCCATCCATCAGCGCTAAAGAGCGTCAACTCCTCAGCTTTGTGCGTAAAGTGACAAACGAGTCCTACAAAGTGACTCCAGACGATATCCGCGAGCTCAACGACGTGGACTGGACCCAGTTGCAGATCGCAGAAGCCACGCACATCACAGCTCTCTTCGCATTTTTTAATCGTGTCGCCAACACCTTCGGACTACCATCGCAACATCGCCTCGACCTGGATCCAGCTTCAACAAACTCAAAGGACAACTGATGAACACATTGAAAGTCGCACAGAAACCTATGTACCTTCGGGAGGTTGAAGAAAATCCCAAGCCCTGTGTCTACCGCGACCTCCTTGAAAACGCAGAGACGTCCGGCGGCGACTACTGGCAGATCTGGCATCTCCTCGCCTTCGATCCCGAGGCCGCGCATCACCTCGCCGCGCTCTCTCACACCCTCATGCACAAACCCAGTCCCCTCAACTCCGGCCTCCGCGAGTTGATCGCAGCCTACACCTCGTCTCTCAACAACTGCGAGTTCTGCATGAAGGCCCACGCCGCCGTCGCCTCGCAGCTACTGGGCGACGAGTCACTCGTCTGGAGCGTAATCGACAATCTCGAGACCTCTACTCTCGCCACAAAAGAGAAGGCGCTCCTCCGCTTCGTGCAGAAAAGTCACTTTGGCGCCAGCCTCAATCACTGCAGTCGACACCCAGGCCCTCAACCAGGCCGGCTGGGACGATGCCTCCATCTTTTACGCAATCTCCGCCTGTGCCCTTTTCAACTTCTACAACCGCTGGATCTCCGCCAGCGGTGTCCATCCTGTAAGCGATGAAGCATTCAAACGATTGGGTTCACGAATGGCGGTTGCAGGCTATGCCAGGTAATCTCTCGACTCGACCTTCACCCTCAGTAGGACAAAAAAGCAATCCGGCCGCTAATTATCGGGAGCTCTTGTTCTAAACGGCAATATCGATCCTCCATCTTTTGGTGGATGTTGAACCTTGAAGTTTCCGCGTACGATGTTCATTCAATGGAACAGCATAGGCAATTGGGATTGGCAGCTACCATCGCCGTCGTAACAGGAGAGTCCATCGCGCTCGGAATCTTCCTGACCCCCGCCGCCATGGCAAAGTCCTTGGGCTCACCTCTGCTGCTTACCGCAGTATGGTGCGGTATGGGACTCATGGCCATGTGCGGAGCGCTTTGCTACTCGGAACTGGCCGTACGCTTCCCCCTTGCCGGCGGCGAGTACGTTTATCTCCGCGAAGGATACGGCGGCCGCGTGGCGTTTCTCTACGGATGGATGTCTGCGGCTGTCATGGATCCGGGCCTTGCGGCCGCCTTGGCGATGGGTGCTACGCCGTATTTTCTCTCGCTCATCGGGATGTCTCCGCAGGTTCGACTATGGATTCCTGCCTTGCTCCTGCTTAGTCTGGCAGCACTAAACTATGTCGGAACCCGGCTTAGCCGGCGGGTGATGGCAGCCGCTAACCTGCTCAAGATCGCGATGCTGTTGTGCCTTGTCGCGTGGGCATGGATCTCAGGCCATGCAGCCGCCTCTAACCTCATGCCTCTAGCAGAACGCCGTAGCGGGTCAGAGCCCCTCTTTGGCGCGATTGCGGGTGCAACCGTAAGCGCATTCTTCAGCTTTGGCGGATGGTGGGAAGCAGGCAAGATCGCCGGAGAGGTTCGCAACCCGCGACGTAATCTTCCGCTCGCCTTCACCTGCGGGGTGTTCCTGGTAACGCTGGTATACCTGCTCGTGAGCTTCGCCTTCCTCTCGGTTGTTCCCGTCGAACGCATTGTCTCGAATACCGCCTTTGTCGCGCAGTTCGGTGACGCGCTTTTCGGCAGCATCGGCGGAAAAGTTCTCTCCGCTTGTGTCCTGCTCGCGGTACTCGGTGGGCTGATGGCGCTCACTATGGCCGCGCCGCGTGTCTACTACGCGATGGCGAAGGATGGCGCTTTCTTCTCACCGTTTGGGCGACTGCATCCGCGCTTTGGCACGCCAGCAAACGCAGTCCTGTTGCAGACAGGGCTCGCTCTTCTCGTTCTCTGCTTCGGAGCCTTCGATCGCATTCTCTCCTTCATCATTTTTTCGGCTATCTGCTTCCTTGCCCTGTCCGCTGCATCGCTTTTCCGACTCAAAGAGCCTGTCATCCGCTGGTGGTATCCCGTTGCGCCTCTACTATTTCTCGCGGGATGCGCCGTAATTAATCTTCTGATTCTCATGCACGATCCTATCCCTGCGCTGCTGGGCCTTGCCGCCGTTCTTTGCGGAGATCCCATTCGGTGTTTCTTCTTCTCCTCGCCAAAAGTTGTGGCCGCAGTCGTCACCGAACAATCTCTTACCTGAAAGGACATACCGTCGTGCCCCACATACAACTCCCCGAAGGATTGCCTGGCATTCGCGGCGCAATGGCCTTCCGGCCTGAGACAGCGAAACCGCTCAATGAACTGGTTGAGGTTCTGCTGCATAGGCCCAATTCGCTTACCCCAGGTGAGCGCGAACTCATCGCAACCTACGTTTCATCCGAAAATGATTGTTACTACTGCCAGACTATCCACGGCGCAATTGCTGCCGCCAGCTTGAACGATGATGAGGCGCTGGTTAAGAAAGTTAAGCAGGACTTCATCAACGCGGCTATTTCCGACAAACTGAAGGCTCTCCTCGTTATCGCCGGACAAGTACAGCGTGGCGGCAAGCATGTAACGACCGAAGCTGTCACCCACGCTCGCAACATGGGAGCAACCGACCTGGAGATTCACGATACCGTCCTCATCGCGGCTGCGTTCTGCATGTACAACCGCTATGTCGACGGACTGGCGACGACACAACCTCGGGATGAAGCGATGTATCGTGAGCGCGGCAAGCGCGTCGCTCGCGACGGCTACGTCACTGTCAGCAAAGAGTATCTGCCAGCCGAGGTAGCTCACTAAGAACAAACGTAAATCAGGAGGAACAGCACTGTGCCGCATATATCGCTACCCGAAGGCCTGCCAGGCATCAGCAGTGGCTTCGCCTTCCGCCCTGAAACCGCTAAGCCAATGCGCGAGTTGGCCCACATTCTCCTTCACGGCCCCAGCACTTTGACACCCGGAGAACGAGAGCTCATCGCGACCTTCGTCTCCACCCGGAATGACTGCTATTTTTGCCAGACTAGTCACGGCGCAGCCGCGGCGGCTCATTTGGGAAACGATTCGAAGCTCATAGAGGAGGTACAACATGATTTCTTTCGCGCCAAGATCTCAGACAAACTCAAGGCGCTCCTTGTAATTGCAGGCCAGGTGCAGCAAGGAGGCAAGAACGTCACCGCAGAAAGCGTGGAACAGGCGAGACTGCATGGCGCGACGGATCTTGAGATCCACGACACCGTCCTCATCGCGGCCGCATTCTGCATGTACAACCGCTACGTCGACGGTCTCGCTACCTGGCAACCTCGTGATCCCGCGATGTATGCCAGCATGGGAGAGCACCTCGCGACGCACGGATACTTGACGCCGTCAGTGAAAGCGCCTGCTCTCGAGGTAACAAAATAACTAGACCATATCGTAAGGTTCTGGCCGCTGCCTTCTGAGGCGGTTCACAGCCGTGAGCTGACGTTTCCGCTGTGGCGTAAGGAGCGGCCACAGGGAGATCTCAGCGATGTGGCTCCACGACGCTCCAGCCTTCTCGAAAGTTCTTCGCTACTAGCGCGGAGGGTTATCGGGAAGTCTAATGTGATCACGAAGGAGCATGCTCGCTCTCAATTTCCATCTCATCAGGCTGCCTTATTGGAGCGTAGAGTAGCTTCGATTTCCTGGCAGAGATTCTTGTTGACTCGGACAGAGCTGATCCAAAATGGCGCACTGACGCACTCCACCTCTAATAGCTCGGCAGTGGCGTCATAGTTCCATTGCAATTTGATTCCATCTTTCACCGCTTCTCCAGTCGGGCCAACGATGTGGATGCCGCGCTTGGCGGCTTTTCGGCGCAAACGGGCAAAGATCGCACATGTGATTCCGCGAAATGTTTGCTTGGAACTGCCTGACATCAAAATTACCTCTCTGTGATCTGCCTAGGGAGCCGGCCAGCCGCGGCGGGGTCTCTGCCCGGACCACCAACGGTTCTGCAACCGGTCCTACAAACTAGACGGAAGAAATATAGGATTGTTTGCGGTAGTCCAATCAATTTCATATTTTGGTTAAGCCGGTTACTTTGCCGTTCATGTGCTGCTGGGAAGCTGGCCATAGGCCAGAGTGGCTACCGCGATCCAAATAACTACCACAAAAGCCTTATGCATCTTCTCTCCGGACCTTCCATGTTGACCATTACTCGAGAACCGGCGTGCTTTTGAGTCGGGCAGGCATAGAATTAATGGTTGGGGGTATTCAGATGCGATACAAAAAGATCAATGTCGAATTGATCGTCGTCGCCGATGAGGCCGACGCGGTCGTCGCTGAGTTGGAGACGGCGCTTGATCGGCTGGAAGAGAGGCACACACTTTTCGGTGGGGGGATCGAGACCCTCGCTTTCGAGCATCTGGGAAAACGGAAGAGATCTGCGCTCGCGCATACAATGGCCGCAGCTGAGACGGCCGCTGTTGCTGTCAGGACTGCGCGAAAGAGCGTGGCGGTTGCACTCCGCGCAGTCATCTGATGTAGGCAATCCTAGCGAAGCGAAGGCCATAGAAAGTGGAGAGTCATAGGAAGGACTTACTCGGTGAGAGCCACTGCGCGCTCTTTACTGGGTGAGAGAATCCCATGACCGCCAAACGTCCCGTCGTTGTAGAGAAGAACGGGCACCCAAAGCGAGGGAGTCATCAAACCCACATAGTACATCCTACGAGGGAAAGTCCTGAGATGCTTGAACGGAGCGATGGTGGAATGAGCTATCAGGAACAATCCTGTGACTGTTCTTCACCTGGTGGTTCTCTATTACGCATGAACCACCAGAATGAGTGATTACTTACTGGAACTTACTAACACTGTGAGGCGGTCGTCGGATCAATTACCTCGCCGATCTCAGTTATTTTTTTCACCGGAATACCGCTTAACTCTGAGTGCCGATGAATCAATGACTCGTCTTCAGCTAGATAGACGCAGAATGTTTTGTCCTCTGCAACATAGGATTCCACCCACTCAATATGGGGTGCGAGCTGCCGCAACGCGGCGTTCGATTTGGCAGCGACTTCCCGCAATTGTTCGCGCTCGAGAGTTCCGATGTTCGGGACCTCCCGCTCGATAATGTATTTCTTCATAAGCCCTCCGTGTAATCTTCCGCAAATGAGTCGCTTCAGACTTGTTTCAAGAGTAGGAGCGAAAGGGCCTTGCCACAAGATGGCAGATTTGCCATTATAGGTAGGTAATCCAGCCACCTTACAAGTGTAACCGATGATTGACGTCACAGTATTGTTTCTCGACCAGACCTTCTCCTCCACCGCGACCGGTCCGATGGAGGTCTTCCGCCATGCGGGCACGCTGTGGAACAGCTTCACCGGAATGCGGCAGTGTCCTCAATTTCGCGTGACAACAGCATCGACAGACGGACGTGCGGTTACTTGTGACGGACCAATCCATATTCAGCCGGCCGCTGCGCTCACAGGCATCCGTAAGACGGACCTCATCTTCATCCCATCGACTGGGATAAGCGTGGACGACGTGGTTGAGCGCAATGCGCCAGTTGTACCTTGGCTTAAGCGTTGGCACAAGCGCGGAGCTGCCATCGCCAGTGTGTGCTCAGGCGTGGGCCTGGTCGCAGCCGCCGGCTTGCTTGACGGCAAACGCGCCACCACACACTGGAGCTTAGCTGAACGCTTCCGCGAAAAATACCCGAAGGTGCGGTGGATGCCGGAATTGATGGTGACTGAAGACCATGGCTTCTACTGCGGCGGAGGTGTGAATGCCTCTCTTGATCTAAGCCTGTATCTGGTGGAGCGCTTCTGCGGTCACGACGTTGCCATGCAAAGCGCGAAGGCACTCCTCATCGAGATGCCACGCGCATGGCAGGCCGGATTCGCCATTGTGCCGTTAAAAACCAAGCACTCCGATGAGACTATCTCCGTCGCTCAGGAGTGGCTGCACCAGAATTTTCATCACACCTTCCCGATCGAGACTCCGGCAGAGCGCGTTGGCATGAGCCCGCGCAATTTCGTCCGTCGGTTTAAGCAGGCGACCGGCGACAGCCCGTTGATCTACTTGCAGAAACTGCGCGTCTCCGCCGCTAAGCGCTTGCTCGAGAGTGACCACCGTACTATGCAGGAGATCAGTGACGCTGTCGGCTATCAGGATGTCGTGTTCTTCCGCGAAATATTTCAGCGGCACACCGGAGTCTCTCCCAGCGCGTACAGGCATAAGTTCGGTATATAGCGGATTCACTGCACTGCTGGTTCTATGTGATTTTTTTCTAGATAGCAAATACACCAAGGATATCTCCCACACTTACCGCCAGTCTCAAAGCAGTTGGATCTAGATAGTCCAACTTTCTGGGGAAGTGATAGCGCACCTGCCTCCTTTATTAGGATTTCACCCAGCCGACTCGATTTCTTTCTTCTCAGGTGTCGTCTTTTTACCTGCCGTTTTCGATATCTCAAGTGAGGCACATCTGAGCGGCATGAAACTTCGCTCCGATAGCCCTTAATGCTCATAAGTTTTATTTGTGCCTCACTACGGGGAGTCACAGGGTGCGCATTCAGAAGAATACGCCATCAAAAAAGGAGACGTCCGTCATGAAACGAATTATCGCAATAGCAATCTTTGTACTGGCAAGCCTCATAACCATTCGCAGTGCGAACGCGCAAGATCACAAAATCCGGGTAATCATCCCGTTCAACTTCAACGTTGACAGTACTCTTTTACCTGCCGGAACTTACACGATCACTTCGCGAGATCTTATTACAGTCCTTATTCAGAATGGCAAGCAGAACGTCTCTTTGCTGAGGAGCGCTCCTGTGGACGACAACAAATGGGGCTACAACAAGCTAGTCTTCAACAAGTATGGCGATCAATATTTCTTAAGCAAGATTCTCTGCTCTTATGCCAATATGAACCTGGAATTGCCTGTCTCGAAGATCGCGAAGACGGCTCGGCCTCAGGAAGCGAGTCTCTACGGAGATGTTGATACTTTTCTTGCTCTAAATCGATAAGAGAGGGTTGTCGATTGCATGACCCGGGACAACGATCGCCGGGTCTTTCCTTTTTCTGGACCTGCTGGGTCGATGGACTTTCTACCAATCACGCACCACATCCAGATCACGCCGTGTCGCATCTTTGAATCGTCTCATCGATCTCACAAATATCAACTCAGAGCTTGTCGTCTTTTGCTGCCGGTTTCCGATTTCTTCGGTAGAGGAAAAAAGGAGACCAAAGTTCAATGAGTACAAAGCAGATTCGCGCAATAAATGCAAAAATCAGACAATTCACGACGCAATTCCAGTATTTCGTGATTGCTCTCGCTCTATTGAGCGTTTGTCCTTTGCGCGCCGTGGCGCAAGATGGCCACTCACATACGATGACACCGCAACATCAAGAACTAACCCCGGCCCAGAAGCTCAAGGCGAACGCCCTGGTCAAGATCGTTCGGGAATCAACCGAGCGCTTTAAGGATGTTTCAGTCGCTGAGTCGGAGGGATATGCTCTTCAATTCGGCTGCGTCAGCGGACCCGACTCGGGTGCAATGGGACTGCACTATGTGAATGGGACCTTGGTGAACCGTGGTGAACTCGATCCCACGCATCCCCAGATCGTGATCTACGAACCGACGTCAAACGGAGGCCTGAAACTAATTGGGGCCGACTTTCTGGTTCTCGCCGACGTATGGGACAAGAAGAATCAGAGCCCACCGGAGCTCATGGGGCAGCTTTTTCACTACTTCGAGTTTCCCAATCGCTTCGGTCTCCCAGCGTTCTACACGCTGCATGTCTGGGCATGGAAGGACAATCCAAACGGTGCGTTCGTGAATTGGCATCCCGACGTTTCGTGTGAGCAGTACAGCGGCCAGACTCAGTGAGTCGACCAGCAATGGTGATTTTTTAGCTGTGCCTGCGGGAACTAACACGCAGCGCGGGCACAGCAGCAACAGGATGAGCACCACTTAGAGAGGAAGACAGGTCAACATGAGCACAAAACAGATTCCATCTATTGACATGAACAGACTGAATGTCTTTATGGGTCAGTTCGTAACTGATCTCGGCGCCGCGGTTCATGCCGGCATGGTTGTCATTGGAGAAAAGCTGGGGCTCTACAAAGCTCTCGCCGGGCACACGCTGAGTTCAGCGCAGCTTGCCGCTAAGACAAAGACTGATGAGCGCTACCTGCGCGAGTGGCTGGCTTCACAAGCTGCAGGCGGCTACATCACCTACGATGATAAGACCGACAAGTTCAGCCTGAGCAACGAGCAAGCCTTCGCGCTGGCAAAAGAAGACAGTCCCGCATATCTGCCCGGGGCGTTTGAACTAGCTCTGGGCTCGCTCGCCGCGGTTCCACGAATCGCAGAAGCATTCCGCACAGGCGCAGGCATGGGTTGGCATGAGCATGTGGATGGTGTCTTCCACGGATGTGAAAAGTTCTTTCGCCCAGGCTATGCCGCGAATCTTGTAACTTCATGGATTCCTGCCTTGGACGATGTCAAAGAGAAGCTGGAGGCGGGAGCGCGAGTGGCCGACGTCGGCTGCGGGAAAGGTGCATCCACCTTATTAATGGCAGAAGCATTTCCTAAATCTCAGTTCTTCGGATTCGACTATCACGACAAATCGATCGAAGCGGCCCGCGAGTCCGCCAGGCGTAACGGTGTAGCCGACCGCGTCACCTTTGATGTGTCAAACGCGAAAAAGTTTCCCGGCAAAGATTACGACTTCGTGGCCGTCTTCGATTGCTTGCACGACATGGGCGACCCGGTCGGCGCGGCA
>Ga0206894_1069_pt1 | contig 25241 bp, 23 predicted proteins | sample Alteio_BWOrgHeat_54_FD_152953 | JGI IMG/M metagenome (GOLD analysis project Ga0206894, IMG submission 152953) | Enriched cells from forest soil in Barre Woods Harvard Forest LTER site, Petersham, Massachusetts, United States -... | ecosystem: Environmental > Terrestrial > Soil > Temperate forest >...
GCAACCACACCCAAATGCCCAGGCAAACAATCTCAAAAAGGCTGTAGCCGGAGGGATTGTATGCGCCTTGGGGATTGCATGCGTCGTGGGTGCGCTTGCTTTACCGCTATTAATCCACAATAAACCCGTAGATTCCTATGCTAAATCTGCTTTTAATGCTTCTCGTTCATCTAGTAGTGTTGAGGGCTCTTGCGAAACGTTGGTAAGTCTTATGAATAGCATTATAAATAGCAACGTTTCTTTTCCTACGAATGCTAGATGCCAATGGTCTTACGGATGTAATGATGGTAAGGTTACGGGCTCTTTTCTGGATTGGAAAAATATAGATAAAAAAGATTCTAAAGATAGGTTGAAACTTGCCCACCTTCAATCCGACTTTAGCACATACGCTTCAACGGTTTGTGGAATAAAATGGCCAGCAAAAATGCCGTCTAAAGTTGAAGGCTCTTGTGAAACGTTGGCAAGTATTTTGAATAGCCACGTTTCTTTTCCTCCGAATGCTAGATGCCAATGGTCTTACGGATGTAATGATAGTAAGGTTACAGGCTCTTTTCTGGATTGGAAAAATATAGATAAAAAAGATTCTAAAGACTGGTTGAAGCTTGCCCATCTTCAATCCGACTTTAGCAAATACGCTTCAACAGCTTGTCAATTAGAAATGCCAGCAAAAATGAAGTCAAATTGAAAATGAATGGATAGAATTAGAATTCATTTTTCATGGACGGCATGGACGGAGTGGATGATAAAGCTATGTGATCTCTATTCGTGTGTACAAAATACGTACACATGATATAATTTAAGACAAAGAGGGTGCTATGAAACAAGATCGCATTGAGTTAAGAGCAAGTCAAAAAGAACGAGAGCGACTCTTAGAAGCAGCTATGTTCACAGGAGTGACTCTTTCTGGCTTTCTTCGCCAGGCGGCACTTGAAAAATCAGATTGCATATTGAAAAATAGGGATGCGATCGCTCTCTCTGATAGGGATAGAGATCTATTTCTTGAGGCTTTGGAAAATCCTCCAAAGCCAAACACTCGCTTACAAAAAGCCTTTAGATCGTATCAAAAGCGAAAGAGGGAGGTTAGTACTTCCAGTTCTTCTGTCAGGAGTTCAAAACCTGGCATAAAGAAAACGCAACCCGTTGTGCATAAGGTTCGGTGAGTGGTGCTCGAGACAATTTCCATCACAAAACTCACAGAAAAGCAAAGGCGAAGTTTTTCTTGTGGGGTTGTTGCTCTCGATGATTACTTCAAGCAATTTTCTAAGGGTAATCACGTAAAAAACATTGGAAAGACTTTTGTATTGCTAGAAGATGATCATAAAACTGTCATCGGCTACTATACTATCAGTATGGGAAGCGTCGATTTTCTGTCGCTGCCACCAGAGTTGCGTACGCGACTTCCAAAATACCCTATTCCCATCGCTCGTATTGCTAGGCTAGCTGTCGATATCAAAAGTCAAGGTCTGGGATGGGGAGAGTTCCTGCTTGTTGATGCTTTACAGCGTATCCGTCAGGCAGTGTCATTAGTTGCGGCTTTCATGGTGATAGTAGATGCCAAAGATGAAAAAGCAAAATCTTTTTACACGCGATTTGGATTTACGCCTTTCGCCGACAATGAGCTCTGTTTGTTTCTGCCAATAGATTCTATCCCAAATTTTTGAACCGTGGAATTTAATAATAGTTTCAATAATATTGGTTCATCTGGTTTTGTAGGACTTAGTCCAAGATCGCTTTGCTTTTTCCCCTGCCGGGGAATAAGCAAAGCTCCCTTTAGCAGAGTCCTACAAAACTGGATGAACCAAAAACATATCCTGTTATTCTTTTTCTAGCATCTTTGCTCTGGGATGGGCTTGGTTATAGACTTTTTGCTTCAGCTGCGTCGACACTTGTGTGTAGATGGTGGTGGTTGCTAGCGAGCTATGCCCCAAGAGCGTTTGAATGGTTTTAAGATCCATCCCATTTTCCAACCAATGCGTAGCGATGGTGTGGCGGATAGTGTGGGGCGTGATGCGCCCTGCCAAGCCGCTTTGCTTGAAATAAGCTTCAAAATTTCTATCCACAGAGCGGGCCGAAAGCCTTTTACCCAACTTATTTAAGAAGATAGCCTCAGGATCCACTTCGGCTTGGTGTCCATCAGTGTCGCTATAGCGCTCAGCATGCGATAAATAGGCGTTTATCCATTGGGCCGCATTGGGAGTGATGGGCACGATGCGTTCTTTTTTGCCTTTGCCTTTGAGTTTGATCAGTAATGAGTTGGAGTCGAAGTCTTGTCGATTGAGGGCCACAAGTTCGCTAATGCGCAATCCGGAACTATAAAACAATTCCATGATGGTGCGATCCCTGAATCCCAGCAATGTCGATATATCAGGCATTTCAAACAACTGCTTGATTTGCTCATAGGACAACGATGAGGGGATTTTTTTATCAATTTGTGGCGTATCGAGCAGTTCAGTTGGATTTGTGGGGATCAGCTTTTGTTCGAAGGCGTATTTAAAGAAAGAGCGCAGGGTTGATAGACGCCGCACGATTGTCTTTTTATTGCGCTGTGCGGCATGCAGATGGGCTAAGAAATTGCGGATTGTTTTGCGATCGATTTGGGCTAAGGTCTCGCTGGATGTTTTTGGTAGGTTGTTATTAGTGTAAACTTCTTCTTTGAGATAGGTTTGCAGATGATTTAGATCGATGGTGTAGTTTCTTAGTGTATGTACGGATGCATTTTTGATGACTTTGAGGTATTCGATAAATTGCTGGATGGTATCGTCAAACATATTGGGTTACTTGTGAAAAGGGAACGTCTTGAAATCATCGGCCGCATGCACGTTTGAAAACACAGTTCTAGCTTCATTTTCAAAGTCTTCAATATTTTGATAGCGTGCTGAAAAGTGGGTGAGAATAAGTTGTTGCACGTTGGCTTGCTTAGCGATGGTGCCGGCTTGCTTCGCTGTTAAGTGGTAGTGATCGTAGGCCAGATCTCTGTGCTCTTCAAGATAGGTGCTTTCACACAGCATGATTTTGGCGTCTTTGGCGATATCGATGGCATTTTGACAATAACGCGTGTCGATGACCACGGCAATGCTGTCCCCTTGCCGAATCCAGCTCACATCATCGAGGGTGATGCGCTCGCCTTGAATATTGATCTCGCCTTTCTCGATGAGTTCCCGCACAAGCAGTCCACGAATGCCGCGGGCATTAAGCGCTTGTTGATCGAATTTGCGTTGGCTTGGTTCTGTGACTCTCCAGCCGATATTGTCGACGCCATGTTCTAAAAATGTGGCTTCGATACGGAATTTGCCATCATCTTCTACAAGGCCAGCTTGAGAGACAGGATGTTCGACCACATGGATGGTCTCGTGATAGATCGTGCCATAGCGTAAGCGGTCGAAATATTTTTTGCCGCTGGCGGGGTAGTAGCAATGGATGGGGTGGGTGACTTTATCTAGATTCAAGCGCATGAGGAAGGAGCCTAGGCCCAGACAGTGGTCGCCATGGAAGTGGGAGATGAAAATGCGCGTGACAACTGTTGGAGTGACATTGGCAAAGATAAATTGACGCTGCGTGCCTTCACCTGGATCGAAGAGTAGTCCCTCGTCATTCCAGCGGAAGAGGTAAGCCCCATGGTTGCGGAAACGCGTGGGTTGTTGGCTTGAGCAGCCTAGGATGGTCAGATCTCGTACGCTCATGAGTGGCTCCTATGTCTTCCAAGAAAAAAATGAAAGGCGACCCAAAAGCGCGCCAAAAGCAGCTCCTGCTAAATGGGCACTATTGGCGATGCCTGGGGAGATCGACATCTCGTGGTTGATTTCTAGGTAGAACGATACGATTTGGATCGCTAACATAGTAAAAATAAAAAACATCATAAAATTGATGGTTGCCTTTTGCAGCGGATACCCTTCCCAAGGGGCGATTTTTTGTCTCACCCAGATGAAGGTTAGTAATCCACAGACGATGCCTGAAAAGCCAATGAAGTTAGGTCCGCTGAACAAATATTGGCAGGTATTGGAAAAGATTCCCACAAATAGTGCTAGCAGGATATAGCGACGGGAACCGATGCGTTGTTCGATTTGTTGTCCCAAAACAAATAACCATAGCATATTGAAGAGTAGGTGTAGGATGTCGTTATGTTGCAAGGCCGGCGATATCAACCTCCACACTTCCCCTTGGCTGATTTTTTCGAATAGGGGGGCGTCGATGTGGAGGGAGCTCTCGGTATTGTTTTTAATGAGATTTAAGATTTGGCTATAAAATCCCTGCCAATAGGGTGTTTTATAGAATTCGCTTAAGATGTATTGACCAGACGTTGGCAGGTCTTGAGGATGTTGGAGCTTTTCAACGCCATAGAGGTTTACCAATTTATCCACCAGTTCATAAGCTGCTGGGTAGTCATACAACATCGCTTTTTCTATGGGCGATGCCATTAAGGGCATGTGTGGCAAGGTGGTTGGCAGCGGCGTGGTGAATGTGGGCTCTGTCGAGGCGCTGATCATAAAAAGGATACAGCAAATGAAAATGAGATAGAACGTCGTCGATTTTTTAGGGAGGGTCGGGGAGGGGGCTTTTGAAGTCAACACAGCTGATGGCTTTATCGCTTCGTTCTTCGGAGTGAATGGGGTGGCAAACGGCGTAGCTGGCACAATTGGGAGAGGGGCTTTTTGGAATCTAGGATCGTCGGGATTGGCATCGAAAGTTTTTATCCACTCTTGGGCTTTAGAAACCAGATCTTCGTCGACAATCCAGATTTTGCAAGTCACATCGCCATAACCAGTGCTGCCCCAATCTGTGTTGGTGATGATTTCGAGTTCGTTGTCGATACCCTCACTGGCAAGAAATGACGAGATGACGCGCGCCTTTTTTTGATCATTTAAGGTGTGTATCAGGCGCATATCATTTTCCTTCTGCCGAGAGGGAGTTAATTTTCTTAAGGATCTGTGTGGTTGAAAGGCCGGGGACTAGTTGTACGATATGAATTTTGCCCCCGTGTTGTTTGACTACGTCGGCTTCGATACAATTTTGGCCATATTCTGCGCCATTGACGTGGACGTCTGGTTTGATATCTCCTAGGAGGCGAATGGGGTCGGTTTCATCAAACCAAGTAACGAAATCCACGAAGCCAAGCGCGGCCATCATCTGCAAGCGATATTCAAGAGGGATGATGGGGCGGTCGGGACTTTTGTAGGCGCGGATGGAGCTATCGCTATTGAGAGCCACGATGAGCACATCAGCCACTTGTGAAGCCTCATAAACGATTTGTAGGTGTCCAGCATGCATTAGATCGAAAGACCCATTGAGCGTGGCTATTTTGCACTCTTGCTGGCGTATTTCATCGATCTTGTGTTTTAGTGCCTCTGGATGAATGAGTTTGCGTTTATAGGCGTCGGACCATAATTCCATGATATACCTGTTTAGTAAGAGAATTAGTTTTTAGGGTTCGTGAAAAAATGAAGTGAGGCTTGCGATTTGACATGTGCTTGGCAACATATTAAGAAGGGTCAAATCACAGGCCAGACACCAATTTTTTCAAAGACTCTCAGGAAATGCAATCCTGAAAACTTCATCATAATGTTCTACAAAATGTACTATTAAACCTTTTTTTAGGTATTCGGGCAATTCATCATAATCGCGGATGTTGTCCTTAGGAAAAATGAGCACTTTCAAACCTGAGCGTCTGGCGGCAATGAGTTTTTCTTTCACCCCGCCAATGGCTAGCACTTTTCCTGTAAGAGTGAGCTCTCCCGTCATTCCCAAATTGTCGAGAATAGGTTGATCGAGTAATAGTGAGAGCAAGGCTGTGACCATGGTGATGCCGGCGGAGGGGCCATCTTTAGGCGTTGCCCCTTCTGGAATGTGGATGTGCACTTGTGTTTTTTTAAAGAATGGGATGCCTGGGGCATAGTTATTAATGGCGCTATGCAGGTAGCTCCAGGCTATCTCTGAAGATTCTTTCATCACTTGTCCTGCTTGCCCTGTCAGCTTCATCATAGGTTTATCGCCCGCAACCTTTACAGCTTCGATGTATAGCGTGGCGCCGCCCATGGCGGTCCAGGCTAATCCCATGCAAACGCCTGCGGGGGTGCGTTGATAGAAGCGATCGCTGGTGAAAATAGGTTTGCCAAGGTAGTCACTAAGGTTTGAAGCAGTGATGCGATATTGGCTGCTGGTGCTTTCTGTCGGTTTGGTTTTGCCTTTGGATTTTTTTCCTTTTTGGACAGTGTGTTCTTCTTGTTGCCTCACCACTTTCATGGCTATTTTGCGCATGATTTTTTTGATTTGGCTTTCGAGATTGCGCACCCCAGCTTCGCGTGCATAACCATTGATGATAGCACGTAGAGCATCATCGCTGAAATGCACTTGGCTAGCTTTTAAGCCCATCGATTTGCGTGTGCGTGGTGTTAGATATTTTTTTGCAATCTGCACTTTCTCCTGAAGGATATATCCGGAGAGGCGCAGGATATCCATGCGATCTTTGAGTGGCTCTGGGATGGTATCTAGGACGTTTGCGGTGACTATGAAAAGGATATCAGAAAGATTGCAGCGCACATCGAGGTAGTGGTCGAGAAATTCGACATTTTGTTCTGGATCGAGCACTTCCAGCAAGGCAGAGGCGGGGTCACCGTGGTAGCTGCTGCCCATCTTGTCGACTTCGTCCAGCATGATAACGGGATTCATAGTTTGGCAATATTTTAGGGCTTGAATGAGCTTACCGGGCATAGCGCCGATATAGGTGCGGCGGTGGCCTTTGATTTCGGCTTCATCGCGCATGCCGCCTACAGAGAAACGGTAGAACTTTCGATTGAGTGCGCGGGCGATGCTTTTGCCGATGCTTGTTTTGCCTACACCTGGAGGGCCCACGAGACAGATGATGCTGCCTTTGACAGTGCCAGAAAGCTTTGCCACGCCGATGAATTCTAAGATGCGTTGCTTGATATCTTCTAGGCCATAGTGGTCATGTTCGAGGATTTTCTCAGCTTCGGCGAGATCATGTGTTTCGCTGCTATATATCCCCCAAGGAATGGTTGTGAGCCAATCGACATAGCCGCGTACGACGGCATATTCTGCGGATTGTACTTCGAGCACACTCAGCTTATCCATCTCATCGTTGATGACTTTTAGTACGTCTGGTGGGACTTTGCGCTCTTTTAATCTAGCTTCAAATTTTTCCCGGTCGACGAGTTTGTCATCTTTTTCGATGCCGAGTTCTTTTTTAATCGTTTTCAGTTGTTCGCGTAGAAAGAAGTCTTTTTGGCTTTTGGAGATGGTGGCTTCAATTTTCTGGTTGATGCTGTTTTGCAGGATGCTTAAGTCGAGTTCTTTTTTCAGCAAGATCAAGGCTTTATCGATACGTCCTTGAATGTCGAATGTTTCGAGCACCCCTTGCAGTTCTTCGCGTGAGGCTGTTGTCAAAGCGACGGCAAAATCTGCCAATTTACCAGGTTCTGTGAAGTCGGAGTGACCCAAGAAAATTTGGAGTTCTTCTTTAAAAAGTGGGTTGAGTTTAAGCAATTCTTTAATCGTCGAGATGATGCTGATCGCATAAGCTTTAAGCTCATCAGAAATGACAGGAATATCTTCAAAGTATTCGACCTTAGCGCGTAGGTTTTTGCTTTTAGGAAGAGGAGCAACGACTCTCATCCTTTTTTCCATATTGAGGATGACTTGTGCCCCGCCTTGTTCAGTGGGGATAATGCGCAGGATACGAGCTAATACTCCGACTTGATAAAGATCGTCGAAGCCCACTTTATAAGCATTTGCTGTCTCAGATTTGGTGAGTAGCAGTCCGACACATTTATGAGAAGATTTGGCAATTTGCTTCAATGTTTCGTAAAATGGGCCTGGATCGATCACAATGGGGGCAGCCATGCCGGGAAAGAAGGGACGCCGTACCAATGGAAAAATGTCGATTTGTTCGGGTGAAGGGCTTCCTTTTTTCTGGAGTCGATGCTCTTCATCGAGAGAATTTAACACAGCATTTTCAAGTTCTAAATCGAAGCTGCTTTCGCCTTCAATGTTCAAGTGGATCCTCGCTTAGTTAGTGCAACATGGTACAGGGATTTTATGTTTTTCTAGCAATCATTTCAAGTACTTGTGCATCGCCACACCGATTCCAGCTAAAAAAAACCGTGCCCTTGCCCGTGCCCGTGCCCATGCCCGAAATAAACCAAAAAGATCATTTTCACAATTCAATTTTTTTAGTATAAGGCTTCACTCTTAAAGACGAAAATGACCTAAAGAGGTAATTGCAAAAGTCAGAAGAGGAGCAGCAAAAATAACAAGATGAACATGATGAGCAGGATTTGCGGCAATGTGGCATAGCAACTGCAATATCCTGCCTATCCTATCATCCTGTTATTTTTGCTGCTCCTCTTCTGACTTTTGCAATTACCTCTTTTCGTCCTTTAAAGCAGGAAGAAGATCTATGCTGATTAAGTCCATCCCATCACCCTGTGTGCTTCAAACGCCTGGGAGGAATCCTTCTTCACCAGTTGGACTGATGGCAGGCCAACGGCGTGTGACGCCGTTCGCGTTACAGGGTGCCATCACCTGGCATTCAAAGCAAATAGCCCAAGAGGTTGCTTTTGGAGCTTTAGCCTTATTAAGCGTGAGCGCCCTCATGGTTATTTCGGCTGCCGAAGCTGTGAAAGGGATTGCATCGTATGTGAATACCTACATCAGCAGCCCTTCTTATTCGACTGGGGTTAAAAGTGATATCGATGGCATGACAGCTTTTTTTCAAGCCAATCAATCTGCTTTAAGGGGCCGGAGTGGCATTTTGCAAGAAGGGCAGTGCTCTTTGAAACAGATATCAGATGTAGACGATCTTTCTCTGCAGGAGGAAAATGGTGTAGAGGCACATAATTTCTCTTATACAGAAGGATTTGAATCGCACGAGGCAACGAAGAAAGCAAGTGTAAGGGAGACGTTCTTATCATTGATACCACACGAATTGCGTGGTGATTTTGAACATGTGCTAAATGGGGTATTGCAGCGTCTCACACCGATCACACACGAGGCTGCTATTGCGGTTTTATATACGTATTTAAAAAATAAAAAAGCAGGGATGCAAGAGCATTCTTATGCGTCATTTATTGATACTTTTACGCGTGGCATAGAAGTGCTTTTAAAAGAGCTGCCCGAGCAAATGGGGGTGTTGATTGAGAATTTGATTTCCATGGAGCTTGCCACCCAAAGTCGCGTCATTGAATTGTTAGAGATTAGCTTTAATCGCAAGGGAGATATGCAATCCTGCGCAAACATATTAAAACACCTTGTAAGCCTATCAAAAGAGCTTTGGCAAGAGATACTAGAGTGGATGGTGTCGCTTTGGGCTTCTTGGACGAATCAGCAAGTCGATCTAGCATTTCAAATTGTCAATAAGGCAGAAATCAACGGTAGACTGGAATTGATCAATGCTCTCAAGATGCTTTTTAATGATATCGACGATTTGTCCGCGCGCGAATTGATCTTGAAAAGCGTGTATACGTTGATCAACAAACAACCCCTAGACATTGTTTTGAATTATATTAAGTCCTTAACATTGCTACCTAAAGCTCAAAGAGCGCTATTTGCTGAGCCTATGCTGGTGCTCTTCACAAGAATTGAATGTGAAGAACAACCTAGAGAGATTATGCACGGTTTGGCTGCAATGGAGTTAGGGGAAAGAGCAAGTGTCATTGAGTGTCTGATTGAGGGATTTAAACGTTCTGACGGCATGGGCTTTATCGATTACACGCCATTGCCTTCGAACATCAGAGAGCTCGATGAGTTCTCCTGGAGCCAGGATGAATCCCAACTTTCAAATTTGCTACCTGTCTTGCAAATATTGGACTAAATTTTGTATAATACGGTACATAATTAGAGGTTATGGGCAAGATGTATAAGCGTTTTTTTACTCCTCCACAACAAAGTTACTTCGTTTTCGGACCAAGAGGTACAGGGAAATCTACATGGCTTAAACAGCATTATGCTTCAGCTTATTGGGTGGATTTGAACAATCCTGAATTATTTAGGTATTTTTCGGCAGGTCCTGAAAGGCTACGCTTAATAGTAGAAGAGCAGTCTGAAAAAAAAATTATTGTAATTGATGAGGTTCAAAAAGTACCTGAATTACTTGATGTAATCCATATTATGCTTGAAGAGAAGCGAGGCTATCAATTCATAATGACAGGATCTAGTGCTCGCAAGCTAAAGAAACATGGTGTCAATCTTCTTGGAGGCCGCGCACTCCTCAAATATATGTCCCCATTTTTTGCTGGTGAGCTAGGATCGGCATTTAATCTTGATCGCAATTTACGCTTAGGGATGCTGCCTTTGGTTCTAGACTCTTCTGCCCCAGAAGAGGTTCTGAGAGCCTATGGAGGTATTTATTTAAAAGAAGAAGTTCAAGCAGAAGGGATCGTACGAAGCGTGAGCGATTTTGCTAGGTTTTTAGAAACGATGAGTTTTTCTCATGCTTCTGTTATTAACGCATCGAATATTGCTAGAGAGTGTCATATTGCGCGTAAAACCGTAGATAGTTATTTACTGATTTTGGACGATCTTCTTCTTTCATTTCAGCTGGATGTCTTTCATCGTAGAGCCAAAAGAGCTTTAAGCACACATTCAAAGTTTTATTTTTTTGATTCGGGCGTTTATCGCTCTTTACGACCAAGAAATTTTTATGACCCCATCACGGAAATTGAAGGTGCAGCCTTAGAAGGTCTTGTAGCTCAGCACCTTAAATCTTGGGTAGATGCTCAGATTGAAATTTATCAGCTACAATTTTGGCGCACCAGTTCCAAGTTGGAAGTCGATTTCATTGTGTCTGGGCCTACATGCTTTTTGGCGATTGAAGTTAAGAATGGCTCAGTCATGCATCCTAGCGATTTGCGGGGTCTTGAAGCCTTTAGAGAAGATTATCCAGAAGCAACGCCTATCCTCCTTTATCGAGGAACACACCGATATAAAGAGCGAGGCATTCTGTGTTGTCCTGTGGATCAATTTCTTTTACAAATAGATCCTGCAGCAGCACTTCCAGAATCAAACAATGTGAGTTTGCCTTTAAAGGGGTGATAGGGTAAGCTATTTTCGAATAAACTAACTAAGTTGCATATAATGAATCATTTGCTTCTAAAATCTACGGTCGGTGACGCAGCTCAAGACAACATGTTATTGGCCTATCGTCATACCACCGAACAAAACGAAGTGGAGGCTTTGCATCCTAAGGCAGCGCTGTCTATTAACCATCATCGTTATTTTGGTAAAGAAGATGATCATCGTTTGCCATACAAGCGCGATGTTGATCGCATCGTCCATTCAAAGGCTTATGCACGTTATATCGATAAAACGCAGGTGGCTTACCTGGTTGATAACGATCACATCACCCACCGCAGCTTGCATGTGCAACTCGTGAGTAACTTTGCGCGGGGGATCGCTGAGATTTTGCGCTTGAACCTCGATTTGGTCGAAGCTATTGCCCTTGGGCATGATGTCGGTCATCCTCCCTTTGGCCATGAAGGTGAAGTGTATCTTTCAGCCCTTTCGCAAGAATTTGACAACGGTGTCTTTGCACATCCTTGGCAGTCTTGTCGCCTTTTTACTGATATCGAACCGTTGAATTTGGGACTAGCAGTGTATGATGGCTTTTTATGCCATGATGGGGGAATGTGTGGGACAATGTTCAAGCCTAATTTTGGGAAGACTTGGGAGATCCACTTCGCTGAGCGCAAGAATAAGCTATTAGCTCCGGACGACAACATATGGCCGGGCACTTTAGAAGGATGTCTTGTCAAATTGTGTGATACGATGAGTTATTTGGGACGCGATATCGAAGATGCCATTAGTTTAGGGATTCTTGTGCGTGGGGATGTGCCTAAGACGCTATTAGGGACAACCAACCGTCAAATTTTAAATGTCTTAGCCAGTGATATGATTAGGAATAGCTATGGGCAAGATTACATAGCCATCTCAGAAGAATCTTATGATGCTTTAAAAATACTGCGCAAATTTAATTTCGAAAATATCTATACACATCCTAAGTTAAAGGTGGAGTCTAGCAAGATCTGTCGCGGATACCGCATTTTATTTGAGCTATTGCTCGAAGATTATAACCAAAAGGCGCGCAATAGCTACTTATGGAAGCATTTTGTGTATAATAAAACGGCGACATATATTGAACAAGCCACACCAGTGCAAATGGTGGTCGATTTTATTTCAGGGATGACAGATAGCTATTTCGTGCGCACGTTAGAAAAGCTGGTTGTTCCAAAGTCGATTGAATTGTGATGAAACCTGCCTTAATTCTTGACACTTCTACCGAAAGAGGAGTGGTGGCTCTGGTTGCAGAGGGCAAGCTATTGTTCTTAGCAGAGCTGCCATTCGGTTTGCAGAATTCACAGTTTTTATTGCCTGAATTGCAGCGTGGACTGGCTTTAACAGGAATTTCATTGCCACAACTGGCATATATTGGCGTGGGAGTGGGGCCTGGCTCTTATACTGGAATGCGCATTGGCGCAACTGTCGCTAAGTGTTTTAGTTTGGCCTGTCAGTTGCCCGTGATTGGGGTGTGTTCTTTGCATACTTTTGTACCCACGCACGACACTTCCTTTGCCGCCTTGATCGATGCCAAGATAGGGGGTGTGTATTTGCAAAGGGGAGAGAGTGTGGCTTCCACCGTCAGTTATGAGCAAGAGCCACAGGTCTGTCCGTTGTCCCAAGCCGTGGAGTTGCTGCGTCATATTCCTTATCTGATCACACCTAACGCCGTGCAATTGCGTCCTAAAATGGAAGCCTTGGCCCCACAGGTTGCTTGGCAATGGAACGAAAGTTACCCCGCGCCATTGCGCTTGGCAGAGCTCGCTGAAGAAAAGTACACAAGAGGGGAGTTTTCTGCTGAGGGGCAGCTCGAATTGCTGTACATGCGCAAACCAGTGGTGTAAGTAATTCTCGCTAAAAAAAACCGTGCCCTTGCCCTTGCCCGAAAATATGGGACTTTACGAAAAAAATGTTGCTAAAGTGATTGCTTTTCCTTGAGAAAGTTTTTTTGCGGGAACTGCTGGTAAAGAAAGTCCGCAGTTCCCGCTTGATTTAAAATTGCCATTGGGTGTAGACTTTTTACCATCGACACAACTAAGTTGTTGAGAGTGATCCTTGCATATGCAAGACATTGTTGAACCATTTTTTAACTTAAATCAGGACTTAAGCTAGATGACAATCGTTAAAGTTCGAGTCGGCGATTCGATTGATAAAGTTCTCCGAGCCTTGAAGAAGCGCTTGGATAAAGAAGGTGTGATGAAATCTGTTAAAGCTCACCGCTTTTACTCCAAACCTTCTGTGAAAAAGCGTGCAAAATCTAAAGCTGCACTAAAATATCGTAGAACGCGTTAATGTCAGAAAACAGGCATTTCTTGCCTGTTTTCTTTTTCTCTAAGTAATTCAGTAGTTCCCACTAAAATTATGCCCATGCCCATGCCCATGCCCGTGCCCGTGCCCGTGCCCGAGTATCGCTAAAAGCTCAAACAATTTTGAAGAGTGAATCATTATACTAAAAAAAATGAGTTGTAAAAACTCTTTTTTTAATTCGTTTTACAAAGGCAAAGACAAAAGGCAAAGGCAAGGGCATGGGCATGGGCACGGGCTCGGTTTTTTGTGGGAATTGCCATCAATTCCCGTGAGAGATGGTTGTTTTTAATTCGGTAATTTGTTATTTTACTCCTTCTTGATCAATAAATTATGTAAATTTCTTAACTTTAATGGATGGTTGCTATGGCTGATTATTACGAGACACTTGAAGTTCAACGTGATGCCACTCCAGAAGAGATAAAAAAAGCGTATCGTCAAAAAGCACTAAAATACCACCCCGACAAAAATCCTGGCGATAAAGAAGCGGAAAGTCGTTTTAAAGAAATTTCAGAAGCCTATGAAGTCTTGAGCGACGAAAAGAAACGTCAAATTTACGATCGTCATGGCAAAGATGCTGTGCAAGGGGGCATGCATGGAGGTGGAGCTGGTGGCTTCGCATCGATGGACGAAGCTTTACGTACCTTTATGGGAGCATTTGGGGGCCAAGGGGGCGATTCAATTTTTGAAAATTTATTTGGCGGAGGTGGCGGCGGAGGGCACTCGGCGCGTCGGCAAGGCGCCAGCAAACGCGTCAACATCACCGTGAGTTTCGAAGAGGCGGCGCGTGGAGCAGATAAGGAACTTGCCATCACCAATTACATCACATGTAGCGCTTGCCGAGGCAAGGGGGCGGCATCTCCTAAAGATATTAAGAAATGTACGCGTTGTCATGGACAAGGACAAGTGATTGAACAGCGGGGCTTTTTTAGCATGTCGATGGCCTGTCCTCAGTGTCATGGAGAAGGGCAGGTGATTACTGACCCATGTAAAAGTTGTCGCGGGGAGGGAGTTGTTAAAGAAAAGCAACATGTTAAAATTCATATTCCTGCCGGTGTAGATAGTGGCATGCGCCTTAAAATGGGTGGTTATGGCGATGCTGGCATGGGTGGTGGGCCGGCAGGGGATTTATATGTGTTCATCCAAGTAGAACCGCATGAGATTTTTGAAAGAGAAGGGGATGATATTCTTCTCGATTTACCCATCAGTTTTACAGAAGCGGCCTTAGGTTGTAAAAAGGAAGTGCCTTCGCTTTTCAATCATGTGTGTCGCATCACTATCCCTGAGGGCACGCAAAATAGTAAAATATTCCGTGTTAAAGGGGAAGGCATGCCTAATGTACATGGGCATGGTAAAGGGGATTTGCTGGTGAAAATCTTTGTGGAAACGCCATCAAAATTAAGTGAGCGGCAAAAAGAGCTGCTGCGCGAATTCAGCTTGCTCGAAAGTCCCGCCAACCTGCCCAAGCGTAAAGGCTTTCTTGATAAAATCAAGGGGCTATTTGCCTAAGTATTAAAATGCGATCGCCTTGCTGATCATTTCTTGTGGGGCGACGCATATATCTAGCTGGATGCCGTTTTCTCTTAATATTCCTTGCACCACATTTAAAGCAACTTCAGGCGAATTGCATTCGCTCGAAAGATGCGCCAAGTGCACATGTTTGAGATTGGGATGTGCCACTTGCGCGAGGAGTTGTCCACAAGCTTCATTGGATAAATGGCCGCTGCGGCCTAACACCCTTTGTTTATAGATCATAGGACGCGCCGAGGCATGCACCATGGAAGGTTGGTGGTTGGCTTCGACATAGAGGTAATCGCAGTTGCGCAATTGGTTAACAACTAAAGAAGTGACAAACCCTAAATCGGTGCAAAAGCCAAGTTTGAGGCCATTGGTGCGAATGGTGAAAGCGACAGGATCCACCGTATCATGTTGAATACTAAAAGGGTGGATTTCGAGGTCGCCAAATTCAAAAGTTTCTCCCGTAGAGAATATTTTGAATTTCGGGCAGTCGTGGAAATGTTCGACAATTCCTTTGGCTGTTTCGGTATTCGCCAATACAGGAATTCCTAAGCGGTAGGCTAAGACTTTTAGTCCTTGGATATGGTCTGAGTGTTCATGGCTGATCAGAATAGCATCGATATCGCCGATATCGACATTAATCTGAGCTAGTTTATTAGTGATGGCTTTGGCACTGAGGCCAGCGTCGATGAGGATCTTTGTTTGCCCTGTACCCAGGTAGATGCAATTTCCTTTTGAACCTGAAGCAAGTGGGCAAAATCCTATCATATGTTCATCCTGAAATAATCGACCACTCTTATATAGAGAAAGGCAATAAGACAAAAGGAAAAAGCTTTTGATTGACCGTAATTCTATCTTAAGACACTATCAGTTTTTTTAATAAAGAGATAAATATTATGCCTTCGACTGTTAAAATTAATGCAAAATCTGATGTTGAAACTATCTTAGCTGAAATGGATGAGCTGCTCGATTCGCTGCTCAAAAATGCACAAAAGCTAGTTGATGTTACACAGGGAGTGTTTGAAGAGGATGAATTAGAGTCGTTGCAAAAGAAGCAGCAAGTATTATTAGACAAATTAGTCGTGCGCGATGAAGCTCTCGACAAAGCATTGCAAACAGTAGATGCAAACCAACGGCAGCTTTTGCAAAGTCGAGTGCACAAAAAAATCGAACAATTTCAACAGTTGAACGGTCATTTCATTGATAATATTGCCAATACACATGGTTTGATCCATTTTGAGAAAGACCGCCTGAAAAAAAACAAGAAATAAGGGTCATCACAAATTAGAGTACCACACTTTTTGAACGCGAAGGTCGCGAAGCAAGCGAAGGCAACGCGAAGATTTTCCTTCTATGGGTATGCTCTTATAAATTGATGGAGCTGAATTTCTTTCTTATTTAAATTAACAAAATTTTCAGCAGCGTTATTGATTAATTTCGGAATTACCTTTTGAGCAGGCACATCAATAAAAAAACTTTCTTCGCGTTATCTTCGCGTTCAAATAGTCGGTATTCTAATTTGTGAAGAGCCAGAAATAATGCCGCGTAGTGCAGTCAATCGCAAAGGGGAAGCGAATAAGTGCACATGATCGATTCTACGCCTGGGTTTCGACTCGAGAGGCTTGCGTTTGATATGTGGGACAATTGTATGCCGAAGCGTGATTGATTTTGAAAGACATAAGCACATTCGATGCTGCTGCGGAATTCTAGGGGATAGTGAAGATTTTTGCCTCCACCTTTAGCATATAAGCCGGCGGCGATACTTGGGGTGATCGCTAGGTTGTCTCCTATGCGCAGATCGATGGCGAAACCTCCGAATAAGTATGTAGAGCCTTTAGAAGTGATTAAAAAACCAGCTAAAGGCAAGCAAACTTTCCAAAATCTATAGCTAGAGCGATATTCAACTTGGAATTGTGGGTGAGGGTGAATTCTGAAGATATTGAACATTCCTACACCAAATGACAATAATGTGGGCGTGGCTGCCTGGGGTGGAGTGAGTGCCTCAGCTTTTCCTGTCCCACAAATCCCACAAAGCACCACCAAAACGATCAGGAATATTTGCTTTTTACCGAATGTCGTCCATGCCATCGCAACTCCAAAGAAAAATGTTTGCCTGATTGTATACCGAACGCGATTTAAACGTCGGTATATATCACACGCGTAATTGCTGCGAAAGCAAAAGGAGTGTAAACCAGCAGTTCCCGCAAAAAAAACCGTGCCCTTGCCTATGCCCATGCCCTTGCCCGAAAAACAAGCTGATTAAGATGGTTCAAAAACACCGTTAATCGGGCAAGGGCATGGGCAACGGCATGGGCAACGGTTTTTTTAGCGGAAATTGCTGGAGGTGTAAGGTATTTCTTGAAAAAAATTGTTTAATTAGACATATCTAAGCTTTTAACCACATTATAGGAGGTTCTTATGTCACATGAACACCATCATGGTTGCTGTTGCTCAGGAAGTCATTCACACGAACATTGTCATTGCCATGGAAGTGGGGCTTGTGGTTCGCATCATGGCGCCTGTGCCTGCCCTTGCCATCATGAACACAACCATGCTGCAATGCTCTTAAAATTGGCCGATGAAGCTTGGTTAGAGGTAGTAAAGGAAAAAATCAAAGAAGAAATCCGCAAGAATAGCAATGATCATACTAGCCAGTTAGCTAAAGTTGTGGCTGAAGCTAATCATAAGCGCTGGGCCGAAAAGATGGCTGCCAAAAAATGCGAAGCTGAATATGAAGAGCAGCTGAAGAGAATTTTTGGATGTAAAGATGCCAAATGTGGGCATTAATCAGCGCACAATTTACGTAGATATCTCCTTGTCGAGACTGACAGCAAAGCATCTGATGATGGTTTCTTGTCAGTCTCTACATCCTGAATGCTAGAGGTCTATTGCGTTCAGGGCAAAAATCCCTTGAATATTTAATGCTCGTTGTATATACTAAAGGTATATACAATGGAGGTGTTATGCGTACGGCCAAAATATTCAAATGTGGTAATTCGCAAGCCATTAGACTCCCTAAAGATTTTCAATTTACAACTAATGAGGTTGAAATTTTCAAACGAGATGGTGCTGTCATTATAAGAACTCTTCCCATAAATTTGACAAAAGCTTTTGAGTTACTAACAGAGCTTCCCGATGATTTCTTCCCAGAAGGTAGAGTAGATGCCTTGCCACAAAAAAGGGAGCTATTCTAGTGCTTTTACGCTACCTATTAGATACTGATATTTGCATCTACATTGCGAAGCATAAACCTATGAGTGTTCTAAAAAAGTTTGAACAGCTTTCTGTAGGTGAAGTCGGCATGTCTATTATCACCTATGGAGAACTATTATATGGTGCAGAAAAAAGTCATCATCCAAAAAAGACTCTGAATACTGTGGAAGAGATAATCAAGTTAATACCACCCATACCGCTTTCTGTTGATGTAGGTAAAAATTATGGAAAGATTCGAGGTAAATTAGAAAAACAAGGCAAGCTGATAGGTAATAATGATCTATGGATTGCTGCTCATGCATTAGCAGAGGGATTAATACTCGTTACCAATAACGTAAAAGAATTTTCAAGAGTTCCTCATCTTAAGATTGAAAATTGGACAAGTGGCCAGTGATTAGCGATTAGTGTTTTTAGGCTCGTCACAAATTCGCGTACCGCACTTTTTGAACGCGATCTTCGCGTTCAAAAAGTGCGGTACGCGAATTTGTGATGACTTGTTTTTATAGGGACTGATCATTTTGCAACAATTTCTGTAATTCCTGTTCTGTGACAGGTTTGTTCAAATAGGCTTTGATATTGTGCAATTTACCACGAGCTTCATCCGCTTTAATGCTGATGAGAGCGATGGGGATCTTTTTTAGTTTTTCATCTTGTTGCACAATGTCAATGACTTCATAGCCATCCATAGGTGTCATTTTTAGATCTACGGTAATCAGGTCGAAATTGCGTTGTTTTAAGATTTCTAGACTTTCGTGTCCTGATGCAGCGGCAACCACCTCACATCCAACTTCTTCGAAATATTTTTTAAGGAGATACCGAGCATCTTCTTCATCATCGACGACGAGCACAGTTTTTTTGGGTATCTTCATAGCATTAACTTCAGTTTGTTGAGGAACGGGAATAAGTTCTTGTGGCTTATTGTGAGTGATGAGTAAGAGACTAAATGTTGAGCCATGACCTGATTCGCTGTTGACACGCAGATCAAAGTTAAGGATTTTGCTAAGAGCTGCTGCAATAGAGAGGCCGAGTCCCCAACCCTCTGTGGGCTGTTTGCTTTCAATTTGATAGAACACTTCAAATACTTTTTTCTGATTAGCTTTATCAATCCCAGAGCCTGTGTCGATCACATCGATTTGAGCAGGTCTATTGGTTTTATCATCTTTAAGGACGCGTATTTTAATATAGCCTTCAGAAGTGAATTTGATAGCATTGCTCATTAAGTTGATCAGAATTTGAGTCAGTTTTTGGGGATCTGTGTGTAGGGGGAGCAGATCATCGGGGATTTCTGTTTGGAAATCTAACTTCTTTTCCGTGATTTGGCTTTCTAATTGTTTGTAGATAGTAGGAATGAACTCATTGAGATTGATGGGTGTGATATTGAGCTCTGTTTTACCTTCTTCAATTTTGTTTAAATCGAGGATCGTATTGATCAAACCGAGTAAGTGTTTACCATTATCAACAACGCGTTTTAAATAGGAAAGTTGCTCTTCGGTGAGGTTGTGATCTTTGTTTTTTATTAATAGATTTGAAAAGCCGATAATCGAATTGAGAGGAGTGCGTAAATCATGGCTGACAGCAGCTAAGAAGCGGCTTTTGGTTTCGGAGGCACTTTGAGCTCTTTGCTTGGCTAGAATGATTTCATTTTCCCATTTTTGCCGTTGTGTGACATCGTTGCCAACAAGGAGAGAGCCTCTGATTTCCCCTTTGGCATTTGCCAAAGGAGTGAAAGTACAAGAAAATGTAAAAAACGATTTATCTCTGCGTCTTACTTCCCAACTAGTATTTTGGTTGGAGAACCCTTCGCGATTTAAGAACAGGATGAAGTCTAATGGAGTATCAAATTGGTTCCCATATCTCCTTGATAGCTGCTGTAAGGTATTGGTGTTGTTAGTGGCTTCGTATAGTTTTAAAATAGATTGATGCAGCATTTCGGGGGCAGAAAAGCCAAAGAGATTTTGGGCCCCTGAGTTGTAGCTTAAGATATCCCCGTTAAAATCAAGGGTAATCACGGCTTGATTGGTGCTATCTAAGATGGCTGTTTGCCATTCGTTGAGTTCGGATAATATGGTCTCCATTTTCAATCTTTTGCGCAGCTCTCGATCAATATAGATGAAACAACCGCTCACAAAAAGCAAAGCAAATGCATTTCCGATAAGGATGATAGAAAGCACTGATTTTATGTGCATTTCAATGTTTTCATCGTGTGTTTCAAGAAGATCTCTTTGCTTGGTCAAGATGGAATCAGTAAGGCTACGGATTTGATCCATCATGCCCTTTGCTATGCCAGTAGAAATGACATCTTTGGCAGGTTCAAACCCCTGATTTTGCCGTACATTGACAGTATAGTCAAGTCGCCCCAAAAGCTCTTTGGATAGTTCTTGAAGTTTTGCATAATCTGCGGCGAAACGGGTATTTTTTTGCTCTTCAAAGAAGCTGGCGATCTTTGGGGAATGCAAATAATGATAAGCATCAGTGTAAGGTTGTAAATAGGTGCTGTCGCCAGTGATCACATAACCCCGTTCGCCAGTTTCCCCATCTTGGATTTTTGAGAGCAAGGTTTGGAGGGTGACGTATGTCTTGGTTAGTCTATCTTTTACAGTTCTTTCCTCGTGTAGGTTTTGCAGTGTCATGACGGCTGTAATACTGATCATGGCAATCAAAACAAGGCTGAAAAATAAGATGATATTTAGATATTTTCTTGGCATAAATTATTAGGCTTTTGAAGTGATTTCCAAATTATCTTTTTAGTTGGCTTTCAATCGTGTCAAAAAGAACTCGTTCTTCAACAATAGGTTTGGAGAGATAGGCATCAAAGCCTAGTTTCAGGTATTTTTCTTTATCCCCTTTCATCGCATGCGCCGTTAGAGCCACGACGCGCAGAGATTTTAATTGCTCATTTTGGCGTATTTGATTCAATATTTCAGGTCCGCTGAGAACGGGTAGAGAGATGTCGAGCAAGACAAGATCTGGTGGCTGTTGCAAAAAGCTTTTTAGGGCATCAAAGCCGTTCATGAAGGTGATGACACGATACTGATCTTGTAATAGAGCTTCTAATAGGACGGTGTTGTCTTCGTTATCGTCTACCACGGCAATTGTGTACATAGCCTGCTCCCTGTGCTTTTTTCCTTATAGATCGAACAGGCTATTAAAGTAAATCTTTCAACTAAAACTCCAACAATTTCGCGCTAAGAAAATCGAGCCCGAGCCTGAGCCCGGATGCGAGCCCGAAAATACGGCTCATCACAAATTAGAGTATCACACTATCTAAACGCGAAGATCGCGAAGTAAGCGAAGATAACGCGAAGAAAGTTTCTATTTATTGAAGTACATACTCAAAACAAATCTTCTGATAACCTCTTTGACCATTCTCTTCTTGAAATCAATCAATAACCCTGCTGAAAATCTTTTTGATTTTAAATAGGAAAGAAATTGAGCTTCATGAATTTGTAAGAACATACCCACTGAAGAAAAGTCTTCGCGTTGCCTTCGCTTGCATCGCGATCTTCGCGTTCAAAAAGTGCTGCACTCTAATTTGTGATGAGCCGTATTTTCGGGCACGGGCACGGGCACGGGCACGGTTTTTTTAGCGGGAACTGCTGCTTTATCGATTGAAATCGATGCGGTATTTGGTTCCTTGTTTTTCCAAGAAGACGCTATTGGATTGGATACTGGTGATCGTCATTCCATCGAGCACATCGCCTTTCATGAGGATGCGACCATTGATGACAACACTCAGTTTGCCAGCTTGATTTGAGATGCCGCTGACTTCATATTTGTCTGATAAGTTGATCATTGATTGGTCTTGAGCCACTTCCAGCGTTTGATTGCGGACGCTACGCACACCACGTACGGCTTTGATTTCGGGAAGGACAGCATTGATGCCGCCTTCTGCACCTACGCCCACAGATCCAGATAGGGTGATTTCGCCATTGTCTAATTTGACTGTGACGTTTCTGATATTGTGTGTTTGTAAGATATTATTGATGGCACTAACCACCTCTTCATCGACGACCACGCGTTTTTCCAGCAGATCAGGGTAAGGGAAGTTTGCGCTGAGATATTCGGATAAGCGGTCGGCTTGACTACGTGTTTTTAGGTATCCAGATACTATGAAATGTCCCGGTGTGGGGGCCATGACAGTGATCCCTTTCCATTCTGGATTTTTCGAGATGACCTGATTGATTTCTCCCCATACATATTCATCAATGACTATGCCTGTATCATCCAGGTTCTTGATAAAATTTAAGCCCTTTAACGCATACAACAGTTGGTTTCTATCTGTGGATGAAAGGACATGTCCTACGAGGAGGAGTTGTCCGGTATTTTTGTTGAAGGTGTATTTGACACTTGGAAATTGAGCAAGAGCCATGTCAAGAGCTTGCGTTGGCTCGACGGTTTGGGTGATGGTAATCGGTTCGCTTTTGAAGAGGGTTGTTGTCCCAATACCCACAATGACTAATAGCCCTGTTAAAATGCCAATCAAAATGAATGCGCCCAGTGTGATGTGGTGATGGGACTCTGGAGTTGGGGGGGGGGGAGGGGGGGGGGTAACAAGTTCTGTGGCAGACGGTGTAGGAGCTTCTTGTGCAGACTTTGGTGCAGTTTTTTCTTCTTTCTCTGCTTCTTCATTTTGCAATACTTTGACGATAGAGGGTATCAAGGGGGAGATGATTGTTTGCATTTCGCCTTCGCGATCGTAAACGACGAATGAAGTCGTTCCAAGAGTGACCAACATATTGGGGGCAAGAGGGCGTTTACCTGTTAAGGATTCTCCATCGACGATGGTGCCATTGCGACTTTTTAGATCTTCGATCGTTAGGCTCTCATCTTGACCAACGGTAATGCGCGCGTGTTGGCGTGAGACGCTTGTATCATGAAAGACGATATCGCAGGCATTAGGATCGGTTCCAAGGACATAGCTTGATGCAGACTGCATCGAAAATTCAGCCCCATTGTTGGGTCCACCGATGACTTTTAGCAGCCAGCGGCCGGTGTCTAGCAACCCGAAGTTAATTTCTGCGAGGGCATTTTTATCGGAAGGTTCTTCATCAAAAATCGTGTCGCGATGCTCTTCCTCTTCCTGGGTGGTAGGAGGAGTTATCTGTGAGGAGTTTGTTTCTGCTGATTTCAACGCTTCCATGTGTGGCTCTTCTTTACGCTCGGTATTTACGGGTTCGTGTGGTATATGGTCTTCTAATTGAGACTCTTGCTCTTCTGTAGTTGGCTCATTTGTTTGCCCTGGGAGGCTGCTTTCCGGTGGTGCAGCGACATCTTCCTTTGCATGGTCGATGGGTGCTTCCTCGTTATGTTCTGGCGTGGTCGCATGATTGACCTCTTGTGCATTCGCGATGGGCTCTTCTTTATAGAGATGAGCGGCCGCTTCAGCATAAAAACGGAATAAGCCATCTCCTATTTTGACAGCATCGCCATTTTGCAGCAAGCGTGGTTCTTTGACTTGTTCATCATTAACTTCGGTGGGATTGGTGAGGCTTAGATTTTCGACTAAAATTCCTTTGGGTGTAGTGCGGCAGATGAGGTGTTTGCGTGAAGCTGAAGGATCTTCAACCAGCAGTTGGCAGACATCGGGATCGCGTCCGATGACCCACTCTTGGCCGTCGTCAAGGGAAAGGACTAAGCCTTTCAATGTGCCTTCTTCTGCTACTAGTTTAGCTGCCATAGTTTACCCCACAGGTAGTCCTTCTCAGATCGCAATATGTTCTATTGTATTCTGTGTTAAATCTTCCTGCTGTTATTACATTTCTTAGTGGATTTTTGGTTTTATTTGTAATTTAACGCTTCGTCATGCCAGAAATCGACCGTATTAATAAAATCTTCAAGTAGATCTCTAAAATCCTTATACTCTATATGATAATCTATATTTTGGGTTAGCGTCAAGGTATTGGCGTCTAATGTTAAACCTAAGACTGCATTATTTGTGCCTTGTCCAAACAAATTAGCTAGCATAGCTTGGGTGGAAAATGCTTCTTCTTGCTCTTTCGGGTAGGGCGCTACGGCGCATTTTAGTTGGATTCCATTAGGTATTTCCGTGAGGTTAATGATTAAACCTTCATCGAGCGGAAGGGCGTAATTGCCAGGCACTCCTGTAGAGAGCGTCACTTTGCCGAGGTCGAGATCTTCAATCAGTTTCGGGATAAATTTTTCAAGCATGCGCCAACTCCTAGCTTTAAAGAAATTTTGATGCATAAAGCATGCCAGCTAGTGCATTAGTATAAAATTAATTTTATAGGTGTGCACTGACGAAAATCGAGTACTTTTCCTAAGACTTTTTTACCATATCTCGATCAATTGATATCCCACCATCATTTTTTCAGCAGTTCCCGCTAAAAAACCCGTGCCCGTGCCCGAAAATATGGGACTTTACGAAAAAAAATATTGCTAAAGTGATTGCTTTTCCTTGAGAAAGTTTATTTCCGGGAATTGCTGATTAACCATTTTATTGAGCCTTGCATTGAATTTGTAAGGATCGTGTTTCACGAGTATCTAGGAAAGACTAAAGAAATTGACTAATAGATTTCTGGCTGTTATATCCGTTTTTCACACTATTTAAACATTTAAAATATAGAGGGTATATCATGTCTAGTTGGTCAGATTTATTCGTGGGAAACATTGGCCGTTTTCGTGTTACAAACGTGCCTCTTCCTCCAGAATCCTCATCCCAATCTGCTCAATTACCGGTTGGCGTTGATACGATTTCGATTGCCGATACGAGTGCTCAAAAGTTCATCGTGGCTAGTCCTGCTCAAATGCCTTCCTCCGCCACAAGTCATGTTTCGGGTGCCTTATCCATTGATGGAGGCGCTTCCACAATCCCTTTGATTGATTTGGAGGCTATATCTTCCACGCAAGGTGCGGAAAGAAAAGCTTTAATTGCACGTTTTGGGGATAGCATCAAAGATGTGGGCTTTATTGCCATTAGAGCAGAGGCTTTAACAGCTCTGATTGAGGAAGTGAATCGGCAGATGGAAAAGTATTTTCATCGTCCTCTAGAGCAAAAAATGCAAGACTGGCATGACAATAATGCGCAAACAGGATTTTCATTCCAAGGGAATGAGACAGCAGCCGGGGCCACGAAAGCAGATCTCAAAGAAACATATTTTATCCCACCAAATTTTGAGAATTGG
>Ga0206894_1068_pt2 | contig 25169 bp, 23 predicted proteins | sample Alteio_BWOrgHeat_54_FD_152953 | JGI IMG/M metagenome (GOLD analysis project Ga0206894, IMG submission 152953) | Enriched cells from forest soil in Barre Woods Harvard Forest LTER site, Petersham, Massachusetts, United States -... | ecosystem: Environmental > Terrestrial > Soil > Temperate forest >...
CGTGTAGAAATGCTTTATCTTGGACAAGAGCAGCGAGCCATAGAAATCACGCCTTGGGAAGGAGAATAACCGTGGCTAAATATGTCTTTAAAAACCCTGTGTTTGTTAAGTCGGCTACGAAGTCGGTGAATTACCCAACGATGCGTACCCCTTCAGGCGCTCTAATGCCCGAGATTGCGGTGGCAGGGCGGTCTAATGTGGGGAAATCGAGTCTGTTGAACCATTTGTTCCAGCGACGAGATTTGGTAAAGACTTCCTCGATACCAGGAAAAACGCAACTGATCAATTTTTTTGCTCTAAATGAGGCTTTGGCCTTTGTCGATTTGCCCGGGTACGGCTATGCTAAAGTGCCGGAGAATACGCGCAAACAATGGGGGCCGATGATCCAAGAGTATCTCGATAAGCGGCCGACATTAAAGCTCATCCTTTTTTTGTTTGATATTCGCCGGATGCCCAATGATGAAGATCGGATGTTTTTGGAGTGGGTGGCGCATCGAGAGCTGGGAGTGATTCTAGTTTTAACGAAAGTTGATAAAGTGACTAATAATGAAAAAAATATAAATACGCGTAAAATTTTAGAATCATTTAATTGTGAAAATCTTCATTATGTTCATTATTCGGTAACAAAAAATGTAGGTCGCAAAGAATTAATCACTATGGTGATTGATGCGCTGAACGATGATGAAGATGAGCAAAATCCTTTAAATCCATAGATGGTTTGATGAATAAAACACAATTTGTTTGCATTGACTGCGAAGCCACGGGATTAGATCCAAAGCAAGACCGCATCATTGAAGTGGCTGCGGTGAAGTTTACTTTGACTGAAACTTTTGATACTTTTGAGTCTTTGGTCGATCCTGAATGTGTGATTCCAGAAGAATCGATCGCCATTCACCACATCACCAACGACATGGTCGTGGGCAAGCCCACTATCAAAGCGCTTTTGCCAGAAATATTACAGCTCATTGGCAAGAGCATTCTCGTGGGACACGGCATCGGCTACGATATCGAAATCTTGGCGAGTGCCGCCGAACGCGCCGGCATTCCATGTGAATTGCGTCTCAATCCCTATCTCGACACGTTGCGCATGGCACGCTTATATGGGGAAAGCCCCACGAATTCTTTAGAACAATTGCGCCGCCATTTCAACATCCAGGACGAAGGGGCGCATCGCGCTATGAGTGATGTGATTGTCAACATGGATGTGTTTAAATATCTAGCCAAAAATTATCGCTCTGTGGAGCACCTTTTTGAGGTCCTTTCTAGACCAATCATGTTAAAAGCCATGCCTCTTGGTAAGCATAAGGGGCGCCCCTTTAAGGAAATACCGCTAGAATATCTGCAATGGGCTGCACATAAAGATTTCGATCAGGATTTACTGTTCTCATTGCGTTCAGAAATCAAAAAACGCAAGAAAGGTAACTTATTTACCCAAGCCGGCAACCCCTTCAGCGCCCTCGATTCATGATATGCATTTGAACTCTCCTGTCTCAACCTCTAAAAATAGCCTGTTTCATTTCTTTAAGAGGGATAGGTTTTTTTCGTTTAGATTTTACGATGCCCTTAAGCTCGGATAATTCTTGAGTGACAAGATGCACAATGATCGTATTTTTGCCTTCCAATTGAAAGTCGAGGAGTGTGCCAGCATGAATATTGGCTTTGGCGCGAATCGCTTGTGGAATGGTAACTTGGCCTTTGCTAGTAACTGTTGATTTCATGGGATATTCACTACTTAAACTTGATTTCTTACTTTATAGTAAGTTTTCGCGCGCTTTGTTGGCAAATTATTCGATGTTGTCAAAAAGCGTCTATTCACTAAAACAGTTTTTTTTGAAACACGGAGGCACAGAGTGCACAGAGGTACATGTTCAGGGCATATGCAGCCTGCCGCGGTACAGGATGGGCAAAAATTGGCAGCAGCCGGGATTTGAGCGTATTTTTTGTCAGATTCAGAAAGTTATAAATCATCTAACCACGTGTTGGTTAATGATTTATAACTTTCTGAAGATGGCGAAAAAGACGCCAAAGCCTGCGCGCTGACGATTTTTGCCCATCCTGGGTAGCGGCCTAAGAGATTAGCCCCTATTTTTATTGCAACATTATTGGGTGGATAAGTACATTGGCGCAAAATCAAGTACATCTATGCATTCTCCTTCACAATACTTCACTATTTTTATTTTTGCATGTCTCTGCCTTGATGCAAGATTTACGCACTCAGCAGAGCCAGAGCAGAATGTAGACTTCCGGTATAATGATTTTGCTACCAATCCCTTGATTTCGCATAAAGAACGCAAGGCAATCAAGCCTTTTCTCTTATCAGCTTTTCATCCTCTAAAACCTATTCTGGACGATATTTTTTTATCCCAGCGTGCCACGCTTAATACTGAGACGTTAATTGCTGCCGGCTTTAGGATTGAATTTAGTCGTCAACGCAGTTACATCCAAGTCGTGTCGCATCCTCTCATACCTGGATATTTGCTAAAATTATACCTTGATTCAGAAGCGCGACTTAAACTAGGCATCCCGGGGTGGAAGTGGTTTTCTAGGCGAGCCCTTGGAGCAAAAAAGCTTAGGAATTGCATCGCAAAACATAAGCTACAGCATTTCGTGGCTCCTCATAAGTGGATCTATGTTTTGCCTTTAAATCCTTCAGTTCCGAAGGATCCGCTTTACACCCAGAAAAATGAAATCCTCATCGTGGAGGATATGGAGCTGGTATCGCCTGAAGAAAATCTTCATGCCTGGAAGGAAAAAATCACGCGCGAACATCTTGACGAACTTTATATTATTCTCAAAGAAGCTGGGGGAGCAAGTTATCGCGCGGACAATATTGCCTATACACGCAAAGGTCAGTTTGCCTTTATTGATACTGAATATCCAAACGATAAACCCGATTACGAACATGTTAGAGATAATCTGTCCCCAGAAATGGCTAAATATTGGATGCAGCTGGTCAATGGGAAAAAGTCACGATAACATTTTAAATCTCGGCTGAGAGTCTCCAATGTTTTCTAAGAACATGGTGAGTGGACGCACCCACACATCCCCCTCTCCGTATAAGGCTTGGTAGACCACAAGTTCTTCAAGGGTTTCGCTGTGACGTCCTACCGCCAAAATCTTGTAGCGACGCCCTTTATAATGTTCATAAATACTGCCAATGATGATTGTTTTGGCTAAAGTTGAATAACAGGGGATAAGTTCTTGGCTCATTAAACCTCGTTTACTAGTACATATTCATGGGGTGTGTAGCTTATTGAGTGATAAATAGCTTTCTTATTTCGCTTTATTGATTATTTCGATATATTTTATGCAATTCTGCTTTATCTGTCAGCGGTATTGAGTTGCTGTAGATTTATTTTTTTATATGGAGAGTACACATGCGTAAACATAGTGGTCATCAGCTGGAGAAGGGATCTTTCGAAGTTAAAGTCGGTCTAGCAGAGATGCTTAAGGGTGGCGTCATCATGGATGTGACCACTCCAGAACAAGCAAAAATTGCCGAAGATTCCGGTGCGGTGGCTGTGATGGCTTTAGAGCGCATTCCCGCTGATATTCGGGCGCAAGGTGGAATCGCGCGTATGTCCAATGCCGAACTGATTCAGAAAATTCAAGAAGCTGTTTCCATTCCTGTGATGGCAAAATGTCGCATCGGACACTTTGTAGAGGCTCAAATATTGGAAGCCTTGTTTGTGGATTTCATTGATGAAAGCGAAGTACTCACTCCTGCCGATGAAGAATATCATATCGATAAGCATAACTTTAAAATTCCTTTTGTCTGCGGTTGCCGCGATCTAGGAGAGGCTCTACGCCGCATTGGAGAAGGTGCCGCGATGATCCGCACGAAAGGGGAACCAGGTACAGGTAATATCGTAGAAGCCGTACGTCATATGCGCAGTGTGATGCGCGACATTCGACGCCTGTCAGGTTTGGATCATGCCGAATTGATGACTGAAGCTAAACTCTTTGGCGCTCCCTATCATCTGGTAGAGCAAGTGGCTAAAACAGGTAAACTACCTGTGCCAAATTTCGCCGCCGGCGGAATTGCTACACCGGCAGATGCCGCTTTGATGATGCAGCTGGGGGCAGAAAGCGTTTTTGTAGGATCAGGCATCTTTAAATCTGAAGACCCGCAAGAACGTGCAAAAGCCATTGTAGCAGCCACCACATACTATCAAGATCCTGAAATGTTGGCCAAAATTTCCATGGGATTACTCAGCGCTATGCCAGGACTTGATATTCAGCAGATTAAGAAGGAAGACCTTTTAGCCCCTCGGGGATGGTAATGAAGCCGAAGGTGGTTGGGGTTTTAGCCTTGCAAGGTGCTTTTGCCAAGCATATCGAAATGTTGCACCATTTGCACGCAAAGACCATTGAAGTACGTAAGCCCGCAGATTTAGCTCAATGTGATGCTCTGATCATTCCTGGTGGCGAATCGACCACCATGATGAAGCAGATGAATTTCATTCAATTCCATGAGGCATTCCGACAGTTTGCTAAACACAAGCCTGTTTTTGGGACATGTGCTGGCTTGATATTGATGTCTCAAGAAATTTTAGGCGATCCGATGCAGCCTTTCGGCTTGCTCGACGTTTCCGTCGAACGCAATGCTTTTGGGCGGCAAGTGGAGTCGTTCCATATCACTCTCGCTGTTGATATGGGGCTTAGCAAGTCTCATCCGATAGATGCCATTTTCATTCGCGCTCCACGCATTCGCCGTGTTGGAGAAGGCGTGCAAGTGTTGTCTGTTTACGAGGAAGAACCGGTCATTGTGCAGCAAGGAATGCATCTTGGGGTGACCTTTCATCCAGAATTAACGCATGATGCGTCCATTCATGCCTATTTTCTTCGTCAGATACCAACTTAAGGCGCTAGGCGATCAATTTTCCATGCACCATTTTCTAACAGGTAGCGAAAGCGATCATGCAATCGATGGGAACCCCCTTGCCAAAATTCAAAACGGCAAGGATGAATCCGGAACCCTCCCCAAAAAGGGGGAAGAGGGATTTCTTGATCACTGTATTTCTGTTCAAAGTAGGTATAAGCCTCTTCTAATACGTGACGAGAGGCAACAACTTCACTTTGATGGGAAGCCCAAGTGCTGAGACGGCTGCCACGTGGGCGTGATGCGAAATAGTTGGCGGCTTCTTCTATGGGTGTTTTGGTCACCTCTCCTTCGATGAGGACTTGCCGTTCTAGCTCTTTCCAATAGAACGTTACGGCTGCATAAGGCATTACCTCTAATTGTTGTGCCTTGCGACTATGATAATTTGTGAAAAAGACTAGGCCTGTTTCGTCGAAACTCTTCATGAGTACTGTGCGGCAGGAAGGTTTGCCTGCGGCTGAAGCTGTTGCTAGGACCATGGCGTTGCATTCGGGGATTTTGGCTGTTAGTGCTGCATGGAACCAGCGCTCGAATTGCTCAAAAGGATCTAGGGCTAATTCATGGCGGCGTAGAGGGGTGTTGTGATAGTCTTGTCTTAAATCTTTGATATCCATGTAAGCACGTAGTTATAAATTTTTAATATAGTATCTTTTATTTAAAATTCTGCTAAAAAACAAGAAGAACATGAGGGCCATCACAAATTAGAGTACTATACTTTTTGAACGCGAAGATCGCGAAGCAAGCGAAGGCAACGCGAAGATTTTTCTTCTGTGGGTATGCTCTTACAAATTTATGGAGCTGAATTTGTACATATTCACGGGGTGTGTAGCTTGCCGCGGTAGCGGCCTAAGAGATTAGCCCCGGGTGGAGCGATTAGCGGAACCCGGGGTATTGAAAAAAAATACCAGCCCCGGTAGGGGCGTAAGAAAGCTTGTGGTATTGAGATTTTGTCCAAACGCTTTCTTACGCCCCTACCGGGGCTATATCGTTTCTTTAAGAACCCCGGGTTCCGCTAATCGCTCCACCCGGGGCTAATCTCTTAGGCCGCTACCCAGGATGGGCAAAAATCGTCAGCGCGCGGGCTTTGGCGTCTTTTTTGCCATCTTCAGAAAGTTATAAATCATTAACCAACACGTGGTTAGATGATTTATTACTTTCTGAATCTGACAAGAAATACGCTCAAATCCTGGCTGCTGCCAATTTTTGCCCATCCTGTACCGCGGCAGGCTGCAAATGCCCTGAACATGTACCTGAATTTCTTTCTTATTTAAATTAACAAGATTTTCAGCAAGGTTATTGATTAATTTCAAGGAGGGAATGGTTAAAGATGAGATCAGAAAATTTGTCTTAAGCATGCACATCAATTAATAAAAACTTTCTTCGCGTTTTCTTCGCTTACTTCGCGATCTTCGCGTTCAAAAAGTGTAGTACTCTAATTTGCGATGAGCCTATTTTTCTTGCTCTATGCTAAGTTTATGATGATTTCCTGTTAGCTTCTAATAGCAGATATTTTTTATTGACAGCAGCCGTTAAAATGAGCTATACAAAGAGGTACAAAATGTTTGCTCAATGCTGCTGAAGCAGTTTCCAAGGAGTCTTTCTACATGGCAAAACTCTCTCTTTCTGCTCTACCTCTTAAAGGAAAAAAAGTATTAATGCGCGTCGATTTCAATGTGCCTTTGGATGCCCAAGGTCATATTACCGACGATACCCGCATTTCAGCGACATTACCATCTCTTCGCTATGTCCTCGAACAGGGAGGCGCAATCGTTCTTATGAGCCATCTTGGGCGCCCCAAAGATAAACGTGTGCCAGAGATGTCTCTTAAGCCTTGTGCTGAACGCCTGTCGCAATTGCTAGATAAGCCCGTGACGATGGCACCCGATTGCATCGGCTCTGAGGTTGAAAGGATGGTGGCAACGCTGAAACCCGGCGACGTCCTCTTATTAGAAAACCTGCGCTTCCATCGCGGCGAAGAACATCCTGATGAAGACCAAAATTTTGTAAAACAGTTAGCAAAACTTGGGGACGTCTATGTCAATGATGCCTTCGGCACAGCCCATCGCGCACATGCATCGACAGCCGCAGTGGCAGGGTTTTTTCAAGGCAAATCTGCGGCCGGCTTTTTACTAGAGAAAGAGATTAAATTTTTAGGCGAAACGCTTGCCCACCCCAAACGCCCTTTCTGTGCGATCATTGGCGGATCTAAAATTTCCACGAAATGTGGTGTACTTGAAGCTTTGATGCAGAAGGCTGACGTTGTCATGATCGGCGGAGGGATGGCCTACACATTTCTAAAAGCTCAAGGGATTGCGATCGGCAATTCCATCCACGAAGACGATTTTCTCGATAAAGCCCGTGAACTGCTAGCGCTTAGCGGCAAAGGAAGAGGGCGTTTACTGCTGCCACGCGACATTGTCATCGCCGATAGCATTAAGGCAGGTGCGACCACACGTGTTGTCAATGTGCAAGCCGGCATTCCCGAGGGATATGAAGGTGTTGATATTGGGCCCAGCACCATCGAATATTTCGCCTCAGAACTGAAGCAAGCAGCCACTGTTTTATGGAACGGCCCGGTAGGAGTATTTGAGATCCCCACCTTCGCTACAGGCACCAACGCGATTGCTCATATCTTGGCACAACTCAAGGCTATCACGATTGTGGGCGGGGGAGATTCGATCGCAGCTGTGCAAGCTGCTGGGATGGCAGATAGGATGACGCATCTCTCAACAGGGGGAGGGGCTTCCTTAGAATACATTGAGCTGGGGACCTTACCAGGTATTGAGGCACTCTCTGCTGGCTAAATAAAAGCCTTGCTTTATTTTCGTTTAATGAGTATTATGTTAACAAATTTATATTTAAATGTTGTATAATGTAATGTTTAATGTATTATTTCAATCGCTAAGTGAAGATTTCTCGAAAAGAAAATTGCGCTAATTGTGTTTGTTGCGTATAACTATAAGCCCACGTGCTGATTAAGCATGAGCGAAGCTCGAAAATGTTCGAGATAACTGTTTCTTAAAAAGAATCACTTGTTTGAGGCCTATGTCAAACTTAAGAGCTCCATCTCTACGGTTTTTCTTCCAAGACTCCTCTCTGCTGTCTCGCTCTTTTTCTATTTACAATACTTTTGTCCCTGCACAGTGTAATTTTAAGGTATCACATGTCAGTGTCCCCGACCCTGCTGCCTAAATTTAGCCGCTGGCGGGCCGCTTTATGGCCAGTACATCGCTATGAGTTGCGCAAACTCGTGCCGATGCTGTTGATCTTCTTTCTTATTTCTTTCGATTATAACGTATTGCGTATCATGAAAGATACGTTGGTAGTGACTGCAAAGTCCTCAGGGGCCGAAGTCATCCCTTTCATCAAAGTGTGGGTGATGTTTCCTGGAGCGATACTCCTCACCTTCCTATTTACGCGTTTATCGAATCGACTGAAGCGAGAAACTGTTTTTTATGTGATGCTTTCCATCTTCTTAGGGTATTTCTTTCTCTTCATTACAGTCTTGTATCCTGCCCGGGAATTGTTGCACCCACACGCCACAGCTGACATGCTTGAAGTAATGCTGCCGGCGGGTTTTAAAGGGTTAGTTGCCATGTTTCGCAACTGGACTTTTACGACGTTTTATGTCATGGCCGAATTGTGGAGTAACATCATCTTAGCGATGTTGTTTTGGGGTTTTGCCAATCAGGTGACGCGGTTGGGGGAAGCAAAGCGTTTTTATGGCCTCTTTGGGATCGGAGCCAACTTATCGGGTGTGGCTGCAGGGGAGTCGTCCGTGTGGCTGACGAAAAAGCAGTTTAGTGAATATTTACCTTTTGGTGCTGATGCTTGGGAGCAGTCAATGGTGCTGCTTGTGGCATTGGTGTTAGTGGGTGGTTTAGCTGCCATGGCGCTCTTCCGTTGGTTCAACACTGCGGTGCTAACAGATAAACGCTTCTATGATGTCTCAAAAGAAGGAAAATCGCGCGATGATGTGCGTGGTAAACTGTCGATGCGCGAGAGTTTCAGTTATCTCTTACGTTCCCGCTATGTGCTCTGCATCGCCATTGTCGTGGTGGCGTATAATCTGGTTATCAATCTTGTAGAAGTGGTTTGGAAGCATGAATTGCGCGAACTTTATCCAAACCCTAGCGATTATAACTTATATATGAGCCATGTGACCAGTATTATTGGCATGTGCGCTACCTTGATGGCCTTATTTATCTCTGGCAACTCGATACGTAAGTTTGGATGGACGTTTACAGCTATGTTGACCCCAGCGATTTTGTTGATCACTAGCGTTGGCTTTTTTGCTTTCTTCTTTGCTAAAGAGGATTTGAGTACAATTGTGCTTCAACTTTTTGGCACATCGCCACTTGCTATTGTAGTTTTCTTTGGTACTGCGCAAAATGTGTTATGCCGTTCGGCCAAATACTCTGTTTTTGACGCAACTAAAGAAATGGCCTTTGTGCCTCTTAGTAGAGAAGATCAACTTAAAGGTAAGCCTGCTGTAGATGGCGTATGCTCACGTTTTGGCAAATCGGGAGGCTCTGTGATCCATCAGGCTTTATTGCTTTCATTTGCTACAATTACAGGCAGTGCACCTTATGTGGCAGGATTTTTACTTGCTGTAGTATGTGTGTGGATTGGAGCGGTGCGCCTACTAGGCAAACAGTTTAATGAGTTGACGAAGCCTTCGGCAGAAGCCGATGCTCAGACAGCACCTGCAAGCATACCGGAAGTGGCGGTTGCTTTTAACAAAGAGAAAGAAGTTACTGCATCTTCTTGATGAATAAAGATAGTGTCTTTGCCTGTTTATGTGTTCTTGGCAAAATTCACTATCTTTTTCTTTTTTGAATTGTTGTTATTAAGTTTTGTGAAGTTTTTATTGAATAAATAGTACTTATATTGTAAACTACTACTTTTACAAAGGCGTTTAGATGTCTCAACAAACTAATGTGGACTCTGAAAAGGCATTTGGTCTAATTCGTTCATACATATGGCCTGTGCATCGTCACGAAGCAAAAAAGCTTGTGCCGATGTTTTTGATGATCTTTTTAATCTGCTTCAACTACAGCATATTACGAAATATGAAAGACACTGTCGTAGTGACAGCTTCCGGAGCGGAAGTGATCCCTTTCATTAAAGTATGGGTCATGTTGCCGATGGCTATTGCTTTGACTGTGCTGTTCACTAAGCTTGCCAATCGATTTAGTCAAGAACGTGTTTTCTATATCATGACCAGCGGATTTTTAATCTGCTATGGGGTCTTTGCTTTTATCCTTTACCCTCTGCGCGATATCTTACATCCTCACGCCCTTGCCGATCAGTTAGAAGGTGTTTTGCCTTTGGGATTTAAGGGACTCGTTTCTATGTTCCGCAATTGGTCTTTCACTGGTTTCTATGTGATGTCGGAACTGTGGAGCAGCATCGTTCTAAACGTGCTTTTTTGGGGTTTTGCCAATGAAGTGACACGTATTCACGAGGCTCGTCGCTTTTATGGTGTTTTTGGTATTGGAGCCAATATTGCAGCGATTCTATCGGGGCAAGCTGCCATCCTATTTTCACAACCACCTTTTTCAAATCTATCGATTTTGCAAGGACGGGAAGCTTGGGAGCAGACACAAATTGTGTTGGTTTCGCTCGTGATTCTGTGTGGTTTAATCACCATGGGCTTATTTCGTTGGATCAACACGAACGTCTTAAATGATGCAAGCTTTGATGAATTCCACCATAACAAACGGGTGATGAAAGCCAAAGGTAAGCTGTCTTTCCGTGAGAGTTTCTCATATCTATCAAATTCGAAATATTTGATTTGCATTGCAGTATTGGTGGTATCATACAATTTAGTAATCAATCTGGTCGAAGTCGTTTGGAAGGACCAATTGCGCCAACTCTATCCAAACCCCGCAGATTTCAATAACTATATGAGTAATCTGACCTCATGTGTTGGCATTTTTGCGGCTCTGACAGCGCTTTTCATGGCCAAGCTTTTAGGTAAGTTTGGATGGACTAAAATCGCGCTGATCACACCAGTAACGATGTTGATTACTTGTGTAGGATTCTTTGCTTTTTACTTCTTCCGTGAATCTGATTTCGCTGGCATCATCATGGCCTTGACAGGGACGACCCCTTTGGTGATTGCTGTCTTCTTTGGTGGGGCTCAGAATTGTTTGAGTAAAGCTGCCAAGTATTCGGTCTTTGATGCTACTAAAGAAATTGCCTATATCCCATTAAGTCATGAAAGTAAGCTTAAAGGTAAGGCTGCGATTGATGGCGTGGGTTCGCGTTTGGGTAAATCTGGGGGCTCATTGGTACACCAAGGTCTGCTGATGATTTTCGCCACACTATCGGCGAGTGCGCCTTATGTCGCGGGGATATTATTGGCGGTGATTGCATTCTGGATCTTGGCTGCGCGGTCCCTTGGCTTGCAGTTCAGGGATCTGGTGGCTTCGCAGAATCAAACGTTTGAGGAAGCGCCAGCGGCAGAGCAGCCCAAAACGTCTGCTAGTGAACAACCGCTCGCCGTCTCATAGGTGATAAGCCTCACAGAGTGTGGTGGATCATGCCAGTGCCTGATACCGAGCTTTTGAACGTACCGGCATGTGTGCATTAAAGCCCGATTTTTTTCCTAACTTCTGCCAAAAACTGAATAACACGCAATCGCTCTAAAGAATAGATTGATTTTCAAGTAGTTACGTTTTTTCGTCATGCCAAAACCCGCACTAAATGGCAGAAGTCAGGAAATTCCGAATTTTGTGGTCTACAGAATGTGTGCATTATTGTCCGATTTATTTTTCAACGCAAAGGAAGGCAAAGATCGCAAAGGCGCAAAGAAAGGCATATCCTATGCAAAACGTTCTATAGCATAGACTACAGCACATTCAATGAAATTATAACCAAGAATCGTTCGATTTCAGAATTGACAGGGTCACACAGCGGTAGGTAGGTGCAAGGCGACAAAGGCGTCGTTGAAGTTTAGATGTATGAACCTTTACACCAATCCCAATGATTGTTATGCAAGCGATTCTGAGCCGAGCCACACACACAACAAACTAGTTCTTCACTGTTATATTGTGTGTGTGGCTCGGCTCAGAATCGCTTGCATAACAATCATTGGGTGGAGCTTCCAGCAGATTGCTGAGGCAATCTGCTGGAGATTTTTGCTGCCGCGATGGTGCTGCGCATGATAGTACACTCTTAGTACCCTTGTATCTATGCTGTAGTCTATGCTATAGAACGTTTTGTATAGGGTATGCCTTTCTTTGCGCCTTTGCGATCTTTGCCTTCCTTTGCGTTGAAAAATAAATCGGACAATAATGCACACATCCCTGTAGACTACAAAATTAGGAATTTCCTACCCACCATCCTGCCGCTCAAGCGATCATACGTATCTTGTTTTTCTTTTATAGATGCACCTCTACCCTACTTTTATCGGATTTGTTAGCTGCCTTCGATGCGCAGCTTTTTGCGCTCTAGATAGAGCTCGCCCAATGCCATCAAGCCCAACACGACAAAGGTGCTAAAGATGGCTGGGGGAATTGTGGCTCCAAGCGTTAATGCGAAAAGTACACTGAGTTGCAACGTGGTGGTCAATTTGCCGCACCAGATTGCGCGAAATTGATAATGCTCCCACGTCCCTCTATAGATTAGATAACAGCCGAAGATGATGATCGAAAAATCGCGACAAAGCATGGTCGCTGCTTCCCAAGCAGTCAAACGATTTTCAGAGAGCAGTGCCACCAGGGCAGTGATCACAAAGAACTTATCAGCCAAAGGATCTAAAAAGGTGCCGATGCGGCTGGTAAGCTTGTATTTTCTGGCGAGATATCCATCTAAACAATCAGTAATCATAGCCAATACGATGGCGAGCACTCGTATTGTTATATTCTCTTGTAGGAAGGCCAAGGCCAACGGAAATCGCAATAAAGTAATAATATTTGGGATTTTAAACATAGGCGTTTAGTGTTGGTGAATATTCATTGTAATAGTCATAAAAATGCATCTCAAAGGCCCCTTCTTTGGGCTTTATGGCACCAAAGCACAATGCCGCCAATCACTGCTCCGATGACAAGAAAGCCTAATACAAAGTGACTGTAGAGGTGAAAATAATGCTCAATCAGCGCGTAGTTTTCACCGAAATAAAAGCCGATAGAAAAAATAATTGACACCGAAAAGCAAGCCGCAAAGGCATCACGAAGCATGAAAATAGGAAAGGGCATTTTTCCAAGTCCTGCAGTAAGAAATAGTGCATTCCGCACACCACCAGGGCAAAAGCGCCCTACTATAAAGGTGAAAACACCAAACTTTTCGTAGTAGTGATGTAGTTTTTTAATTCTTTGTGGAGTGACAATATATTTGAACAGACGGAAATCGTATAATTTAGGTCCAAAATAACGCCCAATCCAATAAGTTTCCCAAGCAGCGCAGATGCTGCCGGCATATAGCCAGCATAGGATGTAAATGGCTTCATGAGGCAAGCAGGTACTAGCCAGAGCTCCCCCTGTGATTAGAAGAAGATCTTCACTAATAGGAAGATTCAGCCCCGATAGCAAAAACAATGCAAAGATGATGATGGGGGCTAAATGGGCATTGGAGCAGGCAAAATGTAAGATATCTTCCATCTATAGTTTTTCCGTCATGGAATGTTGGTTAGGGCCGGCTCATGTTTATCTAAAATGGCAATGTGTTGTGTAGGCATGGCTAGTTGTGCTCCGTGCATTTCAACGACATCGACAATCTTCAACAATACATCTTCTTTGATTTTTAAAAATCCTTCGGTACTAGTTGTTTGGGTGTACACATTGATGAGAATTTCTAATGAGGAGGATCCAAAGGACGTGAAGCGCGCAATGATTGGTTGCTGGTGATCTAGATCTGGATGGACCTGCAACATTTCCTTAAGTCCAACTACAACACTTTTTATTTTGGAGACATCCTCACAACGGATGCTGATTGTTTCTTTAATTTGGCGATGGCTCATGCGTGAGGGTGTGATGACGATCAGTTTAGAGAAGATGGAATTAGGAATGTAAATAGGACGCTTGTCTAGTGAACGAATGCGTGTCATGTACCAGCCAATATCTTCCACATAACCTTCAATGTTGTGGTCGGGAATAAGGATCCAATCGCCAATAGTAAAAGGCTGCGTGAGGTAGATCATGAACCCACCAAAGAAGTTGGCGATGAGCTCTTGTGAGGCAAAGGCCAGAGCTAAGCCACCAACACCTCCAAAGGCGATGATGGTGTTAACACTACGATTGGTGATTTCCATCATCATTAGAATCGAAAAGAAGATGATCGTTACAGTGCCAATTTTATCCAAAGCACCGATCTTCCCTGGATCGATGGTTATTTCTTTGGTTTTGCTTTTAGCATGCATGTAGGAGACCACAAAAGACTTCCAACGCATGAGAAACCAGCAAAAGGTGCACAAAGCACCCACAGCGATCAGGGTATGTCGATTATCGACAGGCAGATTGACGAAGATACGAGAGGCAATCAAATCTAAGATCTGAATAGATGCAAAAAACCAAACGAAATAGCTTAAAGGAGTGTAAATGGCTTTAACGAAGCAAATTTTCCATATTTTCTTTTGGCTTTCGAGGCGCTGATGAAGGCGTTTGAGCACCCATTTAGCTAAGAAATTAAAAACAAAGACGAAAATAGTGATCGAAATTGTTTCGCTCACCCAGCCATACACGCCATCTAAAGCAGCTATGGCGAAGGCGCAGCAGTCTTCGAAATTATTAAGCATCATCTTCGTTTATCCTCTGGTGGTTTCAAATAGGAACCTCTTGTAAGGTCTTGCAATCGCCCAGATCCCATGCTTTCTTTAGGGCGTCCATCTTTTTATTTGAGATGCCACCTAAAAATTCAATACTCTTGAGGAAGCGCGCGCGCGTCCTATCCTTTCCAAGAATACCCACCGAATCAAAAAGTGGAGGGCCTTGTAGTTTGCCCATGATGGCTCCAAAAAGCAGCGGCATCATCACTTTTTTGTGGTTAACGCCGAAAGCTTCAGCCACCTTACGTGAGGCATGGTTAAGGGCCTCACTTCCCCAATTTTCTTGTTCATCCAAGCTCCAAATAATCGCTTGCAGAATTTGGGCTTGCGTTTCCGAGAAGACATCTTTATTGGCGAACAAATGGGGTGTGTATTTCAAATGATTGATGAAGAAGAAATCGCATAAATCAATGAAATCGCCAAAAGTCTTAATGCGCGAATGACATAAAGGCATTAGTTTACGCATAAACTCTTCGTTAAATGTCCACTCTTGAATGCGTTGCCATAGTTTGTCGACAGGGATGTTTTTGATGAGATATTGTTGGTTAATCCATTCAAGCTTTTGCACATCGAAGACAGCGCCCGAAACGCCTATGCGCTTAGCATCAAATTCTTGGAAGATGTCGCTTAGAGAATAGACTTCGCGATCGCCTTTCATGCTGTAGCCCATCAAAGTCAAGAAATTCAAAAAGGCTTCAGGCAAAAAGCCGCTATCGCGATAGTAGAAAATTGAAGTAGGATTTTTGCGCTTGGAGAGTTTCTTACCATCTTTCCCAAGGAGCAAAGGCATATGCATAAAGACGGGAGGCTTCCAGCCAAAAGCTTCATATAAGTAAACGTGTTTTGGTGTGGAGCTCATCCATTCATCACCCCGAATGACATGCGTGATTTCCATGAGATGGTCATCCACCACATTGGCGAGGTGGTAGGTGGGAAAGCCGTCCGATTTCAGCAATACCTGGTCATCGACATCGGCCCAAGGGTTCGTGATTCTGCCTTTGATTTCATCTTCATAGACACATTCGCCAGTAAGTGGCATTTTTAGGCGCACAACAAACGGTATGCCCGCAGCTTCTTTCTCTTGGATTTCAGCCGCGCTCAGATTGCGACAACGTCGGTCGTAGCCTTGGCGTCCGCCTTGTTTAGCTAATACTTGGCGCATTTCTTCGAGGTCTTGGGAGGTACAAAAACACTTGTAGGCTTTGCCAGCATCAAGCAGATCTTGGCAGTGCTTTTTGTAGAGATCAAAGCGCTCCGATTGGCGGTATGGACCATAAGGTCCGCCAATATCTGGTCCTTCATCCCACTGGATACCGCACCAAGAGAGAGCTGCATAAATATTATGTTCGTATTCAGGGCGGCTGCGTGAGCGGTCGGTGTCTTCAATGCGCAGAATAAATTTACCATCATGGTGACGTGCGAAGATTAAATTGAAAAGAGCCATGTAAGCTGTGCCTACATGTGGATCTCCGGTGGGCGATGGAGCGATGCGAACGCGAACTGTCATAGATATTAGTTCCTTATTTTGTAAACTCTTAAGAAAGCATTTTAAACGATTTGCACAAAAGAGCCAAGTAAAGAAACGGATACTTATCAATTTCTGTAAATAAATTTTTTCATCTGCTTTCATTGAACGCGAAGGTCGCGAAGCAAGCGAAGAAAACGCGAAGATTTTTTTTTGTTGTAAAAACTTATTTGTAATATCAAGATTGAATTTTTATTAAATATAAAGAGGATTTTCGCGCAGCTGAAAATGCCAACTTTTGAGTCACGTGCGATATACATCGTAAACTCGGGTTCAGGTATCTTGAGCAAACACTTCCAATAAATAAAAAATCTTCGCGTTGTCTTCGCTTGCTTCGCGACCTTCGCTTTCTGGGTAGATTTTGCGAAAAATATTTCACGGGAACTGCTAGAGCAGATACTTACAACTTGGCGTTTACCGATTTATTTTGTGGGGGGGGATTCCAGTGGATTCCTTGCAAGTAGAGCAAGTCGCGCATGATATTATAAGTTTCATTGAGCTGCAGATCACACATCGCGTTCTGCTCAGCCTCTTCATCTTCAACATCACTATCTTGGTTTTTCTTCAGATCTTCGAGGAATTTCTGGTAGTGTTTGTTATTCTTAATGCGCTCATCTGAATTGCTTTTGAGAATAGACAAATAGGGATGATAAATATCTAGGCGTTTTTGCAGATTGAATTTATAGAGCTTCTTGATTTGCTCTCTTTGTAAAAATGGAATGTCTGCCAAATCATCATCATAGTTTGGTTTGATACTATCATTTTCAAGTGGGTATTTGTTGAACTTTTCACCAATTTCAGCCTCGCTAATTGCTCCAGGCACCACAATGTCGGAAAGCACTCCAGTAAGCTGAGGTGTTTTGCCTGAAACGGTGTAATAACGTCCGCGTGTGACTTTATATTCTCCCTCTGGATTTACTACCTCAGTCTTTGTCGTGGCATTGAGGGTAAACGTTTGGAATGAACCTTTACCAAAGGAGTGGTCGTCTCCTACAATGATTGCCCGCCCATAGTCTTGCAGGGTTTGAGCGACGATTTCTGAAGCGGAGGCACTGAGGCGATTAATGAGGACGATGAGTGGGCCATCCCATGTCATTTTATCATCTAAATCACGCAGATGTTGGATTTGACCGTTCTCATCCATAATGGATACAACGGTGCCCTTAGTAATGAATAGACCTGTGACACCCACAGCTTGGGCTAAAATCCCGCCAGAGTTGTATCTTAAATCTAAAATAATCCCAATCACGTTATGTTCTGCTTTCAGCTTATTGATCGCTTCTGCTAAGTCGTTAGCAGAGGAGCTGTCGTGGTCTTGATAAAATGAGTAGAGCTTGAGCCGCGCGATCACGCCATTGCCAAAAGCTTCGTATGAGATATCATAACGGGTTTCTTTGAGAACCACCTCAGCGCGTTTAAGATGAATGTCGAGTTTTTCTTCTTTTTTGTTGTCCCCTTCACCTGTTTCTCTGATTACTGTCAAAGTGACAGGCGTGTTTTCTTCCCCACGGATGAGTTTTACTGCTTCAACGACATCCATGCCGACAACGGGTTCTCCATTGACAGCGATGATGCGGTCTTTAAGTTTTATTTCTTTATTAGCCGCTGCAGGACCCCCTTCGACAATTTTGATAATGGTGAAACCGTTTAAATCATCTCGTAATTGGGCGCCGATGCCAAAAAGACGTTGCTGCACATTAATCATAAACTGTGAGGCTTCATCAGGTGTTAGGTAATTTGTATGGGCATCTAAGGCAGCAGCTGTGGCTTTAAGGACATTGCTAAGGATAAGTCGTTGCTTTTGTGTGGGGTCTGAATTGAGAATTTCTTCCTCATATTTAGCTTGGCGTTTAGCCATGCGTTGTAACGACTTTTCTTTAGTTTCTTCGTTGAGTTTTGACGCGGTGCCAATTTGCAAAGCTTTGAGTCTGATTAAGCGCTGAAGCAATTCTTGTTCATTAGCGACCCATTTCATATCTTTAAATTCTTTCGCTTTGACATCTTTAGGTAAATTGGAGAGGTCGATTTTCTTTTCGAGATCATTGCGTCGGTGAATGGCGTGCACCATGGTGTTATGAATTTCTTCGAACGTATGGAAGTCGCTTTGGTTGTACTGTTGGATGATATTGTTGAGGAGTTCAGCCGAAGGTTCTAACCACTGATGAATATCGGGCTCGATGAAATAGGTTTTTGTAGGGTCGAGTTCTTCTAAATAATTTTGTAAAACACGTTTGACGAGCTCTGGAGTCAACGTTTTGTGGCTCGCATGCGCTTTCATGATTTCATTGACTTTTGCTGTTGTGCTCTTTGGATTAAGCTCGGGAAGCGCCCCTTCAGCTGCTAAGGACCCAAAAATAAGAGTCAAGAAGATGGATAAGAGACAAAAAGGAGAAGTTTTTCGATGCATAAGATTCCTTGCAAAAAAGCACGCGAGCTTGTTGAAACCAAAACACCGCATTATAGGAAGCAAGGGGGTTTTGTGCTACGAAAATTGTCAGAGATTTTAGAGTATTAATGTTATATGATTAAAAAATTAACATTTTGTAAAGAAAAGCTTGATTTCAATTCTTTTTTATGTAAAATAGATACTTCGATCAAGTGGATTTTGCTGGATTTGCGTTCAGAACCTATTTAAAAAAGGGGATGCCGAGTTCGCAACTGTTTGATTTATTGATATGTTAGTAGTAATTTAGTTATAAATAAAATAAGGAGGCGTTATGCCAAAAGGTAAAAATAATCAAGTAGTGATTCCAGAGAATAAGCTGGTATCTATCACAGAAGCTGCCAAGTTGAACAAAGTCACAAGGCAAGCTATTTATGTAGCAATTAAATTGAATAAACTAAAAGCAAGCAAAGAGACCACACGTTGGACCATCCACCTTGATGATCTCGAATCTTATCGCAATCAAAAGTATTCGCGTGCAAAATCTGTATTCGATGGCGAGCTACTATTTGACAACGCCAAAGGTTTCCATTCAGTAGGTCAAGTGGCTGACATGTTGAAAGTGCCAGCACAAAAAATCTACTATGCAACGCGTATTGGCCAACTCAAAGCACAACGCAAAGGCGCTGCTTGGGTCATCCATAATGAAGATGTCAAAGAATATGCTGAAAAGCATCTAAGCAAGAAAGCTAGCAAAGCTAAAGCGAGCTAATTGTCCTCTTCATGCCACACAGATCTAAACCGCGACTTGTCAACAAGTGCGCGGTCTGTGGCGGCAAAATCGAACCGTGGGTAATGCCCACGGATCATTTTTTCATCTCACATTTCTCATCTACACTCATTTTTTTCCTGAAATCATGCCAACGCAAATGGACATGGACGAATTGGACTAACTGGACGTCCTGGACGAACTGGACGTTATTGGACTGAGCTTGTCCAGTTAGTCCAGTTCGTCCAGTTCGTCCAGTTCGTCCAATTCGTCCATGTCCAATGGACTTTTTAGATGCCAAAAAAAAAGCCAGGCTGCCAAAAGAGCGGCCCTTACAGGGCTCTTTGGCAGCCTGGCGTGGTATGATTCACGGTCTGTCAGCAAATAGCTGCCATTACTCCGCGAGGGCTAACTCAGTTTGGCTGGCTTCTTTGTTGAACAATTTGTGCGCCACATAATGACATGCCTCAGTAGAGAGTTGGTACCCTTTTTTGCAGTAATGGACCGTGCCTTCGATACCTACTTTACCGACATGCACTGTGCCTTCATAGCCGGCTTTGCAAAACTGTGCTGTACTTTCCAAGCCGCTGCGCACCTTGTCTTGATGGCGATAGGCTGCATAGGCAATCCCAGCCACACCTACTAAACTGGCTCCAATGAGCGCGGCTTGAGTGGGGAATTCAAAGTTTATGCTTTCCATCTTGGTGACGATTTCTTCCACTTTGCCAGAGATTGTTTTATAGGCTGCAGCTGCAGGATCGACAGCATCTTTTGGTTTTTCCGGCCAGATGGAATAGAGGGCAGAAGCTGCTTGCTCTAAGCCACTGGCAGCTTTTTCACCTTCGGCCACGACCTCTTTTTTGGCGATGACGACATCTGCAACCACTTCAGCTCCAGCTCTTAAGATGTTTTTGCCCACAATCGCCGCGCCATAGGCTAAGTCTTTGGCATGAGGTTCAACTTCGCGCCCAATGGCTTTAAAAACAGGCACAGCTACATTTTTGATGGGGGGAACGATTGTATTAACAGTTTGTTTGATTGCTTGATCGATATCTCCTGTCTTGATGTACTGATACGTGCCTGTACCACTCACAGCTAAACCTGCACTAGCAATCTTGTTGTTAGCAACAAATTTGAGTGTGCCCCATAAGGAGCTGACTAGGGTGGTGGTGGTGTCCTTTCCAACCGTAAGGACGTTTTTTGTCAAACTTAAAGCTTTAGCACAGTTGGAAAGTACCACTGGTGGCTTTGTTGGTGGCGTTGCTGGGTGCTGTACCCAGGTTTTTAGCGCGGCTGTGCCTGCTGCGAGGAGTGCCGCTAGTTGGGTGTAAACCTGATCTAATGGTGGATTTACTGGAGGTGTCATAGTATTTGATCCTAGGTTTTAGCTTTTTTAGGTGGGGTTAATTCTTTGCAAACCTCACGTGAGAGGTCGGAGCCTAGGCTAAAAGCCCAAGTAGCAGGAACCGCCAGTCCTAACTGGTAGCCGCCCACATGTATGCTTTCAGCGGCTTTGAGGGCTGCAAGCGCTTTGATCCCGATTTCTTCAGCCAGCATCCACAATTTAGTGGTGATGCCTTCTTTGCCAAAAGTTGTGGCGCGTGCGCCGAGTCCGAATGTCCCGCAATCGCCTTGATAGTACCCCTTGTAGAGACCAAAGGCAGCTCCAGCAACTAATCCTGGGACATAAGCTTCAGGGTAGCGCAGCGCTAAGCCATAGTGCAAGACGAGTTCGGTGCAGAGATAGATCGAGCGGCCAGGAATATGACCTGATTTTTTTTCGTCCTTTTTCTCGCTAGCATAGTTGTTAATATGATTGTTGATTTGTACGGGATAATCTTTGGGTGCTCCCGTTTTTTCGGTAGACGACATAAATTGTTTATCCTTTCGTTGATGTTTATATAATCTGGAAATATAAGTCTTTCAGATTAATATTGTATTAAAATATTGTGAGCTTAGCGTTAATTAGTTGTGGTTTTTGATGTTGTGTTTTAATTGTCGATATTAACCTTGTTGAATAATCTAATATACAGCTTGGCTCAATTTTCTTGAAGCATATTCCTAGTTTTGTCGCGTATTTTCTTCATCTTTTATTGTCCATTCCGTATTCTATACCGAATGTGATCCCCTTAACCCTAGTAGAATATGTATGATGTCTGATACTGCCGTTGCTGTAAAAATTGCCCCCAATTCCAAAGAGTCAGAGATGATGGTATTGGGCTGCATGTTGACAAGTGTGAATGGACTTAACATTGCGGCTGACGCGCTCGATGATGCTGATTTCTATTATACGGAACACAAAATCATCTTTCAGGTACTAAAGACAGCCTACAAGCAAGACAAACCCGCCGATGTGCATCTGATCTGTGAGGAGCTCAAGCGGCAAGACAGGTTGAAATCTGTGGGTGGTGCCGGCTATGTGACTACATTAGCGCAATATGCAGGGACTTCGGCTTATGTGGAAGAATATGTAGCTATTGTTCGCGACAAAGCAGTCTTGCGCAGCATGATCCATGCAGCTCAGCTCGTAGAGAAAAAAGCGCTCACCGAGCCAGAAAGCGTGGCCGACACTTTGGATGAAGCGCAACAGCTTTTCTTTCAAATCAGCCAAGCCGCCCACCCAGCGCATGGCAAGCTGATCAGTGAGATCTTATCTGGTGTAAAGGCCGAATCGTCAATCCCTTTCTTAAAAGAATTGCAAGAGCGGCAGGAGAGTTATCAGCTGAAAGGTCCTGAGGATTCTGGAATTACAGGTCTATCCTCTCATTTTAAAGACCTAGATAAGATGATCAACGGCTTGAATAATTCTAACTTGATGATTTTGGCTGCTCGTCCGGCCATGGGAAAAACGGCTTTTGCCCTCAATGTGGCCGAAAATGTGTGTTTTAAAGGCAATATCCCTGTAGGCATCTTTTCGCTGGAAATGAGCGCAGAACAGCTTGTGCATCGAATTATCTGTTCCCAGGCCGAAGTGGAGTCAGATAAAATCAAAACCGGTGCTTTGAATGGCATCGAATATCAGCGCATTGTCGCTGCCGTAAACGAGATGCAAAATCACGTGATGATCATCGATGATCAGCCCGGTTTAAAAGTCACTGACCTACGGGCACGTGCGCGCCGTATGAAAGAGAGCTACGGGATTGGTTTTTTAGTGATCGACTACCTACAGCTGATTACAGGATCTAGCGCCCGTTCCCAAGACAACCGTCAAGGCGAAATTGCGGAAATTTCACGCATGTTAAAAAATTTGGCGCGCGAGCTAAACATTCCGGTTTTGTGCTTATCGCAGCTATCGCGTAAGGTCGAAGAGAGGCAAGGGCATCGTCCGATGATGAGCGATTTGCGAGAAAGCGGCAGCATTGAGCAGGATAGTGACTTGGTCATGTTTATGCTGCGGCGTGAGTATTATGATCCCATGGATAAACCGGGCATGGCAGAGCTTATCATTGCTAAAAACCGCCATGGTGGCATTGGCAGTGTGAATTTGACCTATCGCAAAGAAATCGTACAGTTTGCTAACTACACTCCCATCAAATATGAAGGGGGACCATCACATATGGATAGCGAAACAGAACATGCTTTTAGTCACTTTACCCCGTAGAAATTGGGGTCTGGCCTGCGATTTGCCTCCCAATGGGGGTCAGGCCTGTGATTTGTGATTTGACTTCCTCCCAATGGGGGTCAGGCCTGTGATTTGTGATTTGACTTCCTCTCATGTTGCTAAGAATGTCAAATCGCAAATCGCAGGCCTGACCCTCATTGGGAGGCAAATCGCAAATCGCAGGCCTGACCCCCATTGGGAGGCAAATCGCAAATCGCAGGCCAGACCCCGATTTGACCCAATTGTAACTCTTGAGATCTTATGTTGATTAGACGCGCAAATGCAGAAGATGCCAAACAAGCTTATCCTTTATATCAGGCGTTGATTGGACGCGATCAACTGCGAGTTTTTTATAATCCCGAAGATTTTCAATACTTGATTCAATGTCCTAATTGTTATTTCTTAGTGGCTTTAGATGAGAATGAGCAAGTGATAGGGTTCTTACAGGCCTTCGATAACGTGATTTGGGGTTATATCGATGTCTTCTATGTGAAGCCTGAATATCGCCATCATAAGATTGGAATTGGACTACTTAACGCTTTGTTACAAGTAAAAAATGAGCGTTGGCGGGCGATAGAGCTGTGCTACGATCCTGAGGATAGCTATTTTGCCAGCTGGTTAGCGGCGCAAGGATATGCCCCATTGACGGCAGATGCCAAGCCCTTGCGATGGGTATCTAAGATATGTGAAAGCATAATACAATGAGACTTAAGGTTTGATGCATGATAAATTATGGTAGCCTCATTCGAGGCGTTTTATTAGTTGCTGGCACTTCGATTGGTGGAGGGATGCTTGCTTTGCCGGTTTTGACCAGTCAAGCTGGCTTCTTTCCGTCCCTATGCCTCTATTTAGCCTGTTGGCTGTTCATGGCTTGCACTGGGCTGCTCTTTTTAGAAATTTCCTTTTGGATGAAAGGCCCTGCCAATATTGTGACGATGGCCCAACGCACTTTTGGATTAGGGGGGAAGGTTGTGGCTTGGGGACTCTACCTCTTTCTGTTCTATTGTTTGACGCTAGCTTATATCGTGGGTGCTGGTGATTTAATTGTCGAAGCTCTTAGTCGCTCTATCACTATTTCTGCATGGCAAGGACAGTTGTTATTTTTGGCGCTATTTGGTCCATTTGTCTATGTCGGTACGCGCATTGTAGGGCGGTTGAATATATTCCTGATGCTTGGTTTAGGAGGGTCTTATTTGGCGTTTGTGTATTTAGGCTATAGCTATGTTGATACGCAGTTGTTGACGCGGGCCAATTGGTCGTATGCCTGGACAGCTTTGCCGATCACTTTCACAGCCTTTGCTTATCAAGGGATTATCCCTACATTAGTGGAATATATGCATTATGATGTCCGTCAGACGCGGCTGGTGATCATGATCGGTAGTTTTTTACCCTTTATCACCTATGCCATTTGGCAATGGCTGATTTTAGGTATTGTACCAGCAGAAGGTCCAGGAAGTCTGCATGAGGCTCTGGTGCATGGACAGAATGCAGTGCAGCCCTTGAAGAGTATTTTAGCGGTCCCTGGCGTGTATATCGTGGGACAATACTTTGCTTTCTTTGCATTAGTGACCTCGTTTTTTGGTGTCACATTAGGGCTGATGGATTTCTTAGTCGATGGCCTGCAGCTTAAGAAAACTTCCCTAAACAAATTTTGGCTATGTTTAGTGATTTTTTTACCTCCCTTGTTGTTTGCCTTGGTACATCCCCATGTGTTTTTGTCGGCTTTGGATTATGCTGGGGGCTTCGGCTGTGCCTTGTTGCTAGGTTTGTTGCCGGTATTGATGGTGTGGGTGGGACGTTACCACCTAGGTTTGGAAGGTCCTTATCGCGTGGCTGGAGGGCGTTGGTTGCTATGTCTTTTATTAGCCTTTGTAGCGCTTGAATTGTACTGCGAAATTATTTTGAAAGCCTAAAATAAAACGACCAGCAGTTCCCGCTAAAAAACCCGTGCCCTGGCCCGTGCCCTTGCCCGAAAATATGGGACTTTACGAAAAAAATGTTGCTAAAGTAATTGCTTTTCTTTGAGAAAGTTGATTAGCGGGAATCGCTATAAAACGACCTAAAGGACAATGTCGTTTTGTCCTTTAGGTCCTTTACCGAGCAACGATCAATTATTGTTGGTAGTACTGATAGTAACCATTGTAGTACGGATCGGTATATGGATATGTAGTCACTGGGTAGGTATCATAATATCCATAACCTGGTCCCCAAGCAGCATCGCCAAAGCCAACTCCATAATA
>Ga0206894_1070_pt1 | contig 25022 bp, 21 predicted proteins | sample Alteio_BWOrgHeat_54_FD_152953 | JGI IMG/M metagenome (GOLD analysis project Ga0206894, IMG submission 152953) | Enriched cells from forest soil in Barre Woods Harvard Forest LTER site, Petersham, Massachusetts, United States -... | ecosystem: Environmental > Terrestrial > Soil > Temperate forest >...
AGAAGAGGCTAGCGATCGGCCAGATTTGAAAGTGAGCTTTTATACAGCTTACTGCTTCCGCAGCCAGACGCCTGTACCGGAGTCAGGGTCTCCCACCGTCCAATACAGGCGATATGGATTCGAGTGACCAGCGAGCTGCAAACCTCCGTAGAAGCCGGATTGGCATGACCCAGGCTTCAGATCGGAAGTGATCGTGATGCCGATGCCATCATCATCTGGTCCTTTCCAGCTACCCAAGCCGGAAAGAGTACAAGTTGATGTCCCGAAGTCCGCTGGCAGATCGGACACGGACATCGATCCATCTGCATTTAGCATCAACCTTGCGATCGCCGATGCCCTCTTGTCGTCCAAATGGCGCTCGTATTCAACATAGCTACCCACCATATCGGAACGAGACGGAACATTCCACGGACGGTTCCATACCGCAGGAGGCCCGAACATGGTGCCGGCGAAATTGTTTGCCATGAGGAAGCCCATGAGCAAAACAGGCAGCAAGACGAAAGCGATTGGGATGATCGCTAATAGCCACCAATTGGAGAGTTTCTTCCCGAATACTCGCACCTCCAGAGTCTAAACGGTCTCAGGCCCAGCCGGTGTATGCTGTTCGCGGTCAATTTACTCGCCGCGCAGACCTGAATCGAAGCTCTTCCGCGTTGAGTTCTCCGATTTCCATATCCCGGAAAGAAGACTCTGAAAAACCCAGGCGTGACCAACTCAAATCCAAGCTCTTCGAAGCGGAACACTTCACTGATAAAGATTCTGTTCTTGTGCCAGCTAATATCTCCGGTATTGTTCACTCGTCGCAGCAGGAACCCTTTGGGATAGGTGAAGTCTGGCAGAGATCTTGGTAAGCGAACTGAACTTGGGTGATAAAGGCTCGAGGGGCGTTTGATTGTTCAAGCCCTTATGGACGCTCATTGTTGAACACGTAGCGAAAGCGATCGAACCGACTCTGCTGTGCGCGAAGAGTCGCTGCTGGTGGATTCAACACATCCTCTTCAGCGTTCGATGCATTCGTTCGTGGCGGCCGTTTTGTTGCGGCCTGCCTGGCTGAATGCGCTCATGCACTATTCCGAGCTTCATCCAACCGAGCGATAGTTTCGATAGCCCAAGCAGTCCCGTGCCTGCGAATGGAGCACCACTATCGGTCCTGATCCGCGCAGGAACTCCGTACTCACGCATCGCTGCTTCGCAGATCGCTCGCACCTGACTCAGGTCCATGCGCGAAACGATCTGACATCGAATCAAATAGCGGCTGTAGGGCGTCGGTGATGGTGAAAGGATCGTAACGCTTGCCATCGCCCGTCGCGAAGTAGCCTTTGAAATCCATGCACCAAAGCTGATTCGGTCCTGTGACCAGCGAGAACGGCTCTGAACATGGTGTAGTGTGTTTTCGCCTTCTCTGCGGACTGGTCAATCCTGAACGGCTCAGGATATTGCCAAACGTACTAGCCGCAGGCCACGTCACGTCCGGCTGTAGCATTTCCAGTCTTGCCTTGAGCTTTCGTGCGCCCCAGGATGGATGCTTCGCTCGAAGTGCGAGGATCGCATTTTCGATTGGTTCCAGCATCGCATGAGAACAGATATGTGGCCGACGACTGCGATCTACCAGGCCTTCTGGCCCGGTCTCGTTATATCGGTTTATCCAGCGATAAGCTGTGGGGCGCGATATTCCATACGCGCGACACAAGTCCGCTACGGACATCTCTTCTTTTTGATAACTGGCTAAAAACTGTAGACGCTGATCCATGATCCGGCTCTCTTTCCAGGGCATTCAATATTGTCCTGAATTGCTCAGAACGGAGGAACCATAGCCGTCGCGCTTCGCTGTAAACCATGTCTTTGGTCTGTTTTGTAACGCAAGTGCTAAGTACGCTCAGCCTATCGCCCCTGTCCATAGTGCCAGTGGTGCTCCCTGCCGAAAAGGGGAAGTATTTCACCACGAGCTCTCGCGCGCGAGAGAATTCTCAACTCAAGAAGTGGGCCGCGGCCCTCTCTCGCGTTGCTTATTTTGGCGAAGGCATAGCGAGGAGTCAGGGTCACCATTATGCACGCCGACTAAAACATCGAATTGAAAGGAAGGTGAGAACACGTGAAGCGCATCAGCGGGCCACCTCTGGTCTTTAAAAAAGACTGATCATATTCGTGGCTTGGATGGCCGAGATATGGTAGCACCGCAAAGTAGCTGCTCCTGCCTCTGCTGAACCTTCTTGGCTGCGTCAGCTGTGAACGGGCCCATAAATTATGTTCCCTTGGCTATCTAACCGTGAGAGTTTCTCAACAATGGAGAAAAGAAAGGCCGTGCTCAGCCCAAATAAAAGCCATCCGTTCAGTGCTTCCATCGCACCCATCAGGTGCCAACGTTGGTCCAGCTGCAGAGTCGCGTGACCGTAGCTTGTGAGTGCGTTCAGGGAGTAAAGCATTGCTGATCGATTGTCATGCAAAGCATCGAGAAATCGATACGCGATAGCCCAAAGACCTGCCTCTACTCCGTGCAGGGCAGTCGCTGACAGGGTCGCGCCACAGACAATCACCCCGAACATGGCATTCTGGTGGCGGCGCAGGATGGTATAGGTGGTAGCATGAAATGCCCATTGCCTTACTACTCCGAGGCCAAAAACATGGATGAGCACTGTCAGCACGATCAGGGGCAATCCCCACGCCCAGTCGGCGCCCCATGTAAGTGACTCCGTAATAAACAAGCTGGAAAGGCATGGGGCAATCGTCATGAAAAACCTCAGTCAATTGAGCTCTGCCGATGACGGAGATGGGAGTGCCGTTCTGGTCGGGACGAACCTGCTATCTGGAGCGTCGCCTCCGTCGAGGCCGCGACAAGGTTTGTAGTGTGCGCTGAGTATTCCTCGTTTCAACTCAGTCCACAATAGTCCAGCTTTTATCGGGGTCGAACTCTGTCATTGCGCTTGCGGATGCCGCCGTTGTGTTCCCCAGATTCTTTTGCAACAGCACGCCATCCTGGTTGATCATAAAGGTCATCACTCCCGAGTTACCATATTCTGCCGGATAGGCAACGAATGCGAATCCATTGATCATTTGCCCGTTGATCGCATACTCTTTCGCGCCGCCCGGAGTATTGCCGGTTTGCCCCTTCAGCATGCGGAAGTAGTAACCGTGGAAAGGTGTGTGCGCATTGGCATTGACACTATATCCTTCGGCGGTTGCAAATGCTGCCAGTGGCCCGAGCGGGCTCTTGGGTTGACCTTCCGGAGAGTCCCAGTACAAGCCGTTATGCTTGCCAGGATCGCTGATGAACTTCTGCGCGTATTGTTTCGCGGTCGCGCCATCCTGAAGTTGTGAGAAGTACTCCGCCTGAGCATTCGCTGCTGATTCGCAAACGTCGATGACCGCCAGTTCATTCCGGCCAACGCGGCGATTGAGAATCTCTTCTTTTTCAGCAGCCGTGTCGAAGAACCACTGGCCGCTGTCGTCTTTCTTCAACGGGATTGGGAATGGGAAATTATCGTAGCCGACTAGAAGAATCTGGGAGTCATCCGGCATCTTGCGCCAGCGGTGCATCACACCATATCCCGTTACAAAAGCTGCGGCGGTGTTCTTGTCCTGCACTGCGTCGCCAGACGAGATCACTTCTTTCGAGTCCGGGCCTAATATTGCCAGCAGCGTGCTTTGGTCGCCCGACTTTGCCGCTGCCACGAGCGCATTGCCCGCGTCGTCGGGCGTGGCAAAGGTGCTGATCGATAGTTTGTTCGATTTGCAAGCGGTCAGCGGAAGGACAATTGTCAGCAGCAGTAACCATGCCTTGAGCGGGATCCTACAATGTTTAACCGACATCGCATCCTCCGAAAGTACGACGGCAAGGCTGCCTCATCAACGCCGCTTACAGAAGTTACCCATTCACTCCGCAGTGAACTACCTGCGACCGCCCCATCCCCCACCGCCGCCACGGCTAAACGAGCCGCGAGCACTCTCCGACCGCGCTTGTCATCCACCTCCGCCTCCACCCCAGGCCGATGACCGGTTGGTGCTATCCCGCTGTCCCCAACCGTTCGCGGAACTCGTACTGGGCTTCTCGACATTGCTCCAGCTTCCATTCGTGTTTTTCTGCCAGCCGCTTCCGGTGTTCTTGTAAGCGGTGCCGTTCGCAGCCGCATACTTGTTGCCGTTTGCTGATTGGCCGGCAGCAATGTTCCCGTTCGCATTCGACCCGGCCACACCCCTGCCACCATTGGAAGTTTGTACCGTTCCCACCGAGCCGTTCGCAGTCGTCTGGTGCTGGGTGTACGCGGTATTGCCGTTCTTTGAATAAACCGAACTGCCATAGTTTCCGTAGGCGTTGGAAGTTTGATGTGTTGCGGCGTAAGCCCCGGTGTTTGGGTTGTACGCCTGGCCGGCTGCCGTCCTTCCGTAGGGCGTTGAAACTGATGCGCCTCGCGCATACGTTCCGGTGGACGGATTGTAGGCATTGCCCGCTCGCGCAACGCCGTTGGGACCATAAGCCGTAGCGCTGGGCCCGTAATAGCCGCCATGCCATGCATTATTGCCGTAGTACGCTCCGCCTCCGTAATAGACAGCGCCGCCGTGCCAGTTGCAGTTCCAATAGCTATAGCCCCACCCGCAGCAACTGTTATTGATTGCCGCACCTATGGCAATGCCCGCCCCGAAGGCGAGCAGCCCGGTCGCCACCACTGCCGCTGTGCTGTAACCCGGCGTCGTATAGGGAGTGCCGTAAACGACCGTGGGATTATATTGCGGAACGTATACCACTTGTGGATTGGTAGGCTGAATCACGATCGTTTGCGGCGACTGTTGCACTACCGTAATCTGTGAGCCCGAATTCAGATTGCCGGCAGCCTTCGCCTGGGCGCGCAGAGTCTGAACCGCCGTCATCACGTCAGCTGACTGATTGTGATATGCCTCACCCAATGAGGAAGTCCAATTGAGGTTCTTCGCCAGGTTGTCCATCACCGAGGGAAACTGCGTAAGTGCCTTCACACTGGGATCCCACGGCTGGCCATCGACGGCCTGCATGAGAGCAGAGCCGGTGAGATTCTTATTCTGCTGCAGCCAGTCGTCAGCGTATGCAACCTGATCCGGAAAAGTCGCAGCGCCAAGAATCTGCGCAACCAGAGCGTCCGGATATAGCGCAATCGGCGCTACTAATTGCTGCAGTTCATTCGCGGATAGAGGCGCGCCTTGTCCCCCATACGATGAAGAAGTTCCGCCTGGCGCTGTTTGTGCTGCTGGAGTCTGCGACCACGCATCGTCTTTCGGCATAGTCGTTAAGACCAGAACGCAACTCAGCAGAGAGACAAGGATCTTCTTCAATCCCGTCAAGATCAGCTTCACCTTGTCTTCGCCGTGCGCCTCGAAGGAGTACGTAACAGCATCGCTCCTTTGTGCTCTCTGCAGCAATAAGGAAGTACCCATCGCTAGACTCCTGGGCTCGGCAGCAAAAGCATTCGCGGCTTTGCGAGGTGTCACTAAACTATCGAACTGAAGCATGCACTTCTACTGGCACATGTGACAGTGCATACGGGCCCTTTGGGATAGTGGAGACTTTTCAAACGTTCACCTAGAGGTTGCTGAACCCCGCAGGATCTTCAGTCCGGTCCGGCGTTGCCGGCTGAAACTTGAAACTATGATGTGATCGACTGTGAAATGTACCTGCGTCCTTCCAGCGCATCACGGATAGCAGGGACGAGATCAGTGGCAACGTCGGCTTTGACGACGTATGCAGAAGCGCCGGCGGAGAAAGCGGCCTCAACAAAATCCTGGTCTTTATGAACCGTCAAAAAGACAACCTTGGTTCGACGATTGGAGCGTAACTGGGACACCGCCTGCAGCCCATTGAGAATTGGCATGGATATGTCGATGACAAGCACATCCGGATCGAGGCGCTGCACTTCCACAATCGCATCCCGTCCATTGTTTACAGCTCCCACAATATTAAATTCCTCGCCTAGGACGATCCGCACTTGTGCCAGAATCGCTTCATGATCGTCAGCAAGTAACACTCGAAGTTTTTCCATGTTCTCACGCACCGAATAGTCTTGGTCATCCAGAGGGGTAGAGCTACTGTCACATTGGCCAGTAGTCAACTGTAACGGGTTGTTACTGTGATGCAGCTCCAAAATAGTGTTTTTGGACGGTTTACGAGGACCGTGAATTCTGTGATGCCGCATTTGTGCTGGAGCACTGGTCTTCGTAAAGAAATCACGGTTGAATACAGATCTGACCGCGGCGGTCGAGGCTGTGCTTGCTGACAGATTCTTCATCTCGCCCGCTCGTTTGCTGAACAACCTTGGCTTGCTCTGCGCAACAGGTTTCATGCGAACTGTCCCTAGTGACAGTTACGCAGCCGTCTTGTTGCCCATAGCTTTTGACAACAGAAGTACAGCCAGCTGAATGTCGTTGGCACTTCAGGTTTAACTCAACCACGCTGAGCCCGTTCAGTCTGCAAGAGAAGTGGAGCGACGATGCGTTTGATGAAGCTTGAGCGTCTGCCGATCACCTTTGGGGCCATTGATGCTCTGCGTTTATGGATTAGATGTAAATGAAACCATCCAGAAATGCTCGTTCTGCCATGGAAGTTCGGCCTGGTTGGCTTTGGAGGGGTCGGCGCAGTCGCTCCCGGCTCAGATCAGTTTTTTCGAGCGAACCATCTGCTCCCCGGAGGAGGAACAGGCATCCGCTACATGTTGAGCAAGAAGTATCATGTCAATCTGCGGACAGATTTTGCATGGGGTAGAGACAATTTCACATGGGGCGTTGGCGTAGGCGAAGCTTTCTAGTTCGGCCTTGCGACCGTTGGCCCATCTGATTGGTTGCCGTGATCCCTTCGCCCAAATAGGAGAACCCACATCTCCCTGCGGCCCATCACTCGTGCAATCTCTCTGAATCCAAAGAACGGCAACAGCAGCACGAAGCACATGACGCCCACCGCCAGCAAGCCCTTAGGATTCCACCCAAGCATCGGTGGAATGCTGTTTCGAATGGTATCTCCACGCCAGGCGCCCACCACCACGCTTTCAATGATGTGAAAGGAGATGAGTAAAACGGTGAAGACGAAACACTTATGGAGGATCGGGTAGATGAGCGGCTTGCCACCAAACCGCGTGCCTAAGTGAAGGTGCTCACCAATCAGGAGGACCTTTGCGAAAACGAACGCATTGACAATCGCAAAGGCATGCTCCTGATAATCCAAATGGCGCTGCGAAAGGACGAGACTTGTATGGAGCGACAGAAGCCCAAACACGATCCACAGGTAAAGGAAGATTACGATGAAGCGCTTGAATTCTTTAGAGGCTCTCTCTTTTAAGTCGCGCCGACGCGGAATTGAAAGGCCTTCATCCACCATGTCAGAATTCCTCGACTAGGTTAAGAGTGTATCCAAAGAAGATTGCGAGTCAATAAAGGCGACCTCTCGCTGTAAAGTGAGCGATCCATCACACTGCCGTCTATATTCTTCTGCTTTATGCTGTCACGTTTGACAGTTGCTCGTTGCAAGTACCGAGTCCAGTATCTCTACATGAACTCTCGCCTGTGATAGCAGCAGCCACCTCGCATTCAACGCTTGTGCGTATTCGGCAGTACTCGAAAACCAAGACGAATAAAAGGAAGACAAAATGAAGGCGATTACCGTTAGACCGATGACTCCTGGAAGTGCCCAGTTCGAGGACATTCCCGAACCCGATGAGCGCGAGGGCGCCGTGCTCGTCGAAGCGATCGCTGTTGGAGTGTGCGGAACGGATGTCGAGATCGTGGAAGGAAAGTATGGCTGGGCTCCTCCCGGCAAAACGAGTCTCGTGCTTGGTCATGAGTCGCTTGGTCGAGTTATCGATCCCGGCACGTCGACCGCGCTGAAGAAGGGCGACCATGTGGTCGGCATCGTACGCCGCCCTGATCCCGTGCCCTGTCCCAACTGCGCGGTCGGGGAGTGGGACATGTGTCGCAATGGCCAGTACACCGAACGCGGCATTAAAGAGATCAACGGCTTCATGTCAGAGCGCTGGCGGATCGAGCCCGATTACGCAATGAAGGTTGACAGTTCTCTCGGAGTACTCGGTGTTCTATTGGAACCTACGACAGTCGTAGCAAAGGCGTGGGAACAGGTCGTTGCAGTCGGCCAGCGCTCCTTCTGGGAACCAAGGAGCGTGTTGATAACAGGCGCAGGACCAATCGGCCTCTTGGCCGCGCTGATCGGCAAACAGCGCGGTCTTGACGTCCACGTAATAGACATTGCGGAATCCGGTCCGAAGCCCCAGCTCGTACGCGCGCTTGGAGCAAGCTATCACACCGGCACGATTGCGGACCTTGGCTTCGAGATGGATGTCATCATCGAGTGCACCGGCGTGGGAAAGGTAGTCAAGGATTGTATCGGAGCGATTGCCTCCGGTGGAGTCATCTGCCTCACGGGTGTTGGCAGTGGTGGCATCATCAGCGACCTGCGCGTCGCCGATGTGGCAGCTCAGGTGGTACTGCGCAACAATGTCGTCGTGGGAAGCGTAAACGCCAACAAGCGCCACTGGTATAAGGCTGGCGAAGCGCTTGCACGCGCAGACCGCTCATGGCTCGCGCAACTCGTAACGCGATGCGAACGTCCGGCAGACTTTGCCAAGGCCTTAACGCGAACCGCAGAAGACATCAAAGTCATCGTTCAGTTCGCGGAGGCCTAAGATGAAGTAGTTGAGTGGTCATGACCGCGAGACGGGGTCGCACCTACTGGCTTAGCTGCGCCAGGGCGGCGCGCAAGGGTGCATCTGAAACCCTGATCAATCCGCTCAGAGGATGATACATCTCAAGAATCAGGAGAATCGCACCGCAAACTGCGACTGCGGCCAGGAACAGACCGGCGATCACAACGAGGTTTCGGGGAGCAAAGATCGCGAAACTCAGGAAGAGGACAATCAGCCAGAGGATCAGCATGGAAAGCAACAGAGTCGGTACAGGAACGGTGTTTTGTTCAAACATCAGCCAGCGGGTCTGGCCGATTTGAAATGCCAGACCAAAGGCTTGTACCTTCAGTGAGCGTTGGTTGTCGTCCTTGGGGGAAAGCCCTTGGATCTTGTCGATCACGCCTTCCCCTAGTCGAGTTCCCGACCTGATCTGGCCGTAGACTTTGTTGGACCGCTCCGATGATTCTGTGGATACCAGCAGGTTATCCAGAACAGCGCGCAGAGCGGCGCGCGCTTCCGTTGTTTCTGGTCCATAATGCGCCAGGACACGGTCAAGCATGACAGCGTTTGCGGCAAGCTGAATTACTTCGTTGCTTTGCGTGTCATAGAAACTCTTGGATGAAGAAATTAGAAGTCCCAGCACCACTGCCACCGTCGTCGCCACGAGGCCCATCCCGAGTCGCACGATATCCTTGGACTCTGAACTCTGGTGGTGAACCAGCAGCATCGGGGAGACCAACATGCCGAGCAGTGCGCCACCGAAGACGCACGCGAGCACGACCAAACTTATAGAGAGCGGGCTCATGTCGATCGTTGCTGAACCTGCATTCAACTCCACCGCGTGCAGTTAGGTCAGCGAGGCGTCTCCCTTGTCGAATTTGCAAGCGATCCTTATGGCTCGCGCAACTTGTAATGCGATGCGAGCGCCCTGCAGACTTTGCCAGGGCCTTAACGCGAACCTCAGAAGACTTCAAAGTCATCGTTCAGTTCGCGGAGGCCTGAAAACAAAAGTCGCAGAATCTGAATCTAATTAATTGACCGCCTTGGCAGTAGCCTTGCCGGCGTCCTTCACTCCAACGGCTGTTTTCTCGCCGGCTTTCTCGGTATACTTCACTGAAACTTTGCTGCCTTCCTTAATGCCTTCGCCAATATCCTTGCCGCCTTCCACGGTGGTCTTGTCCGTCCACTTGATTGTGTGTTCTGTCCCGTCGCCGGTCTTGACCACCATCGTCTTTGTATCTTTGTCGAGGTGTTTGACCGTGCCCTTCACGATATGAAAGACATCATCCTGGGCGGATACTCTTGGGCAGAGACTGATAGTTAGTAGAAAAGCAAAGGCAACCATCAACGCTACTCGGAACTTTGATCGAAGCGACATGTGAAAATCTCCCTTCATGTTTGACCTCAGTGATTATTTCGCCTGTCATTATGTCATTAATAAAAGAAATGGGCGATAGGAGCCGTCAACAGCAAACAGAAGTAGGCTTGCAGAGGCCAAAGCTGCAAGCCTATCCCCAATGATATTGTTGCAATCTAAGATGCCCCTTCTGCCAGCCCCTTGTTTACGAGCACCTTAACATCGACACGTTGATTGATATCGCGCCCAAGGGAAGCGTCATTGCTCGCAACGGGATGACTGGCACCGTATCCGGCGGGCACCAGAATGCGCCGCATCGGTACGTTCGCTGTATTGCGAAGGTAGTCCGTTACCGCAGCCGCCCGTTCGTCACTGAGACGTTCATTCTCCGACTTGGTTCCGGTGCCGGAAGCATAGCCCGCGATCTCTATCATGTAGCCCGGAATGGCGGCTGCATCTCTCGCCAATTTATCCAACGCCTGTTTATCGCTATCAGATATGGCGGCCTTTCCGGTATCAAAGAATAGCCCCGCCTCTTCCACCGTCTTGTAGTCGCCGAGGTCCGAGACGCGCTGGTTGACCATCTCAACCGCCTGAGCATCCGTGATTGCAGCTGCGCCGGCCGCGCCAGCCATCTGGCCCGCCTGGTGGGCCGACTGCTGCGCCTGGTCTGCAGAAGATTGTGCCTGTCCGGCAGAAGCCACGCCCTGATTTGCGGTTGACTGTGCCCTCGCCGCTGCTGCCTGGTTCAGCTGAATCTGCCTTTCCTCAGCAACTTCGACGGCAAACGTGTCTGGATCGAAGACGATCTTCTTGGCATCAAGTTGCCCCTTGGCATTACCGACGCCTTCCGCATCAATCGTGAGTCCCGGTACCATGGCGGTAATATCCGTGTCCTTGCGGCGGAGCCGGAAATCTTTCTTCCGCTCAATCTTTGTGTCATCAGAGAGGTTGATGACGGCAAGGTCGCCCTTCTTCTCCTGAATTGTCACCAGATCTCCGCTGCGCGACTGAATCACACCAGAGACCTTACCCTTCTTATCAGCTTCAAACTTCTGTTGCGCTACTGCTCCACGAATGAATCCGCCCAGCAGAACAGCGCAAACGGCATAACTCAGTATTTTTAACTTAGGATTTCCAGCCCTCGGCTTCATACGACATTCTCCTTTTCATACTCTTACCGCGATAGCGTAGGTTGCATCCCGGTCGACAACAGGACTCGAAGTGAAAGGGCTGTCAGGCCCGCAGCCTCTTCGTTCACTAGCTACTTCACTACGGAAAGAAAGTGGTGGAAACTGTCACTTGCGGCAGTCGCAGATGATTTTTTAAGAGATCTGAATCTGGAGACGGTAGGAGGTATGAAGGGATTAAGCGAGGGCCTACTGATTACGGCGGGGAAATGACGGAGTGCTTGATGGCGTAATGCACCAGCTCCGAATTTGTTTTGATTCCCAATTCCTCCATGATCTTGTACTTATGAAAACGCACTGTCCTGCGCGATATCTGGAGAGTGTAGGCAATCTCTTTCATCGATTGGCCCTCCGCAAGCATCTGCAGCACCTCCCGCTGCCGGTCAGTGAGCACCTTGGGGCGATTGAGCGACCTTGGATCGCGGATGAACATCTCCTCCATCGCATGGCTTATTTGCGGCGTGACATAGGAAGTTCCGCGCATTACATTATGGACGGCCTGCAGAAGTTCCTCTCCTGGTGAATTCTTCAGCAGGTAACCGGAGGCTCCGATTCGGAACGCTTCGCTCGCAATTTCCGCATCGGGATTCATCGTGAGGAAGATGAGTTTCACTCGAGGCATCAACTTCTTCAGCTCTCGCCCTGCGTCGAGCCCATTCAACAACGGCATTCCCACATCCACGAGCGCGAGATCGGGCTTCATCTCAACCGCTGTTTTGATCAAAGCGCGGCCATCCTGAACGCACCCGATCACTTCAAATTCAGGCTCAAGCAGTTTCTGGAGTCCGGCACAAAACATCGTATGATCGTCTGCCAGCAAAATAGATGTTCGTCTCATAGCATCCCCGTCACACCTGCAATCTCTCTCGATAGGTAGCCTTCTGGCGCCGATCCGTTCTCAACGGCAAAGGGCACTACAACAAGAACAGCTGTTCCTCTTCCAGGCTGCGATTCAAGCGAGAAAATGCCGTGCACCAGATGCACCCGTTCCTGCATGCTCACCAATCCCAGGCCGCGATTTGTTCGCACCTCTTCAACGTCAAAGCCCACGCCCGCATCGCGCACAAGCAGTCGGATCTCCTCCGTCATGCCGCTGATCTCCACAGAGAACTCACTCACGCCGCTGTATTTCAGCGCGTTATGCAAGGCTTCCTGCGCAACTCGGAAGAGACATAACGAAACATCTTTGTGTAAATTCCCCGGCACATTCCGGTCCCTGAACGCGATGCTCACTTCATGTTGTTTCGAGAACTCGCTGCAGAACCCCCTGATAGCAGCGACAATGCCCAGGTAGTCGAGTTTCGAAGAGTGCAATTGGTGCGACAGCGATTGCACATCGCCTGCAATCTCCGAACAGTGTTTCCGAATTTCTTCCAGACGCTCCTTCGCAGCCATGGCTGGGGCATTTGAACTGCGATTCGCTTGCTCAATCTCCATCGACAGCAGCGCCAGCCTCTGGCAGATGTCGTCATGCAGATCTCTTGCGATGCGGCTGCGTTCTTTCTCCTGTGCTTCGATCAGCTGACCGCTTATTTTTTCCAGAGCCTGCTGGGCAAGCTTCTGCTCGGTTACATCCATCGCCGAGCCGATAAACCCGGCAAACGATCCATCCCCGTTCACCCGTGGAGCTGCAACATCAAACATCCATCGATAGACGCCATCGCTGCGGCGCAGCCGATACGCCTTCGAGAACGGCTTGTGATCCTTCAATGCCTGCCAGAGGATATCCAGAATGTCCTTTACATCGTCCGGATGGACGTATGCGATCCACGAATCGCCATACCCCGCTTTCGGGTCTGGTCCGGTAAACGCAAGTCGGCGCTCGTTCAGATAGGTGATCTTGCCGTGCCGGTCACACATCCAGACCAATGAAGGCGTACTATCGGCCATCACGCGGAAGCGTTCTTCGGCTTCGCGCATAACGGCTTCCGCTTTCCGCCTTCGTGCCCGTTGCCACAGCAAACCAACTATCAAGAGCGCGAGAGCGGCGATCAATACGATAACGACAAGCAGAACCTGTCGATGTTGTTCCCACAACGAGGGTGGCCGATACAGGATCAGGCTGCCCACCGGAAGCGCAGACTCCGGAATATGCCACCGCTGCAACGCCCGCCAATCCACCTGGACCTGAACGTCAGAGTTGTGCACAACGGGAATATTCTCCGGCGGCTCACCCATCAGAACCCGCGCTGCCAGTTCGCCGGTCTCTACGATTCCTTTTTGGGCGTATTCGTATGCCCCACCAATGCAGCCATGATTCAGACAGAGCCCTGACCACGCGGAATACGTTGGCAGGCGCTGTGCAGCTGCATCGAGGACATCGTAGGCACTGACCGCCAACTGATTTGCTTCTGCTTGCCCAAGCTGAAACAGGACGATGGTATGCGAGGGCAGCGCAGCAACTTTCTCGAGCATCTCGGCGCTTGCGGGTCCTGTAATGTCGATCTCCATCACCTTATCCTGATGACGAAGAAGTTCGGAATGCGCAACTGCCAGCCAATACTTCCCTAGCGCACTCGGGCCGCCGCCGATGACTGCGACAGCATTTGCATCCGGATCAAGGTGAAGCGCCAGATCGATCGTTTCACGCATCCCGACAGGAACTGTCAGACCGGTCACATTCGGCCAAATCATTTGCCCTTCCAACTCACTTGCAGCGATCGCCGTGAAGACAATCGGCGTGGCCGGAAACATCTTGTCGCGGTATTGCACTGCAAAGTCAAGCGCGGGACGCGAATTTGCAATTACGAGGTCTATCTTCATCCCGGCATAGGCACTCCTGAGCGTTTCAGCCAGGCTGGCGCGATACGATTCCTCCTCATCCCGCCGGTTTTCTAGCGACGCGGTATAGAAGTCAACTCGTTCCGGAACGTGAGCCCGCACCGTGGATTCCAGCAAGATTAGATTGTCATTGGTACGAGGAGCAACGGTGTAGAGAACGAGCACGTTCTTCGCATTCAGCTGTCCCGCGGCCTTGGGACCGGCCAGCACCCAGAACAGAATGCCAAGGGCACTAATCCACGCACAGGCGGTAGGCGCTCGAACGCCAAACCGCCGAAAGGTATCGAACAACTTTTTGCCTCGAATGGTCCCCATTAGCCCTCTTAAGCGTCAGTGGGGTTGCCGCAATAACTGCGCCAGTCCAGCTTCTTGTTTTGCTATTGGGGCCCGGGCCAGTCTGGAAATAGCCTGAATACTCTACAAAACTGCCGCAGCTAAAAGAACGTCAAATAAAATGCAACAGGATTGTAGCGCTTCTCGGATGCAGTTAGTAGTAGTTTCCTGCTCGCCGCTGTTTCGTTTGTAGCTAAAATCCGCACACAATGGGTGAAAACCACCTTAAGATTGCCGTTATGCCATAGGCTTTAAAGGGAGTCCTGGTTTTCTGACGAAAGTACGTCCAATCCCGATCGGCTGAAATTCTTGTCAACCCCCTTGAGGCAAACAAATCTTCCAACCCACACATTCCAAACAGAAAAAACCGAAGCCACGTTGGCGTACTATTTCCGCCTGAATTGCTAAACTAGAAGTAGAGAAAAAAGCCCGCCGCGACCCGGCGGGCTTTTGTGTTTTAGGGAAGGTAGGCGAGGGCTTTAGCTTCCGAGGTAGAAACGCATAGGTGCCCCATGTCTTGAAAAGACATGGGATGAACCTGGATGAGCGCGCACGCAGCCGCCAATCGTAACCACCAGCGAAAAGAAGAATTTACAAAAAGCATAGGGGGAGTAAACCCAAATGTACAACGAGTGCCGACACATCTTCACCAGCGGACGCAAATGCCAGTCGCCCGCGCTCAAGGCTGAGGACTTCTGTTACTTCCACAAGTCCCGCCGTCGTCCATTACCCCAGAACTAGCCCTACGAGCCCTACACCGAACCCACGGAAATCGCCCTCAACCTGTCGCCACTCGAAGACGCCGACGCCATCCAACTCGCTATCTCCGACGTTGTCCTGGCACTAGCCGCCAACCGCATTGATACGCGCCGCGCCCGGATCCTCATCTACGGCCTGCAAGTAGCCTCGCAGAACAACCGCCACCGCGCCGCCATGGCAGCGAAAGAAGCCCTCGAGCAGACAGTCCGCGAAGCCCACGAACACGAAGACGGAACGCTCATCGGCCCAACCCAGCAGACCCCGGATCCCGAGGAAGTCGCAGTCAGAAAGCGTCCCCCCAGCCTCGGTGAAGTCCTGCTCCGCGAGGCGGAAGAGCTGCGGGCAAACAAAGCCGAAGAAGAGGCCAGGCAAAAGGCGGAAGCAGAAGAAGCCGTCCAGTCACCCGAGCAAACAAAGGCTTTCCTGCTCCCAAACGTCCACGCAGTTGCAGATTCGGGTCATTAAATCGCTACTCGATCACGACAAGTTCTGCCGTGCTGTTTCCGCACATCCCGTAAATCGCTCCCGAAAGGCAGGCCCCAACGGAGTACTTGTAGCAGCCCGGAGTCTTGGCCACCAGAGTAACGGACTTGTCCGAACCACCGATAATGTCGTCAATAGCGAACGGTGTCTTCGGCCCCATGTCAACGATGAAGCCCTGATGTTTCGTGTCGCTCTTCCAGACCACCGCCGTACCCGCCTTCACGCAGAAGGTTGAGTTTCCCTTTGCGTCCTGGATGCTGGGAGTCGCCGAAGCGGAGTCCGCAGTGCGCTTGACATCAACAGAGCAGGGCTCCGAAGCCGATCCGCACGTATTGTTTGCCGTGCAAACCGATGCGGGATTCGGCTCCGAGCAGGCATACTTGTTGCTCTTGTTCTGTGCCTGCGCCATGACGAGCGGGAATACCAGCAAAATACCCGTAGCAATGGGTCGATAGATCCTCATAACTTACCTCGCTTGGGTAGTAAAAACTACTCCGGCTGTTAACAGCGATTGAAACTCGGTTCCAGTGCAAGCGGGATGTTAGTTAACCCCGGCCGTGCCTTTCCAATCGATAACGTCAACAAGCTTCCAGGGGTTCTGATTGAGGTCCAATTGCAGCTTTCCTTCTTTGTCAAGGATTAGCTGCGCTTCGGGATAGAGGACTCCAGTGCTCTTGCTCTTGTCGGAATCATTGATGTCAAGCTCGCCGGCGGTGAGATTGAAGGACTGCGATTGAGTGTCGAAGAAGGCTTCCCCAAAGCGGATCTGACGGTTCGTAACAAAGACGATCTTCCTGCCAGTTGGTGTCGGAGTCATCCTGATGTAAGCGCAGTCGTAACCCAGCGTGCCGGTGATCTCCACGTGGCCTACCGCCCTCATTCTCTGCAGTGCATTTACCAGTCCCTGATTCTGGGCTTTCTCGAAGGCCTGCAATAAAGTTACCCGATCCGCAGGGGTCGAAAATTCATAGATATTCAACGTCACGCCTATATTCTGGCCCATTTGAGTGCCCGTGCCGAAGGCCTGGGCTTCGATCGTTTCATACTTGTCTCTCGAAAATGCCGGCCTGTTCCCAACTAGCAGGAAGGCCAGCATCACTGTGCTTATCACGGCGAATTTTGTAATTCTTCTTCGTGCATGCATACTCTCACTCCTTAGATATCCACTTCGCGACCCTAGGCCTGAGGAGCCTACCGTATATCGGGAGCGGGAGCACATCAACTGGCACAAGTGTCAGTCACAGCAAGCGATACGGACCAGCCGTACGTGGTGACCGGCTGTAATCGTGGTCATGTACGGCTGAAGGAAGAGCGAAGCTTGGCTGCAGACAGCGAGGCAATAGTCGCTTGGGTGCACGAACAGATGACTCAATATTCTTGCTGTGTGTTGAACAGGTGTGACGTCGAACGCTGTCATAGCATGCGCACGCATTCTACCGGCCGATGGATTTCCTCTCTGCATCTCGCTCGGTATGCTTGCACCCTGAATCTTCTGGTAATCGCTGTTCTGGATTGCGATCGTCAGCTTTTTGCTGACACCGTCGATCGTTTCAGAAGACACATGATTCGGTCCGTCCGGGATAGCGCTGAATTGAACGGTCACGTTAACCGCATCCTTGGGATCATCTAAGTAGCTCGCAGTGGATAAGCTCACAAGATTCTTCTGTGCCTTGTCCACAACCAGCGTCACGCTGTCGCCCTGCTTCAGGTAGTTAGAAATAACGAGCTTGTATTGTCCCGGCGTACCCGCTTCCGGGCTCAATGCAATGTTGCCTTTCTGACGGGCTTGTTCGATCGCGTCTTTATCTGGAGGAACATATTGCTGTATCAATGCCTTGATCTGGTCGGCGTAGTCTTCGTATTCCTCCTTCTTTTTTGCGACTACGTGTTCCTTGAGCCGCCCTCCTCTTCCTCCACTTTGCGCCGCAGGCTGGGCTGGGGGATCAAGCGAGGTCTTCTGCGGTTTACCGTCAGGACCGAGACGCACCTGGAAGTGTTCCTGCTTTTTCTGCTCGCCCTTGAGGCTGATGGTGACTTGCTCATTCCAGGTATATTGCGCAAGAGCCTGCTTATTCTTTGCCATTGCTTCTTTGAGATCGGCAACCTTCTGTTGCATCTCCGGACCCTGAGCGTTAACAAAGCCAGGAAGCGCAGAGCCAACAGCAAGAAAACACAAGATCAAGGAAATGTTGAGCCCTTGCGATGATTTGGTTGTCATAAGAGGTCTCTCCTCTGATTTGTCCCAGGCTTCGTCCTGCTACTGTTTAGGTGGATAGTTCTTCAATAACTTCGCCATGGCATTGTTTAGGTTCTTCTGATTCTTCTCTTGGTTTGAGCTGGGGTTGAGTGTCTTGGTCGCACGTCCGGTCCAGACGAGCTGTTTCGTGGACGGATCATACATATCCACAACGAGAGTCCCAACATCAATGGTTGAGCTGGTGGCACTAGCCATCCCGCCTCCAAAACGCCATCCACCACCCATGCCGTAGGCGTTCCACTGCTTTTGCTGATCTACTGACGTCTGATAGGCGACATAGAGATCGGCCTTGTCACTATCCGTCGAGGTCAGACCTTTGGCCGACAACTGAGAGTTGATGGCATCCTTGATTTGCGTATCCACAATCTGATTCGGATAAGTTGCGTTTGGGACTACCACCCACTTATAGGTGTGAAATTTCGAAAAGTCCGTTCCCGGCATGAAGTTGTATTTGACGTCCTGCGCAGCAACGCTCCCTGCCATGAGCAATAAGCAAGCTGCGAAAACAGCAGAGTGAATGATCTTGTTACTTTGTCCGGTGTGCATATCTACCTCCCGCAATAGAAGAATAGGGTGCGTCTCGCGAACTGAAAACTGTCTGAAGCGACAGTTTTCACCTGCCGCTTCAGACAGTCTTGTTCAGCCTCGTTTTCTCATAGAAGCGGGACTTTCCGGAGGTTGGTGAACGTCGATTTTGCTTGTCAACAGACGCGCACAAGCTTGGCCTACCCTCCCGATTTATCGGAGTTCCCGACCTGGCAGAGAGGCTCTAGCCCGGATTGGATTTGGCTGCCGCGATATGTCTCTACTATTCAAGCGGCGCAGGGGTGTCTTCTATCTAGGGAGCCGATGGCAGGGTGAGTGGAATGTTGCGCCACGCCCGCCGTCGTTGGCCCAGATCCGGCCGCCATGCGATTCGACGATCGACTTGCTGATTGCCCAGGCTACCATCGCGAGCTTATTGTTGCCAGCCGCCGCCCAGCGCATTGTAAAGCTGCACCAGGGCCAACCGCTCACCGAGCTGCGCCTGCGCGAGAGCGATTTGAGCATTGAAGTAGCGTGTGTCACTGTCCAGAACTTCAAGGTAGCTTGTGACGCCTCCGCTATATTGAAGATTCGCCAGCCGAACAGCGTCTTGTGCCGCCCCAGTAAGCAATTCCTGTTGCGCGCGGTACTCCTGATCTTTCCGGTACCCGACCAGCGAGTCTGAAACCTCCCGAAACGCTTGCTGAATAGATTGCTGATAGAAGAGTACGGCTTCCTGCTGTTGCGCCTCAGTCAACTTCACATTGGAACGGATCTTTCCGGCGGTAAAGATAGGCTGTGCCAACTGGGCGCCAAAGGTCCATAAGCCAGCTGGCTCAGTAAACAAGTTCGTAAGCGCTGTGCTCTGATAGCCGGCGAGCGCTGTCAGGCTGATGTCAGGGAAATACGCCGCCTTCGCTACTCCGATCTGCGCATTGGCCGCAACCAATTGTTGCTCGGCTGACTGCAGGTCGGGGCGCCGCTCGAGCAAAGAGGAAGGCAGGCCTGCAGGAACGGTCGGCGGAAAACGATTCTCAATCAGAGGCTTTCCACGCGTGATTGGCTCCGGATTCTCGCCCAAAAGAATACTAATGAGATTCTCTTGCTGCTCAATGCCCCGCTCCAGGTTAGGAATGTTCGCTGTTGCCGCATAAACCAGCTGCTCCGACTGGCGAACATCGAGCATCGAGACCGTGCCTCCGGTTTCGCGTATCTCCACTAGTCGCAACGACTCTTTGCGGGATGCGAGCGTTCGCCGCGAGATTTCCATCTCGGCATCCAGTTCCAGTAATTGAAAGTATGCGGAAGCCACGTTACTGATTAGGCTCCAGATCACGGCCTTTTTGCCCCACTGTGTAGCGAGAAGGCTAGCGCGTGCGGACTCTGTTGCCCTGCGATACTTCCCCCAGAAATCCAGTTCCCACGACAGCGAAAGATTCACCAGGTTTGAGCTGGTATTTGTCTCCGATAATAGCTTCGTCCTAGGAATACGCGTGTTGGAAGCCGACGCGCCGCCATAGACGGCCGGAAATTGATCGGCACGGGTAATGCCAAGAACGGCCTGCGCCTGCAATACACGTGACGCCGCGATGCGCACGTCATAGTTCTGAACGATTGCTTTGCGAATCAACGCTTGTAGCTGCTGGTCGTCGAAGACTGTCCACCATTTGCCATCGGCGAATGACGCTGTGGTTTGCGGGGGTGCATCTGGCGCCAGTCCTCGATAAGCATCTGGAACATTAATCGCTGGACGCTTGTAGTTCGGTCCGACAGTGCAACCGGTCAACAGCAGCAACGCGATTGCAATCCCCCAATGCCTGCGGCTCATGGCTGATCTCCCTCCGCGGGCGAGAGGGGCGGCATCGAAGCAGCCGGCGATTCCTTCTTCTGCCCTAGTTGTCCGAGCCGCTCAACGACGACGAAAAAGACGGGAACGAAGAAGATCGCGATGACCGTAGATGCGAGCATACCCCCGATGACCGCTGTTCCTAGTACTTGGCGCGAAATAGAGCCCGCGCCGGATGCCAGATACAACGGCACACAACCCAGAATGAAGGCAAATGCGGTCATCAAGATGGGCCGCAGCCTGAGACGGGCGCCGGAAAGGGACGCGTCGATGAGGGACTTACCACTCTCGTATTCGAGCTTGGCAAATTCCACAATGAGGATGGCATTCTTGGCCGAGAGCCCAATCAGCATCACCAACCCAATTTGGGCATATACATTGTTTTCGAGGTGCCGGGAGAAGAGTGCGAAAAACGCGCCGAATACAGCAATAGGCACGCCCAGCAACACACTGAAAGGCAGCGTCCAGCTCTCGTATTGCGCAGCCATGATGAGAAAGACAACAAAGAAAGCGAGGCCAAAAATGACGCTCGGTGAAACGCCTTGCGCGGCCTTTTGCTCCTGGTAGGACATACCTGCATAGTCGAAGCCCATCTGGCTCGGCATCGTTTTATGAAACACGTCCTCCAACGCCGCCATCACCTGTCCGGAACTATAGCCTGGCGCGGCCGAAGCATTGATCTGCACACAGTTGAACAGGTTGTAGCGCATGAGAAATTCAGGGCCAAGGCGCGGGTATGTTGAGGTCAGAGTACTCAGAGGCACCATATCGCCTGATGCATTCCTCACGTAGAACTTTCCGAGGTTCTCTGCGCTGGTCCGGAAGTCGCCATCAGCCTGAACATAGACTTGCCATTGCAGGCCAAAGCGGTTGAAGAAGTTAACCAGTGAACCGCCCATGAACGTTTGGACCGTCTGGTACAGATCGTTCAATTGGATCTGTTGCGTCATCGCTTTGGCGTTGTCCACTTTGACTCCAACCTGAGGAACGTTGAGCAGGGCCGTCGTCAAAACTCCCGCCAGTTCCGGACGCTTACGTGCCTCCTCCCAAAATATCCGCGCATTTTTTGCGAGGAGCTCAATGTTGCCGCCAGACCTATCTTCCAGAATGAAAGTCGCGCCTCCCGAGGTACCTACGCCCGGGATCGCTGGTGGCGGAAACGAGAAGGCAATTCCCGACGGATCTCTTGAGAGCGCTGCTTGTAGGTGACGCTTAATCCCTTCGTAACTCGTCTCGGGTGTCTTGCGCTCTTCCCACGGCTTCAACGAGATGAAGAAGAAGGAGCTATATGTGGCGTTGACCCCGCTCAAAAGGCTGTATCCGACGACAGTGCTCACGTACTGCACGCCGGGGGTGTCCATGATGATCTTTTCGACTTCTCGCGCAGCCTCAGATGAACGCTGGAGAGAAGCCGCATTGAACAATTGCAGGCCGCCAAACAGGTATCCCTGGTCCTCATCCGGAAGGAAGCTCTGCGGAATCTTCTTGCCGAAGAAACCGGCGCCAAATATGAGCACTCCAAGCAGGAGAAAAGCTAGGACGGACTTGTGGATCAGGTGCCTGCACACGTTGACATACCCGTCAGTAGCACGTCCAAAGGCTTTATTAAACCAGCGGAAGAAAGCGCCAAGCGGTCCTCGAGCCTCCTTTTTTGGTCGCAGCAGCAAGGCGGAAAGCGCGGGACTGAGTGTGAGGGCGTTGAACGCAGAGAAGAGTACTGAAATCGCGATCGTGACTGCGAATTGCTTATAAAGCTGCCCGGTAATACCGGGAACGAACGCAGTGGGAATAAACACTGCGGACAAAATAAGTCCGATAGCAATGACTGGACCCGAAACCTCTTCCATCGCTTTGATGGCGGCATCATGGGGCGTCAATCCATGCTCAATGTGGTGTTCCACCGCCTCCACCACGACGATCGCATCATCCACAACCAGCCCAATCGCCAGGACAAGTCCGAAAAGCGACAATGTGTTGATGGAAAACCCGAGCAGCGGGAAGACCATGAATGTACCGATCAGAGAGACGGGAACGGCAAGCAGCGGAATCAGCGTTGCTCTCCACCCCTGGAGGAAGATGTACACGACAAGGATGACCAGAAGCAGTGCTTCGACGAGCGTCTTGTAAATTTCGTGGATACCGGCACTCACAGCGAGTGTCGTATCGAGTGCTACTGTGTAATCCAGGCCTTCCGGAAACCGGCGGCTTGCCTCGTTCATCATTTTTAGGACAGAGTTCCGCGTCTGCAGCGCATTGCTGCCGGGAGTCAGGTAAAGCGCAACCAGTGCTGCCGGCTGCGAAGGCTTACCTTCTCCTCCTATGCCCATCCGCGCGAGAAATGAATAATATTGGGATCCGAGTTCTACTCGTGCCACGTCTTTAAGGCGCAGGATCGACCCGTCGGGCTGAGCACGAACCACAATCTCACCAAACTCCTCCGCAGTCGGTAAGCGACCAGGAGCTCGCACGTTATAGGTGAATTGCTGACCCTGAGGCACAGGCTCGCCTCCAACCTGGCCTGCCGGATTGACCTTGTTTTGCGCCTTCACAGCGTTTGTGATGTCGCTCACGGTTACACCCAGACTCGCCAGCCGATTAGGGTTCACCCATATGCGCATGGCATAAGGACCGGCGCCGAAGATCTGGACTTGGCCAACCCCCGCAATGCGAGTCAGCGCATACTGCAGATTGATGGTGGCGTAGTTGGCCAGGAAAATGCTGTCGTACGTACCGTTGGACGAGTAGAGATTGAGCAGCATGAATGGCGCGGTCGTCCCCGGTTGAACGATCACACCCTGCTGAGTCACCTCGCTCGGCAGTTGCGAGTTGGCCTGCCCACTCCGCATCTGGGCCAGAATCTGATCGGTGTTGACATCGGTTCCCAACTGGAAATCGACATAAAGGCTCATTCCGCCGCCAGAGCTGGCGCTCAGCGAATACATGTAATTCATGCCGCTGACGCCCGACATCTGCTGCTCGATGGGTGTCGCCACCGACTCGGCAATCGTCTGGGCGTCCGCGCCGGGATAGGTAGCCTTCACCTGAATCATCGGGTCGGCAATGTCGGGGAACTGTGATATGGGGAGCTCGACAGTCGCGATCACGCCGACCAGCACCATCAAGATTGCGATAACCATCGCGACGATCGGTCGATTGATGAAGAATTTCGACATGGTCAGTTGCCTCCGCCAACAGCCGAGGCTGGCACATAGGGCTTCGGATTCACAGGAATGCCTTCTTTTGCCAACTGGGGCTCCGCCGCGGCGGCCATCTGTAACCTCTCAATGCCTTCAACCACAACCTGGTCTCCCGGCTTCAATCCTTCGGTGATGATCCAATTTGGTCCGACCCGATCGCCCACCTTGACCGGTCGAAACATTGCCTTGTTCTCTGGCGTAAGCACAATAATCATGTGCGCCGATTGCACCTCGATGACGGCGGTCTGCGGAACCAGCAGAGCGTTCTCGTTATCGGCCACTTTGATTCGCACGCGACCGTAGCCACCCGGACGAAGAACAGCCTGCGGATTCGGAAATTCGGCGGCCATTTGTATCGTCCCGGTTCCCGTCCCAATTTGCCTGTTCACGTAAATGATTCTTCCCTTTGCTGGATAAGGCTCGTCATCCGCCTGAATCAACTCGACTGGCTTCTGGGGTCGCGATTCCCTAGTTAGCTTCCCCGAAATGAATGCCGTAACTTCTGGCGCAAATTTCAAAAAGAGACTCTCACTCACGTTGAAATAGGCCCAGATTGGATTTATCTGCGAGACGGTCGCCATTTTCGTTGTGCTGCCCACCAGGTCGCCAATCTGGGAATTGGATACACCGGCGATGCCGTCTATGGGTGAGTAGACTTTCGTCCAGGTGAGATTCAGCTGCGCGTTCGCAAGGCTGGCCTTCGCTGCTTGCAATTGCGACTTCATCGCTTCCTGGGTGGTTAAATCGGTGTCGAGGTCGCGCTGGGCGATCGCCTTTGGGCCGCCAACGGAGTATCGCGGGCCACATCGTTGTTTGCCTTGGCGAGATTGGCTTCGGCAGTACCAACTTGCGCCTTGGCTTCCTCTACCCCAGCCTCGTATTGGCGAGGGTCGAGCGTAAACAAAAGCTCGCCTTTCTTGACAAAGAAGCCGTTCTGATAATTCTGCTGGAGCAGGTAGCCCTGCACCTTTGGAGTGATCTCGGCATTCACTGGACCGTTGAGTTGAGCGACCCACTCGCCGTAAACGGGAACGTTCTGCTGGATGACACTAGTCACCTGGACATCAGGAGGACCTGGATGTGCGCGTTCCGGCTCTTTTGCGCACCCAACAACCGCGACGAATAGAAATATCCCGACAGCGACTAAGCTCCAGAGCGTGTCTCCTGCCAATGAAGGTGCTGGCTCACGTTTCTTCAAATCTGTAGTGTAGGGTCCATACAGGTGAGACTTGTTCGTGGTCTGCATTGGCACACTCCCAGTTGACGCGCTCCTGAGGAACCCGACCCGCACACAGCTTCTTACAACAGTGAGTCGATTCAATCTCTGGACATGTGGTCAACAAACAGCTGCTTAAAAGTATCCTGATGTGTCCCTGTAGCAAACTGGCATAAGTGACAGTGTGCGCCGCCGCGGCCCCGTCGATTCCTTTCTCATGGAGAGGTCGGCATTTCGGACAACTGACCCTCTCTTTTCAACTGTTACTAACAGCGCGCGCCGCGATTGAACGTCAGCTTGGCGAAGATGACGCCCTAGTCGGGCCTCATCTCCCCAGGTAGCAGCAAAAGTCATGGCCAACGTTGTCGTCCAGCAAGAAAACACTCAGAATCCCCAGAATTGCTTTTTTTGAATCGGGATACGAGTT
>Ga0206894_1071_pt1 | contig 24837 bp, 21 predicted proteins | sample Alteio_BWOrgHeat_54_FD_152953 | JGI IMG/M metagenome (GOLD analysis project Ga0206894, IMG submission 152953) | Enriched cells from forest soil in Barre Woods Harvard Forest LTER site, Petersham, Massachusetts, United States -... | ecosystem: Environmental > Terrestrial > Soil > Temperate forest >...
GGTAGGTTAACGGGTCAGCTCTGTCACTTCGGAGTTGGAGGCGATGAGGGCAAGGTTGGCCATGTCGAGGAAGAGGCCGTGCTCGACTACACCGACGATCTGGCGGATGGCTGCGGCTAGTTTGTGGGGATCTTCGATGGCTCCGCATTTGCAGTCGAGGATAAGGTTGCCTTCGTCGGTGATGTAGTCTTCGCCGTTGCTGTGATGGCGGATGCTGGGGTTGATTCCAAGTGCGTGAAGTTTGCGTGAGACGAGGGGGGCGGCCATGGGGATGACTTCGACGGGGAGAGGGAAGGCTCCGAGTTGAGAGACGACCTTGCTGGAGTCGGCGACGATTATGAATCGTTTGGAGGCGCTGGCTACAATCTTTTCGCGGAGGAGCGCGCCGCCGCCGCCTTTGATGAGCGCGAGGCCGGGGGCGACTTCGTCGGCTCCGTCGATGGTGACGTCGATCTCGGGACACGTGTCGAAGTCGGTGATGGGGATGGTGAGAGAGGCGGCTAGGTCTTCGCTGGCCTTGGAAGATGCTATGCCGCGAATCTTCAGGCCCTGCTTTACTTTTTCGCCAAGGAGCTGGATGAAGTGAGTAGCGGTTGAGCCTGAGCCAAGGCCAACGACCATGCCATCTTTGATGAACTCAAGACTCTTCTGGGCGGCGAGGATCTTTGCGCTGTCGTTGGTTGGCATACGTTCCATTTTAGAGGAACACGAACTCAGGCGAGAGCTGTATTCAATGGGTGGTGAATGACCAGAGTCCGGCTAGTGCGAGGAGCGCAAGAAGAATGGCGATGGTGATGCTTAGCGGCCAGATGGCTGGTCTTGGAATTTCGTCGCGATGGAGCTTTCGTAGATTACGAAGATGGGAGACGGCCACACAGATAGTGGCGGTGACGCCGATAAGCACAAGCGCGATGCCGAAGTGAATCGCTGCCTGATGCATACGGATGGTCTCGGCGGTCTCGGCTTGCTGGCGCTGGGTCCTGAAGAAGCCAATCACCCCCAGTCCAAAGCTGGTCATGGTGAGGGTGGTTCTGATCCAGGCGAGGGTTGTTCGATCGAGTGCGATGCTGGTGCGGAAGGCTGCCAGCTTTGTGCGGCGTTCGGCTAGAGGGACACGAGGATCGGACTCTGGATTTGCGCTCATGGATATGTGAGATCAGTTTTACTGATGCCTTTTTGTACAAGGGCATCTTAGAACAGCCGGAGTGGCGGGAGCGAGAATCTGAAAGATAAGTTGCTGGGATTGCGCGAGAGATATAACATGCGGACACTTCACGAATACTGCTTGCACCGGGCCCCTGTTACGAAGATTGATTTCAGGAGGAGAAGCCTGTGTCCGAGATAACAGTAACTAACTGGTTTGGAAATGTCGTGTCGCATCCACAGGTGGTGGTGGATGCCAACTCAGTCGAAGATATTATTCGCATATTGCAGGACACTTCGATCTATCCTTCGCCGGTGCGAGCGGTGGGATCGAACCATTCGACTTCGCCTTGCGGTGCGGCGGAGGGTGGGACGCTGATTCGGATGAAGATGAACCAGGTGTTGAGTGTGACCGATGACACGCTGGTGGTACAAGCTGGAGCACTGCACATTGATCTGGCGAAGATGCTGGAGTCGAAGGGGTTGCAGTTTTATATCAATACGGAGATTGGGAGTTTGTCGTGCGGGAGCGCGGCGTGTGCGGGCACGAAGGATGCGTCGATGCCGGGAGAGCATGGACAGGTGGGGTCGTATATCACCGGCGTGAAGATGGTTTTGCCGAATGGACAGTTGCTGGAAGTTACGGAGGCTGGCGACCCGGAGCTGATGAAGAAGGTGCGGTGCAGCTATGGGACGTTTGGCATTGTGTATGAAGTGACGTACAAGATTCGCAAGCTGCTGCCGATGTCGGTGCATCACGAGACGTTTGAGCTGGAGGATTTTGTAGCGCAGTTGCCGGCTTTGAAGGCGCGGGGCTGGTCGATGTTTTATTACATGTTTCCGTTCGATAACAAGATCACGATTGAGTTTCGGAAGTACAACCCGGGGGCGACGGGCGAACCGAATCGGATTGCGTGGGGGTTGCGGAATCACTTCTGGGGATCGGCTGGACCGAAGTTCGGGCATGATGTTACGGAGCATGTGTCGGACCCGACGATTCGCTATGGGATTATCGACAAGTTCAATGCGCTTTGGCGGTTTCAGCTGGAGACTATCGTGACGGGTGACTATACGATTCCGGGGGATCAGATTATTCACTATCCTCCGGTGTCGGACGATAGTCGGTATACGTTCAGCCTGTTTGCTTTTCCAGTGGAGGATTATCCGGCGAGGATTACGGAGTTCTTTCAGTATGCTCGTGACTATTATGCGAAGAAAGGGTATCGATCGAATCTGTTGTATGTGGGGTATTGGATATTACAGGATCAGCAGGCGCTGCTTTCGTACTCGTACAACGGGGATGTGATGACGATTGATCCGGTGTCGACGGCGAATCCGGGGTGGGAGGATTTTCTGGTGGACTATAACCAGTTTTGCAGCGACAGGAATGGTGTGCCGCTGTTGAATCAGACGTGGGGGCTGACGCCTGCGATTGTGCAGAAGGCTTTCGGGGATCGGCTGGGCATTATGAAGGATGCGCGGAAGAGCTACGATCCGAATGGACGATTGTTAAACGACTACTTCAAGAGTTTGCTAAGTTGAGTTTTTTGAGGTGGATACTTCCGCTGATTTAGGCGTTGTGACAGACGTTGCGGGCATGGTCTACAATCCTCGCCGTTCGGAATGAACGGACTGCGAGGGTACAGACTTTATGGCAACTATGACTGCGCTGCGGCCGGGAGCTTATGGATTTCCGGTGTCGATCAAGACGAAGTACAACAACTTTATTGGCGGTGAGTGGGTTGCGCCTGCTTCGGGACAGTACTTCGAGAATGTAACCCCGGTTACGGGACAGGTGCTGTGCGAGATTCCGCGATCGAATGCTGCGGATATCGATCGTGCGCTGGATGCAGCGCATGCGGCGAAGGCTTCGTGGGGGAAGACTTCGACGACGGAGCGCGGGAAGATTCTGGAGAAGATCGCGCAGCGGATTGAAGACAATCTGGAGATGCTGGCGACTGTTGAGACGTGGGATAACGGCAAGCCGATTCGCGAGACCCTGGCTGCGGATATGCCTTTGGTGATCGATCATTTTCGATACTTTGCTGGTGTGATTCGGGCGCAGGAGGGATCGATCTGCGAGATCGATAAGGACACGATTGCTTATCACTACCACGAGCCGCTGGGCGTGGTGGGGCTGATTATTCCGTGGAACTTTCCGATTTTGATGGCGACTTGGAAGCTGGCGCCCGCGCTGGCTGCGGGAAATACCGTCGTGCTGAAGCCGGCGGAACAGACGCCGATGTCGATCCTGGTTTTGATGGAGTTGATTCAGGATATTTTGCCGCCGGGTGTGGTGAATGTCGTGAATGGATTTGGACTGGAAGCAGGGAAGCCGCTGGCGTCGAGCTCGCGCATCAACAAGGTTGCGTTTACGGGCGAGACAACTACTGGGCGGTTGGTGATGCAGTATGCGTCGCAAAATATTATTCCGGTGACGCTGGAGCTTGGCGGGAAGTCACCGAATATCTTCTTCAGAGACGTGGCTAGCGCAGATGATGCGTTCTTCGATAAGGCGCTTGAAGGCTTTACGATGTTTGCGCTGAATCAGGGCGAGGTCTGCACTTGCCCCTCACGCGCACTGATTCAGGACACGCTCTACGACCAATTTATGGAGCGTGCCCTGAAGCGCGTGAAAGCTATTAAGCAGGGCAATCCTCTGGATAAGACGACGATGATTGGGGCGCAGGCTTCTAGCGAGCAGATGGAGAAGATTCTTTCGTACTTTGATATCGGTAAGCAGGAGGGCGCGGAGGCTTTGACTGGAGGGCAGAGGGCTTCGCAGGATGGCGATCTGGCGGAGGGTTTCTACATTGAGCCTACTGTGTTCAAGGGCCATAACAAGATGAGGATCTTTCAGGAGGAGATCTTCGGACCGGTGGTTTCGGTTACGACCTTCCATGATGAAGATGAGGCTCTGGCACTGGCGAATGACACTCTGTATGGGCTTGGCGCCGGCGTGTGGACGCGCGATATGAATCGGGCGTATCACTTTGGGCGCGAGATTCAAGCGGGGCGGGTCTGGACGAACTGCTATCACCTGTATCCGGCTCATGCGGCGTTCGGCGGGTATAAGCAGTCGGGGGTTGGGCGCGAGAATCACAAGATGATGCTAGAGCACTATCAACAAACGAAGAATCAACTGGTGAGCTATAGCCCTAATGCTATGGGCTTCTTCTAGGGCTGAAGCGACCGCGGATCATCACGGATTTTGCAGATTTAGAAACAGGCAACGGCAAGTGCAACTGCTAAATACAGGGATCCTTCACTACGTTCAGGATGACGACGGGGAGGGTCCTCGGAATTAAGCAAAATTTCTTCGGAACGACGATGTAGACGAACAGCGACTCGAGAGGGATTTGATGGTGGATGTTCCAGAGCAGGTTTTGCGGACGCCTGCTGCGGTTGAGCTGATGGTTTCGTTAGAGGCTAAACATGGGAAGCTGATGTTTCATCAGTCGGGTGGCTGCTGCGACGGCAGCTCTCCCATGTGCTATCCGCGTGGGGAGTTTATGGTGGGGGACTCGGATGTGCTGGTGGGTACGCTGGGGGAGACGCCGTTCTACATGAGCAAGAGTCAGTTTGAGTATTGGAAGCATACTCAACTGATTCTGGATGTAGTGCCGGGGCGTGGCGGCATGTTCTCGCTGGAAGGGCCGGAAGGGGTCCGATTTTTGATCCGGTCGCGAGTGTTCACCAATGATGAGATTGCGGCGTTGCGGTCGGCGGGGCGGATTTAGGGGTTACGGTTTTTTGGCTGCTGCTGCTTTTTCGGTTTCTGCGATGGCCTTTTTAAAAGCTGCCACTGCTGGTACGTCGTGGGAGTGAAGGCCATCTTTGGTGACATATCTCCATATGGGAGGGCTGTCGAGAGGATTCGAAACACCGCCCTGATACACCACGAATGAGTCGTCGGGTGCGCCTACCTCGATCTGGGAGCCTGGGGCCGGGGTTGGAGGATTAGACGGAGACGTGTTCGGCATATTTCCCTGTGGGTTTCCCTGGGGACCGCGCTGTCCGCCAATGGCGATACCGTTGTCTGTGGGGTTGATGACCCCGGGCCGGTTGTTCTGGCGAGAATCTGTGATGGTGTCGTCCACGAGATGGCCGTGTCCTCTGCGCACCACAATAATCAGGTCTGCCGGTTGCCCGCTTAGAAGGGGTAAAAATCGGCCCCAGTTCAGGAAAGCTGTTTCGACATCCTTTTGGGCGACCTGATTTGCGCGTGGGTCTTCTATCGATATTCCTGCGTCGGGATCTACGAGAACGGCGACGGTTTTAGCCTGTAAAACAGTAAAAGGCAGAGGTGGTTTTTTGTCCTTGGCGAACCCTGCGGACGCGATGAAAAGGGTCGTTGCCAGCAAGACAGATGCACGGTTTTGCATCGTTGGCTCCTTGCGGTTACGCAATGATGCTACGCCGATTTTACGAATTTTGGGGGGAGAAAACGGGAGGGATTTAGTTACAGCCTGATTTGGATTTCTGTGTGCACTTTGCCATGATAGCGGCGTGCAGGCGCTCGCGGAACTCAGTGGAGACCTCGTAGACCTCGTGGTCTTTGTAGACCGAGATGGTCTTGCGAGTGGTGTCGAGTACGACCTCGCAGTGGCTGCAGGAGGCGGTGTGGGCGCGGACCTCTTCGAGAAGCTCGGGGCTGATATGGCCGTCGAAGTAGTCGGTGAGCTGAGAGAGGAAATCGGTGCAGGTCATGCTGGCTGACCCTCCTTCGGTTGCCGGAAATACCTGCTGAGGCGTTCGCGCAACTGGAGGCGCGCACGCAGCAATCTCGATTTGACGGCGGGAACGCTCAAGCCGAGAGCCTCTGCAGTCTCTTCCGTGGAGAGATTTTCAATGTCGCGCAGAGTAAAGACTGTGCGAAAACCTGGGGGAAGACCCTGAATGGTCTTACGGAGGATATCTCCGAGCTCTGACTGGTTGTAGAGCTGCTCGGGATTGGGCCGCCACTCGGCAAAGTCACGAGGGATGGCTCCTTCTTCTGTCTGGACGTCTTCGTCCATAGAGACTGTTTTGCTGGTTTTGCGCTTGCGCAGCCGCATGAGGCTCTCATTGACGGCGATGCGGACCAACCAGGTTGAAAACTTGGAGTTTCCCTGAAACTGGTCGAGCTTCTCGTAAGCCTTGAGGAAAGCGTCCTGCGTGATGTCTTCGGCGTCTTCACGGTTTTGAGTAATATGCTGCGCTACGCGGAAGATCTGGCGCTCGTACTGCCGGACGAGCTGCTCAAAAGCAGCCGTATCCCCTTCTTTTGCGCGCGCTACAAGCGCAACGTCGGGGTGGATCTCTTCCGTTCCTGGAGATTGGATGGCGGGCATGGTCAAAAAGGTGCGAAAACAAACACTAAATGGCTTCAGCTCCAAATAGAGGCAAGCTAAGCACTTCATCCATAGTAAATGTCATGGGGATATAGAGCAAAGAATAGAAACGTCGGGTGGCATCTCAATTTGAAATCGATGCATCTCGACAGGAGCCGATCTTGTAATGAGTCGTAAAGACACGGGCTTTTGTTGGTATACCTTGAACCGCGAGGTATTATCGATTTTCCAATGAAAACGCGTGAAGCTAATCCGAATTTTATGAACGGAGTTCCAGAGCTCCTCATCCTCAAGCTGCTCCAGCAAGAGGAGATGTATGGGTACGAAATCGTTCAGGCAATTCGTAGCCGTACCGATTCGGTGATCACAGTCGGCGAAGGCGTCGTCTATCCAGTGCTGCATGGGTTAGAAGTAGATGGCGCTCTCAAGTCGCGGCGCAAGACTGTCAATGGTCGACGCAGGATCTATTACTCCGTAACGGCTGCAGGATCGCATCGATTAGCTGATCTGTCGGAGGCGTGGAGCAATCTGACGGGCGCGATTCAAAAGATGCTGACGGGAGGACAACATGGCGAAGCCGTTTAGTGAACTTCGCGAGCGATTGCTGCGGGCTGGCGTTGCGCCACGGCATGTGCGGCGCTATCTGAACGAACTTACCGATCATTTGGCCGATCTGAAAGCAGAAGAGGAACGTGCGGGCTATAGCCCAGCGGATGCGGAATCTGTAGCGCTCATCCGACTTGGTGGAACCGATGAGCTCGCCAAGGCGATGATTGAGCAACACCAGTTTCAGTCGTGGTGCGTGCGGGCTCCGTGGGCGATGTTTGGTATCGCTCCGGTGTTCCTTCTTGCGGGGGCTTACTTCATTGCCTGTTTCATTTTGTGGTCGGGTTGGAAGATCTTTCTGCCAGGAAACGATACGCCTTTCGTTCGAATAGAGGGTTTTGCGATTTTGTATTTTGGCGTCGGCTGGTGGCTCTATTTCGGTGCGCCAGTTCTTGTCGGCTGGGGAATCGGAGTCGTCGCCATCCGTCAGAGATTTAGGACGGCTTGGCCCTTCTTCGGTTTGATCCTGATCACGTGGATCGGCTGCATTGCCCAGGTTCGCGTGAGGAGGCCAATCGTTCCCGGTGGAGCGGGACAGGTCAGGATGGGCGTTACTTTTTCGCACTCTTTTGAGAGCAGCCTGCTTTATGGCCTATGGATTCTTTCGCTCATGGTGACGCCGTTTCTTTTCTGGCGATTGGAAGAAGGCACGCTTCTTTCTAACCTGGTGGCCTCTATGCACTGGTCAAAAAAACTGAAGCGCTAGAAGCCGAATCCTTACCGGACCGGGGCGGAGTGAGTCTAACTCGGAGGCGTATCTGTGCTGATTCCACTTGAGCCTCGGTGACGCAGCATGTAGAAAGCCAGCTTAGAGTGGAAGTATGGGTTTTACGCAGAACGAGGCGATGTTGAAGGGCTGGACGAAATTTCAGGTTGCAATGGCGGTTGCCGCGGTTCTTGCTTTGGGTGGGACGGTGGGTGGTAGTGCGCAGACGGTTAAGCCGAGTTCTGCTACGGCTAAGACGCAGTCAACTAAAGGGAAGTCGGCTTCTGCGACAAAAAGTAGTACGGGAAAGAGCTCGGCGAGTAAGAGCAAGGCTACTTCTTCAAGCAAGAGCACGGGCGGGAAAAAGAAGACAATCGGCAAGCACCATGTGACTTCAAAACCGACGCCTAAAAGCATCAAGTTGACGAGTGCGTTTCATGCGTCGGAGCAGTTGCGGCCGATGGCTCAGCAGTTGGCGACGACACGATCTGCGGCTGCTTATAACGGTGTAGAGAATTACGCACGGCAGCATCCGGGTGAAGGCGCGGCAACGGCTTACCTTGCGCTGGGCCATGCTTATATGCTCGATCGGCGGTACTCGGATGCAGTTGGGATGTATCGTCAGGCGGGTGTGAGTGGCCAGGCTCTGGATGACTATGCCGATTATCTGGGGGCGCAAGCGGCTTTACAGGCGGGACGAGGCACGGATGCATATGCGTTGCTGGATCACTTTGCGGAACGGCATCCGGACAGCATCTTCGTCGCGAATGCGCCGGTGCTGCTGGCGAATGCTTATATCCAGCAGAACAATCCGCAGGGAGCGTTGAAAGTACTGCAGCCGTTGGCGGGTACGGAACAGGCTTCGCATGGGGATTTTCTTTATGCGCTTGGACGGGCTTATCAGATGGCCGGAGATGTCGGTCACGCAGCGCCGATCTTCCGCAGCATCTACGCCACGCTGCCGCTTAGTTTTGAGGCAGGACAGGCTCGGGGGCAGTTGCAGGCTATGGGAGTTCCGCTGACCGATGCGGAGCGGAAGGCCCATGCAGATCAACTCTTCAATGCGAAGCGGTATGCAGAGGCGGGTGAGGAGTATCACGCGATTGAACGTGGCAGCTCGGGGCTAAGCGCAGCGGACCATGACGCGTTGCTGATTTATGCGGCGGTCTGCGATATGAAGATGAAGAGGATCAGCCGCAGGGATGTGGAGAAGCTGCCGGATACATCTGATGACAGCGCTGCGCTGAAGCTGTATATGCTGGCTGAGATCTCGCGCAATGAGAATGACCAGGCCGGTCATGACGCGCTAATTGATCAAATGGTAAAGCGGTTTCCCAAGAGCCGATGGCTGGAGGAGGCGCTGTACTCTGGCGGCAATATGTATTTGTTGAAGCATGATGCGCAACAGGCTACGTATCACTACTCGCTGCTGGTGCAGATGTTTCCGAGTAGTACCTATGCGGCTTCGGCGCATTGGCGCGCGGCGTGGATGAACTATCGGATACGCAATTATGCCGAAGCTGCGCGGTTGATGGATGAACAGGTTAAGGGGTATCCGACGGGGATTGAAGTGCCGAGCGCGCTGTATTGGCGCGGGCGTATCTACGAGGATGAGGAGCATAACTTTGCGCAGGCGGTGAATTATTACCGCGTGCTTTCGGCCTCCTATATCAACTACTACTACGGAGAGCTGGCGAGGAAGCGGCTGAGCGTGCTGAATTCACAGGTGACGACACCGGTGGCGCCGGCGGCGGTATTGAGTTCGGTGCGTACGCCGGATGTTCCTGAGCTGACGGGTGAGCTGCCGGAGAACGATCCTCACCTGATTAAGGCGAGGCTGCTGGCGAATGCGGCGTTGAACGAGTACATCGGGCCGGAGATACAGGCGAGTCCGACATCGTCGGAGTGGGGAGCGCTGGGACAGGCCGAGATCTATGCGTCATACGGGGAATACACGAGGGCGCTGCAGTCGATGAAACGAAGCGGGATTTCATTCTTCGCGATCCCCATGGATCAGGTTCCAGATGTTTACTGGCATTTGCTGTTTCCGCAGCCTTACTGGTCGGAGCTAGTGGCAAACTCCGGGGAGAATGGACTGGATCCTTACCTGGTTGCGTCGCTGATCCGGCAGGAGTCGGAGTTCAATGCCGGCGCTGTAAGCCGCGCGAATGCCTATGGGCTGATGCAACTGCTGCCTTCGGTAGGGAAGTCGCTGGCGAAGAAGGAAAAGATGAAGGGATTTACGACAGCGCAGTTGCTAAATCCATCGGTGAATCTGAGATTGGGCACGATCAACTTGCGGGAAGTACTGGATAGGTTTGGCGGGCAGCAGGAATATGCGCTTGCAGCTTATAACGCAGGCGATGTGCCGGTACGACAGTGGATGTCGAGTGCGGATTATAAAGACATCGCTGAGTATGTAGAGTCGATTCCTTATACCGAGACCCGCGAATACGTGCAGGCGATTCTGCGGAATCGGCAGATGTACAAGGCTCTGTATCCTGCGCGGTGATGGCCTGCTTTTCGTCTGATTATGGCGAGAAGAACTAGTTGCGAAGATCGAGCCGCGGCCCCGAAAGATGAATTTTTTTGCAAGGTCGGTGGCACGTTTGGTGTGTGCCCGCCGTTGGATGGATGGCGGCAAAGACTCCAGAAAGTGAAGGACGCCAGGGCCGGAGACAATTTCTTATAGACATGGAATATAAATCTTGCCATTGGCTTTCCCTCTGCTAATATCGCGTGATTAGAAATCAGAGACTAGCACACGTGGAGTAGGCCCCATGGTGTTTGACGAGCTTCCTAACCACGGCCAGACCTGCGATCTTTGCATTGTTGGGTCTGGACCGGTTGGTATGTCCCTTGCGATAGAGTTCGAACGTCTAGGCCGCGACGTCTTTGTTCTGGAGTCCGGCGGAAGCGAAGTCGACCCGAAGAGAACAGAAGACAGCCACGCAGCGATTGTTGACCCTCAACACCACGCTCCTATGGAAGTAACCGTCTGCCGTGCTTTTGGAGGCACGTCGTGGTTCTGGGGGGGACGGTGTGTCCCCTATGACGCGGTGGATTTTGTGAAACGCGACTTTGTTCCCGACTCGGATTGGCCGCTTCGCTACGAGGATATTGAACCTTGGTACAAGGCGGCGTGCGAGTACATGCTATGCGGCGACGATACCTTTCAGATACCGTACGGTCGCGAAGTCAGCGACGATCTCGTTCTGGACGGAGTTGAGCGTTGGGCTACCGAACGTCAGATAATGCGGACCCACCGTGAGCGCATACAAAAGTCGGAAAAAATTAAAGTTTATTTGAACAGTACTGTGATCGATCTGGATCTCGGTGAGGATGGCCGGTCGGTTGAGAGTGTCGTTGTCGCGACTCCCAGTGGAAAAGTCAAAGTCAAGCCTCGGTGCCTAATCCTCGCAACCGGAGGAGTGGAGGCGACACGCCTTCTGCTGTCTGTGCAAAGACGATGGCCGGATCATTTTGCGGGAACGGATGGTCCGCTCGGGCGTTATTACATGGGGCATCTTGGAGGCGCAGTTTCCAGCATGGTCTTCGATGATCCACGGAGTAGCGCTGCCTTCGATTGGTCGCTCGATACAAACAGAGTCTATTATCGGCGGCGGGCCACGCTGGCAGCGAAGGTCCAACTGGAAAACAAACTTCTGAACTCCGTCTTCTGGCTCGATAATGCTCCGTTCAGGGACCCCAGGCACGGCAGTGGGATTCTTTCGGCGTTTTTTCTAGCTTTGACTGTTCCTGCCATCGGACGGCGCATACGGACGGAAGAAGTCCGGCTTGCTGAGGTCGGTCCGAAGCCGTATTCCGTCGGTGCACACCTGCTCAATATAGTGCGAGATGCACCAGGCGCCGTGAAGGACGCGTATATGGCCCTTCGCGATCGCGTTTTCAGGAAACCCAAGAAACCAGCCTTTACGTTCCTCAACCGGGGCGGCAGATTTACGCTGCACTATCATGCGGAGCAGGTACCGAATCCCGAGAGCCGGATTGTTTTGACGGATGAAGTGGACCGGCACGGCCTCTCTCGTGTGCTAATCGATCTCCGATTCAGCGACCAGGATTGCCGCAGCGTCGTTGACTCTCATCGTCTGTTGGATGCAGCTCTACGAGCCAATAAGATCGGACATCTGGACTATTGGTATCCGCAGGAGGAATTGCAGGAACGTGTGATGGAGCAGGTGCTGGATGGCTATCACCAGGTTGGTGTCACAAGAATGGGAGACGATCCCAAGGATAGCGTCGTCGATTCAAATCTGAAGGTGCACGGGGTAGACAATTTGTACGTAGTCTCATCGAGCGTGTATCGAACAGATAGTCAGGCTAACTCGACGTTGCTTGCAGTTGCGCTCGCGATGCGGCTTGCCAGTCATCTGAACAATACTGTGGAGAATCTGGATCCTGTTGCAATATCCAGCCAGGCCGAGGCGTAGGCGTACTCGTTTCTGATTTTCCGGGAATCAGGCCGAGGCTTTTTTCATGTTGCGGCAGATTTTCTCGCCGCGGCCAGAAAAACAGAAACTAGTCGGACTGGGCAAGAGAGAATTTGTGGCGGACGTCGGAGCCGCGAACCCAGAAGATGACGTCTTCCGCGATGTTGGTGGCGTGGTCGGCGGTGCGCTCCAAGTTGCGCGAGACGATGATGGCGTTGAGGGCCTGGGTGCTGACCATCGGATGTAACTGCATGACCTCGATCAGTTCGGCCTGTACGGCACGGTTCATCTCGTCGATCTCGTCGTCCATGGCCAGGACGTGCTCGGCCAGTTTGGCGTCGGCTTCGAGCAGGGACTGGATGGCGCTGCGGATCATGACACCGACCTTCTCGCCCATATCAGGAATGTCGATGGGTAGGGAGATCTGCGGGAGATCTCTCTGAGAGCGGGCGCGTTCGGCGATATTGGTGGACTGGTCGCCGATGCGCTCCAGGTCGCCGTTAATCTTGATGACAGAGAGAATGAACCGCAGGTCGATTGCCATGGGCTGCTCTTTGGCGAGGAGGTCGTAGGCCATCTCGTCGACGTCGCGCTCGGCAGCATTGATAGCGGCTTCAATCTCTTTGACGTGGTCGCAGAGACCGAGGTCGCCGGTAAGGTAGGCTTCGAGAGAGAGGGAAAGGGCTTGCTGCGAGAGCGCGGCCATGGCGAGAAGCTTGTCCTTCAAGGCGACGAGTTGCTGCTGAAAGTTGATCCGGGGCATGAGCTGAAGTCCCTCTCTTAAATAGGTCTCTCTATTGTGATGCAGAGAGGGTAATGAGGATATGAATTTGTAGCCGTTGAGTGGCTATATTGGTACGTCTTAGGTTAGACGTTCTTTACGGATAAAGGAGATAAGTCTGACGACGCTGGCGGAAGGCGTCGAGGTCAGGCTTCCACGAGGCAGAGATCGCTCGCGGGTCTTCGTTGTTTTTGAGGGACAACATGGTGTTAACGTTGACGATTAGAGCATCTGTCTTTGCCAGATTGAACTGTGTCGGATAGAAGCGCTGGAGAGCGCTGATGATTTCGATGCCCAGTTCAGGGGAGTCGAGGGCATTGGGGTCGGTGAGGGTGAGGGCGATGCCGGGGATGGTCTTGCCGTGCGAGGGATAGTGGTTGCTGTCCTCGGTGACGGCGAAGGTGATGGGAGCGAAGGAGACGCCGGGGATGTTGCGTTTGGTGAGGTAGGCGGCGAAGGCGGGAGCGTCGATGTAGGGTGCGCCGATCTGCTCGAAGGGTTTGTCGGTTCCGCGACCTACGGAGACATTAGTGCTGTCGAGCATGCCCAGGCCGGGATAGAAAGTGGCGGCGGTGAGGTTGCGGAGATTGGGGCTGGGGTTCGTCCAGGGGAGAAGGGTGTCGTTGAAGAACTGGGTCCGTCTCCAGTTCTGCATGGGAACGACTGTGAGAGGGGCATTGAGGGGGAGTTGGACGTTGGGCGAGGTGGCGCTGGGGTGGCGGCGCTCGCCGTTGATGTAGCGGGCCAGCTCGCCGAGCGTGAGCCCATGGCGGATGGGGAGCGGCATGTAGTTGATGTAGGACTCGCGTCCGAGGTCGGAGACTGGGCCCTGGATGGCGATGCCGTTGATGGGGTTGGGGCGGTCGAGCAGGATGATTTCGAGGTTGTGGCCTGCGGTCTTTTCTCTGGCTGCGGCTTCGAGGAAGTATCCGACTACGGACTCGTAGGTGTAGAAGCGGACTCCGGCGTCCTGAAGGTCGATGACTATGGCGTCGAGGTCTTTGAGGGATTCGGGAGGGGGGCGGCGATCGGAGTCTTTGGGGCCGTAGAGGCTGATGACGGGGAGGTGCGTGGCGGGGTCGGTGTCGCTGGCGACGCGGGCTGTGTCTTTTGTGCCGAGGATGCCGTGCTCGGGAGAGAAGAGGGTTTTGAGTTCGATCTGGGGGATAGAGTGAAAGAGGATGTCGATAGTGCGGTGGCCGGTGCGATCGAGGCCGGTCTGGTTGGTGAGGAGGCCGAGCCGGAGGTGATCGTTGTGGCGGTGGGCCGCTTCGGCGAGAGTGGCGAAGTGGGTGGATTGGAGGACGTCTATGCCGGTTAGGGGCGGAGCGTTTGCGACTTGAATTTTAGCTTGAGAATCAGACAATGGCGCGATAGGCTCTGGTCCGGAAGGAACCGTTAGGTTAGGGCAACCTGGGCACTCACTGCAATAGCAAACGTTAGCGAGTGGCAGACTGAGGGCTTTGGCTGCGGCGGTGGCTACCTGACCTCGGAGCGCGGAGATGGGTGGGTTGCCGCGTGGGTGGACGGCGTTGGAGAGAAGGATGACGTAGGTGTTGGACTGCGGGTCCATCCAGAGGCTGGTGCCGGTGAAGCCGGTGTGGCCGAAGCTGCCGATGGGGAAGATTTCGCCGCGAGGGCGGGAGAAGGCGGTGTTGATGTCCCAACCGAAGCCTCGGGTTGCGACGCCGGTGGTGGTTTTGCCGTCAGGGGTGAAGATGGTGGCTCCGGAGTGCGCTGTGGCCGGTTGCTGGGGCGTGGTCATCAACTGCAGCGTGGATTGTTTGAGGGGGAAGGTGCCGGTGTTGTGGAGGAGCTTGTCGAGGAGAGCCTGTGCGAAGAGAGAGATGTCGTGCGCGGTGGAGAAGACTCCGGCGTGGCCGGCTACTCCGCCCATGCGGCGGGTGGTGGGATCGTGGACCGTGCCTCGGAGGAGGTGGTCGAAGTTTGGGTTGGTTTCGGCGGTTAGTTCATTGTCGTGGGCTGTAGGGGCGATGGAGAAGGCCCATTCATCTGGGATCCAGGTGTTTCCAACGCATTGCTGTATCTCTCCCGAGCCAGAAGGGATGTGAGTCGGTAAGGAGATGGCAGCCCCTGCTTTGACGTAGTACCCACACGCTTTTGAAAACGGGAGATAGCGGGTTTGCGTCATCTTTAAAGGAACAAAGATGTGTTTCTGAGCATAGACGTCAAGCTCTTCACCGGAGAGTTTTTCGACGAGTGCGCCGAGGGTAATGAAGTTGATGTCTGAATACACAAACTTTGTACCTGGCAGGTCGGCCAGCGGTGATTCCATAGCGCGGCGGATGCCCTCGGCTTTGTTGGGAGCGGCGAGGCCCCATGGATCTTTCAGGTCTACGTCGGCGGGCAGACCGGAGTAGTGGGTGAGAAGTTGGCGGATGGTTACATTCTCTTTGCCGTTGGCTGCGAAGGCAGGTAGGTACTTTGCAACAGGGTCGTCGAAGCTGTACTTGCCTTGCTCGTAGAGTTGCATCATGGCTGTAGCTGTGGCGAGGCACTTTGTGAGAGAGGCCATGTCGAAGATGGTGTCTTCGGTCATGGGTTCAGACGGCGAGGATTCTCCCATTGGAGCGGGCTCACCAGCTAACTTGCGGCTTCCGTAGGCTTGCTCGAAGACTACTTTGTTGTCGTGGCCGATGAGGACTACAGCTCCGGGTAGTTTCTTAGTAGCGATGGCCTGATTGATGAGTATGGAGACAGGCGTGAAGTCGGGTGCCGGTTGACCTTGAGCTCCACCGGAAGAACCCACCTTTGCGACGATAACACCGTCGCGAAGATGGGGCACCCGATTTTGTGGGGTGGCGTGCTGAGTGAGGCTCAGACAGAGAAGGAGCATGGCTACTGTGGTTGCTTTGCGGCTGGGCTTCGTTCGGAAGATGAGGCTGGCAATGCTGCCTACGGCGAAGGTCACGATAGAGCCGATGAAGACATACCACGTGAAGGCTACTTTGGGGATGACAAAGCCGGAGTTGACTGTGATGGCGTGGGGTTGGAGCCACAACGCCATGTTGAGGGCGAAGCCAGTGATCATGCCTATGATCGCTCCGGTCTGAGTGGCGTACTTTGTGAGGGTGCCGAGCAGGAAGACTCCGAGTAGAGCACCGTAGGCTACAGAAGCGATGGAGAGGCCTATTTCTACAACGTGGCCTTTGCCTCCCGCGTGGATGCTGTAGACGGCAACGGCGAACAAAATGAAGGCCCAGGCAACGGTGGATGCGCGGGAGATCATCATGCGTTCGCGGTCGTCTGCCTGTGGGTGGAGGTGCATGTAGAAGTCCACGACCGTGGTACTGGAGAGGGAGTTCAGCGCGGCGCTGAGGTTGGACATCGCCGCAGCAAGAATAGCCGCGATGAGCAGACCCGCAATGCCGACAGGCATCTGTTGAACGATGAAGCTGGGGAAGATTCGGTCAGCGCTTGCGAAGGTGGTTGGGTGTAGGCCGTAGAAGACATAGAGGCCTGCGCCTATCAGGAGAAACAATGTGAACTGAAGGAAGATGATGGCCCCGCTGGCGAGCAAAGCGATGCGGGACTCACGCAGATTGCGGGCGGCGAGCATTCGCTGGACCATGAGCTGGTCGGTTCCGTGGGATGCCATGGTGAGGAAGGTTCCGCCGATGACGCCTGCCCAGAAGGTGTAGTTCTGGGTGAGGTTGAGCGCGAAGTTGAAGAGTTGGAACTTGCCCGCTGCTGCGGCCACGGTGTGAATCTGCGACCAGCCGCCGGGCACATGAATGCCGAGGGTGGAGATCGCGACGATAGTTCCGCCGATGTAGATGAACATCTGGATGACGTCCGTCCAGATGACGGCGGTCATTCCGCCTTCGAAGGTGTAGAGCAGGGTAAGCGCGGAGATGATGGCGATAGAGAAGACGTCTCCTGTGCCGATGGCAATGCCGACGACGATGCTGACGGCGAAGACGCGGACACCCTCGGCTGCAGCGCGCGTGATGAGGAAGAGCCCTGCTGTGACCTTATGCAGAGTGCGTCCGAAGCGTTGATCTATGAGCTGATATGCGGTCAGCATTCGGCCTTGAAAGTATTTGGGAAGGAAGATCGCTGCTACGACCACACGGCCAATCATGTAGCCGATCACAACCTGCAGGAAGCCGAAATTCCCGGCGAAGGCTACGCCGGGAATGCTGATGATGGTTAGTGTGCTGGTCTCCGCCGAAACGATGGAGAGAGCGATAGCCCACCAGGGGATGGTTTGGTTAGCTAGAAAGTAGCTGCGAAGAGAGCGGGCGTTGGGGTCTTTTCCGCTGCGGAAGCGAAGACCAAAGAGCGTAATACCAATAAGATAGACGACGATGAGTGCGAGATCGAAGGTGTGGAGGTGCGTCGGAGGCGCAGCAGCAAGCATGACTGCGAGTTTATAGCCTTGGGTGGCTTCGCGATAACACTTCTTACCTGATGCAGCGGACTCGCGGGCTAACTAACGAGATGGCCCATCTTTTCACGCTTGGTCTGGAGGTAGCGTTCGTTTGTGGGTTCGGAGGGAACCTCGGCGGAGATACGCTCGACGACCTCGATGCCCGCCAGTTGGAGCGCTTCGACCTTCTCAGGATTGTTGGTGATAAGGCGTACCTGCGTAAGGCCAAGTTGCTTGAGGATCTCTGCTGGAAGCTCAAATTCGCGGCAGTCAGCTTTGTATCCTAGCTGGAGATTGGCCTCGATCGTGTCGAGCCCCTGGTCCTGAAGCTCATAGGCGCGGAGTTTGGCCATGAGGCCGATGCCGCGTCCCTCCTGCTGCTCGTAGAGAAGGATGCCTGCGCCCGCATCGGTAATCGCGGTTAGGGCAAGCTCGAGTTGCTGGCGGCAATCGCAGCGAAGGGAGTGGAAGACGTCGCCGGTGAGGCATTGGGAGTGAATGCGCACCAGCGGAGGAGCGCTGTAAATGTCTCCCATGACAAGAGCCACGGCCGACTCGATGCGGATATCCGGAGCAGGGATGTTGTCGTTGCAGCGCTCGGGATTATCAATCACTCCTTCGAAGCCGAGGATACGGAATTGTCCCCAGCGAGTTGGAAAGTCGGCGTCGGCTACTTTGCGAACTTCGGAGAACGGCATAGCTTCATTATACGTTTTCATGTTCTATGCCATGTAAGTGTGTAATTGTCGATAGTTTGTAAAATCTTCAATCGGTGCGGGTAAGAACAGCTTATGGCGCAGGAGTTCTCGGTGCAGGGCGAGACCTGCGTGGCTGGGTTCGCTCCTCCAGGATCTCGTTGAATTCAGCGCGGGACATCTTCAGCTTCTCCGGGTGTGCATCGATCCACTTCGCGAGAGCCGCATATTTTTGAGGAGTCCAGCCGCCTTCGAATTCCGCTCCATTTTTACCGGTCTTGTTCAGTTCGAAGTTGAAGGCATCTTCCAGATTGGTGAATTCTGCCGAACTGATCGCGGCTTCGGCGAGGATGGCCGGAATAAAAATAACCCCGTCAGTCTTGGCCAGAACGAGATCTCCTGGCAACACAACCGCTCGGCCGATTCGTACTGGCGAGTTGATTGCCGTCAGCGTCATGTCTGCCCATGCGGATGGGTCATAGCCTCTGTAAAACCCATTGAAGTTTGGAATCTCGCGATTCTCTTCCTGATCGCGAATGCCGGCATCGAAGACGAATCCCGTCTGAGTATGCGCTGCGATTCCGTTTCCGAGGTTGGATCCGATTAGCGTGCCTTCGATGATCTTTCCAAAACCGTCAGCGACGTAAACATCGCCAAGCTGCAGTTCATTGATCGGCCAGCTATTGTTGCCACTCACTCGACCCTCTGCCTTGCCCTCCGCGGCAATTGCCTTGGCCATATCTGGTCGCAGCGGCATATATTGAGCCGTGAGCGCGCGGCCTGCAAATGGCTTCTCGATGTGCAATGCCTGCCATCCCCCATCGAATTGGCACCGATAGCCCTGTCCACGCAGATAGTCCCATACATCTTCAATCGAGACATCGACTGCCCGTTTGATCAGATCGTCAGATATCTTGGGTCGACCATCGGGGAATCGTTCGCCTTTCCAGTCCGATGTGTAAAACATCATCTGTTCCTTCGTCATCTTCACTTGAGACAAGGCAGGAATTGCAGATGCTACCGTGCAACCCATCAGGGCAGCTAATACTAACCTCTTCATAAACTCTCCTTAAAAAGTTGCTGAGTGCAAAGTCCGCCGTATCTATCTAGCGCGCATGATTCACTAACTGAAAAGGGCATCATCAAAGGACTGCTTCTCGTCCCACATAGGCGTCGGCTCGAAGTATCCTGTGCCGGGCTTCAAGTGCCGCTTTACCTCGTCATCATTGAGCGATATCCCCAGCCCTGGCCCATCGGGTACCTTGATGTAACCCTTGTTGATGATTGGTTTTTCAATGCCCGTGACAAGGTCCTGCCAGAACGGCACATCAAGCGAGTGGTTTTCAAGGGCGAGAAAGTTTCGAGTCGCCGCAGCGCAGTGAACGTTCGCCATACAGGCTACAGGGGTGCCCGCAAAGTGCATCGCCATTGGAACGCCATTGCGGAAGGCCATATCGCCGATCCTGTGCGTCCGCAAAATGCCCCCGGAAGTCGAGAGATCGGGATGGATTTTATCCACGACATGGTTCTGGCACAGGTTTTCAAAGTCCGACATCTCGTAGATATCCTCGCCGGTGAGCGTCGGTGTAGGGCTCGCTATCGTGATCTGTTTCAGCAAATCGGTATAGAACCAGGGAATTACGTCTTCAATCCATTCCAGGTTGAACTTCTCATACGCTCTACCTAGACGAATCGCAGACTTTACCCCAACATGGCCAAGGTGATCCATCGACAGCGGCATGTCATAGCCGATGTTCTCGCGCACAGCGGCGACAAATTCGCACAGCCTGTCGATGCCTTTGTCCGTTACCTCGGTAGCGATAAAAGGATGCGGTTGATTGCGCAGCTCCCAATCGCTCAGGCCCGAGGGCTGCATTACGGTATTCGGAATTCCTTCCAACGTATCGATGCCGAGATCCATCTTCATCCACGTCAGGCCCATCTCTTTGCGCTCTTTTGCCCGACGTCCGTACTCCTGTGGGTCTTTCGACTCCGTAGTATCGGCATAGATGCGGATGGTGTCGCGCCACTTGCCTCCAAGCATCTGATAGATGGGGCAGTTGTAGACCTTTCCGGCAATATCCCACAGCGCCATCTCAACCGCACACACACCGCCTGACTGGCGTGAGATGCCGCCAAACTGTGAGATCTTGTCGAACAGGAAGTCGATCTTCAGCGGATTCTCCCCGACAATGCGACTCTTCAACACCATCGCATATTGGTAACCTGCGATATCACGCACTTCGCCCAAACCGTATACACCTTGATTGGTGTCAATACGAATCAGTGCGCACGGACTAGGGCCCGGCTTGACGACAATCGCATAGCGCATGTCGGTAATCTTCAAGGTCGACGGACTGGAGTGCAGATTGACGTTCTGGATTGCCGGTTGAGCCTCGGCCCTTTCAGCGACGCTACCGAACAGGCCACCGGCCAGCATGGCCATGGAAGACTTCAGAACACCACGGCGGTTGAATTTGGTGCGGTTGTAGTCGAACATCTATCGCTCTCTCCATTAAAGTTAGGCTGTATTTTTACGTTCTGGCTGCTGCACACGCGCAACCGGATCGGGGCCACCAGTCTATCCATTTCGCAAGGTTATGAATACGGAAACCGCACATCGACGCCGCAGCATGTGCAAACGTGATTGCCCCGCAGCATGTCCACAGGATGTGCGCCGGTGAGCAGACGTAATGGAGGTCAGTGAAATCGGAGAGCCGATCATGCTGCAGATGGCATCTGCAGCATGATCACGCTATGAGAAGAGTCTTTGCGCTACTTGGAAATCTTGTCGATTACCAATCCATGCGAGCCATTGCGGACATAATCCTTGCCCGTAACCGTGACGCGCTTTCCCGCAAATGGCAACAGTCGGGCATTCTGAGAAGCCGAAGGCGTTTTGTCATCGATGGGCATAAAGATTGTGCCATCATCTCGCAGCAACACAAGCGGCGAGCCATTCTTTGCGCAAGCCTTCGCGCAGGCCACTCCAATCGGCTTGTCGAGACCCTTGGTATAGGCACACGCGGAGTCGAGAACCCAGCCTGTGAAAGTGATATCCGTGCCGCGATCCGCGGCCATGGCGAAACAAGTCAACGCTGCGAATGTTCCCGCCAACAACTTACGAGTCGGGATTTTCATTTTGCGACCTCCAAAACAGAAGGCTGTATCGATGGCGTTAGATATCCATGTGTGGCAAGGTGCTCTCCCATGCTGGAATACATTGCCGGATCGCGAGGCTGCCAGGTTGCCAGACCATCGACATAACGGTTGTACATGCTGAATGCAGCAGCGATCAGGACAGTATCGTGTATCTCAAGGTCGGTGGCGCCTTGAAGCCGTGCTTTTTCCACGCTCTCAGTCGAGACATTCTTACCGCCCTCCTGCACTTGCCCTGCAATCACCAGCAGCGCCTTTAGCTTGTCCGAGACTTTTGCCTGAAGAAAGTCCCGCTTTACCTGATCCACGATTTCAGAGTCATTTCCGAGGTGCGCAGTTGCCGCAGCGCCGTGGCTGGTCTGACAAAAGTAGCAGTCATTCCGACTCGAAACAAGGGTTGCAATCAGCTCTCGCTCACCCGGTGTCAGGGTGCTTGGCCCATGTAGAAGAACATGCGCAAGTTCGCGCATCGGTTTAGCAGTCTCGGGACGGAAGGCAAAACCGCTGCTAATGCCTGGCAGTCCTTCAGGAAGTGATATATGCGGCATGGTCGCTCCTCTTCAAAATGTCGATGCTGGTTTCTATCGCGCTGCTTCAACGGGCAAATATTCTTTGCTGACGCTGACATATCCATCACGAGCGACACGCTTGCCACGCTCACGATACATCGCCTCATCTCGGGGCTGCGTCGTCCCAAGACCATCGACATAGCGGTTATACATGCAGAATGCGGCGGCGATCAGAACAGTATCGTGAATCTCAATATCAGTCGCGCCCAATTCGCGAGCGTGCGCAACAGCTTCTGCGGTGACGTTCTTTCCGCCACGCTGAACCTGTCCTGCAATGACCAGCAGTGCTTTCAGCTTGTCGGAGATCTCCGCGTTCTGAAAGTCGAACTTTACACTTTGCACGAGCGCTTCGTTATCGTTCAGGCAAGCCGCGGCGATGGCTCCGTGAATCGTCTGGCAGTAGTAGCAATCGTTCTCCGACGACACATAAGTCGCGATCAACTCGCGCTCTCCCTGTGTAAGTGAATTAGGGCCGCGAAGCAAAACCTCAACCAATTCATTTAGAGGTTTTGCAGTCTCAGGCCGAAAAGCCATAGCACCGCGGATACCGTGTAAACCTTCGGGTAGTTGAATATGGGGCATGGTGATAATTCCTTTCAAATAAAAGGGTTATTCGGTGGCGGTTGCTAGAGAAGCCGCCGGTGTAGAAAAGAAAAACCGTCGAATGGGATCGCCACATAGCACAGCCGCAAGACCCAGCAGTGCAGGCAGAGGATCATGCATCAGGATCAGAAAATTGATCACCGTGCAGCCTAACAGAAAGAGCACGGGAGCGGCAGGGTACCACCAACGTCGCACTCGGTCCTTCAGCCGGAACAATGAGGCCGCCGATAGCGCAAGAAAACAAATAGCCGAAAAGATGATGAACGACAGGATGCGATCGAAGGCTCCGAAGCAAAGCACCAACAGCGCAAGCCCAGTCTGCAGCAGCACCGCATTGGCAGGTGTGCCGAAGCGAGGATGCAGTCGTCCGAACGCAGAAAAGAAGGCGCCGTCCTTCGCCATCGCATAGTAAACACGGGGCGCCGCCATAGTCAGCGCCATCAGCCCCCCAAGCACCGAAAGCAGCACACATGCGGCGAGGACCTTCCCCCCGACGCTGCCAAAGAGCGCTTCACCGAACTGAGCCACAAAGGCAGTGTTCGATACGATGTGTTCCAGCGGCACAACCGATAGAAAAGCAAAGCTCACCAGCAGATAAACCAGGGTCACCAGCAAGACTCCGCAAGTAAAAGCGAGCGGGAGGTTTTTTCGTGGATTGCGGACCTCGCCGGCAATCTTGCCCGCCTCCCACCAGCCTCCAAAGCTAAAGAAAGCACTCACGGTCGCACTTGCAATCGCTGCAAAGATTGGCTCAAAGCCACCACGCCGCTGGGTTAGGGGCATCAGGTTCGCGACGGTTGCGTGTCTCGAAGTTGCCGTCCACACCACAAGACCAAACAACACAACAATCTTCAGCAGGTTTGCCACTGTCATCACTCGTCGGCTGAGCCGTGTACCGACATAGTTCAGCATCGCCAACGCTACCAGAATAAGCGCAGGAATCCACAACCGAACCCCAGACGCAATTCCAAACAGAGAAAGGACGTAAGGCGTAGCGCCCATGGCCAGCGCTGCTGCAAGCCCCGGGTCCATCACCGCCGCCGACATCCATCCATAAAGAAAGGCTACGCGGCTGCCATAACCCTCACGTAAATAAACGTATTCGCCGCCTGCATGAGGGAACCGCACCGCAAGCTCCGAGTAGCAAAGCGCTCCACACATCGCGATCAGCCCCATCCCACACCACACAGCAGCAAGCAGCAGCGGCGATCCCAGCGATTTAGCCATCGCCGCAGGTGTAAGAAAGATACCCAGTGCAATAGACTGGCCCGTAACAACGGCGATCGTAGACGCCAAACCCAACTGCCTGCTTTGTTCCATTGAGCCAACATCCTACGCGGAGCCACTCACCATCAGCATCCATCAAAAGGTTGAGACGCCGCAAAGTTTAGAATGCAAAAGTACAGACTACCTGGCAGGATCAAATAAATCTGCTGCATAAACAGGAAAGGCTCTCACAGTGAAGGCACTAGTAAAAAGCCGTGATGAACGTGGACTCTGGCTCCAGGACGTACCCGAGCCCGAGATGGGCATCAACGATGTTAAAATCCGCGTTCTCTACACCGGTATCTGCGGAACCGACCTCCATATCTACGACTGGGATGCGTGGGCCAAATCCACCATCCGCCAAGGTCTCGTCATTGGTCACGAGTTTGTCGGCGAGGTCGTAGCCGTAGGCTCCAACGTCACCGATCTCCCCATCGGCCAGCTCGTCAGCGGCGAAGGCCACGTTGTCTGCGGGCGTTGCCGCAACTGCCTCGCAGGCCGTCGCCATCTCTGTGCCCACACCCTCGGGGTCGGCGTCAATCGTGACGGGGCATTCGCCGAGTACGTCGTCATCCCCATGTCCAATATCTGGAGCCACTCGCCCGGCATCTCCCTCGAGATCGCGGCCATCTTCGACCCCCTCGGTAACGCCGTCCACACCGCACTTGCCTTTCCAGTTCTTGGCGAAGATGTCCTCGTTACCGGCGCAGGCCCCATCGGTATCATGGCTGCGGCTGTCGCTCGCCACGCCGGCGCGCGTTACGTCGTCATCTCCGATCCCAACCAGTATCGCCGCGATCTCGCCACCAAAGTCGGTGTCACACGCGCCGTCGATCCGCTAGCCACACCTCTCAAAGAGATTCAGCAACAACTCCACATGCACGAGGGCTTCGACGTCGGTCTCGAGATGTCCGGCAACCCCAACGCATTCCGCGAGATGCTCACCAACATGAGCCACGGCGCAAAGATCGCCATGCTCGGCATCCCATCTGAGGACATCTCCATCAACTGGAATCAGGTCGTTTTCAACCAGCTCACCATCCGCGGCATCTACGGTCGCGAGATGTATGAGACCTGGTACAAGATGACCGTCATGCTCCAGAGCGGTCTCGACATCTCCAGCGTCATCACC
>Ga0206894_1074_pt1 | contig 24365 bp, 22 predicted proteins | sample Alteio_BWOrgHeat_54_FD_152953 | JGI IMG/M metagenome (GOLD analysis project Ga0206894, IMG submission 152953) | Enriched cells from forest soil in Barre Woods Harvard Forest LTER site, Petersham, Massachusetts, United States -... | ecosystem: Environmental > Terrestrial > Soil > Temperate forest >...
GTGTGTTTGAACGCGAAGGTCGCGAAGCAAGCGAAGATAACGCGAAGATGTTTTTTGTTTATTGGAAGTGTAAGTTTAGTAAAAATCTTTTGAAACTCTCGAGGCTGAGAGCAAAGCATCCTGATCATGGTTTTCTGTCAGTCTCTTCGCGTTGCCTTCGCCTGCTTCGCGACCTTCGCGTTCAAAAGCTAGGGTCGTGCATCCTTCGCTATCGCTGCAGAGGGGGTAAGCGCTGCGTTAAGCGTGGCCTCTTGCTGCGAGTTCTTTGAAGACATAGGAAGCGTGTAGACTTCCTCCTTCTTCACGCACTGACATCAAATTGAAAAACCCACTACTCCAGGCAGCAATCATGCCTGAATGACTTGCAAATATCACGCCTACTCCAAGGATATGCGAAACAACCGTACCGTATATAGCTTGGAGATCTTTTTTTAAGGCTGTGCCATGGCCTTCGACATATTCTTTAAAGTAGGCTTTTAGCATCGGATCGCTCGCGCTTTTGGCTTTAATCGCACAGGTGGTAGCCGCCGTAGCGTGATAAATACTCCCTACCGCTCCTGCCAAAATAGGAACTACAAGATTAGATATCGACAAATTCGGAGTCTATTACGAAAATGGCGTACATTTTAGGTGATATAACCGATAAATCTTGCTTATATTACCGAAAATGGCGTACATTTTCGGTAGATGAGTACGAAAATGTCGGAGGATAAAAAGTGGTTGTTGAACGTTTATTAAAGCTAATTAAAAACCATAGCTGTTTTCTTTTTGGACCCCGAGGTGTGGGCAAAAGCACGCTGATCAAACACACTTTTTCCGAGAATAGTGCTCTCGTTTTAAATTTATTGAAAACAGAAATCCGAGAACGTTTTCGCAGAAATCCAGATGAATTGGCTGAAATTGTAAAAGGATTGCCCGAAACTATCACACATGTTGTGATCGATGAGGTGCAAAAAGTGCCACAACTATTGGATGTTGTTCACGATTTAATCGAGTCAACTTCAAAGTATTTTATCATGACAGGATCAAGTGCGCGCAAATTAAAAGCGGGAGGGGTCAATCTGCTAGCGGGAAGAGCATTTGTTTATCATTTGCATCCTTTTAGTTTTTTTGAAATCCCAGAACGATTTAAGCTTTCAGATGCTTTACAGTGGGGATTGCTACCCAAAATCTTGGAATATTCCGATGCTGATACCAAAATGCGCTATTTGCAAGCCTATGCACATACATATCTTAAGGAGGAAATTTGGGAGGAGCATTTTGTCAAGGATTTAGAGCCTTTCCGCCGTTTTGTCGAGGTTGCCGCCCAAATGAATGGTAAGATAATCAATTATTCTAAAATAGCTCGTGATGTAGGTTTAGAGGATAAAACAGTTAAAAGCTATTACGCGATTTTGGAAGACACCCTGCTAGGCTTTTTCTTAGAAGGATATCAACATTCTTTCAGAAAGCGTTTAGTAATAAAACCTAAATTCTATTTTTTTGATACTGGAGTGGCAAGAGCTATCGCGCGTTTTTTAAGTATTCCTTTAGTGCCTAGCACGCCAGCTTATGGTGAAGCATTTGAGCATTTTGTCATTTTAGAATCCCTAAAATTGCGCGATCTCTTTCATTCAGAATATAAATTTAGCTATCTCCAAACAAAGGATGATAATGAGATTGATTTGGTCGTCGAACGTCCCGGAATGCCAATCTTATTTATAGAAATTAAAAGTTCTACTCATGTAACAAAAGAAATGATATCGAGCTTTATCCATTTAACCAAGGATTATGGCCCCTGTGAAGCTATTTGTTTATCGGATGACCCTTTAGAAAAAATGATCGAACATGTTCGTATTATTCCTTGGAAAACGGGTTTGAAACGATACTTCGGATTACCAATAGAAAGTAAGCGTTAGTCTTAGCTTCTTGCTAAGAGTTCTTTGTAGACATAGCTAGCGTGTGTTGCGTACTCGTCTGGGTCTGTTAAGTTTTCACGCACTAGCATCTTATTAAAAAACGACATACACCATGCAGCCACTCCTTCTGAAGGACCGAAAAGCATCGGACCCAAAAGGATAGGGCCTATTCCACACAGATTTAACATGAGCGTAAAGCTTATAGCTTCAAGATCCTTTTTTAAGGCTTTACAATGGCCTTTAGTAAGCTCTTCAAAGTAGGCTTTTAGCATCGGTTCTCTCGTGCTTTTGGATTTAATGGCGCAGATGGTAGCTGACGTGGAGTGATAAATAATCCCTACTAATCCTGCTAAAATAGGAACTACAAGGCCATAGATTAAACGAGCTACGAAGCGAATAGGTTTACCAATATATCTCGAAAAACGATCTTGCCCTTTGTTAGGCGGATTCAATGTGTCTGTCTTGGCCATCCAACGCAATGCTTGTCCTGCAAGGGAAGCAGGCATTTCCTTATCTGAAAGCGGCAATAATGAAGGAGTTACTGGTTTTTCTTGTGGTAGAGAAATTAATTTTTGTTCTGTTAATTGTAATGGTTGCATAATTTTCCTTGGCTTAAAAAATATTAAAGATGAATTATATAGTAAAACATCTTTTAATTCAATTGTTAATTATATTCTTTTTGTTTGATTTTTCTTTGCTGAGTGGATTATACGTACATGTTCACGAATGGCGTCAACTTAAGGAAATTATTACCATGCAAAAACTGTGAAAAAAACAATTGGACATGGACTTTATGGACGGCATGGACTGAGTGGACTTTATGGACTAAAAGTGGACAAGAAAGCTGTCCATTCAGTCCATGCCGTCCATTCCCTTAAGTTGACGCATTGTGTGAACATGTACGATTAAACGGGAATTATGCAATTACCTCTTTAGGTCCTTTTTTCTGTACGGCTTCGTTTGACGCTTACTGGGTAAGGGCAAAGGTCTTTAGATCTTTACATAGCCTACATAGCCTATCTCTGCGATATCTTTTGCCGACCACCACATGATACCCAAATCCATAGTGGAATACCAGATATCAGTGATTTCGTCTTCAGCCTCGTTTTCATCTTGTAGTTGCACATATAAGTTAAATTGCTCTTCGCGATAGTGCTTCTTAGCATTTTCTTCAAATTTACGCACACTTTGCAGAAGTTCGCTAGCAGTAGCTGTGGAGTCTTTTATTTCTAAAATGCGCATCATTTTTTTAGACAGCATGGCATCTTCAAATATTTTGATCGCAGCGAAACCCTTTCCGGTTAACCTTAACTCTCTTAGGAATGGGAGGTTAGCTTTGATAATCGCCTCCGTTACCTCGGCATCTTCCGATTGTTCATTCAGGCAAAGCCAGAGAATCTTTAGGGTGGGGAGCTTTAAATTTTTTAACAGAAGCAATGTGCACTCTTTATCCAAAGTCCGTTTAGATCCCGTCAGAGCCAGCATAGTTATCGTTTTCGATCTACCCAGCCAGCTTGTCAACACATCTATATCAGCTGGTAGAAGCTCATGGTCGTGTAGGATAAGGCTTTTTAGCGGGGTATTATTATCCCTAATCGCTTTAAGCAAGCATGAAATCGTCTCGACATGCGCTTCAATTTGATTGATTTCCAAATTTTTAAGCGTTTGATTCCCCTCAATGAATACCTCTAAACCGGCTCCCAGACTTGCCGGATAAGGCTGTGATCCCAGTATATGCAAACCATTAATGCAAGAACGGTATTTTTCTTGTGCCAGCTGTTCCAAACAATGTGGATCAAACGTACATTTTTCAAACACAAGCTGTAATTGGGTATTGCGATCCCAATTAATTAAAAACTTATCAAAACAACTTAAAAAATATTCCCAATGGAAAGCATCGAAATGAATTCCAACAAAAGTCAACTTAATCTCATTCTGGGCGAGATACTTCTTTTTCTCCCAGGCGTTTGCAATTTCCTTACCAACAATTTGGGGAGCATCGTTGATGCATTCGGTAATTTTTGAACAGTACGTGGGTTCATTCAATTTATTTAGCTGTTCTTGCGTAAAGGTACAATTTTCAAAATGCAGCTTCAGTTTATTTTCTTTAGGCATGTGTTTAATTAATCTACAAAAAATCTTCCAGCTATCTTTATTAAAAACAAAGCTGGTGAGTTTAAAATGTTGATAGCCATCATCCATTAATTTTTTTGACTCTTGCCATTGATTTGTAATAGCATCAGCAAGTCGATGATCTTGTTTTTTCTTTGTTTTCTCTGTATTCTCGATTTTCTTTGGTTTAGGACTTAATCCTAACTCATGCGCTGGAGATGGTGTGGGGGAAGGGGATGAAAATTTAAGTCGAGAAGAAGAACAAAAAGGTTGAAATAAAGACATATTAACCGGATTTAATAAATAATTGATTTTAATATACTAAAGTGAAATAAATAAATCAATAATTTTTCCTCATTTCACGGGTGGTTAATAAAAGCGCGCCGCGATTTTGTTAAGTACCTGTGAACATGCAATGACGTCAACTTAAGGAAATGGACGGTATGGACGAATTGGACTACCTGGACTACCTGGACGACTCTTTCCAATACGTCCAATTGAGACAATTGCAAAAGTCAACTGCTGAGCAATAAAAATAACATGATGGGCAGGATGGACAGGATAGCTTGCAAGGTGTAAACGCATTCATTACTCATAAGTACTTAAGAGAAAGGGATGCCTTTGCCTCATTGCAGTTATCCTGCCTATCCTGCCCATCATGTTAAATTTGTATTCTCTTGTTTCTCTGCGCCACAGCGTCTCTGTGCCTCTGCGTTACATTTGAGTGTGAACGAACCCGTTTATTAAGAACAATTAGACAATAAGCATAAACCTGCTATTTTTTGCTCGTGTTCTGACTTTTGCAATTGTCTCAATTCGTCCATACCGTCCATGTCCAATTGTTTTTTCACAGTTTTTGCATGGTAATAATTTCCTTAAGTTGACGCCATTGCGTGAACATGTACGAATAGCCCCGTTAGCGGGCTGAACGTGGGGTTCACATACAGTAAAAAAAAAAGCGCGAGAAGCTTTGCTTCTCGCGCTTGATTGTGACAGACTACAGTCTTTTAGGAGCTTAGTAGTCCATGCCTGCAGGCATTGCTGGTGCACCTTTTTCGTCGGGGATCTCGGCGACGATCGCTTCTGTCGTCAAAAGCATTGCAGCGATGGAGGCTGCATTTTCGAGGGCACAGCGCGCCACCTTCATTGGATCGAGGATACCCGCTTTAATCATGTCGACATACTCATCAACCAAGGCGTTGTAGCCATGTGTTTCTGGGAGTTTTTCAACTTGTTGCAAGATGATCACACCTTCGAGTCCAGCATTTTCAGCAATTTGGCGCAGTGGGGCACTTAGAGCTCTGGCGATAATGCGCGCACCGGTTTTTTCATCACCTTCGAGGGTGTCTGCGAGCTTGCTGACAGCAGGGATGCAACGCACGAATGCGACGCCACCGCCTGGCAAGATCCCTTCTTCCACGGCAGCTGCTGTAGCATGCTGAGCGTCGTCGACGCGGTCTTTTTTCTCTTTCATTTCTACTTCGGTAGCAGCGCCCACGCGGATCACCCCAACGCCACCAGACAATTTGGCAAGGCGTTCTTGGAGTTTTTCACGATCGTAATCGGATTCTGTCTCTTCGATTTGGCGTTTAAGCATAGCGATGCGCTTTTGGATCTCGTCTTTTTTGCCAGCGCCTTCGACGAGCGTGGTGTCGTCTTTGCGGATGGTGGCCTTTTTGACGCGTCCAAGCATATCAATCGTGACATGCTCGAGTTTGTGTCCGAGCTCTTCACTGATGACTTGTCCACCGGTGATAGTGGCGATATCTTCGAGGATAGCTTTGCGGCGATCGCCAAAGCCTGGGGCTTTGACAGCGCAAATTTTGAGTCCGGCACGCAGACGGTTGACCACTAGGGTCGCTAGTGCTTCGCCTTCCACGTCTTCTGCGATGATGAGCAGGGGACGACCACTTTCAGCCACAGTTTGCAAGAGAGGGATCAAGTCTTTAATGGCGGCGATTTTCTTCTCGTGGATGAGGATGTAAGCATCTTCGAGGATGCACTCTTGTGTTTCTGGGTTTGTCATGAAGTAGGCTGATAGGTAGCCGCGATCGAAGTTCATGCCTTCAACCACTTCAAGCGTTGTTTCAAAGCCTTTAGCTTCTTCCACAGTGATGGTGCCGTCTTTGCCTACGCGATCCATGGCATCGGCGATGATTTTGCCGATTTCTTTGTCGTTATTGGCCGAGATGGTCGCCACTTGTTCGATTTCGTTCTTATTTTTGATCTTCGTGCTACGCTTTTCGAGCTCTTTCACCACTGTTCTAACAGCTTTTTCCATGCCGCGTTTGAGATCTAGTGGGTTGGCGCCGGCAGCTACGTTGCGTAGGCCTTCGCTGTAGATAGCTTCAGCAAGCACAGTAGCAGTGGTAGTGCCATCGCCGGCTTTATCGGCGGTTTTGCTGGCCACCTCTTTGACCATTTGGGCGCCCATGTTTTCATGCTTGTCTTCGAGTTCGATTTCTTTAGCGACAGTGACACCGTCTTTGGTGATGTGTGGTGTGCCATAGGATTTATCGATGATGACATTGCGTCCTTTAGGTCCTAGTGTGACTTTTACGGCATCGGCAAGCGTGCGTACCCCTTTGAGGATTTTTTGACGCGCTTCTTCTTTGAAGATGATGTTTTTTGCGGTCATAAGTCGTGTCTCCTTACAAATTTAATAATTATAATATTGCATTCACAGCGAGGCCGAGAAAAAATTTGGTGTCAGGCCTGCGATTTGCGATTTGGCATGTTTTTGGCAACATTATGAGAGAGGGCAAATCACAAATCACAGGCCAGACACCAAATTTTTTCTCAGCCACAGCGCGCGTGTTACTTTTCAATGATGGCGATCAGGTCGTCAGCGCGTGCGATCATGTATTCTTCGTCGTTGAGAGTGATCTCTTGTCCAGAGTATTTCTCGATGAGGACGATATCGCCAGGTTTTACGGAAATAGGGAGGAGTTGTCCGTTTTTATCTTTTTTGCCTGTTCCAATGGCGATCACTTCGGCTTGTTCTTGTTTTTTCTTAGCAGCATCGGGCAGGATGATGCCGCCTTTGAGTTTTTCTTCAGCAGCCAGGCGGCGCAGTAGGACGCGGTTGCCTAGTGGACGTAGTGAAGTGGAGGTGGAGTTTCCTTTGTTTTTAGTAGGGGCTGTTTGCGTTTGAGCCATAGGTCATGTCTCCTTATGGTTAGTTGTTTGAATTAGATACGATAATCCACGCCAAAATTTTTGTGCAAGCATAAATTTAGCAGATGGTTAATTTAAGTGCTAAACTTTAGCTACCTCAAGTTCTTTTCCTAGTTGGGTCACGAGAGCACCGAATTTCTTAATAGCCGAGGCTACAGGTAAGGGCGATTGCATGTCGACACCCGCCATTTTGAGAATCTCGATCGGGTAGCGGCTGCTGCCGGCTTTAAGGAAAGAGAGGTATTCTTCTCTTTCTTTGGCGCCGCCGTGGCAGACGCGTTCGGACAAAGCAAGCGCCGCGCTGATGCCGGTGGCATATTGATAGACATAGAAATTGTAGTAGAAGTGGGGGATGCGCGCCCATTCCACATGTGTTTCTTCGTCGATGACGACCCGTTCTCCAAAATAGCGTCGATTGAGTTGATAGTATTGATCGTTGAGCAGCTTAGGCGTGAGGGGGATATTTTGTTCAGCCATTTCGTGGATCCACAGTTCGAATTCGGCAAACATCGTTTGGCGGAAAAGGGTGCCGCGAATATCTTCGATCTTTTGATTGATCAAGTAGATGCGTTCTTCTTTGGATTTAGCTCTTTCTAACATCAGGCGCATGAGCAGCTCTTCATTGAAGGTAGAAGCCACTTCAGCTAAGAAAATGGAGTAGTCGCCATATTGGTAGGGTTGGTGCGTGTGTGTTAGCAAGCTGTGCATGCTGTGGCCAGCTTCATGTGCTAGTGTGAAGACATCTTTTAGCTGCTCTTTATAATTCATTAAGATGTAGGGTTGGCTATCATAGCAGCCGCTAGAGTAGGCTCCAGAGCGTTTGTTTTTGTTTTCAAAGCGATCGACCCAACGCTGTTCTTTAAAGCCCTTGCGCAACAGATTTTGGTATTCGGTGCCAAGGGGAGCAACGGATTCAATGACGATATCTTCTGCTTCGTTGTAGGGTAGGCGGATATCGATTTCTGAAGTCAGGGGAACATGCATATCGTAAAGATGGAGAGGTCCGATGTTGAGGACTTTTTCGCGCAGTTCCGTGTAGCTGTGCAATACCTTCAAGTTGCTATTGACAGCTTCGATTAAGGATTTATAGACAGCCGTGTTGATGTTTTTGGGGAAGAGGGCCGCATCGAGACTAGAGGCGTAATGGCGTGCTTTGGCGTTGAAGACATGTGACTGCACTTGCCCATTGAGGAGTTCACAGAGGGTGTTTTCATAGCCTTGGTACTTGGCATATAGCTTCTTGAAAGTATTTTGGCGCAAGGTTCTGTCCTGCTCGCGAATGTATAGGCCATAGGTGCCATGGGTCAGTTCCTTTTCATTGCCTTCACCATCGAGCACTGTGCCGAATTTAAAATCGGCATCGTTAATGGCGCTAAAGGCTTTATGCGGAGCTTGCATAGCTTTGCCTGCCATAGCCATCAGTTCTTCTGCTTCAGGGGAAAGCATGTGTTTTTTGATGCGCACGCATTTTTCAATGTGAAAGCGATAGGGGGTGAGCTGGGGGGTGTTGAGGAATTTTTCGAGTGTTTGGTCGTTAATAGTCAAAAGTTCAGGTTCGAACCATGCAGTTTCTTGACCGAAGTCGTGCAAGGCCGCTAAAATCTTATTTTGGGCCGCTTTATGGTCGTTGTGGGTGATATCTTCATCATGGCGCAGGTGTGCGTAGGTGTAAAGCGTGATGAGTTTTCTGGCAATAGCGAGTTGCAGTTCGAGGGCTTCTTTTAAGATTTCGGCGCTTTCGCCAAGTCTTCCCTTATATGTGGCAATTTGTGGCCAGCGCGGTGCTGGGTGGGAAGGCACTTGTTGGGAGAATTCTTTTTCCCATGACTCTATATTTGGATAGAGGGTGGCAACGTTCCATTGATCTTGTAAAGCGACTTGATTGCGTTCATTAGTCATGAGAGACACCTTAAGTGAAAAATGATGAAAAAGGGAGGATAAAGGAAACAGGAAAAAGGTGAAAGGGGAGATTGTATTGGGATAGCAGTTCCCGCTAAAAAAAAACGTGCCCGCGCCCGTGCCCGTGCCCGTGCCCGAAAATATGGGACTTTACGAAAAAAATGTTGTTAAAGTGATTGCTTTTCCTCGAGAAAGTTTATTAGCGGGAATTGCTGGTATTGGCATTGAAAAAAAAGATTTGCAAAGAAAAAGGGGGGAAGCGTATCAATGAAATGTAGAGTGTAAACTGTATCCTCTTCTCTTTTTCAATTAAATTTTTTTGCGTGTTGTGTCCAAATCGTATCAGTCTCGTGCTGTGTTTGCAGATTTTGGTCTAGTAACGTTTTGAGAAAGTAAAAGGATATCGTTTACGTTTCTCAGCAATCATTATTTATGTAAGGATTTGCTATGATGAAAATGACGACTAAGAAGGCGAAAGTAAAAGGTTCTTTTGTTGTGGGCAACGATCGTGGTTTGCATACGCGTCCCTCTACAGAAATTGTAAAATGCGCCACATCTTTTAAAGCCGAAGTTAGCTTGTTGTATCAAAAGAACCAAGTTAACGCTAAATCAATTCTTGGTGTGCTAATGCTGGCTGCAGCCAAAGGCGCCAAGATTACCGTCGAAGCTGTTGGCGATGACGCCCAAGAGGCTGTCACCTCTTTGATAGAGCTTGCCAACCACAACTTTTACATCAAATACTAATAAACTGAAAAAAATCCTTGATGACGTAAAAGCACGCGACTGCATACAATAGAACTATTTGATAAAGCTAATGAGAGGTAGTGTCGATGCTTTCAGAATTGGTTCAGCTATCCTTCGATAAAATCATGCAGACACGCGCCTATACGGTGGTTGTGTTGGGTGCTGGCGAAAAGCGCTTTGCTATCTATACAGATCCCAGCATCGGCCGCACCTTACAATTATATCTTACGGGCGGCGAAAAGCCGCGTCCCTTGACACATGATTTGATGAATTTCATTTTCAAAGGGATGAATGTGCACATCCGTCAAGTTGTGATCAATGATCTACAGGATACGACCTATTTTGCACGCTTATTTCTCGAACAGGAAATCGATGGCATACGTCATATCATTGAAGTCGATGCGCGCCCGAGCGATTGCATCACATTAGCGCTGATGAATAACGTCCCTGTCTTTTGCACGCATGAAGTGCTCGAAAAAACAATCCCTATCACTGATTAAATACTGATTGAAATCAGGCAGTAAATCTCGATTATATCAGCCGAATTGGGGGTAGGAATTCTTGAGGGCCATAAGAGGTAATTGCATAATTCCCGTTTATCGCTTTTTGGCGCTTTTGCCAAATTCGCCATTTTGCGCAAATCCCCTACTCTTAAGAGTATGTGGATTTGCGCAAAATGGCGAATCTTGCCAAAATCATCCAAAAATCGATTAAACGGGACTTATGCAATTACCTCATAAAGTCCGATTTATTTTTCAACGCAAAGAAAAGGCATAAGTACGCAAAGGCGCAAAGAACAACGAGAGGCAAAGATTGTTTCTAGGGAAAGTCCGAGCCTTTTTGATTGCTGAGGCAATCAAAAAGGGGGGCCTCGCAAACATCGCTTGGGGCGATGTTTGCATAATTTTTGTCTGCGACGCTTTTAAGCAATGTGAAATGCGTCGCAGACAAAAAATACGCTAGCATCGCCCCAAGCGATGCTAGCAAGGCCCCTCTCTTGGATTGTCTCAGCAATCCAAGAGAGCCGCTCAAGGTAATCTCCCAAAACAATCGACAGCTTGTTGTTCTTTGCGCCTTTGCGTACTTATGCCTTTTCTTTGCGTTGAAAAAAAATCGGGCTCTATGGCTACGTGAAAGTTTCGTGTGACGCAGTGTTGCCACCGCAATTTCTTTTATGCCCACAACTTGACTTGTCCGTCATTGTAGCCTACAAAGACTCTGCCTGCTAGATTAAAGAAAAAGCCGATTTCGACTACGCCAGGGATGCTTCTGATGGCAGCATAATCGCTTTCAGGCTTGGGACATCCCTGTGAAAAGACGATATCGATGATGTAGTTGCCGTTATCGGTGATATACATTTCACCCTTAGCGGTACGCCTAAAGGTCCCTTGGTAGCCTAGTTTGCCTAGTCGATAATGCGTCAATTCGTGTGCAAAGGGCACCACTTCAACGGGTAATGGAAATGTGCCAAGTCGATCAACAACTTTGCTTTCGTCGACAATGACAATCATTTCACGGCTACTGCTGGCGATGATCTTTTCGCGTAGCAGCGCACCACCGCCGCCTTTAATCATTCGTTTTTGGTGGTCGATTTCATCAGCCCCATCAACCGTAAGGTCTAGGGTGGTGACCTTATTGATATCGTACATGGTAATGCCACCGGCTTGTGCTTGGTCGGCACTGCGTTGGGAAGTGGCTACGGCCGCGATTTTTAGGTTTGTCGTGCGGCATCGTTCAATGAGACTTTGGATGAAGAAAAATGCTGTCGATCCTGTACCAAGTCCGATCAACATATCATTTTGGATGAGTTCGACCGCAGCTTTGCCAGCGGCTTGTTTGGCGATATCATTACTCTTTGTTGTGTTCATGCTCATGGATGGCTCTGACTCGGCCTTCGAGTTGTTTGGATGATTTTTTTGGTCGTGGGTGTTTTAACTGACGGAGGAGTTTTGCTACAAATTTGCTTTCTGTTTGAGCAGGGTGTTGATTTTCATCAAAATGTTTAAAGAGTTTTGATTTTAAGTCGATGCGTTCAGCTTTATGCCGTTCCAATTGGTGTTCGATGACCGTGCGCATGGCGTTGAGTTTGTCTGCATTGACAAGAGAATCGGTTTCGGCCATATGCTGTTGCAGCTTGCGGCGGACTTTAATGATATGTGGACTTTCTTTTGCCTTGTTAGCCATAGGGTAATCCTTATACTACTATTGAAAATCAACCCTAACAAAAATCAAATTTATAATCTCTTTTTTTGTTAACAAGAATGATTATGGAATGCTATCCTTTTCAATCACACTATACTATTCTTGTTGTTATGCTTAAGAAAATTTGTCTCTCGATATTTTTATCCCTTACATGTGTGAGTTCCTTTGCTGCCACCCCTGATGCCGGCCACCCTTTGATGATTGCTGAACTGCTAAACATCGCCCTCGAAAATCATCCTGCTACACGTCAAGCGTGGTGGAATGCGCAGCGTGCGGCTGCGCTGCTTGGCAGTGCTAAAAGTTCCTACTATCCTAATATGGCTGTCGATGCCGGCATACGTAATGGGCGAGACTTTAAATTTCTCAATGGACCTGACACTGAGTACACAATTGTTGGTGTGGATCTTGCTCTTTCGATGCTGCTTTTCGATTTTGGCGTACGTAGTGCTGATGTTGAGGCCGCTAAGATGTCGCTACAAGCTGCAAATTGGCAAGGAGATTGGAACATCCAAAAAGTCATGGTGCAAGTGTTAGAAAATGCCTACGCTACCATGCATGCACAAGAGGTGCTGCAAGCGGCTGTGATCTCCTTTAATGAAGCAGATAGAATATTGGGGATGTCGCGCGAATTGAATCGCACGGGATTGGTGCCAGTGTCTGACGTGTATACCAGTCAAGCTAATCTCTCGCAGATGAAGATGGAGTTGACGCTGCAACGAGCGCTTTATGACATTCAAAAAGGCAAGTTGGCGGCCAGTCTAGGGCTATCCGCTGATGTTGCTTTGGAGTTGGCTGTGTTGGAGCAGATTCCGCCGCCGCAATGTCTGCAGGTGGAAAAGTTAATAGCGCTTGCTTTCACGCAGCGGGCCGATTTGATGGCTAAGCAAGCGCGGTTGGTGGAATCTTTTTCGCGTCTAGGCAGCGCGCGTGCCTCTTATGGACCCAAGGTATCATTGTTAGGACGTGGTGGATTTAATCACGCGCTCCATGATAAGGCTAATGCGGCGCAGTATCAGATAGCTTTGAATGTTGAAATCCCGGTTTTTAATGGTTTTGATACCATTTACCAAAATAGGCTCGCTTATGCCGATACCAGGCTATCGATGGAAGATTTTGCCGAACTGCAGCTTCAAATAGCTTTGGAAGTGATGACGTATAGTCGCACACTACAAGCTGCGCAGGAGATGATTTCTGAAGCCGATGAATATCTTAAAAACTCATCAAAAGCCTATGAGAGCGTGCTTGCGAAATACAAAGCGGGTAAAGAGCGCATTTATGAAGTATCAAGTGCTCAAAAGCAGCTCGCTGCCGCCCGTGTGCGCTACAGCGATGTTAAGACGCGCTGGCTTGTATCTTTAGCCAATTTGGCTTATGCCACAGGAACTCTAGCCCCATCTATGGAGACACCATGCAAAGCAAATCCTTAATCTTATTCATCTGTGCTGCCTGTATGCTACTCGTCAGCTGTGATTCGCAGCCCGCTGTGCCGGGAGGTGCGATGCCTGCAGTACCAGTGTTAGCTTCGAAGCCTACCCTCAAAGATATCACTGTCAACATAGAGACGATCGGCACATTACAATCTGAAGTGGTGATGGAAATCAAACCCCAAGTCAGTGGCACTTTGCGTGAAGTGCTAGTGGGGGAAGGACAATGGGTGCAAAAAGGCACGCCACTTTTTCGCGTGGATGATACATTGTATGGTATAAAGGTTAAAGAAGCTGTGGCTCAGTTGACCATGGATGTAGCAAGTTACCAGGCGACTTTAAAAAAATTGGCCCGTTATAAGGATCTAGCACAAAAGGATTTGTTAGCCCAGACTGAATGGGATGACCTGGAAGCCACTGCCGAGAAATCTCAAGCTACAATCGATTTGGACGAAGCACGCTTGGAGGCAGCAAAATTGGATTTGGAGCACTGCACAATCTATGCGCCGCTTTCTGGAAGAGTAGGCAAACTCGAGGCGCATGCCGGACAACTAGTGGCGAGTGGACAATCGACGCCATTAGCTACAATTGCCAAATTGGATCCTTTGGTTGTGGAATTTTCCGTTACTGAAAAAGAATTTCCCAAGGTCCCACAACTAGCGGGCAGGATTCAAGTGAAGCCTTTATGTGCCGATTGTGTTGAGAAGGGGGGCTCCATAGATTTTCTTGATAACCATTTCGATGTGAAAACCGGCTTAATCCTCGTCAAAGGAAGGATATCGAATGCAGAGTATGCGCTGCGTCCTGGGCAAACCATGCGCGTGCACATTCCTGTTGCTGTGCAAACAAATGTGAAACTCATTCCGCAAAAGGCTGTGCGTTACAATCAACAAGGTCCTTATGTTTATGTTGTGCAGCCCGACCAAACCGTCGCTTTGCGCCAACTTATCTTAGGTGATGAGCAGGGGAATGATATTGTTGTTCTCGAAGGTCTAGATTTAACTGAGCCAGTGATTACCGATGGACATCTGCGTTTAGCACCTGGCTTAAAGGTGGACATCAAATCATGAATTTATCATCGCCATTTATCCGTCGTCCGGTGATGACGACATTTGTGATGCTCACCATCGTATTGGCCGGATGGCTATCATTTATGAAGCTGCCTGTGAGCGATTTGCCAACGATCGAGCTTCCTCACATTCAAGTGACTGCCGGTTATCTTGGGGCTAGCTCTGAAACCGTGTTGAATCAGGTGACGATCCCCCTGGAAAAAGAGTTGACCCATGTGAAGGGGGTAAAAGAAATTTCTTCGACAAGTAGTGCTGGAGCCTCGACGATCTCAATGACGTTTGATTTGTCTAAAAACATGGATGAGGCCGTGCGCGATGTGCAATCGGCATTGAACCATGCAGAGCCCTTGATGCCGCGTGAAGTCGATCCACGTCCAGCTTATAAGCTACAGCAGGATAGTCAAGAACCGATTATGTATCTGATGTTGACCTCAGACCACTCGAGTGTGGGTGAGTTGCGCAATTATGCTGATGCCTACATCATACCTCGCTTGAGTAGACTTGAAGGGGTAGCTCAAGTGAAGACTTTTGGTGCCGAAAAGTCAATATGGTTGCGCTTGAATCCCGAGCTCATGGCTGCACGATACATTGGATTTAATGAGGTGGTGGATGCTTTGAAGCAACAGATTTCACAGATGCCTCTGGGTAGTATTCAAACGAGCAGCAAGCGCTTATCTATAGAGCTTCAGGGGGCTGTGCAACACGCCAAAGAACTTGAGCAAATTAAAATAGGCAGTGGGGGAGTGCGCCTTAAGGATATTGGCGAAATATCTGAGAAATCAGATCAAGACCAAGAGTTTCATTTTGTCACGCCCGAAAAGACTTCTTTAGCACTGATATTAGGGGTTCAAAAGATTAGTGATGCCAACACAGTGGCTATCTCGAAGTCCGTTCAAGAGGTGATTTCAGAGGTGAGCAAGGAATTGCCGGTCTCCATGCATCTCAATTTATGGTTCGATAAGGCCGTGTGGATCCAAGAGTCTATCGTCGATGTGCAGTGGTCACTGGTATTGGCGTTTGTGTTAGTCGTGATTGTGATTTATTTGAGTTTGGGGCGTCTGTCAGAATCGTTGATCACCAGCGTGGCGCTACCATTGTCACTGTTGGGAACTTTTGTCATCATGTTTATGGCAGATTTCAGCCTTGATTTGCTCTCGCTATTGGCACTTACTTTATGTGTGGGTTTTGTCGTCGATGATGCCATTGTGGTCTTGGAAAACATTGTGCGTTACCAAGAAAAAGGGATAGCGCCACGCGAAGCAAGTTTACAAGGGTCTAAGCAGATTTGTTTTACTATTGTCTCCATGACGCTCTCGTTAGTGGCCGTTTTCCTGCCTTTGCTGTTTATGGAAGGGACCAATGGGCGCCTATTTCGTGAATTTAGCGTGACCTTATCAGTGGCGATTCTAGTGTCGGGGTTTGTGTCTTTAACGTTAACGCCGATGTTGTGCAGTCGTTTTTTATCAAAGCATCAAGAGCCCAATCGTTTGCAAAATGGTATTGTGGCAGTTAATCAATGGTTAGTGAAAATCTATGGAAGGACACTTACGCATTGTTTTCGCTATCCTAAGCTGATTATCTCTTTTGCTGTGCTCTGTGTATTGGTAACGGTGGTGCTGTTCATGCGCCTACCTGTTAATCTTATCCCTGGTGAAGATCGGGGATTTCTTTTCGCTTTTGTGAATTTGCCCACAGGCATGGCGTCAGCTCAAGTGAGCGAGCAGCAGAAGAGGTTGGAAGCGTTGGTGCAAAAAAATCAAGAAATCGAAAGCTTCTTATGCTTAAATTTTAGTGGCAACTTACTTTTCGTTATTCGTCTACATCCATTGCCTGAGCGGCCACCCCAAGGTGTGGTCATTGGGCAGTTGCAACAGATTTTTGATGCTATCCCTGGAACACAAGCTTTTATTCAACCCTATCAGCTTATCAACCTGGATGTTGACTTCGGCAATGCGGGTCAATATGAGATGGTGGTGCGGGGGATGGGGTTTGCCGATGTAGAAAAAGCCACACAGACCCTTACCAATGCATTACAAGCTGATGCCGTTGTTTCTTTTGCCAATAGTTCCTTAAAAAATGATTCACCCATGTTGGCCATGCGCATTGATGAGGATTTGGCTAATAAGTTGGGTTTTAATAAGCGGCAGATTCAATCCTTGTTGCAACATGCTTATGGACAAGGTTCGGTCGGTGTGATTCAAAAAGGGGCGACCCAAGAAAAGATATTTATGGAGCTGTTGCCCGAATATCAAAACAATGTCAAAGCTTTGGATAAGTTGTACTTAGCGACGCCTCATGGTAGTTATGTGCCAATGCGAGCTGTAGCAGATTGGAAGGAAATGTTAAGTGCGCCCAGCTTAGCGCGGCGCGAGCAGCTGCCAGCCGCTTCGATCCGCTTTTCCTTGGTAGATGCCGTCGCCCCCAATGTGGGATTAAAGCGCGCTGAAGAAATTGCAGAAAATGTGCTACCTGGAAATGTGAGTGCGGTATTGGCAGGAGCTGCCAAAACGATCTCATCGACAATCTCAAATACACTCTTATTGCTACTTGCTGCCGCGCTGGTGATGTATATTGTCTTGGGCATCTTATATGAGAGTTTCATCCACCCGCTAACAATTCTTTCCTCCCTGCCATTTGCTGGATTAGGTGGTGTATTGACCTTGTTTCTGTTTGGTGAGCCGATTTCAATTTTCAGTGCTGTAGGGTTCTTGCTGTTGATCGGTATTGTCAAAAAAAACGGCATCATGATGGTCGATTACGCTGTAGAAGCGCGGGAATCGGGCAGCGCACCAGAGCAGGCTATCTACGATGCTTGCATGGCACGCTTTAGACCTATTATGATGACGACTGTGGCCGCCGTGATGGGTGCTATCCCGATCGCCATTGGCTTTGGCGATGGAGCGGAAATGCGTCGTGGCTTAGGTCTAGTGATCGTGGGCGGTTTGTTGTTTTCGCAGTTGCTTACCTTATACGTAACGCCTATCATTTACCTTTCGTTTGAGCGCCTTCGAGCTCGTATGAAAAGGACCTAAAGGACCAAAACGACCTAAAGGACTAGAACATTGTCCTTTAGTCGTTTAGGTCCTTTTGGTCCTTTAGGTCCTTTTGATGCTAAGGTTGGTAGGTTCCGATCTAGTGCATTGACAGAAAATTACTTAAAGCTTCACAATGCCTGGGATTGAATGAATTTTTTGCAAGCTCCCAAAATCGGCACGGGCACGGGCACGGGCACGGGCATGGGCACGGGTGTGGGCGCGGGCATGGGCATGGGCACGGGCATGGGCACGGGTGTGGGCGCGTTGAGTAGGAGAAGGATATATGACAAATGTAATAGATGTTTTGAAAGAGCGCGGCTTCATCGATGCTATGACGAGCGAAGAATTGCGCACCATGGCTGAGAAGCCATTTAAGGTGTATTGCGGCTTCGATCCTACAGGCGACAGCTTGCACTTGGGACATATGGTAGCCCTGATGGGGTTGGCCTGGTTTCAACGTTTTGGCCACACGCCCGTAGCTATTGTCGGTGGTGCCACAGGCATGATCGGGGATCCTTCGGGGAAGAGCAATGAACGCCAATTGCTGGATGAAGAGACGATAGCCAATAATGTAAAAGGGATCCGGAAAAATTTGGAACAATTGCTCGATTTTAGTCGTCCGGCGAATCCACCGATGATCCTCAATAATCTCGATTGGTTTAAGAACTTCTCGTTCATTAATTTTTTGCGCGACATCGGTAAATTCTTTCGTGTAGGTCCTATGTTGGCCAAAGATTCTGTCAAAACAAGACTGAATAGCGAAGAAGGCATGAGCTTTACAGAATTCAGCTATCAGCTATTGCAAGGCTATGATTTTTTACACCTCTTTGATCAATATGGGGTGACAGTGCAAATCGGAGGGAGCGATCAATGGGGTAATATCACTGCAGGGACCGAATTGATTCGCAAGGTGCGTGGGAAGTCCTCTTTTGGAATCACCTTTCCTCTACTCACTCGCAGCGATGGCCAGAAATTTGGCAAATCGGAAAAAGGCGCGGTATGGATGTCCCCAGAAAAGTTTTCACCCTATGAGTTTTACCAATATTTAGTACGCGTCAATGATGCGGACGTGATCAAGTTGATGCGTTTGTTGACGTTTATAGAGATGGCAGAAATCAGAGAATATGAAAGCCAGATGCAACGTCCAGATTACGAGCCTAACACCGCTCAGAAGCGTTTGGCAGAAGAGGTAACACGTCTGGTGCATGGACAAGAAGGTCTTGATGTAGCGTTACGAGTGACAAAAGGAGCCGCTCCCGGCGCAGAGACAGCCTTGGATGCTGAGGTATTAGAGAGCATAGCTAAAGATATGACAAGTCATGCGTTGCCTTTATCTGATGTGGTGGGACAAAAAGTCGTTGACTTGATAGTCAAAGTGGGATTACAGCCCAGTAAAGGGGAAGCGCGCCGTTTGATAAAGAATGGGGGCGTTTATCTTAATAATCAGAAACTTTTGGATGACAATTTCAGTGTAGCCCAAAAGGACTTGATTGATGGTCGTTTGCTATTGATTGCAGCTGGTAAGAAAAATAAAGTGTTAATAAGAGTTGAATCTTAAAGGTTTAGGTGCTATTTTTCTTTCCGGTTAATGCTCGAAATGGATAAAATGTAAAAATGTTCTTGAAACGAAAAAACGATTGTCTATGATGGGAATGTCGGTAAATCATTTTTTCAATCTTGAGTGAGTGTCTTTTAAAAACAATTTAAGGAGTTCTGGCTTATGGCAACATTGATAAAGAATAGCACGATGACAAAGAAAAAACTGATCAATTCCATTTCACAAGAAAAAGGGATTCATCCGAATGACGTGCGTCATGTCATCCAAGCTTTTCTCGATAAAATGACTGATTGCCTGGCAGAGGGAGATCGTCTTGAATTTCGCGATTTTGGCGTTTTTGAAGTCGTTGAACGCAAGCAAAAAATTGGTCGTAATCCAAAGAAAGCTGCCGATCCTATCGTTATTCCAGCACGTAATGCGGTTAAATTCACACCTGGCAAGAAAATGCGCAAGCGCATTGAAACACCTGAAAAACAAGCGATTAAACGTCCAGTTCGCGAAAGAGAGCTTGTTAGCGCGTTTTAATGACACCCATATCTTGCTTTCAAACCCTTTATCATCAATATATTGGTGACGCTTATCAGGCAACACCTATTGAAAAGTTAGCAAAAGCCTTTCTTGATCATCAACCCATCGAGAGTGGCCTCGTCGAACAGATTCTTGTTGAAGAATCCGACTTGACAGAGGCCTCTCCTTGGGAACTCGTGGAAAAGTGGCGCGAGTTGCTAACCACGCTTTTGATCGTGCGCGAAAAAAACGCCATGCACAGCTATCTTGCTACTATATTGCAAAGGGTGCGTTATCTTAAGAGTTTGCCATTCTGGTCTGAATTTCAATTGCTTGCTGGATATCGCGCAATTGTCGATGTTTTAGTCGCTCAGCCTACTGAAGACCCCTCCATTTGCCAACTTCCAAGCGGTGCTTGTCCTTTGGAAAGCGGGGGACATTGGTCTTGGGGGGATATTCCTCATCCGGCTTTGCATGCTGAATTAGGTGCAATATGGGGGCTATATGGCACTATTGCCGGCAAACCACGCTTTTTACAAGCAGCCGAGAATTTAGCTGAGTGGCAGCTAAATACTTTGGATCAACAGCTATTGCCTTTTGTGGGCTTGTTTTCACAAGAAGGAGATACGTCAGCCCCATCCCTATTTGCAGCTAATTTTGTGCTTTTTGATGTGGTCGCGCGTATTGCACGTCGACCTGATGTGGCCTTTGTAGCAGAGCGCCAGATGCATCATTTAATGGCTTATATGGGGCAGCACAAAAGTCCGATTTCAGCACATACGGTGATTTTGGCGACATTTATTAATAGTCACACGACGCCGATTGCCACTGATGATTATCGGCAGGCACATAGTTTTGAGGATGGGCATCTGGCATTGGCTGGCTGTCGCACACCTGCCTATAGTGCAGTCGCAACCTTGTTTGGGGGTGGCACGGGATTGGGCTGTTTTCATCATGGGGACATTCAAGTGGTCAATTTTGGGCCCCACCATCTGCCACTTGGTGATTGCCGAGGCTTTGGGGTGGAAGGCAGTGGTCGCCTGTTGGCTGCGCGCTTGAAAACTGTAGCCTCGAGTGACGAAGCCTTTTCTGTGGAAGGGGTGGCGCGTATGGCGCCGCGTGCGAAAGCTACCACCTCGCCTGGTACTTTTCGCCATGGCGATCCAGCGGGTATATGGATAGATACTAAAATCGATTTTGAAAAGAATCGCTTTGGGATTGAAACCACTTATAGCGGCATCTTTGATGAAGCGCTTCCTTCTTTTGCATTTTTTGTTAAAGCCCAAAGGTGTGTGGTTGGCAATAAAGAAACCATCAGGCCGCGTTCTTTCAAGCATTATCAAGGTGCAGTAGATGTTGTACATATGCATGGAGAAACAGGTTCGTTGGGTATTGAAGCTAATTTCGAAGGGCGTGAAATGCATGTGATTCCTCTCGGTGGAGGACACAATTTTTGGGGGGCCGACTTTCTCATTGCCTATCAGTGTGAGCAGGCGATCGGATGTCACCGTTGGCAGATCGCGTCGTTGCATAAATGATTGAAATTGGGGTCTGGCCTGTGATTATGTGATTTGAGGTAGGAAGTGGCTTTTGGAAAATGATATCCTCAAATCGCAAAATCGCAGGCCTGATCCCAATTTTGCTCCGATGCGTGAATTTGTAAAAAATGGTAGAAAGAGCTTTTATCTTTTTTTGTAACCTTATATGATTCTAGCTGTGAAGATTAAGGAACTAGTGCAATTATGACTTTCCCAAAGCTTTTAGCTATTATGGCCTGCGTGTTGTTTGGCATTATTGGCATTGCCGCTATGTTTAAAAACAGCAAAGAAAGTCCACCCCAAATCGATATTGCACATTCAGTGCCTTTGGAGATCGAGCTCGATCAAGAAATTCGAACTGTCGCTAGTGCTCCTAAGGAAACGCCCCCTACGGCCGCAGTTTCACCGGCAGCCAAAGCACAAGCTGAAGCAGAATTGCCTGATGCGAATCGCATCAATGAACTCTTCAATAAAATCGAACCGCGGTTGCCGATCGTTCAAACCATCACCTATAAGAGCCGCGTGCCTTGGCAAAAAGGGCGTCCCGCTTGGCTGTCTGACTACGCTGCGCACTTTACAACGTCGCGCCATTTCATTGCGCGCAGCTTAAATGGCAAACCAGATTATTTGAAGCAAGATATCGCCGAAGGAGATCGCTTTAATGTGCTCCATCCAGATAAGAAGATTAATTTCTATCTCTTAATAGATATCTCCCGCAGTAAGATGTGGTTTTACTACCTCGATATGGAAACCAACGAACGCGTATTGCTGAAAACTTATATGGTAGGCCTTGGAAAAATTGATAGTTCCAAGCCCTCGGGGATGTTGACGCCGCTTGGTAAGTACACTTTAGGCAACAAAATTGCGATTTATAAGCCGAAATTGATGGGATTTCATAATGGTAAAAAGACAGAAATGATCCGCGTTTTTGGGACGCGTTGGATCCCTTTTGGACAAGAAATTGGTGAAAGTACGGCTGCGCCCAACGGTTTTGGCATTCATGGAGTGTCATGGTTGCCAAACGGAAAAGGGGAACTTGTTGAAGATATTGGTAGCATTGGCAGATATGCCAGTGATGGGTGCGTATGTCTTTCTACGGCAGACATGGAAGAATTGTTTGCTGTGATTATTACCCGTCCAACCACGATTGAATTAGTGAAAGACTTTTATGAGGCTCGTTTACCTGGCACAGAAGAGGCTAAGTCGCCCAGCGTAGAAAAGGGATAAAACGTCCTAAGAATTTATTGTAAGGAGTTTGCTTTGGATATATTACCGCACGAAAAACCAATTAATGAATATGTTAAAACCATTGAGCACCTAAAAAAGCAAAATCAAAATAACCCTCTTTTCAATACTGAAATCGGAAAATTAGAGCAAAAGCTAGAACAACTGAAACACAAAGTCTATTCAGAGCTCAATCCCTGGCAGCGGATCATGATCTGCCGCCACCCATCGCGTCCACATACCACCGACTACATCAAAAACATCTGTTCCAGCTTTCAAGAGTTGTGTGGAGATCGCAATTTTGGTGATGATCATTCCATCATTGGAGGTTTAGCCAAAATTGGGGATATGAAGTGTGTGTTGATTGGACAAGAGAAGGGCTGCGATACTGAGAGCCGTATTTTCCACAATTTTGGGATGTTAAATCCTGAAGGGTTTCGCAAAGCCATGCGTTTGATGAAGCTTGCTGAGCGCTTTCAATTACCTGTGGTCTCCTTATTAGATACGCCTGGAGCCAACCCTCGATTGGAAGCTGAAGAGCGTGGGCAGGGGTGGGCCATTGCAGAAAATCTGCGCGAGATGGCGCGGCTGCAGACTCCGATCATTGTTGTGCTTATTGGTGAGGGATGCTCTGGTGGTGCGCTAGGAATGGGCGTCGGTGATGTTGTAGGCATGCTCGAGCATTCTTATTATTCGGTGATCTCTCCAGAAGGATGTGCCTCAATTCTTTGGAAAGATGCGAGTAAGAATGTCGATGCCGCGACAGCGTTGAAGCTTAATGCTGAAAATATGATCGAATTGCAAATTGTCGATGCGATCATTAAAGAACCTTTGGGTGGCGCGCACCATGATCCTAAAGTGGTCTATGATAATGTGCAGCAGTTCCTACTTGAGCAGTGGCAGATCCTTAAAAAAATCAATATCGAATTGCTGTTGGAGCAACGCTATCTGAAATTCCGCAAAATCGGCCAATAATTGCCGTGCGGCCAGGCCAGCCTCCATTGACAGATAGTCCCATATAATGATACCATACAAGTATGAACAAAAAGCATTTGCGCATACTTGAAGCAATCTTCAAAACATCAGTTCAATCAAATATCATCTGGGATGATATCGAAAAGTTGTTCACATACTTTGGTGCAAAGATAAAAGAAGGTAGTGGTTCACGTTTAGCTGTCGAATTAAATGGTGTTCGTGCTTACTTTCATCGCCCTCATCCACGGAAAGAAACTGATAAAGGTGCGGTCGTTTCTGTAAGAAGATTTTTAGAAAATGCAGGAGTAAAGCCATGTTAAAGTATAAAGGTTATACAGGTATCGTTCAATTTGATGACGAAGCAATGATATTTCATGGTGAGGTGATTGGGCTTCGCGATGTAATTACGTTTAGAGGCATCACACCAAGTGAAATTAAAGAAGAATTTGAGCGTTCTATAGATGGATATCTAGATTGGTGTAAAGAACTAGGACAAGAGCCCGAACATCCATTTTCAGGAAATATTCATTTAAGGCTAAAGCCGGATTTACACGCTAAATTATCTTTTGAGGCTAAAGTTTGTGGGTTAAGCCTCAACAATTATATTAACCAAACGTTACAAAGGGCTGTTGGGTAGTTGCATAAATTAACATCTACTGTAGCAGCATATGGAACAGATGAAACGCGCTAATTAAGCCACCCATAGAGGGGTACATTTTCAGGGCATTGCAGCCTGCCGCGGTACAGGATGGGCAAAAATTGGCAGCAGCCGGGATTTGAGCGTATTTTTTGTCAGATTCAGAAAGTTGTAAATCATTTAACCACGTGTTGGTTAATGATTTATAACTTTCTGAATATGGCGAAAAAGACGCCAAAGCCCGCGCGCTGACGATTTTTGCCCATCCTGGGTAGCGGCCTAAGAGAATAGCCCCGCGTGTAGCGAGCGTTTAGCGGGCGGAACGTGGGGTTCACAAAGAGTTAAATTGAGCCCCGGCAGGGGCG
>Ga0206894_1075_pt1 | contig 24213 bp, 23 predicted proteins | sample Alteio_BWOrgHeat_54_FD_152953 | JGI IMG/M metagenome (GOLD analysis project Ga0206894, IMG submission 152953) | Enriched cells from forest soil in Barre Woods Harvard Forest LTER site, Petersham, Massachusetts, United States -... | ecosystem: Environmental > Terrestrial > Soil > Temperate forest >...
ATTGAGCTCGACAGGCACAGCATGAAGGCGCGATGAATTCGCTGACTGGTGTCGTTCAGGACCGCGTTTGGCGTTCAACCAAGTAGAGGTGTTGCGCTGTCAGTCTCATCTGGAATTCCGTGAGGCTCGCTCCGGGCACAATCAACCAGTCTTGGCGCTGTGCGCCGACCGCAAATAAAACTGCCGACGGGTATTTACCAATCCTTGGTTCAATGGATTTCGAGCCACGGGATATCCGGGGCATCAATTAAACCTATGCGCTTCCATCTGGCACCTAGGTTGACGATAAATCGCCAATGCGCTCATCGAGGAGATTAGTAACGGAAAGTCGGCATGTGTTTACGAATGAGTTGGCCTTCACTTATACATGCAAACTCCTAGTCAGACGGCACTTGAAATCCAGAGTGCACCTGGTTAGGACAGCGTCGGCAATTCCACCAGATCACACAGAGAGCAAACTCAATACTAATTACAACGAAAGGATAGAACTCTGATTGCTGACGGACTTGAGTAACGAATGTCAACGATTGAGTCAATCAACAAGCTTATGACAGCCACAACGCTCAAGGTATCGACGATCCCCAGAGAGTTCCTATTTAACGGAACCCGAATCCCAGACCCAGACGAGAAGCTCTCAGTCGAAGAAGTCCGAGAATTGCTCACGCCATCGTATCCGGACCTAGCCACGGCATCACTGAAAGGTCCCGAAGATACAGGCACCGCGCTTCGCTACACGTTTCAGCGCGCCATCGGCACGAAAGGCTGAAGCGATGTGCGCCGGAAAAGTCACACGCGATGAGATGGTGGCATGGTTCGCGAACAAAGCGGCCATGCCTCATTCGGAGGCAACTCAGCTGTTAGTGAGGCATCTTCAATGCGAAGCATCCCTTCGTCTCTCCGCAGCCCTGGCAAAGGCCATCAACGAATCAAACCAGTCAAAAGCAACCACTCTATCTTCTCCCTCCGAGATGCTCGCGCCGCTGGCCTAGGCACACTGGCGGTGGCGACGATTCCATCACTGCCAACTCTTGAGGGAGTACTCACCGAGTACAACCATGAAGCGAACGCGGAACTGCTGTACGAGCTGTGCGCCGCTCTGGCCAAGTTAGGCCTCGCAAGCGAAGAAGACTGGCACGTGCACAAGGATCATGCAGTGGCCTTTGCTCAGAGCGCCATCCTCTATGGGATTGGGAAGAAACGCAACGAGCTGCTACAACGCAATGTGGATTACAGTCTTACAATCTGCGATTCCTACGAGCGTTACGGCTATGGAGACACGCTCGAAAAAGGGAAGCTGATCGTGAAAATCGAGTGCGGTCAGTCCGGCTACCTCGAGATGGGACAGATCATTGAGGCACTCGAGGGGGAAGAAAGCGAATTAGGCGCGGCCTTCTACTGGACGCTGTTGCGTTCACTTTATCGCGTGATCCAGGTTTACGACCACGACGACGCCTTGCGCTATGAAGAAGGGCTGCGGAAGATGGCAGCGGATGATGACGAATCGAATCGCGAGCAATACGAATTTCCCGAAGTCAGGAAGTCTCTGCCTGCTTGTATTCGCAGATCGCTGACCCATACTAAGGCCGATCGCCGCCGGTTCAGGCAATTGCTCCGAAGACACCTGCACGGCCGTTATCGAAAATGGATCGAGTGCTTGCGGCGAATTGAGAAACTTGCTCGCGTAAACGTCGGCGCACGACGGAATGAGCTTGAGAGCTATTACGATGGGCCGCCGGTGCCGTGGGTCCTAATTGCATTTGAAGAGAACGATGCCATCGTCGCTTGTTTCGATGAAGAGGCACAGCACATGCTCGAATCAAGTCCCGAGCCAGCCTTCGGCCTGGACTACTCTCCCAAGAATCACAACAGCGTCCTGCGTGTTCTACGCGCGGTCGATCGATTCATCGAGTTCAACTGCGAACTCTTCCGGCTGACAGAGGAGTTCAAGAAATGGGAGGCCCAGCGTGCAACCCGGAATCGAAATCGGACAGAACCTGCAGTTCAAGCTGCATAAGGCGCTTCTGGTCTACACTTCCGATCAGAAATGCTTCGTCACGGAACATGACATCAGGCCGATGAGGAAGGGAAGTGCTCCGGTACTAGGACCGGCTCAGATGCTCACCATCGATTTTGTCCATAGCCTGGTCAGGTCGCTTGGTGGTGATGCGGAATTGGAACCGTTGCCGGAGAACATCCTGGCCAAGGGTTCGCAGAGCGTAGCCTGGTGGACCCCGGCACAGCGTCGTCACATGTTCTTTGAGAATGCACAGGGAAAAGCTAAAAGCTTAAACGGGAAAATCCTGGCTCATCCTCCATTGGTGTGGGTCGTATCGGACAAGCATTTGTTTCTCCGTGCTCTTTTAGAGAGCAAGCGGCCCACCGCGTCGACCAAGATGGCTGTCGCTCCTTATTGGAACATCTCGGAGAACGGCGCGGTGTGCCTGGGGAGCATGCGCTACCCGAACACATGTGCCGTATCCTCGATCCCGGAGTGGGAGAATGGGTTCTACGGGAGCGCATTCACGCATTCCAATGTTGGCCGCTCCTCCCGACGCAACGATGGCTTTGAGGGACTGTGGGGAAGTCTCGCGGGAAAGCGCACGCCATTTCCCACCAATATGCTGATTTCCTTACCCCAGACGCTCGCACAGTTCCTTACCGAGGACAGAGCATGAGAACCGAGCATAAGCTGCCTACGTATCTCATCCAGAGGGACAAGCCAGTGAGCGTCCTGGTTGTGGGCGCGGGCGGTAGCGGGAGCGCCATTGTCATGGGCCTGCCCTATCTTCATCAGGCCATGCTCGCTTGGGGCCATTCTGGCGGCCTTGAAGTTATTCTCGTTGATCCCGATCATTGAGTAGCACTTGGGGGAGGGCTACTGAATTGTGGCGCCTGTGAACCGACCGTTCACTGGCGTTTTGCATTTAAGCAAATGCACGATTCTCTTCCCTGCAAATGTGAGGCTGCCATAGAGCTAAACGCAGCGATTGTGCTCGAGAAGGAACTTCACTTCTGTGAAACCGGAAATCGTCTGGCGTTGGAATATCTTAAGATTTCGCGCGATGTACTAAATGATGTCGAAGCCGATGAGAGCGCGGATTACATGAAATGTCGGATCACGAACTCATTCGACGCCCTCATCAACCATACATGTCGCTGCCCGAATTGTCGGGATCACTGACAAGAAAGCGAAAGGGCGAAATCTCTTTCGAGACCCCGCCCTCTGCCTGTCCGATTCTCGAAGATCCGATTCGGGCACCGGATCACAGCATCGTCATGCCGGAACTAATCGGGATCTGCGAGAGTGAACCCGCTTCCCGTGCCGTTCCGTCACCACATCCGCTGTAAGAGCTTTCTCAGGCTGTCCGTCAGTATCCAGTCTCCTGAATCCCTCCGTGGGTCACGTTGCCGGTTCCCTCGACGGCTCTTGTCAGCTCTCTTCTCCTGGAAGATCGCTCTTCCGTTGAGTTGAATAATACCCCTTCTGTTCCAAGCTGCAACGCTCTGTGGAGATTTTCCGATGTGGAAATGAAGTATCGATTGTGGAAACCCAGACAAGTACCTTTTGTGCGCGGTGGATAAGACATACGATGATTGCCCAATGAGCCCCCCAACTTCAACCAGCCGCCATGGTCAGGTCAGCCCGACACGGCGGACTATGTCCTTGAAGCGAGGGTCGCCGCGTAGAGGATCAAACAGCGGGTACACCTTAAGGTAGATCAGAATACTGGATTGTTCCTTGTAGGCGCGCTCAAGCCAGGCAAATGCCTCATCGTTGTCGCCGAGTCCCAAATAAGCATGCACAAAGGCGGCAGGAGGGACGTAGCCGGTCCGGTCGCGCTCCTTCAATTCTCCAAGGAGCCGAAGCGCATCCGCGCGTCGCCCGGTCTGGGCATATGCCCAGACCAGCGTACCGATAATCGCTGGGCTCCGATCGGAAACAGCCGCCGCCTTCTCCCACACGCGGATCGCCTCTTCGGCTTGATGGTTGTAGATGAGCGCCCACCCAAGAGGCCAGAGAGGAAATACGTCGTCCGGCCTTACTGCCAGGGCATTTCGGAACTCGCGTATGGCCTCGTCATAGCGATGTGCATTGAGCAGAGTCCACCCGATGGTTTCGCCGGAGATTCCGAGAGGATCAAGATCGCGGGCGCGGCGGGCCCACGCCAGCCCCTCCTCCATACGTCCTTGGCACAGCAGCCAGTCAGAGAATCCGTCATACGCAGCAGCGTCGTTCGGATTCAAATCGAGGGCCCGCCTGTATTCAGCCTCGGCTTCGGCCCACTTCCACTGCCTCATGTAAATGACTGCCAGGGTGACATGCGCGCTGGCGAGTTCAGGATCTAACTCCAGCGCCTTTCGAGCCGCGCTGATTACCTTTGGACGCGTTTCGCTCGGGGGAGCGCCGACAAATATCGTGCCAAGCCTCCAGTATGCATCTGCCAGACCGACGTAAGCCGGCGCAAATGTTGGGTCCTTCCGGATCGCCTCATCAAAGTAGGCAATCTGCTTTTCCACCTCAGCTCTGCTGTTGCCCTTGGCGAGCAGGCCTTTGAGATAGCTCTCGTAAACTTCCGGCGACACAGGACGTGCGGCAATAAGTCTGGCGCGCTCTTCGCCAGTGACCGTAACTTCCACTCTTTGTGCTATGGATTGTGCCACCTCGCTCTCCAGCGTGAGGGGGTCGCCGAGTTCGCGGTCATAGGTCTCGGACCAGAAGTGCTCGTCGGTCGATGCACGAATCAGCTGCGCGTGAACGCGAATCCGGTTGCCTTCTCGTATCACGGAGCCTTCAACGAGGGCATCTACTCCGAGTTTTTTGGCAATCTCCGGAGCCAAGAGCTTGGTGTCCTTGAATTGCATCACCGATGTCTGGGAGATAACACGGACCCCCCGGATCATCGACAGGCGTCCTATAACTTCCTCGGTCATGCCGTCAGCTAGGTATTCCTGCGCCGGATCCCCTGACAGGTTCCGCAGAGGCAGCACGGCTAATGAGCGAATCCTGGGCTCAACCGGAGCCGTTGCGCGATGCCGGAACGCGAGCCACGTAGCAGCCAACAGGCAGAGGCACAGAGCTGCGGCGAAAACAAGCCAAAGCCGAGTCCTCCGCGCGGCCGTTGCGCCAGGATAGCTCTCGTTGATCTGGGGTACTTCAACTTCACGCTGATTTTCAGCCTCGGCCTCGCGCAAGCGACGGCCCTGCATCCACGCGTCTAGCTCCTCCGTCAGGGCATAGACGGACCCACGTTTATCGTGGACATGCCGGTGGACCGGCATCCCCTCCCGCTTCTCCCAGCGCTGGACCGTCGTCACGTCACGGTTCAGATATGTCGCAATTTCCTTCCACGAATCCAGGCGGTCTTCCGATGGTCTGAGGGTTGGCATTATGCCTGGGGATTGTTCGCCCATCGCGCTCTCCCGAGTGGTCCCCGGTTCTGACGGTCCTGACCCCGAATTGTAACGTGCCCGATTGCCGGAGGCACTGCAAAAGATAGCATTTGACGGCAAGTGAAGGAATGGTGGAGGTTCCGCGTCTTACCGCTTGGAGTTACCCCCAACATGTCCGATTGTGTCTTGCGTCGCCGTCCCGAAGGCCAAACGATTCTGCTCAAATCGCCGACGACACAAAACTCACCTACTGGAGTAAATGCGATGACGTACTTTCAGGGAACTGAAAACATAATTCGGCGTGTAAATCCCGATGGCTCAAGAAAAAGGACTCTTGGCCTATGCATGTTGGTGGCAGCCCTATTGCTGGGATCTGCCATCGCAAAAGCCGATGCCGTTCTGGACTGGAACACAACAGCGGTAGATACCGCCGTCGCGAATGGCCAGAACCCGTTCGCCCAGGCACGATATGCGGCGATCGTGCAACTCGCTGTCTTTGAAGCCGTCAATGCCATTACTGGCGACTATCGACCGTATATCGGGACCATCGTCGCCCCTCACGGCGCCTCAGCCGACGCGGCAGCCATCCAGGCTGCCTATCGGGTGCTCAGCACCTATTTCCCGGCCAGTGCATCGACGCTCGACGCTGCGCGCGCCAACTCGCTGGCTTCGATACATGACGCTCAAGCCAAAAGCAAAGGCATAACGACGGGCGATGCCGCAGCCTATGCCATGATCGCTCTTCGTGCCAACGACGGCTCGTCGCCGGCGCAATTCAAGATACCGGGACCGGCTGTTCCAGGCGAATATCAGGCCACACCGAGTTGTCCAATCGTGAATGGAATCGCAGTCGGAGCCTTCTTTCAATGGCAGAATGTAACCCCGTTCGGTATCCCAAGTGTCAGTGAATTTCTCATTGATCCGCCGCCAGCCCTTACGAGCAACAAATACGCGAAAGACTACAACGAGGTGATGACGGTAGGGAGCCTCGACAGCACGGCGCGGCCACCAGATCGATCCGATGTCGCGACCTACTACGCGGCCACCTCGCCAACCCAGGCATTCAATCAGGCCGCAAGGCAGGTCGCACAGGAACAGAGGCGTTCGCTCTCGGAAAATGCCCGGGCGCTAGCCTTGATCAATATGGCGATCAGCGACAGCCTGGTCGCAGCATTCTTCAACAAGTACCACTACAACTTTTGGCGCCCCGAAACCGCGATCCGTGCCGGCGACACAGACGGCAACCGGAAAACCGACGCCGATCCGAACTACCTCCCCTTTATCGTGACCCCATGTTTCCCGAGCTATCCCTCAAATCACGGCAGCGGAAGCAATGGGGCCACTGTGGTGCTGAGACGTCTTTACGGCGAAGCTGGACATTCGATCACGCTGTCAAACCCCGCAGTGCCGAACATCGTCCTGCAATACAGCTCGTTCAGGCAGATTACCGACGACATCTCCGACGCTCGCATTTACGGCGGGATACATTTTCGATTCGACCAGGTATCAGGAGCTCGCCTGGGTAAAGCTATCGGCAGAGCAGTCTACAAGTACAACCTGCGCACTGTGCACGACAATGACCGTGATGATGACTGTGATGACGAAGACTGAATGATCAGATCGAGGGGGGCTCTGCATTTGTGTCATCCGGTTTGGTGATTGTGCGGTGACGTCGCCCGAAGACGAGACCGCACAAGTTCTCTGTCACAAAGTTGTGACCTACTGAGTTTGGATGACGCATCCGAACAACCACAGGTTGGTGCGAGTCTCTGATCAAAAGTCTTCAGATGGCGAAGCCTTTCAAAGGCTAGGAGAGTAACAAGTCTTGCTGGCGCTTAAATAGCTTCTGTGTAACGTATCGCAACCGGGAGAGTTTCCCTGCGTAAACATCCATATACACAACTGTGCTCTAATTGCCCCACATCACGGTATCCAATTTCAAAGGAGGCAAGATGCCCACTATCAAAACGAAGGACGGCGTTGAGATTTTTTACAAGGACTGGGGTTCAGGCCAGCCTATTGTGTTCAGCCATGGTTGGCCGCTGTCGGCCGATGATTGGGATGCACAGATGCTGTTTTTCCTGCAACATGGATATCGTGTGATCGCCCATGACCGCCGCGGCCACGGACGCTCCACCCAGACCGGCGACGGTCACGATATGGACCATTACGCCGATGACCTGGGCGCTCTTACAGCGCACCTTGACCTGAAAGACGCGATTCATGTTGGCCATTCGACCGGCGGTGGTGAGGTCACACGCTATCTGGCGCGGCGTGGCGAAAGCGGAGTGGTGAAGGCGGCGCTGATCAGTGCTGTGCCTCCGCTCATGGTGAAGACGGCAGCCAACCCGCTTGGTCTTCCCAAAGAGGTGTTTGATGGTTTGCAGGCGCAACTCGCCGCCAATCGTTCGGAATTCTATCGCGCGCTCCCGACCGGGCCCTTCTACGGATTTAACCGGCCCGGCGCGAAAGCCTCGGAGGCCGTCATCGCAAATTGGTGGCGCCAGGGCATGATGGGGGGTGCCAAGGCGCACTATGACGGCATTGTGGCCTTTTCCCAAACCGATTTCACGGAAGACTTGAAGAAGATCACGATTCCGGTGCTGGTGATGCATAGCGAAGACGACCAGATCGTTCCCTATGTCGCCGCGGGGCCGCTATCCGCAAAGCTGTTAAAGAACGGAACCCTGATAACCTACAAAGACTTCCCGCACGGCATGCCCACGACACACGCGGAGAAGATCAATGCGGATCTGCTGGCGTTCCTCAAGGGTTAAGGGATATTGGGTCCGGCTACTCTGCTGCATCGTTCAGACGCCTGCAGCAAAGGCACGGAACCCGTGACGTGGTTGAGGTGACGATATTGCATTGGCGGTAGTAAGTTGCGCTTGGTCGGCCAGCCCAGAAGTAACCCCATCGCTGTGGAGCCGGCATGCATAACGAAGTGGCTGAAAAACGGTGCTGGTAACTTGCTCACCGTCGGATCTATGGCGGAGCAACTTACCATAAACCGACTTTTCGGGAGATGCAGGTCGCGGCTGGACGACCGCATCACAGGTAGTGACGAACGATAAAGCGGTTTATGTCACGACGGAGGGCCATTTGGAGTCCCAACTCCACTCCACATTTCCGCAGTTCAAAACAAATCTCCACCGATCACCTACGCCGTAGCAATCGAATCTGGGTATGCGCGGTGTTTGGGACCATTCCATTGCGCGTCGGCAAGAAGGAATGCGTTTTGACGACATGATTTGATAGCGAGCAGCTCGCTTCGGTTCCGGTTGGAAAAGATAAGGTATCCACCAGGCGCGGATTTGCCCGATGAAAAGCAGGCCATAGCTAATCACGAGCCAATCGTAAGCCAGTCGGGATACGGTCGTCTAAAGTACAACAGGCTAAAGCATGGCCCGATGGTCCACCAGACTTCCTCTTCGGCTTAGCTACCGTCAGGATCCCATTTTCTTTCGTGTTCTCCAAATCTGGTGGTACTATTCCAGCCGAAACCAACGTTCGGATATAAGCTACCTCGCCTTCCCCCCCGAGCGATCTGTTCTCCACCCACCGCACGCATGGGCTCGTTCGGCAATATGAATGATGAGTGATCCGAAGGGAGAAGATTATGCCATGTCCCGGCCTTGGCCCTGGTGTCCTGACCACGAATTGGTTATTTCAGAAATACTCCGGCATGAACCAAAAGCTTATACCGGTTGTATTCACCCCAAGCAATGTCCGGGAAGTAGTTGCCGGTGTACGAACGGCAGAAAGCGTTGGCGGCTTCCTTAAGGCAATCGGTTCGCAATGGTCATACAGCGATGTTGCGGTCGACGATACCACCACTCATGTGATGAACACTGAGATGCTGAAAGCTCTCCTCCGTCACAGTGGGACCTCGAAGCGTCCTGTCCCACACCACTTTCCGTTTACCGCTGTCATCCCGTTTGCTCTCAAAGATGCTCTCCAGCCCAGGCAGCGGTACTACGTTCACGTGGAGGCTGGAATTAAGATTTGGAGCCTCAACTGCATCCTCGACTCCATGCGTGATTCCTTCGGCACAGGTCTGGCAATGCCAACATTGGGAGGTGACAACGGCCAGTCCTTAGCTGGCGCGATCTCCACAGCAACACATGGCACCCACATCGATTTGCCGCCCATAGCTGATGCGGTGAGAGCGATTCATCTGGTCGGCCCTGGAGGCCAGGAATGGTGGATCGAAAGAGAAGGAGAGGATTCGATTACCGATCCGGGGCGGCTGGCGCAAGCCAAACAAGCTGGTCTGCTATGCAAAGACATCATAGTGAGATACCAAGACCTCTTATTCAGGTCGGTTCTGGTCTCCATGGGCCGCATGGGAGTGGTCTACAGCTACGTGCTGGAGGCGGTCCCCGCCTATAACTTGCATCGCGTCGGTCGCTCATCTACGTGGAGCAAGGAGCAAACTACCGTACAGAATATTCAATCCGCAGATCTGTACTTCGGGTACAAGGATCCATGGGTCGAGATCCTGGTGGATCCCTACGTAGATGCAAAGGGCGAGCACGCCTGCATTGTCACAACATGCGATTCCGCTGGGACTCAAGCGATGGACCGGTTCAATCCTCAAGCTCCTGATCCGTGCGCAACCCAAACGATCGTACCCATACTTTCGGCCTTGATCTTAACCGTGCCGGTTGAGATTGGGGCCGCCGCATCCGCGGCCATTGCTGGTCTGTCTTTCTTGAACCTCATCCCTTTCGTCGGGCCTATCCTGTTCGGGCTTGCTTCATCTGCTGCGATAGCCAAAGCCACTACGGCACTGGTAACCCTTGAAGTCGCTCTAAGTAATTTTCTGGCTGCATCCGCTGAAGGCGCTCCTGGCGAGGGAATCGCGAACATCTGCAACCTGGCAGTCGCTGCAGGACACAAAGAACTCATTCCCACACTGATTCCGCTAATCATGTCATCCCTTCGATCCCCCACCGAGGATGAAGTCGGAGAGAGCTATCGTATTTTGACTGGACAGCCGGCTTGTCCTCAGCCGCGATATGACAATCCCATTTGCCAACGCCAAATCGATGGCGCAGACTTCGCAGTGGACTTATCAGTTGGGAAGACCAACCTTTTTGATTTTATTTCGGATGTATTCTCGTTGACCCAGAGCTTCGACGACGCAAACACGCCCGTGGGCTTTGCCATGTCATTACGGTTCACAAGAAAGACTGCGGCACTGTTGGGAATGCAGCAATTCTCGCGGACCTGCAGCGTGGAGTTTGCCATGTTACGCGGCCTGAACGGGCAGGCCTCTTTTCTCGAGCAGTTGTATCAAGTTGCTCTAAATCACGGAGCCATAGCGCATTGGGGTCTAATGAACGAACTCAGGAAAGATCAAGTAAGCATGCTCTATCCCGACCTCGCTAAGTGGCAGGTGTCGCTGGCCGAAATCATAGCCGGCGGCAGTGGAAGCGCCTCAACCTTCGATTCGAAGTTCGCGATGGATCGTGGCCTGGAACCTGCGATCCTTCACACTCTGCCAGGCGGCCTGAGTGCCGCGCTGAACAGGCTCAAGCTCTCGCTGCAGAGTAAACTCGCACGCGCAAAGCTAATGAAGAGGCCACAGCCAAACTAGATCAATTGGCCTACGTCTGCAGAATTGATCGCCAAAGTTTCTACCAACAGATCAAAAACTGGCTGGTAAATAAGATTGGACTAGGTGAACTTGCTGATGGAGACGCCATTCCCTCCGAAGCACAACTCTCAGAAGCCCTGAGAGTCAGCCGTGTTCCTGCACGGACAGCTCCAGCCGTACCAATGCAGTAGAGCAATGCGGTGCCAAACTGCAGTGACACCGCCCGCCGCACACAGGCAGGTCGATCCCGGCAACGCAAAAAGGAAACACGCGTTAATGGAGCAATGCTTGGCGGATGCCTCGTGCTCGCCCATCCTTCCGGTTAGCGACCACACAGGACTTTCATGACGATAACGGCGTCTGTTAGGACTAATCTCAAGCTTGGCCCCAACCGCGGTTCAATGAGCACATTGCCTTGATGTGGAGTGTGGACAGAGGGCGTATTCGGCGGAGGGCGCCTTGCTTCTACAGACTTGCGGAAAAATCCCGAAGGGATTGATTGAACATTGCCGCATCATCCCAAAAGGGTGCGTGTCCCGCGTTGGCGATTATCTGAATTTGAGCATGGGCTAAACCGGCTTTGTGTTGCTCGACAGCAGCTAGTTTGACAACCGCATCATGAGCGCCTTGCATGATCAGCATCGGCATGCGGATTCGGGGCAGAAGATCGTCATTGTCGAAGGAGCGAGAGAACAGCGCCTGACGGACATACGGTGGAACGGACACGTTGTACCCGAGCATCATGTACAGGTCCTCGGCTGAGGGTTCCTGCAAGAAGCACAGGCGCAAGAGCGAGCCAAGACTGCGCACGCTCTCTTCTGTTTCCGTGGCGAAGAAGCCTGGTATGAGGCTGAGAAACTCCGGCGTGAGAACCAATGCCGCCTCGGCACTGCCGAGCTTGGTGACGCCACCAACAAATATGGCGCCGCTGATTTCGTCCTCGCCGTAATGCCGAATGTAGTCGAGGATTACCAGTGATCCGTATGACCAACCGCAGAGAATCGGGTGATCCAGTCTCAGAGCCTGTATGGCCGCATTCACGTCATCAGCCCACAATCTCGATTCCGCATAGCCCTCTCGAGGCTTATCGGAAAGACCGTGACCTCGCAGATCTATTGCGACAAGTCGGTAGCCATCGGCCAGATCCGAACTCATCTGCCGGCTCCATGTGAGCCAACACTGCGATACACCATGGATGAACATAATTGGGCGACCGCTTGGTTTGCCGGTCTCAACAAGATGGAGTTGTATGCCGCCGCCGCCTGTGATCTTGTGATTCTTCATCATCTCCTCCTCTCATGCGTTGCTGGGGATCGCGGGGAGTATCAAGCCAATCTCTTTAACGAGCTCCTCGTACAGGGACACAGCAATGACGGGGCTAGCGCTCGGCCCCTGCGGTTCGAGTTCCTTTTCGACCTCCTCGATATAAGCTCCGGCGTCTTGCAGTGTATGGATAGACTTAACCCGGCTCCTACTCTCCGCTTTCCGATCGGGATGGAGCCGCCAATCGCTGATTGCCGGCGCACAGGGTCTTTGCGATCATGCGGCTCGGATCATCGACAACAGGTTGCGGCTCTGGTCGCGCGAGGAACACCTCGCCGACATCCGAGCGGGCCGCAACTGGGAAGTCATTGCCCTATGCCCTCGTCTCCTTACAGGCAATCGCAAGTCCGAAAGGACATACGAGATATTCTCTTGGCCCACTGCGCTCCCAACACCGAGCCTGAGAACAACACAGGCAGTCAGAAAGCACGCAATATCAGGCTAGAGAACAAGAGGCCAGAGACGGCTTTCGGCAGGCACTTTTAACAACAGAAAGCCCGATATGAGGCAAACCTGGCGCAATTGAGACAAGTCTTTCGGCAGTAGAAACGCGCATGCCTTTGTTTTGTGAACCCGACGATGGAAGCTGACTTGCAGCGATGACAGCAGCATTTTGTGAGCCTGCGATGGAGCAGAAAATCGGTTTGAAGCTGAGCAAATGCAGGTAAATGAGCTGCTCAAGAAAGAAGATCGATCTTTCCTGCAGTATCGAAGCTGGCCGGGCGACGACAGTCTGCCGGCGCAGCCCGGTTTGTGGCTGCATGACCTTCTTCCGAGGAGGACCATAGAGCGGCGAGCGCAATTTTTCGTGCCCGTGCTCGCCGCTTGAGGTCAATCGCTGCTTGATCTCGGACTGAAGCCTAAGGCACTCGGAAGAAGCGGGATAGCACAGGAGGTACGTCATGAGTTCAAGCGAAATCCGCGGGTCATGGACGAGAAAGCCAACCCCGGAACCGACCAAACCGGAAAGTAGCGCCCATTGTTGCGTAGATATTCGAATTGAGAACCAGGGCCCCATCAACATCTATAACTGCACGAGTGCGCCGCCCGGCCCTGCGCCGTGTCCTGAGCCGTGCCCGCCCGAATGCCCAGCCGGACCCATCGCCCCGGGTCAGTGTATTCCGCTTTCGATCGGATCGAAACCGAAGCAGAGCCTGCGCACCAAGCTCGACTCCCTACTGCAGAACACCCGGGTGCCCAGCGCGATTGCCAGTGGATTCTTTCAGCACGCGCGCCGCTTTTCCGCTGGCCAGACGCCAGCTAATCTGCTCGAAACCGAAGTTTTTGGGTTCTTCGAGACGCTCCCTGCCGACATGAAGTCCATCCTCTCCTGCTCCGTGAACTCCTTCGACGGAATCACGTCGGACGAGCGGAACCGGCTGTTAGACCCATCGATACCGCAGAATCCGAACGTGCCGCTTGATGCCGACACCCTGGCAACCGCCTTCGTCAAAGAGATTACGCAGCGGGTAGGCGTGCAGGTCTTTGGCGACCCACATGCGCTGGAGCAGGAAAGACCGGGCCGGAATCGCTTCTTCGACACGTCCGGTGGCGAGAACTTCGACATTCAGCTGCGGATCTGCAAGGTAAACGGCCTTCGCACAAACGAATTTTCGCCTGCCCTCAATCCTGGAGACTACCTGCCATCAGAACTCGAGCAGCACTGTGTTCCCATCGTGGTGAACGGTGCGCCGCAGCTCGATTGTGAGATCCAAAAGGGGAACTGTGCCGGAAACTTCCTGGAGGATACCACCTGCCTTCGCGTTCCCAATGTGCGCGCCGGAGAGGGGGTCGTACTCGAAGGAGTCAACTTCATCAGCATCGACTCCAAGGTTCGGCTCACAGGACAGGCTCCGAGCACCGTATCGCGTGCGGTTGACGCGTTCGTTTTCGGCGATCTCGATACGCCGCTTACCGACAGTCAAAACCAGCCCATTAGAGACTGCCGCGTACACGATCGCATTACCTTCGTCGTGCCTGCCGATCTGCCACCCGCCGTCTACTCGGTTCAGGTTGCCGTGCCCAACGTGAGCGGCTTTCCTATTTTGGGCGATCCCATCGTCTCGAATTCGCAATTCATCCGTGTGGCCCCCTCGCCCACCTCGAGGTTCCGTATTGCGAGCGAGACCCTGGCCGCCAGACAAGAAACCTCTCCGGCCTCCTTCGGCTCGGATGAGGTGCGCGTCCGCATCCGCGCTTATCCGATCATAGCCAGTCTGACGGATCTCACCCTGGGGGATGAGCAGGCCTTCGATTCGCCGGAGTTCGAAGATGTTGACTCAGGCGACGTCCGCCAGATGCAAGCCGTGCTCTTCGAACAAAGCAGTCCCATTGACGGCCTAGTGATGACCATCATGGGCTTTGAGATCGATAGCGAGAAGGCTTACCGGGAGCAGATCAATTCGTTCACGGACGCGTTCCTGCACTATCTCAAGATCACGCTCGCGGGAATTGCCGCGGCGATCAGCGCCGGTGCGTTCACAGTGGGAGTCAAGGATCTGTTGAAGTTCGCGCTTTCCCATCCTATTATCCTGGCCATCGCCGTCGCCGTCGTGCTTGTGGTGATCCTGATACTAGCGGCTTGGGCCCCCGCCGACCTCCTCATCGAGGACGCACTCGGGTTCACCCTCAGCGACCTGGACGCCCTCACCAATACTGACCTCCCCCTTCCAGAAGTCGCCCCGTATGTCTCACAGCAGGGCATAAAGGTGAAGGCCACCCCGCTCGAAAAGGTTCCGACGCAGTACCGGGAACGCCGCGAATACGTCAGCGATGAAGAAGATAGCCGTTACGAAATCGTGCTCCGCTACAACCGCGTCGCCTGATCTGCAGTATCCGTTCGAATTTGGCCTGAATTTCGTTCCATAATCGATTCGGCTTCCTTTGAACGGTCGCCGGCGTTGACCAGTAGTAGCACGCCCTTCTCTCTGATTTCGCGATTCAGCAGCAAAATCCTGTCTTCGGCAACTCCCATCGACTCGAGCGTTTCTCTCAGATCGATTTCTGAGTAATTCTCTAAGGGTTCGCCCGATGATAGGTCTTTATCCTGTCCAGTCATCCGTGAAGCCGTTGTGAAGTCCAACAAGAACGAATTCCTGGATGCGAAGCGACTGTCGAAGCTGTGGACCGTAAGAACATGCGCTTCGTCCCGATCAAGACATATGATCAGTTGGACCTAAGGCGATCCGTCGCGTGCAAGTTCGGCTGATTGCAAGACGTACTGCAGTCATGTCCTTTCACTCGTTGGGCACAGGGAACGACTTCGATACGAGACAGGTTTGACGTAGAGTCTTTTCATAGTAGCGCACTGTCTTCGTCCCGTTGTGAATGCTGCCCTGTCCAACTCTGTCGAAACCCATTGCCGCATGGAAAGCTTCCGACGCGATGTTTCGCGGCTCGATATTCACCTCACAGACCACACGATCATGCCCAGCTTGTTTCGCCGCAACAAAGAGATCATCATAGAGAAATCTGGCAATCCCCAGGCCGCGCGCAGAACTCGCAACAATGACGCGATCAATGTAGACAAACGACTCGCGAGTGGCCTTGAACCACACGAAGTTCGGGCTTCCGTAGGAGGCATTGTGATCGAGCGCGATCAGGAACGCGGTCGCACCGTGATCTATGCCCCGGGCATAAAAGGCCATGTCGAGCAGCGATGTCAGACTGGCGTGATCGAGCGAAGATGTCTCTTTCGCATGCGCGTTGTTCAGTGACAGCATGACGGTTGCGTCACACGAACTAAGATCGTTGATGGTGTTTACTTTCCCGCTCTCTGCCACAACCGTGTTCGTCCTCCGTCCTTCGCGTTGGAATATATTTCCATGAATGCTTGTCCTGCCTGACCCTCTTCATTCCAGTAGACCGGAGGTCCACGATCGCAATCAACTGCCCGCAGAATCCCGATCATGGGTGAGTCTGATTCTCAGATGCTGTCAACAGGTCCATGTACTCGACGATTGTTTCCGAGGCAACATCATTCGATTCGAGACCAAAGTCGAGTTTCCTGATGTTGGTGAAAGGGATATGTCGGTCTCATTCCTTCCGGTGAACGGCCCGAACGGCATTGACCGCATCGCATGCATCGGCCACGATATTACCGATCGCAAGCGGGCGGAAGAGGCACTGCGAAAGAGTGAGGAAAACCTCAGGTTGGCCATTGTGGCCGGAAGAATGTACGCCTATGAGTGGGACGTCACCACGAAGCTGTTGGTGCGCTCCCCAGAGTATGTCAACATCCTCGGCCCGACTGAGCCGCGGATCCTGAACGCTACCCCCGAGCAGGCCCTCCAAAGAATCCATCCAGACGATGGGAGAAGCGTTGTCAGAGCCCTCGCTGAATGTTCTCCCGAAAACCCGACGATCGACCTGACCTACCGCGTGCTAGTTCCCGGCAAGGCTCCAATTTGGTTGAAAAGCACTGGGCGGGCATTCTTCGATGGAGAAGGCAAATGTCGCGTTTGATCGGAATGGTAGCCGATGTCACCGATCAGAAGGTATCGGAAGAAGCCCTCGCGGATATGACAAGGAAGCTGATCGAAGCTCAAGAAAAGGCGCACCAGGAATTGCGGCAATTCACACCGCGCCTGATTGCTGCTCAGGAAGACGAAAAGCGGAGGCTTTCCCGGGAACTGCACGACGATATAGCACCACGGCTCACACTGCTCAGGAGCGAACTAGATGTTCTGGAGCGCGTTTTGTCCCCAGACGAAACTGCAGGACGATCCGAGATTCGCAAACTGGAAGGCAAACTCGATCAACTCGTAGTTGATGTCCACAACAGTCCCACAGTCTGCATTCTTGGCATCTGGAGCATCTAGGTCTAAGCGGAGTACTCGAGTCGCTTTGTCGTCAGCTCGCTGCGCAGTATGGCATTGCCATCAATCTGACCACTGAGCCCTTGCCGGTCCTGCCGGATCCGATTCCGATTTGCTTCTATCGTGTCGCCCAGGAAGCTCTGTCGAACGCGGGCAAGCACAGCAAGTCTGCGAAGATCGACGTTGGCTTGTTCTGTGATGGGCGTCTCTTGCGAATGCGAATCAGAGATTTTGGCGTCGGCTTTGATCCTTCAATCCGAGGGAACGGTTTGGGGTTGGTAACGATGCAAGAACGTCTCCGGATGATCGACGGGGTACTGCGATTCAATCCCGTCCAGGAAGGAACCGAGGTCGAGGCTGAGGTAACACTCGACTGCGTGGACAGGGCTGAAAAGCGAGAAACATCCGGGACGGCCCGAGTGTCACCCAACAAGGATGATGCAGTCTTGCCTAATGCCGACGGGGGGCCGCCAGTTCCGGCAGACGTTATTTTGGCCAGTGCGTCGTCAAGGGTGAAGGACGCTGCCTTCTGAATCTGATGGGGCCAATGCTGACGCGGCTGGGTAAAAAACCTTGCGATGCCCAATCGTCACGATGTGCGCATGTTAAAAGATCCCGCCAACTCGTTGTTAGCTGGTTGAACACTATCAGGTTGGGCCCAAGCGCCGGGCGGCAAGTTGTCCAAAGCAGTTCGGTTGGTTCTGCCACCTCTGCATCCCATTTCATGAGTTGCTCGGGTGTAAAAAAGTTCACCAGACGCCTGCGAAGCAGTGCACGGCTGTAAACAACCTTCGTGAGTTCCCTTACCGGCCAGTCGATGTGAGGTGCGCCCATGTCCAAGCGGGGGGAGCCGCTGCCTATCAACCAGGCGCTGAATCGACCGAGAGCCAAACTGGGTCTCGACCTCACAGCATGGATGGCGATCGTCTTCGTCTCGGTAACGGTTTTCCTCGTTGGATTTCGCCTGCTGGCGATGATGGCTTTCCCGACACTTGCCGTCAGCGCCTGGCTGATTGTTCGGAAACACCCAACTGGACCGCACCACCCTCGCTTGGGTGAGGACGACCTTGACGATGGGGAGCTTTGGCTTCGGGATGATCGGCTTCTTCCGAACCTTGGACGAGCACGCCCAGACGCCGCAATCCGCCAAAATTCATCATGCGGCTATCCACTTTGGCGAGCTCCTGGTCCTCGGGGGAGTTGTGGCGACCATATTAGCTGGCATTTCACACTGGAATACACTTCACCGCATGGAGCGTGGCGAGATGCCAAGGGCGGCCGGCCGGCCGGCCGTTGAGCATAACAGTTGCGCTGTTTGTCGCTCTTCTGGGAGCGGCGGGACTGTGGTCGATGTTTACTTCGCGCTGAGAGCCACCGGTCTTTCGGGAGCCGTAAAGAATTTTGGTGCAATGCAGAAACCGTGACAGGGAAGGATTTCTTTTGGGAAATCGATTTCAAGGGTTGAGCGGGGGAGTAAAACATACTCGGCCTTGTTCAAAAGCTTAAGTGGGATGCCATTAGGTGCGTTGAGCATTCCTTGAAAACGTCGCCGGATTTGGACGATGTAGTCCAGTGGAAAGCAATTCTGAATGCGACATTCCGCTGCCTCATAACTCCGTCAGATAGCACATCTGAAACTGCCTCTTAACCTACCGTCATCAATGCCGAAGGGAGAAGCTGGCTTAAACGAGTGCCGCTCGATCGGGGAGTATATACGTAATGCGGCAGCTCTTTTGCGTCCCGGCAGCTCGTGCTGCATGCCAGCGTTTTGAAATCTAGTCATAAGGGCGACAGCGCGCTAGATGCAAATTGTAGATAACTGACCAAAGGATCGCTCGCCACTTGCATTGCGGAGTTATTCCTCCTGGTTGATTACATGCACCTTGTGCTCACGGTAGGTAATTTCCGAGATCAAAATGCGTAGTTCTTCGGGTTTACTGAGAACTCTGTATTACATACTCTTTTCGCATCTTCACGGTTTGGTTGCTCGCCATGTGTTTTGCAACTCGAATCAGAGCCGACTCATTCACGGGTATCCACAAGTTAGAGGAAAAGGAATCCGACAGCTTCGGCGTCGTCCTAGTCTCGATCCTCACTAAGGGATCGTTTGCGTTGCTGGTCTCATTCTGCTTCATCGTTTTATCTGCTTCTGCGCAGAATGCAGGGCCCGGTGCTCCCGTAGGGTTACGGGAATCACTCGCCGGCGGTGCGTGCCAAAGGCATCGCATCTCATCCGCAGGCTGTGGCGGCCGATCCTTCCATCCCATTACAGCTCTGCCAACCTACAGCAGGCACCTGCACCATCGCAAAGAAAATATCCGCCCTCCCGTTCATGAATAGCCAAAAGAGGAATTGTTATGAACACGATCCGAAATAGCTGCTTTACGTTGCTTGCTGTAATGGCACTGCATCCGCTCGTAATGTCTCAGACAGTCCGGCAGCAGGCGGCTTCTGAGTTGAGGACGCCACTGCTCGCTGAGGACGGGGCTGCCTCGCCAGACGCATCCAGCCCTTCCGATGATCAATGGCACATCGGATTTTTCCCATACCTTTGGTTTCCGGGAATGCACGGTACGACGGGAGTCCTCGGCTTCAATACCAGCGTGAAGGCGTCACCGGGCGACTTGCTTTCGCATTTCGATCTCGGATTGATGAGCACTCTGGAAGCGCGTAAGCAGCATTTGGTCTTACCGGTGGATCTTATGTGGGTGGCGTTGAGCGACGACAAGGGTGTACCGACGAACGAACAGGGCGTAGAGTCGATCAGCGTCCGGATAGGAGAGTTCGTTCTTACGCCCAAAGCCGGATACGAGATCATCGATACCACCAAGGTCAAGGTAGATAGCCTCGTGGGTCTGCGGTACTGGCACCTTGGCGAGAGACTCCATTTCAATCCGGTTCTTTTCAGCGGAGTCTCCACATCGGAGAACTGGGTGGATGCTGTCGCCGGTGCCAGAATCGAGATGATCCTTCTCCGAAAGCCTCGATAACAATCCTGGGTGATGCCGAAGTGGCGGTGCAAGTCCGGATTATCAGGTGGCGGGATTGTTGGGTCTGAAGGTCAAGAAAAATCTGACCCTGCAGGCTGGGTGGCGGTATCTATATGTCCACTATCGAAATAGCAGCCACCTTTTCCTTTATGACGTGGCGGAGAGCGGCGTGGGCTTTGGAGCAATTTTCCATTTCAAGTGATTCCGAAAAGCGAGCAACACACTGGAGACCGTCACGTGCAACTGCGTCAGTGGACTCAGGAGCTGACATAACCTGTATTGCCGCGAAGTCCAACGGAAGGACTCACCATGCGGAGAATTATCTTCTTGCTGGCAATCATTCTGGCGGTTACCCCTCTTCACGCCGGAGAGAAATCCGACGTCATTGTGATGAAGAACGGTGACAAGATTACTTGCGAGGTCAAGGGCCTTGCTTCGGATACGCTCTACATAAGCGTGGATTACATTCTCAACACCCTTTCCGTTGATTGGACTAAAGTGCACCACATTGAAAGCAAGCAGCTGTTTCTGGTCAGGACCCAAGATGGAACAGTCTACACGGGAACAATCTCCACAAAGGAAACTCCGGGCGGACGACCGGTGGAAATGGAGATCTTTGAGAGTCCCGAGAAAGCAATCACCATGGAAAGAAAGCGGATCGTCAGGATGGACGAGACTGGTACCAGTTTCTGGCAACGGTGGAACGGTCAGCTCGGGGCGGGCTTGTCCTATACCAAGGGCAATGAGTCATCGCAATATAATCTCAATTCGAGCATCGGGTACGTCGCGCCACGCTGGTCCGCCGCCGCGAGTTATAACTCAAATCTGACATCCAGCTCACATGTGAGTGTTTCCACGAGAAATGAATTTTCCCTCCAGGGGCAGCGACTGATGCAATGGAACAATTGGTACTACACAGGCCTCATCGACCTGTTGCAGAGTTCGGTTCAGGGGATTCAGCTACAAAATTCCTTTGGTGGTGGAATCGGGCGGAATATCGTCAACACTGGAAGCACTTTCTTCACTGTTTACGGCGGGTTTGCCTGGCAGCAGATCAATTACAAGCAGGCGACTCCGCCGGTGAGCACGCAGCAGGTCGCAACGGGCTTAGTCGGTACGGAGGTAAGGCTCTTCCGCTTTGACAGGACAACGCTAAGCGTGAGTGCGAATTTGCTCCCGGCCATTTCCCAGCCGGGGCGAGTCCATTTCAACTTGAATACCTCGACTACGTAAAGCTTTGGGTAAACTCAACTGGAATTTCACGCTCTATGGTAATTGGGATAACCAGCCCCCGCCAGGCTTCTCGAGCAGCGACTACGGGACCACGTCCGGTCTGAGCATCAACTTCGGCAACCCGCTTCAACCCTGAAATATCACCGAAGTTACGATACTCAGATGGATTACCGAGAAATCACGCTCCCGCAACCTGCTGTCGCGTTATCTCAGCCATCACTCCTTTGGAAGCCCGCAGCAAGTCTTCCCGATTGAGCCGGGCGAACAGATCCAGTTCGCGAGCGACCAGACCGGTCCATCCGGTTTGATGACTCGCTCCTAGCCCGGCTCTGTTATCGCCGTGGAAGTACTCGTAGTACAGGATGTAGTCCTTCCAGTGCGGATCGTCCTGGAATTTCATGCTCCCTCCGTAGACCGGACGATTCCCACTGGTGTCACGCAGGAAGATGCTCGCATTGCGCCGGCCAATTTCCTTCGCCACTTCGAAAAGCGTCACGTACTTGCCCGAACCGGTCGGACATTCAACCTTAAAATCCGGACCGTAGAAGGGATACATCTGCAGCAACCCACGGATGATCAGTCCGTTTACGGGCATCCATATCGGGCCTCGCCAATTAGAGTTCCCGCCGAACATCCCGGTGTTTGACTCGGCCGGAAGATACTCTACTTTGTACTCCTTTCCGTGCAGGTAAAAAACAAAAGGATGTTTGTGGTGATATTTCGACAGCGAACGTATACCGTACGGACTGAGAAATTCGTTCTCGTCGAGCATGTAGTACAGGATACGCAGCAGTTTTGCTTTGTTCGCGACAGTCAGCAGCCGGCGTCCCATATACCCGCCTACTTTTACATCGTCGGCTGCAGCGATTCTTTGAATCACATCCGGATGGCGCTTTTTGAACAGATTGACCAGTTCAAGTATTCGTGGATGGCTGAGCACAGTTTCGTTGTCAAATACCGTCGCTGCGCAAAGCGGTAGCAGTCCTACCATCGAGCGGATCTTCAGGCGCATCGCATCGCCATTAGGGAAATGAATAAGATCGTAGAAAAATCCATCCTGTTCATCCCACATACTTTCGTGGCTATCTCCCATGCGGTCCATCGCGTAGGTAATCCAAACAAAATGCTCAATGAAGCGAAAGGCTATCTCCTCATACATCTCGTCGTATTCGGTAAGAATGAGCGCGATCTCCAGCATGCACTGGCAGTAGAACGCCATCCAGGCGGTGCCGTCGGCCTGATCCAAATATCCGCCCGTCGGCAGGGGGCGCTGCGATCGAAAACGCCGATGTTGTCCAGTCCGAGGAAACCGCCGGCAAAAACGTTGCGCCCCTGCGGATCTTTTCGATTGACCCACCAGTTGAAATTCAGCATCAGGCCCTGGAAGGACCGCTCCAGGAAGCGGATGTCAGCCCGGCCGAGTTCTGACTCTATCCTGTAGAGAAACACAGTCGCCCACGCGTGAACCGGAGGGTTCACGTCGCCGAAGTTCCACTCATACGCCGGAATCTGTCCATTCGGATGCGCATAGAGATTCCTCAGCATGAGCAGCAGCTGATCCTTCGCGAAGTCGAAGTCTACGAGCGACAGCGCAATCGTGTGAAAGGCAAGGTCCCATGCCGCGTACCAAGGATATTCCCACTTGTCCGGCATAGAAATGACATCGCTGTTCAGCATGTGGAACCAGTCAGAGTTGCGGCAGACTCCCGTGCCGGATCCCACCAGCGGATGAGCGTTATGCTCGGTCAGCCACCTGTCGAGATCGAAATAGTAATACTGCTTGGACCACATCATCCCGGCCAGCGCCTGGCGGTGGACGCGACGTTCGTCCTCGTTCAATTCTTTCGGGGTAATGCGCTCGTAAAACTCGTTGGCATCGGCGAGGCGATTATCGAATATCTGATCAAAGGTGCCAAATGCGTCGCTAGCCGGCTTCGCGCTTAGCCGCAAACACACAACCTTACTTTCCTCGGCTGGAACTTCAAGCACGTAATGGGCAGCGGCTTTCGTTCCCGTCTTCGCTGCATTGACAGCGTCGTGTGCGCCCGAGATGACGTATCGATGAAAGGCGTCTTTGACGTAAGGCGAAGGATTGGGTTGTGCCCAAAGGCGCTCCGCGTTTGATTCGTTCTCGGTGAAGAGCAATTTCGGTGCTCCTTCACACTGCAGGGTGTAGTCGCCAAGTTTGGGATGAGAGGCATTGATCTTTCCCCCATCGGTCTGGCTCAGCACGGGTTTCTGCTTACCTTCTTCCCATGTCCAGGTGTTGCGAAACCACAGTGTTGGAAGCACATGGATCGTGGCCGCTTCCGGACCTCGATTGTGGACGGAGATTCGAATTAGCGTGTCTTCCGGATCCGCCTTGGCATATTCCACGAAAACGTCGAAATACCGGTCGTCATCGAAGATTCCCGTGTCAAGAAGCTCGTACTCGAACTCCTCGCGCGAACGCCCGCGGTTCGTTTCCACCAGGTCGCGATAGGGATACTCACCCTGCGGATATTTATACAGGTATTTCATGTACGAGTGCGTGGGAGTGCTGTCGAGATAGAAGTAGTATTCCTTGACGTCCTCGCCATGGTTGGACTCGCTGTTTGTCAGGCCGAACATGCGTTCTTTCAGAATCGGGTCGCGGCCATTCCACAACGTCAGTGCAAAGCAAAGCTGCTGCTTGTCGTCGCTGATGCGGCCATCCCATCTTCACCCCAGCGATAAGCTCGCGATCGCGATTGGTCGTGGGTGAAGTAGTCCCATGCGTTGCCATCGGCACTGTAGTCCTCGCGTACCTGAGAGTACCGGGACATCCTTTACGTTTTAGACCGGGGACATAGGTTACAAGCCCCTTGCGGCGAGAGTG
>Ga0206894_1076_pt1 | contig 24153 bp, 14 predicted proteins | sample Alteio_BWOrgHeat_54_FD_152953 | JGI IMG/M metagenome (GOLD analysis project Ga0206894, IMG submission 152953) | Enriched cells from forest soil in Barre Woods Harvard Forest LTER site, Petersham, Massachusetts, United States -... | ecosystem: Environmental > Terrestrial > Soil > Temperate forest >...
GGCTCCTCACTTGCTTGTGCAAGGGACGGGTAAGGCTTTTTCTGCGCTGCTTTGTGTCTCCAATTTTTTAGCCCGAATCACTCAGGCTAAAGCTCAAGTGGCTACTGCAGAGCATACCTTCACCACACCGCCCGAGGCTGAGGGCGAGCAAGGGATACTCTGGACCTTGGCTAAATTGGTTACAGCTGTGACCTTGGGGGCGCTTGCAAGTGCCTGGTGGCAAAAGCGAAATCCTCAGCCTGCTTCTATTAATGACAGGACGGCGGGGCCCATTGATAGTCCACCATCATCCATAGCTGTGAGTCAACCGGAGACTCCAGTGACAATCCTTTCAGCACCACAGCAAGTGTTTAGCGTTGATGCAAAAAAGAATGAAGTCCTTTACTTGAAACAATTTTCGAATGATGAACTCGAAGTTCTTGTGGCATTAATCCAAAAGTACCAAAAAGAAAGTTGTTTTTTAGAAGATCAAATCTTCGAGCGTGGGGCTTATAAGCATCTATTTTCAAGGTCAACGGCTTACTATTGGGTGTTCAAATTAAAGGAGTGCTGCTGTCAAGTCGCAGAGCTAGAAGCAGTTCTGGAACAGCGCAAAAGGCAACCTTCGCACAACAGTGCGCCACAAGCACAAAGTAAGCCGCTCGTAGTGTTAAAAAAAGAGGAAATCTTAGCCTACAATCGACGCATAATTTCAGATCCGGAAGAGGTGCAGCGCAAGCTGGACAAAGAATTTAATTCAGCACAGCAATATCTCGATCTAGGTCGCACTCGCAAAGCGGCTACCTACATTCTTGAGTTGGAGGCTAAAGTGAGGCAATTAAAAGCCTCAAGCGTCACTCAGAGCTCAGAAATAGGAAAAAGCGGTTTTTTTTACATACAGGGGGGGGCGTCCGTCGATGGAGGATGCTTGTCTTAGCACTACTTTGGAAATATCACAAAATCATCAGGTACGCCTTGATGGGGTATTTGATGGACATGGTGGTGGGAAGGATTGTGCTTCATATCTGGAAAATGAGCTTCCAGACTATCTATCTAAGCGACTTAAAGCAGAGGTGTTGGAGCCTGGCTATCAAGGCATGGATTTGAAAGTGGCAGTTTGGAATCTGTTGAAATGTATGTATCCTCGATTGACTTTGCAATATCGAAATTGTCATAAGCAGGAAGACGAGTTAGATTGCCCTAAAAGTACAGCTACCGCCGTGGTGCGTTTTGGAAACATGGTGTGGGCGGCATGTGCAGGTGACTCGCGCGCGATTTTGGTGAAGCGGTCGCAAGGTGCCTATGCTCTTAGTGAAGATGCTAAAGTAGGAGAACTCGATCCAGAGCCTGCGAAATATGCAAGAGACAGCCTTAAACGCCGAGGAGAAATCGTTAAGCATTGGGAAGCAGATCTAGCCCCTCCAGCCCTACGTGTGTTCAAGTATAATGTAGTAGCTCTTAATATGACCCGTTCTGTAGGACACTCTGAGACAAATTCTGGCGTCAATCCGCGGGCTAAAGTGATTTGTCCTTCAGAGGCAGTGCTGGCAGAAGGGGATTTTACCTTGGTTGCTTCTGATGGATTGTGGGATGTGATGAGTTCTAACCAAGCGGGAGATATCGTGCGATTGCTCTCAAAATTGGGCAAAAGTTGTGCCGAAATTGCGAATATTATTGTAAATAAAGCTTTCGAGTGGGGAAGCAGGGATAACATCACGGCCGTGGTTTCTGATTTAAGAGCAAGGGTAACCCCTGCGGTAGATCCATCTCCAGGGATATTTACGCCGCAATTGCTACCAAGCGAGCAAGCAACGACGCCTGCCCTAGTCCCTCAAGAAACAATGCATGCAGGACTGATATGTTAGTTCCTAGTTCATTATCATCACCATCCCTAGCTGGTGGTGGAGTGGGACTTTCTTCACCTGCAGCAAATCCTCGAAACAGACCGGCTGACTCCAGCGTGACAGATGCGGCGGCTAGTTTGCTCTCTCTGTATCAAGTCGCTAGCTTACCAGCTACCATCTCATTAATGGAGGGTGCACATCGAGTTGCTGGGATTAAACGCAAGCGCTCCCCGACTGCTGATTCTCCCTCTAATATTGTTAATCTCGAAAAGGAGTATGCGCAATGGATTAGTGCGCACAATCGACGTTGCGTCGCGCCTGCCTCTATCAAAGGTAAGCTAGAGCGTGCCTTGAATTATGCTCAACAGTTTTTGGAGACGGGTGCTAATCCGCGTTGGTCGACTTGCCATGTAACTCGCAATGTAGAGGTATTAAGGCACAGTGATCAGGCATTGAAGCAACCTTTGCCTTCACAGCTGCATCCATTGCTGCAGCAGGTTGGGGTGGCGACGGCGATAGGGCAGCGTGAAGCAATGGAAGATCGATATTTAGTGACGGTCTTAAATATTCAAATTAATGGCAAAGTTCTACATGTGCCTTTATACGGTGTGTTTGATGGACACCGAGGTGAGGCATGTGCCACTTTTTTGCAGAAAAATATTGGCCCTTATTTAACCAGACAGCTGGCGCAAGAGTTATCGGCCATCGATGATCATGACTATGCTATTTTCAACATATTAAAGCGGGCTTTTGTTGAGTTAGGGGCACAATATAGAAGAGAGCAGCCAGAAGCATCGGCTGGAAGTACCGCTAATATTGCACTGATCATTAAGAAGCATTTATGGGTGGCTAATGTGGGAGATTCACGTGCTGTGATGAGTGTTTCAAGGCGGCCAATGGCGTTAAGCGTTGATGCAAAACCAGGCAATGCATTTGATCGAAGTGTGATTAAAAGACGAGGGGTCTTCAGGGATAGAGATGCAAATGGGCGTAATGCCCGGCGTGCCGGTAAGATTGGGGGATGGTGGTTGAATATGACGCGTGCTGTAGGCTATGATGAAATCCAGGCACCCTTTAACCCGCGAGCAAAAATTGTCAAATATGCCTTGAAAAGCAATGCCAGTAATCTGCTTATCATAGCTAGCGACGGTCTATGGAGCATGGCTAGCTCATCGCAGGTGGCAAAGTCTGTAGCTAGCGCCTCCGGTGATGGCAGAGACTGTGCATCTATTGCCCAGACACTAATCCGTAAAGCGTTGACATTGGGAAGCAGAGACAATATCTCGGTGATTGTGGCAAAAGTCAAACCAGTAGAGGAATAGCTTCATGTACGAATAGCAAATGCTTTATTGTTGATGCATGTTTGTTTACTCTTTGTTGCTGAGTGTTAATTGTTTAATTTTAGCTATGTATTAATACAATGTTGTATTTAAATATAAATTAGTGTATGCTATGCATTCTTTATATCACGCGGTCAGAAGAAAATTATGTCGATGCAAGAAAAATTCAAAGCCATCCTAGCCTCAAGCGCCTTTGATCAGCTTGAGCCCTTTGTCGAGCCGGCCTCGTGGGATACAATGTCCCATAATGACCGAGAACTCCTTGGCATCTTGTTTGTCAAGCAAGGGGAACATCAGCTAAAAAATGGTGATAGCAAGGTTGTGGAGAGTTTTGAGCTGGCAGCCAAAGTCGCGCCATCTAGTCCGCATGTATTTTTCCGCCAGGCGATGATTTATGCCGATCAAGGGCAAAATATTCGCTGTTTGATAGCTGCTAGCAAAGCGCTGGAAAAAGCAACTCATCTCGATCCTTCCTTCATGAGTGCTTGGCATTCGTGGGGCAACATATTGGTGAGAATGGCCCTATTCTATGACGATGTCTCTTATTTCTATCAAGCCGACGTGAAATTCCACGAAGCTGAGCACCTTGCGCAGCAAAGTGGTGGACGTCATACGGATAGCCTTTGGTGGCATTGGGGCGTATGTTGGTATCATATCGGCAAACATTCGGGTGAAGCTGTGGATTTTTTCCGGGCCTTGGAGAAATTCCGTATGGCAGAGAAGGTGGGATGTGAGAGTGGCGAATTTCATAATGACTTAGGCAATGTGCTCACAGATCTGGCATGTCTTGTTTCTGGACGTAAAGATCTTTTTCTTGAGGCTGTCGAACACTATAAGGTTTTTATTGATCAAGCACCAGATCACTACGAAGGATGGTATAATTTAGCCCGTACTTACCAGCGTTTATATGATCAGACATATAGTTTTGACCATTTTCGTGAAGCTAATGAGGGTTTTGCCCGAGCGGCAGCGATCAATGGAGATGAAGCGAGCGTTTGGTTGTTTTGGGCTGAGTTATTGATGCACTCTGGCAAGACCTCACGTGATGTCGAGCGGTTGCAGGCAAGTTTTGGTAAATTTGAAAGGGCGTACCATCTTGAGCCTGATAATCCTCGGCTGTTGCTGCGTTGGGGTGAAGCCCAAATGTTGATGGGATCAGCAACAGAACATCTTGAAATGCTTTATGAAGCCAAGAAAAAAATATGTCTTGCCCTTGAGGTCATGCCTGATGATCCCGATGCTTGGTATGTGTATGGTGTATGTTTAGGAGAGTTTGGGCATTATTTCAATGCGCAGGAGTACTTCCATCAAGCGATTGAAAAGTTTCAATATGGCTTATCTCTTAAAGGTCCCCATGCCTTATTGCTGCATGGATTAGGGCTAGCACATTTTGCCATTGGCGATCTTACTGGAGATGTTCAGGCGATAGAGAAATCGGTAGATTATTGTAGCCAGGTGGCTGAGACGGGCGCGACACTTTTTCCGCAGTTCCTCAATGACTGGGGGGTAGCCTTGATGAAGCTTGGTGAACTCACCAACGAACAATCTCATATTGAGGCGGCAGCCGAAAAATTTGAATTGGCCATTAGCAAGCGCTTAGAAGTCCCTGGTGAAGAAGTCGATGTCGAATGGCTGTATAACTATGGCTGCGCCATGGATTTTCTGGGTGACTTTCATGAAGAACCTATCTATTACGAAAAAGCAGTGCAGGTGTTGTCACATATCCTACAGATTGATCCCGACTACCATCATGCCCGCTACAATTTAGCATTAGCCTATTTCCATTTGGGCGAATTGAATTCCGATGTCGAAAGTTTCCATCGTGCTATCGATCTCTTTCACGAGCTTGTGCAACAAGATGCTGAGGATGAGATGGCCTGGAACGACTACGGATTGACACTGTTGAATCTGGCTGTATTGACAAATGATCCAGCCCACACCCTCCAATCGCATCAGCTTTTTGAGCAGGCTGAAAGTAAGCTTCAGCAGGCTGTAGCTTTGGGTAATGTCAATGCATTCTATAATCTTGCTTGCCTATATGCCCTTACTAATAATTTGCCAGCGGCGATCCATTATTTGGAACGCGCCGAACAGTGTGCGGCGCTACCTTCGGCTGATGACGTCATGCATGATGAGTGGCTAGAAAGCCTGCGCCATCAACCTGCTTACCGGATGCTAGTATCCCGCTTGCTAGCGAATGATATCGAGAGCGATTCCGACGACAGCTAAGCCCGCACCCCTTTCAGGGGTGCAATGTTAATGCCAATCACCCAGGGTTACGCTGTCGCTCACCCTGGGCTACAAGCCGCTACCCCTTTCAGGGGTAGAACACAGTAATGCTCTTCAATAAGGAAAAATGTTACCTATGTGCTTGGACAATGTAATCCATGCACTTAGATAGATTGTAACCCATGTGCTTATTCGGACACCGATACCCCTTTCAGGGGGGTAACACAATGATGTTTATAAACTTTAAATCCTTTTACTCTGTGCTCTACCCCTGAAAGGGGTTACGGCTTGTAGCCCAGGGTGAGCGCAGCGTAACCCTGGGTGTACAATAATACAATATTGCACCCCAGAAAGGGGTGCCGGCCATTTTGGCAACAATCTGTTGAATCGTCACGACACATTTGACGCAAATTGCCCGTTACCCTTTTCATGGGTATCAAAGGTCGAAGGTGTGGATTTGCTTAATAACCCTGTGGGCTAATGTAACTGGCGTGTCTGCGGATGCCTTCTTGGTTGGGCGAGCAGGTTCTTGATAGTGCATACAAGGTGTATTTTGGAACTTCTCATTGGGGTTGCTGGAAGCTTCCTGATATTCTTCTTCGGCCAATTGCAGCATATTCTTTGTATTTTCTATGATAGCGTATACCGCTCCATCTTGTTCGTCAGATAATTTGCTTTTCTTCTTATTGTAGGGGGCTGAAGTGCGCATCGTAGTGTGTAAAAATTGGTTTTCAGAGAACTGAAGGCCTTGCTTAACTTTTAGCAATTCCGCTAGCTTCTTTGCAGCTATCTCTCGTTTAGCGCTCTCTTCGATTTGGGCAGATTTTGCAGTTCTCCCTTCCTGCCACGATCTCACAGGAGATAATATGCTTTCGAAAACCCTACTGATGAAATTGGACGAAGAGCTCTTTGAATCTGATGGGGGGCTAGGTGCCGGATTATTTGTTGCGTTCGGACTTGCTATTTCGGCGGCCTCTGTGTGGGCTTCTTCTTGCGGACATTGTGGTCTACACTGTAGATTTTGACGGTCTGCATATTGTCGTAAGATCATCATTGCTGCTTTGTGTCTTGGATGGAATACTATATTTACAATGTCAAGGTCTTGGGGCGGTGTAGATGGGGTATCTGGCTGTCTTCTTTTGTGGCTTCTTAGGACCCTGTCACTGGAAGGAGGCGAAAGTGCCACAACAGCGCGCTGGTCGCGGACTGGGCTTAGGTTTTGTATTCTGCGATCCATAGGATTAACACTAGCCGGGCTAGGTGCGGGGGTGCATGTTGGCATAAGCGGCTGTGGGCTAGGACTAGTAGCTAATGAGAGTGGTTGTGGCATAGATGACTCTTTGTGATTATAGGGTGAGTTAGGTTTGTTGAAGAGACAATGTATTCTCTATGTGCCTGGATAGGACCGGGGCCCTCCAAGATTGCCCTTGTAGGCATTGTACTGGCTTATTAATGTCATTGCCGTGACGAAACGATCGAGTTCTGTACTAAAATGAGCTAGATTTTGCTGTGATGTGGTAGGTGTGGTAGTTGTGGTAGATGTGGTGGGCGTGGGAGGTGTGGGAGGTGTGGGAGGTGTGGGTTTTGCTCTTTTGCGGCTTCTTAGGACCCTGTCGCTGGAAGGAGGGGTAAGTGCCGCAAAGACACGTTTTCTGCGGTGGGGCTTGGCTGGACTTTGTGGGGCGTCGGCTGAAGACGATGTTGGACTTAGACTTTGTATCTTACGATCGGTAGATTTGATGCTAGATGGTCTGGGGGCGGTGTGTTGTGCCGGCATAAGTAGCTGTGGAGATGACGTGCTAGGTCTGGGACTAGTAGCTAATGAGGTAGGTTGTGGCATAGCGGACTCTTTGTGATTAGTAGGTGAATTACGTTATGTTGGATTTAATTAAAAACTTTATGTTTTTAATCGAGGATGAGGCTACATCTTCACACATATAAAAGTAAATAAAAGAATAAGATGATAGTGAAGCTCCAGCAAGGTATACTGAACGTGATTCAAAATTTGGCATTTCCAGCCTGCCGCGGTACAGGATGGGCAAAAATTTAAATCATTAAATATAAATGACATAAAACCGATAAATCTGTATAATGTAAGCTATTAGAAACAGTCTACAACATATTGAGAACGGTATTTTTATGACACATGATCAAATGAGCCTTTTTTCTATCCAAAAGCAAGAGCAGTCGGAAAAACCAAAAGAAATTTACTATACCCAACGCAAAATACGCCGGGCTTCTCGTAATCAAATTGAGATGATAGCTTCTTCTTTAGATGACATGATTCCTGATGATCATCCAGTGAAGGCTATCTGGGCATATATTGATAATTTAGATTTGTCGAAAGCCTTACTTAAGATTGAATCATACGAAGGATGCGTGGGAAGATCGGCAATAGATCCTAAGATTCTTGTTGCATTGTGGTTGTATGCTACAGTTGAAGGAATAGGTAGCGCTAGAGTTTTAGCACGTTACACTCGTGAGCATCTTGCATTTAAATGGATATGTGGGAACGTTGAAATAGAGAGGAGAACGATCTCAGATTTTAGAGTAAAACACGGCGATTTATTTGAAAACCTGCTTGCGCAAGGAATAGCTATTCTAATTCACGCTGAAGAGATCACGTTGAAAGAGATAGCACACGATGGATTGAGAGTGAAAGCCGACACGTCGAAAAAATCTTTTCATAGAAAACAAACTATTCAACAGTCTTATAAAGAAGCAAAAGAACGTTTAGCTCTTTTGAAGAAAGAGATTGAGGAAGAGCCCAATAAGTTTAACGAACGAGAAAAAGCAACGAAACAGCGTGTAGCAAAAGAAAGGGTAGAAAAACTGAAAGCGGCTCAAGAAAACCTAAATAAAATGCTCGAAGAAAGTGATCTCAATCGGAAAAAGCATAAAAAAAAAGTATTGAATAAGGAAGAAAAAGAAGAGATACGTGTTTCAACAATAGAACCAGAAGCTAGAAAGATGAAAATGCCAGATGGAAGTTTTCATCCTGCTTATAATTTTCAGTTTGCTGTAGATACATTCAAAACTATAATAGTAGGAGTAGATGTTGTCCAAGCAGGGACAGATGGTGGACAAATGTTACCGATGTATAAAAAGATCAAAACGCAATATGGAATTACACCCGAAAGATATCTGGCTGATGGTGGATTTAAAAGCAAAACAGATGTTGAAGAAATGACAAAAGATGGTTGTAATGTATACGTTCCTCTCCAACAGAAAATTAACGGAAAAGACGTTAAGGACATACAAAAGCCAAGAAAAGGTGAAAGCAAAGAAGTGGAAGAATGGCGCAAAAGAATGGCAGAAGAAGGATCAAAAGTTATTTATAAAAGAAGGGGGTCAACCATAGAGCTTTGTAATGCCCGCCTTCGAGAGTATGGTCTTTATCGATTATGTGTGCGAGGGCTAGATAAAGCTAAGAATGTAGCTACGATGTTTGCGGTAGCACACAATATGATGAGAAGTATTGCAATGGGTTTAGCAATTTAGGAATGACCAGAAGGTTCGAGCAAACAAAGAGTCTGCAGAAAATGCGAAACAACAAAACTTTAAATTAAACAAAGGGTTCCAATAGCCCTAAAAGATGGGAGTTGTTTTGGAATTTTGTAGCACCTTTGATTTTTGCCCATCCTGTTCCGCGGCAAGCTACACCCCCCGTGAATATGTACCGAAAAGGACCTAAGGGACCTAAAGGACCTAAAGGACAATCGCACCTTGTCCTTTAGGTCCCTTAGGTCCTTTTGGTCCTTTGTCCTTTATGTCTCTTAGGTCCTTTTTGGGGGCCTATTTGCGCTTGCGCTCGTTCTCGGTGAGGAAGCGTTTGCGCATGCGGATGGCGTCGGGAGTTACTTCGATCAATTCATCGTCTTGGATATAGTCGATGGCTTGTTCTAGGGTAAAGCGGCGCGGAGGAATGAGGATGATATTCTCATCGCTACCAGAAGCGCGCACGTTGGTGAGCTGTTTGCCTTTAATCACGTTGACGATGAGATCATTATCGCGGCTATTTTCGCCCACGATCATCCCTTCATAGACATCGTCGCCAGGACCTGTGAATAGCACACCTCTATCTTGCAGATTGAAGCAAGCGTAGCCATTGGTTTTGCCTGGGCAGATGGAGATCAATACCCCTTTTGTGCGTCCGGTGATGGTGCCTCTCCAAGGAGCAAACTCTTCGAAGACAGACGTCAAAATCCCTAAGCCACGAGTGACGGTGAGGAAATCATTGCGATAGCCCATTAAACCGCGTGTGGGGATAAGGAATTCTAATCTAGTGATGTGGTGTTCATCCGTGTTGAGATGTTGCATCTCGCCTTTGCGACGCGATAGCTCTTCGATGATGTTGCCAGAGAATTCTTCTGGCACTTCGATATGTACACGTTCGATCGGTTCGTTTTTAACCCCATCGATCTCTTTGATGATGACGCGTGGCTTGGAAACGCTAAATTCATACCCTTCGCGGCGCATGGTCTCGATCAAGACGGAAAGGTGCAATTCGCCGCGTCCTGCGACAGTGATCTTATCTTGGTCGCCGCTGTTGTCTTCGATGCGTAAAGAGATGTTGGCGCGTCGTTCTCTTTCGAGACGATCTCTAATTTTGTTCATGGTAACATGTTTACCGCTGCGTCCTACAAAGGGGCTGCTGTTAACGGTAATATCAACCGATACTGTGGGCTCATCCAATTTGATCGGAGGTAGGCGCACAATGTTTTTAGGATCGCAGAGAGTATCGCCAATGGTGACTTCAGGGATCCCTGAAAGACAGACGATGTCGCCAACGCCAGCTTCTTCCATTTCGACTTTCTCTAGTCCGAGATAGCCTTCGATACGTGTGATCGCACAGCGATTTTGATTGCCTTTAGCATCGCAGTGCACGACGATTTGTCCTTTTTTCACGCAGCCATCAAGGATTCTTCCGCAGGCTTGTCTGCCCACATAATCGTCATAAGAGATGGTGGCAGCTTGCATGAGGAATGGAGCCTCGAGACTTCCTTGAGGGGGTTCAACGGCGTTGACGATGAGTTCGAAAAGTGGGCGCATGTCTGTACGAGGATCATCGAGTTGGTGTGTGGCAAAACCAGAGAGGCCAGAGGCATAGCAATAACGGAAGTCCAATTGTGCATCCGTCGCGCCGAGTTCGTTAAAGAGGTCGAAGGTGGCATCCAGGACTTCATCCGGTGTGGCATGTGGGCGGTCGATTTTATTGAGCACAACGATTGGTTTGAGACCCATTTTAAGGGATTTAGAAAGCACGAAGCGCGTTTGAGGCATCGGGCCGTCTTGGGCGTCGACCAATAGCAATACGCAGTTGACCATGCCGAGGATGCGTTCCACTTCGCCTGAGAAGTCGGCGTGGCCCGGTGTATCGATGATATTGATTTTGTAATCTTCAAAATGCACCGAAGTATGCTTTGCAAAAATCGTAATGCCCCGTTCTTTTTCTTGGTCGAAAGAGTCCATGATACGTTCAGCGACAACTTGATTGTCTCGGAAGACATTAGACTGCCTGAGCAGGCTGTCGAGCATGGTTGTTTTACCATGGTCAATGTGGGCAATGATGGCGATATTACGAATTTTTTTTGGTGAATACATATAAATCGTTGTTTTTTAAGGTTTAAAAAGGAATACCATAGCATTTAGTTTATAAAATTACAATAGACTTCTTTCGAAAGTATATGTTTACGTGGTCTACAACTTCCGTGCCCGTGTGCGTGCCCGTGCCCGTGCCCGAATTAATCTACACGCTCTCTTGTATAACTGAAAACCTTTCAACTTTACCAATCACGTTTTTATTTCCAATCTTCTTTCGGGCACGGGCACGGGCACGGGCACGCACACGGGCACGGGATTGCAGTTTCGCAAGAAGTCTAATTTTTTTACTTGTGGGAATAGCTTTTTTAGGCGTAAGCTTCATGTTAAGGAAGGGTGCATGGATAAAGGTTACATCGAAGAACACGACGAATTGGAAGACATTAGCATTCCCACAGGGAATCTTATGGATTCTAAGATTAGCCAGCTCGATGACGCCTTGAATGAAAAATTGGAAAGAGCCTTCCATAAACAAACATCGCAAGTGCTATTGCACGACGTCGCTAAGATCGGCAGCGAGCACGACCCTATCGACTTAGCCCATGCTGTCACTCGTTTGCCTCCAAGTGCCCGCGTGGTCGTTTACGATAACTTACCCGATTTCGTGGCTAAGATTATCTTTATGATTAATACCGGCTGTAGCACGCGCAGCGCCATCTTTCGCCAGATTGATGACAATGAGATCAAAAGCCTCATCGAGATGATGCCTCCCGATGAAGCCGTCTGGATGCTCGATGATATGTCAGATCGGCGCTTAAAACGGGTGCTTGAATTGCTCGAACCCAAAAAAGCTGCGCGCATCCGAGAGCTACAAAAGCACGATAGGCATAGCGCTGGTCGCTTAATGACCAACGAGTTTTTTGCCTTCCATCTCAATACCACCATTGGGGAGGTGACAGCCTCCATCCGCGATAATCCAGGCATCGATCTGACGCGCTCTATCTTTGTTTTGAACGATCAAGAGGAATTGGTGGGCTTTGTTCCTGGACGTAACCTCATGGTCAATCCCCCTTATCTGCCTTTACGACAAGTTATGCGCCCTGTGTTGCATAAAGTCACCGCCAATGATTCGCGCGATGAAGTGGTGGATTTGGTGGAGAGATATAAAATTCCGGCTGTGCCCGTAGTGGACGAAAATGATCACCTGCTTGGCGTCATTACTTATGAAGATGTTGTCGAAGCTATGGAAGATATTGCTGACGAAACCATTGCCAGCATCGCCGGTACGGCCGAAGATGTGAGTGAGCAGGCTCCTATCCTGCAACGCTTCTTGCTGCGTGCCCCGTGGCTATTGGTGACGCTATGTGCTGGTTTGATTACTGCTACCGCCATGGCGCATTTCAAAAACCGTTCTTGGTTTGTTTATGTGCCCTTTTTCGTGCCTTTGATTGCTGGGATGTCGGGCAATGTCGGTATTCAGTGCAGTACCATTCTGGTCAGAGGGATGTCGACAGGGGGGCTGTCTGTCGGCTCACGCTTTAATGCTGTGAGCAAAGAATTGGGGATTGGCTTGTTGATCGGCAGTGTGTTTGGCGTCTTTTGTGGCGTGGCTGTCTATATGCTAAACCATTTGCAAATCCATAGTGCTGGTGGCGATCCCTTGGCGGTAGGCACCACGGTCAGTGTCGGACTCTTTGGAGCATGTTTAGTGGCAACGGTATTAGGGTCATTCTCGCCATTTTTCTTTGCACGCTTTGGCGTAGACCCAGCGGTGGCATCAGGACCCATTGTCACGGCATTTAATGATGTATTATCGACATTGATGTTTTTCTTAGTCGCGCGCGTCATTTATCCCCTCTTTGCCTAATTTTGAATCACCTTCGGTATTATCATGAAAGAATTCTTCGTTCTCCTTGGAATTAATCTTGTTGTTTTTTTTCGCAACCTGATCGAATTTATCAAAGTCGCCTTTCGCTATTATGGGTGCATCCCCTTTTTAAAAGCCGATATTGCTTTGCGGTTGATGTATTTGTTTCACAATCCCTATTCCATCAGTAAGCGTTTTTTAATTAAAAAAGGGGAAAAAGACATTTATGCATACGGGGAGACACCGCTGACGACCTTAGAACTCATCTCACGTGAATGTGGGATAGGACCAACGGATTGTGTCTATGAACTGGGAGCTGGCCGAGGGCGCGGCTGCTTTTGGCTGCGCAGCTTCATCGGTTGCTCTGTGGTGGGGATCGAATTTGTGCCCGAGTTTGTGGAGCGCGCCCAGCGCATTGCCAAGAAACTAGGCTTGCAGCGCATCGAATTTCGACTGGCAGACTTTCTACAGTGTGATTTGCAGGGGGCGAGTGTGTGTTATTTATATGGCACTTGTTTGGAAGATCAGGCTATTGATGTTCTCATCGAGAAGTTTGCCAAGCTGCCGCCAGGCACTAAGATCATTACCGTTAGCTATCCGCTTTCAGACTACACAGAAAAACCCTCCTTCGAGATCATGAAGCATTTTACAGCCCCTTTCACTTGGGGCAAAGCCGATGTCTATATGCAGGTTGTCACAGGCTTTAGAGGCTGACAGGAAAATCTCTTAAATTTTAAGCAGAGGAGGGGCGAATCCGAGGACACCGCATTTGGACACTACGGGTGATAGGCTGCCTTTTAACAAGGGGGAAGAGGTGCTTTTTACAAGCGGCAGGCTCTTCTTTTCTTCTTCAAGCATCTTAAGCACCGCTTCACGCGCTGCGGGAATTGTTAAGCGTAAAGTTTGGTCAGGATGTAGCAGCTTAGCGATGAGGCTTTGCAGCTCATCATCAGGCATTATGATATCGTCTAGGTTGAATACGTCTTGACGCAAGAGGGATAGAATGGCAGAGATTAGATATTTTAAGCCCTCTTTAAGCGTGTCTGTGATTTTTTCAGAACCGAGTTGGATGCAGTCAGTGATGATAGTTTGAATGGCTTTTAATGATTCATCAACTCGTTTCAGCTCTTGAGTGTAGCGCGTTTGGCCTGTAATGCATGCATGTACTTTGGGCTCATCTTTAAGGGCTATCATGTCGGATGTGGCATGATCAATTTTTTTAAGAAGGGTGTTAATGAACTCTTTGACCATTTGTGGGTCTTTGAGGTCTTTGTTATCGTTAGGTTCTGAAGAGGCTACTTTTTGCGTAGATTTGTTAGTCGTAACAACTTTTCCTTCACAAAGCGTCTCAAGGGTCATTTTCTGTCTTATAAGCTCGATGCGTGGAGCATGCGTCTTTTTGTGGAGCAGCCAATAGAAAAGGGCACCTGTCGCAAACACATCGATAGGTAATCCAATAGAGCCATTTTTTTTGAAGCGTTCTGGCGCATAATAATCGACGGTACCTCCATAGCTTGATCCCGAGCCCAAGGGGCCTTTCGAAGGTCTTGTCAGGCCGAGATCCCCCACCACTAAGTGAGAACCTTCCACAAAGATATTTGTTGGTTTGATGTCGGCATGGATGAGGTTGTCAGCATGTAAGACATTGACACCGTCAAGAATATCTAGAAACAGCCTTAATAGCTCCCATTTTAGGGTTGTTGAAGCACCGACACCTTCGATAGCTGGCGCTGCATAGGTTCTATGCACATGTTCATTTCGCACAGGGGCTGAAATATGTGAGTTTGTTGGGGTTAGGCAAATAGAGGAAGGAGCCGCAGAATGGTCGGAAAGGGTGAAGGTCGTATGATTGTCTGATGTGTGGCTGCCAGAAGATGTCGTTAATATTGAAGGGTCAGTCACTATGGAACGGTCGACACTTTTCAACAAGGCGGAAAGGTCAACTCTTTCCAGATCAGAGTCATAACGGTGTTGATAGGTGATGACTTTTTCCACTTCTTTAACACGTGGATGGTCATCTTTATCAAGAATTTTATGTCCGTCTTTGTCTTTATACGTGTATTTGCCTTTGTATTTTGCATAATCTTCGATCTGGCAGATACTTTTTTTACCGATATACTGCCATAGACGTTTCGCTTCTTTCAGTAGACTGTGAATGCGACGCTTATAGCTGTTGGGGTCGTTTTGGCGAGTGGCGGAATTTGACACACGGCGCGTGGTGAGGCGCGCGACTTTTTTGAATGTAGGGAGTTGCCCTTTAGTGAACGTGATGCAAAGAGCATCAGTGCAGTACTTAAATCCCCCTCTAATTCTTTTCCCTTGGTGGGGCAATTTAAGATACATGCGATATTGGTTTTCGGAGACATAAAAGAGATGGGCTTTATGTGAAAGTCTTTCCCCATATTCTTTGACGATATCGGCATGTTTCAGGTTTTTGAACTTGTTAGAGGCATCCTCATTTGTCGCTTGATTGTACCAACTAAAGGCGTCATTGGCGACTTTTTGCAGAAGATCTAATTTCTCTGCTAGTAGCTCTTCTTTGGTGTGTTCTAAGAAGCCATTGAATAGCGCTAGCTTGAATGGATCATCCCCCCTTTTTAAGGGAGAAGGGACAGGCAGGCTTACAGTATTTGGACATGGAGGCGCTGAAGGTGTCGCAAGTCCACCTACAAAACCTTGAGGTGAATATAGCAATTCCGGTTGATATCTTAATGAGACGGTAGCTGACATGCTTTTTATCTAGCGTATTGGTTTTTCATTTCATTATAGGTCTATGGGCTACGCGAGCATGCATCCTACAGTAAAGTTCCGATTTTTGCAAAGGATTTCCGAAAAGCAAAAGCGAAAAAAGCAAAGGCTAAAATCTAAAGGCGAAAGGCGAAAAAATAAAGGCTAAAAGCTAAAAAGAAAAGCAAAAATAGCCGTGCTCCATTGGGTCCATTTTTTAGCCTTTAGCTTTTAGCCTTTCGCCTTTATTTAATGACGGTACAGGACGACTTTATATGATTGTGCGGTTTTGCCTTTCGTGTCATGGGGGTTCACACACTTTGCATGTGGATTCACATACTTTGCCCAGTCTTCTATCTGAGATGTTGGCGTGTTAGCTTTTGATCGGTTGCTGATTTTTCGCAGCTTTTTCAGAAGTTTGTGTTCAAGGATGTCGGGATTTCTTTTCGCATCGTCCTTGACATTGGTGAGCAGTTGTCCAGTGCTCCGAGTTACCTTTTTGAAGGTGGGGAGCTGGTTTCGTGTAAATGTAATGCAAAGAGCATCACGGCGGTCGCAGCCTTTAAATTTTAGGGCGGGCTCTGGCAATTTTAGATACATGCGAAATTGATCTTTGGAGACATAGAAAATATGAGCTTTGTGTGGCAGCCTTTGCTGATATTTTTTTTTGATATGAGCATTTCTAATATTGTTAAATTTGATATCAGGATTTTCATCGCAATCTTCATATTGATGGAAAGCTTGATTTGCAATATGACAAAGAAGGTCGATTTGACCTGCTAACAGTATCTCTTGAGTATGTTCTGTAAAGGCGAGGGCTATGGCTGTTTTTAAAGGATCGGCTGCTTGTTTTGTGGAGGGCATTGGCGATAGGGAGGGCGTAGACGTTACTGGGCTTCCCATAGTAACGGCAAGTTGGGGGAAAGAAGTGGATGCAAGAGAGGGAAGAGTCATATTTGATAGTTAACGTTTCTATTTTATTTTGTTAAACCAGCTCGAATTATCGTTTTTTTATATAACAGAGGATTTAATTTAGCAAAGCTTTTCCTAAAGAGCAGAAGATACGAGCTTAGAGAATCGAGCAGTAGCGCAAAGTGTTGTAGCTTAGTTTCTAGGGCATCGTTCTAGGTAACATCCTCCCCCAAAGAGGACTGACGCTGATGAAATAGTTTCCTATGAGAAGGTGATGGCGTTATAGCGCGCAAGGCGGATGGAGAGGCAGCTGTGTGTCTATTGAACGAAGGTGATCCTGTTACGGTCCTATAGGGTGAGGCGTGATGGCTGCCACTAGGAGATTTGCCACCTTTGCTCTTAACTTTTAGAGGGCTTTGCTTTGAAGGGCTTTGTTGTAATTCTGAACGTTCCCTTTGCATCTGTTCGTGTATTTCATCCAGTGTTTTGCTTTTATGTAGCTGTAAATTAAGGGTTGTATTGCCAATGATCAAGATCATTTTCATGGCAGCTAGTAAGCTGATGCGTTGCTCGCTATTTGAGCGAAGCATTTTGGCGATCAGTTGTTCAGACGTTATTAGCTTAGAAACATCCCACTTGCGGCACGATGAATTTAAGAATTGAGAATTGGAATAAGGTGGAAATTGAGATGGATCACGGGAGGCACTAGGAATGTCGGCACTTTCTTCCAAGCTTTGCAGGCTACCCTGCTTGGAAAGCCGGGGGGACATGGCTGAAGCTGGAGATTCTTGGCTTAGGCTTTCTTTCTGTTCTGGTTCATCTGAATGATGGGGAGACCAGGATGGTGACTGAGGTGCATCGCTGGATTCTGTGTGTTTCGGCGCTTGAAACTCAAGGTCATTATCATCGGGATCAAAATCGAGGGCAGCCTCATCTACATCTTTCACTTCCTTTCCATTCACAGATATTTCATGCGTAAGGGCTTTGGTCAAAGCTTTCTCCAAATACACTAGAGAAGCTTTTGCTTCATCTGTGATGTTTTCTGAGATTGCCAATTGTGCTTGCTCTAAGACTCTTGTAAGCGGTTGTAGATATTCTTTTTGGAAATTCACTTCGGGACGAATTTGACCGTTCATTTGCGCGAAGAGCTCTTCCTCGACAATATCCTTTAGTGAACTATATGCAGAAGAGTTAATTAATCTCTGTGTCTTATAGTCTTCTATTTTTTGCATCGCAGCATTTTTAGGGATCTGACCTTTATCAACATTGGAATTTAACCCAGATTTGATTTGAGCGATTTGTGCAGAGAGTTCATTGATTTGAGCAGAGAGTTCCGCATGGTTTGCTGGTAGGGCTTCTGCAGCTTTTGCTTCGGCTTCTTGGTTATTCTCTAGTTGTTTTTTGAGTTGAGTGATCTCGCTTTTAATCCTGAATAATTCTGTTTGTTTTTTGAGTGGATTGATCTCGCCTTTAATCTCGAATGGTTTTTCGGGATCATTATTATCACGTAGATTATTCATTAGAATTTGCACCCGTCTGAGCTGCTCTTTTTCTTTGTTGACCTGTAATTGATTTACCCATGCAGCCTCTGCACTGAGATTTTGTGTTTGTAGAGGAGTGTTTACTTCTTCAATGGCACTCATTGTGGTGGCTGCTTGAGGATTGTTAAGTTGAGCTTGATATAGCTCACAAAAACTCAGTTGATCTTTTATTCCCTCAATTGTCTCTGGAGAAAGTATCTGTAGAATGTATTTGTTATAGGGTTCAAATAGCTTTAAGATACTGTTCAGTTGACTTTGTTTTTCACTTGCATCCTCCTCAGAGTTTGTCGAGTCGGGGAGATTAAAGAGGTTTAGATCTTGGATGAATTTCATCAGTTGAGTACTCTCTTGGATAGCTGCAAAAGCTACCGTTGCGTTGGGACGAACTTGTGGCTCAAAAGATTTCTTTAGACTTTCAAATCGAAGCACGTTTTCATGATCTAGGCTCATCTTAAGCTTGTCTAAATCATCGCTTGAAATGGTTAGATTTTTTACTTTGGTGGCGATCTGCAGTGCTTTTGATTGGATTTCTTCCGATATTTTTGAAGTTGGTAAAACTGCAGAGCTAACCTGCGCAGCTCTATTATGTTGGGCGATAATTTTTCTTAATTGGAAGAGAGCATCTAGAAATTCACAGCGTGGGGGCAAGTGCTTGTGTTGAAGAAAATAATAAAGAATACCTAAGCTCCATACATCGCTTTGGGGTGATCCCAAGGCGTTTTTGTTACCAGAGTTTTCTGCCGCTAATCTTTCTGGCGAGAAGAAACGGAAGCGGCTGCGTGTGTAATGCTCATCTTCTGTAGATGGGGGTGTATTGAGACTCACTTTATATTGGAAGCCACTCTCTGAGGGAATGATGTTTAGTGTGATCGAATCTACACAAATATTATCAAGAATCACCCCTTGTTTGTGGAAGGCTCTCAGTTTTTTAATTAACTCAAGGTATACCTTAGGGGTATCTGTAGATGGGATACATGAAACGCTAAAGCATGCAGGATCTAGGAAAGAGGTGAATTGCTCTTTTCCTTCTTTATTGGGATAGAGCTTGTCATTTTCGCTTTGATACATCCAATAGCTTTGAAGCGTGCGAAGGGCTTTTTTATCCGCTTCTTCTACGCGGGAAAGAGGGGTTGTCACCTGAATGATTTTTTTGACGGTTGGAAGCTGATTTGCGGCGAAATTGATGCACACAGCTTCAGCAGAATGCAAGGTGATGCCCTCGACGATTTCTTCTTTATTAGTATGGGGGACTTCAAGATAGATCGTTAGTTGGTTTGGATCAGTTTCAAAATAATGGGTTTTATAAGGCAGTTTGGCTAACTTAATCTGTGGATCTTGCTGCTTGGCAAAACACGCATTGGCAAACTCGATGATAGCCCGGCACTCAGGTGCGAGAGGGATGATTCTCACATTTGCTTTTATAAAAGCCGCTTTGAGCTCTTGAATGGATTTTCCTAGTTTCGCTTGTTTTGGTCCTGGTTTAGGTTTTGGCGACAACGTGGAGGAAGAGGAGTACTGTGAAACTAAAAGGGGGCTATGTGGAGTGCTTTGGAGTTGTGTTAAGGGGACTAAATGAAATCTAGGAGTCCCACCTGAAAGGTAAGGACCAGAAGGGGAAAAACTATAAGGTTGTGTCATAGGTATACCGACTTGATTTTGCTTTAGTTTTTACGAATTGTGTATTGCTAGCGTCATATACTACCGCTTCGTTTTATTTTAATAAAATTAAAAAGTGGGAGTTGTGAGATTTCGTTTTTGTATCGAGAGAGTATTATGTATGTTTGTGTATTAGAAATTAAAACAAATTATAATATAGATTGGGTGAACTTTGGCTCTTCACATTGAACGCGAAGATCGCGAAGCAAGCGAAGATATCGCGAAGAAAGTTTTTGTTTATTGTAAAAATTTATTTTTATTGACGAAAATTGATTTTGAGAGAATTTTGATGGGTGAAATTTTTTGAAAATTACCACTCGGAATCCTATATCATGCTTCACCCCGTTCGTTTGCTACTCTTTATTTTCTCTTGTTTATTTGTACTAACACAACATGGATATACTGAGGAAGTTTTTGATCCAGCCACCGAAGCCATCGCCCTAAAGAACATAAAACAATTAACATCTCCAGAGATGGGCTTCGAAAAAGCGGGTGAAGCCTATTTTTCGCCCGATGGAAAAATGATTGCCTTTCAGGCCGTTCCGCACGGGCAAGAACATTATCAGATCTTTACCATGGATCTAGTGGAGAGGATTCCTCGCATGGTGAGTACAGGCAAAGGCGCTTGCACCTGTGCCTATTTTAGACCCGATGGCAAAAAGCTCATCTTCGCCTCGAGTCATACGGATCCAGGGTTATCTGCAGATGGTGGCGAAGTTCCTGGTTATCAGAGACAAGGAGGGCGCTATAGTTGGCAGTTTACTCCTTATATGAATATCTTTGAAGCTAATGTGGATGGTTCCGCGCTGACACCCTTGACCACTGGCTCTGCCTATAGTGCTGAATGTGCATATTCTGCTGATGGTTCGCAGATCGTCTTTGCCAGCAATCGCGATGGCAATATGAATCTCTACACCATGCATGCTGATGGCACAAATGTGCAACAAGTCACGCATACCGTACAAGGGTATAATGGAGGACCATTCTTTTCTCCTAATGGTAACCAAATTGTTTTCAGAGCCGATTATGATCAACCGGACTATCTGCAAATCTATGTGATTAATACAGATGGCACAGCCCTACAGCAACTGACACAAAATGGAGCTGTCAATTGGGCGCCCTATTGGCATCCCAATGGACAAGTGATCGCTTATACCACCTCAATCCATGGGCATAGCCATTACGAGATCTATTTACTCAATATTGAAACTAAACAATCATATCGGCTGACCCATAATGCAAGTTTTGACGGTCTGCCCGTATTTAGCAATGATGGCAAAAAGCTCATGTGGACATCTAAGCGCGGAGCTGATAAGACCAGTCAGATTTTTATTGCCGATTTTATAATGCCTCAAGAACTTAACTAAGGGATGTGTGGTATGTTGAATAAAAAATTTATGCCTTTACTTTGTGCTAGCATGCTCTGTATGACTGCGCTAGTTAATGCCCAGGGGGACTCTCCGAATCAGACGCAAGAAGTGAGTCCTGTTTTGCAAAATCAGTTTGAAGCGTTTCAACTTAAGATTGAAGAAGCTAATTTTCACCTTCCTAACGGATTGCAATCCTATGCTTGGGCAGAATATCGAGGCCGGTGGCTTTTTATCTGTGGGCGCACCAGCGGTATGCATACCTTTAACAATGGCGACCCCAACAACTTTCCTCCTTCTGCTCAAAATTCGACGGTGTATGTCGTCAATCCTCGCTCTGGCAGGGTGATGTACCGTTCACTGACAGATCCCTCGTCGGGGTTGACGCAAGCTCAGATCGATTCCTTGTCTGTAACAGCGCCTCAATCTTATTGGGAAGGTTCGACGCTCTTTGTCACGGGGGGGTATGGTCTGGTGACTGCCACCGGACAATTCGATACGAAAGATACGTTGACAGCGATCGACATTCCAGGATTGATGCATTGGGTGACCACACAGACGCCGGGTGAAACAGCTGCGCAACATATGTTGCAGATATCGAACCCCATTTTCAAAGTGACAGGTGGGGAGATGTACCGTATTGAAGATGAATCCACGCTGTTGGTATTTGGACAAGATTTCGAAGGCTTTTATGAAGATGGGGCAACGCAGGAATACACCTACCAGGTGCGTCGCTTCAAGATTTCATATACAGGCACCACATTAAGCGTTAAAATCCTCAATGGTGAACCTCTAGCACTTGATCCAAACTATCGCCGTCGCGACTTAAATGTCGTACCCGTCACCTTGCATCGTGAAGGTCACAACCACCCATATCTGATCGCCTTTGCTGGTGTTTTCACACCTGAAACGGGTGTTTGGACGGTTCCTGTGCGCATCAATAAGCATGGCCATACCCATATGGATAACCCTGCAGAGGCATCTACTTTTAAACAGGCGATGAACCAATACCAATGTGCGACGCTTAGCCTGTTCTCAAAAAAACACAAAAGTGCCTATGTGAGCTTTTTTGGAGGTATCAGCTATGGCTTTTTCCAAAATGGCACATTCCAAACGGATGAAGAATTTCCCTTTATTAATGATGTGACCACTATCACCATTGATAAAAAGGGAAACTACACACAATATCTGATGGATAGTAGTTATCCTGTTATCCCTTCCACACAATCTAACCCGGGAAATACGCTGCTGTTTGGGGCAGAATCCCATGTGATCGTCGCTGAAGGCGTACCTCGATTGCATAATCGCGTGATTGATTTTGATAGTTTAAGTCCAGGACCAACTCTTGTAGGGTATATTATCGGGGGGATTCAGAGTACGTTGCCCAATACCAATGTGGCCTCTGATTCGTCGGCCTCGCCACGCATTTTTTCCGTGACGTTGATCCGCCCTTAGAACTGTTTTTCAGGGCAATAAATTTAGGGACGATAGGGACTTAAGGGACCTTAGGGACGTTAGGGACAGGGACAAGTAAGATTGTTTCTCTCTAAGGTCTCTTAAGTCCCTATCGTCCCTATCGCTAAGCATTAGAAACAGGTGTTAACGCTTGTGGTATTTGTTGAGATACTGGATTTATTTGTAATTCAGTTGCGATCTCGTTTAGACGAGATAAGGCTTCTTCAGTGCTTAGTCTTTCATCGTTAATAGGGTCTATCATACACGATAAGAGACCATTTAAAAGATCCTCATCAGTATTCCCTTCTGATAATTCGCTCCAAATGACTCTTATTTTCTGAAGCAACCCGTTTCGCAGTAGACTGACGGCTGTATGAATGAGTTCTTTTTGCGTCTCATCCACATAAGCATTGTTCAAAAGGACTGACATTGAAGTGATGGTACTAGTTAATCGTTGGTAAACAGTATTTTGAATTGTCTCTTCATATTTTTCATCCCTAAAAAAAAGCTCGCATAGCGCGGCAGGATCAAGCTTGGTGATAAGATCATTTAAAGATTTAATTTCATTGGGAAGCTGTCCCATGTACGCATCGATGTGCGCCTTCGATTCTTGAGTATATGACGTGCCAGATGAGGGCTCTATAGTCGGGGTCTCGAGTTGCGCTAGCTGGAAGATATAGTTTGTAAGAATACTCCAAGGGGGGAGTCTATCATTAAGGAGAAAGTAAAAGATACAGCCTAGGGACCAGACATCGGATTTTTCATTGGGAGCAAAGGCATCGTCATTGGGATCAAAGGCATCGTGAGGAGTTTGATATCCAGGCAGCTTGAAATCAGCCAGAGCTTTTTCAATGACTTCTGGGGACGCATAGGCATAGGACCCTTTAGATAGGGTCATTGCAGTGTCAAAGTTGTATTTAAGGAAGCCGCTAATCAAGGGGTTGCCGGGCATTTTTTGTGCAGGGATGGTGTCGAAGACAATGTAGCTTGGGTTTAGATCGTGATGGAGCCTACTGTTTTCATGGATGGCGATGATTCCTTGAAGCATATTTATGAACATGGGAATCAGCAGAGGTAAACGATCTTTTTTAGAAAGCCCTTGTAGGTGTTGTTGTGAGTAAGCAAGCAAATTAGCAGTGCCTTGTCGATACATGATAGCATTACCTTTTGCAGTGACACTAGGATCATAGCAGCCACTGACATGTGGATTCTGATCGTGTCCTAAGAGGGTTAAAAACGTATTACACCATTTATATCCGTCGGCTTTTTTTACGCTGACGTATTTGTTCATGGGTATGGTGTGTTGCCGGATTAATGCGTTTTGACGATGAGTCGGCAGTGCATATACGCATTGTAAAACTTTGGCATATTTCCAATCAGGATTTGCAGGGTCTTGTACGGCTGTACCTAATTGGTGGTACAAGCGCACTTGCTTAACGATGTTGTCAAAAAATATGCGGGTGGTTTGCGTTTGTTGGGGATAGGACCTTTTTTCGACCGGGACAGGGGTAATCTTGGGATGGTCAAAGAAATCATCTGGCAACTCTGCCAGTGCTTTCTGAGCGATGCCGTCGAGCGTTGACTGTAGAGCCATAAAGCTTGGACTATTTTGCAGTGGATCTTGGGTGGTGGTTTGAACCGCAGTTGTCATCAGAGAGGTGGAGGCAGGGGTAAAGGAAGAACCGCCATTGTAAG